>ERZ1026780.1902-NODE-1902-length-12845-cov-5.446755_pt1 | contig 12845 bp, 20 predicted proteins | sample MGYA00380126_ERZ1026780 | MGnify/ENA primary metagenome ERZ1026780 (study PRJEB33269, sample SAMEA4719762) | human gut metagenome | biome: human-associated habitat; feature: organic feature; material: feces | place: Cameroon | collected 2013-10 ... | reverse complement strand
GCGACATTGGATGATGCTGTGAGTGTGAGACCAACGCCAGCAGCCTTGATGGAACAGATGATTAGGTTGCTGTGTCCGCTTTGGAAGCTATCTACGGCAGCTTGTTTGCTAACTGCAGAGTCACGCCCAGTAACCGTTACCGCTTTGGGGAACGCCTTTTTAAGTTCGTCCACAATCTCATGCAAGGAGCAAAAGAGAATAAGCGGTTTGCCCGAGTCGAGGAAGACACGCACGAAGTCGATAGCCTGCTTGACCTTACCCTTTGCGGATAGAGAACGCAGCGTCATGAACCTAACAAGAGCCTCCATGCGCATCTTGCGACGTATCTCATGGTCGGTACACTCCTTGTATGTGCGCAGATACTCTGCAAGGTCGTTGGCAGCAAGGTCGTACTCCTCCCGATTGCTGATGTCAACATAGAGGTCGCAGCGTGTTTTAGGAGGAAGTTGTGTAAGCACCTTCGCCTTTTCTCTTCGGATCATACACTTTGAGTAGAGACGTTGGCTAAGAGTTGAAAGGTTTTCGCCTTCGCCATACTCAGCAAGGAACTGGCTTTTGCCGCCAAACTCGTTGAGTCGTCCCATTATGGAGAGCTGTGCAACAAGGTCTTCTGGTCGGTTTACAACTGGCGTGCCCGATAGCATTATCACCCAGTCCTTACCAGTGCAGATGCCTTTAGTGAAGATTGTCTGTTGTGCCGAAGGGTCTTTTACACGGTGCGACTCGTCGATGATAACAGAACGGAACTGCTTAATTTGTGGGCAGAAGACCACATCTTTCAGTCGGAAGTTCTTGCCACCCTTGATGTCCCAAACGAAATATTTGCGCAGCGACTCGTAATTGACTATTGCGACGTGATGCATACCCATTTGCAGGAGATATGACCATGTGGTGCGTGTTGAGTTGTCGAGGACGAGAGCTTTCTTGTCCGTGAACTTCTCAAACTCCCTTTGCCAGTTGATTTTGAGCGAGGACGGACAAATGACAAGGCAAGGGTAAGCGTTGGCAGTATCGACGATGCCGATAGACTGGAGAGTCTTTCCAAGCCCAGGCTCATCCCCGATGAACAGTCTTCTTTTTTCGAGACCGTACTTTATTCCTTCCACTTGATAGGGGTACGGCTGAATGCGAAGATGATGGTTTAATTCTGTACTTGCCATTGTTTATTCTGTTTTTACTGTCTGGAATGTATCTAAGACTTCCATTGAGTGAGTATATCATGTTACTTGTAGTTTTCAACTTCTTCGATAAGAGCCTGCCTGTCCGTGCCACGGAGATAGATACGCAGTATGGCATCAACCGAGCGAGAAAAGAACTTCTCAAACTCTGTGTTGTCCATTTTGGCAAAGCTGATGGAGCCAGTCTTTACAATCTGTCTTCCACCATGCCAGCGTGTGGTGAATAGCCCGAGGTCAATCTTCAGACAATCGAGCAGGTCTTCTTCTGTGAATATCTGCATCTGCTGTTGAATGAGGTGCGGAAGGTTGGCAACGGTGAGCCTTAGCAGAGCGAAATACTTTTTGTGAAACTCGTAGTTGCGAGGACGCTTGATAGTGCAAAGCACGTTGTCTCCAATGCGAAGTCGGTGCTTCTCGTCAAGGTCGCTGTCATACATTGGTATGAGTCCTATGTCAGTGACACGGCAGTATATATCCATATTCGTTAGAGATTTAGGCACCAGTAATGGAACGCCAGTTCTTCGTACTTCTCACGCCCACGATTATAGTTAGCATCGCCACGTTCAATGTACTTCTTGAAGACGAGTCCGTTCTTCTTGCTGATAGCGTAGATGAAATCACGGTCAGAGTGTGCGATGTCCATGTACCATGCACGGCTTCTATCCCAGTCGAAGAAGTCGACAGCCTCCTCGAACTGCTTTTGTGATGATGCGAAGGTCGTCTTCAAGTCACCACCGAAGCCAGCCATCGGCAACCACCAGTCCCACTTGCAGCGAGTGTCAAGGCTGAAAGGAAAGCTACCATACTCGAACTGCTGTTGCTTGTTCACCATGAAGCGTTGAGTGTCGGAGAGTTCGAGCACCTTTGCAAGGAATTGGTCGTGCTTAGCTTCCGTCAGTAGTGCCTGGTGCATCTGCTTGGCATGGTAGAACTCGTCTTCGGTGTACTGGACATCATCAACAGTTAGCTGATAATAGTTTACTCTTGACGGTTCGGTGATGATAGCATCCACCAGTGATCCAAAGCGGAAAGCCGCCTCCTTGTCGCCAAACTGCATACGAGGGTGCAAGAGCTGCTTCAACTCAGTTAGGTCAGAGTTGGAGACCTCGGGGCGATTGTAGTATTCATCTGGATTGTGATTAGCCATAGTTACTTAGCTTTAACTTCTTCTTCGTATGATACAGACTCGTCGGCAATGGTGACGGAGTTCTGCTTGTCGTTGGCACGCTTCTCACAGTAGGCAATCTGCTTCTTGAACATCTTTGTGAGTTCTTCGACCGTCATCTTGCAGCCTTCCTCAGTCCACCACATTGAGAGCACAGGCATGATGCCCTCGGGGTTGAGCAATACGAGCTTCTTCTTGACGGCAGTCTTCGGCTGATAGGTCGGCACGCTAACAGAAGCCGTGTTGAAGAGAGCACCCATTTCAGACTGCTGCTTCTTCATTTCGAGTTCGGCAGCTTCCTTCTTCTCACGCTCAATGCGTTCCTGCTCCTTCTTTGCAGCTTCAGCCTCCTCACGTGCCTTGATTTCACGCTTGATACGCTCGGCTTCTTCATCGCTGGCTGCTTGTGCTGCACGCTTCAACTCAGCTTCCTTAGACGGCAGCATTGTGATGTACTCCTGCTTTGCCTTAGTGAGCTGAGAGGAATACTGTTCACGGAAGTTGGCTATTAGGCGGTTGAGGACAGACGCACGAATGTTTGCAAGTTCTTCGCTGCTGACATTGGTAGGCAGAAGTACCATTGAACGAGAGAAAGGAGTCTCGTCAAGAGTGGTGGTGAAGTTGGTTATCGTCTCCTTGCTCTGCTGAATGTTGTCAAGGGTGATGCCTGCATTGATGCCCATGAGCTTGTTAAGAGAACCGTTCAGAACGCCATTGAACACACGACGATAGTCTTCTTCAAGGTCGGTACGATACTTTGCAATAGATGCCTGCTTCTGCTGCTCTATCATGGCAGCACGTCTACGCTCTTCCTCTTGTCTACGCTTCTGTGCTGCAAACTCGTTGCGGAACTGCTGGAGCTGATAAGGCACGGAGTCTTTCTTCGTCGGGTCTACATCTGACTCCATAGAAGTGAAGTTGGTGCGTATCTCGTCGAACATCTTTGTGAGTGGGCTACGCTTGTCGTACATCTTCTTGACAGTCTTGCGTGCCTTCTCGATGAACGATGCAGCCTGCTGGTCGAGTTCGTCATTCATACCCTGCTGCTGAATGGTTGCAAGGAGAGAGTTACCTGCTGCAAGGCAACGCTGACGTGACACTTGGTTCTCGCTATATGCTTGTGGAGCTGTAGAAGCAATAAGTTCTACATTCTCTCGCTTGATGATTGCTACTTCGGTACTCATGTGAAATTTGTTTTAAGTTGCGCCACCCGTGCCACAAGGCACAGGCGACGCTTGCGATTATGATTGAAAAAAGAAATTATCAGAACGCTCCATCATCATCGGTGGCACCCTGCTCTGGTACATCTGCCTTTGCAGGGTCGATGGTTACACCCTCGGAAGTATCGACGGCATTGCCGAAGGCAGGGTTGTTGTCTACTGGCATAGCAGGAGCCACACCGTAGAAGTCGTCAACTTCCTGCTGCTTGTTGTCGTCATGCTGGCTTTCAAGTTCTGTACCCTTGCCGATGCGTATCTTCGGATAAGTGCTGAAGGCGTGCTTAATGAGCTTTGCAGCGAGGAAGCCAGTGTCGATGCCGCCATGATTAGACTGATAGAGTTCGTTGGGCTTCTCTATCCACTGGCGAGCGTTAGCATCCCAACGACGGTTATTCTTGCCCGAGTAGTCCATGAGGCGCATCCAGTCCTCTTCAAGCATAACCTTGTAATCAATAGAGCCGTCGGCACGAGTAATGCGGAGGAAGGCTGCAACGATGTGGTTAGACTTGTGTGGGAAGTGGCACATGTACTCGACAATCTTCTGTCCTCCCTTGTCGCCAAACGCAAACTCGTCCTCCTCGTACACGAGGACTGGATTGTCGGCATGTCTTATCTGACCTGCTCTTATGCGCAATACCAACTCGCCATATCCGCTGACGGTAAGAGTAAGGCGACCTTCGTACACCTTCTTGCCGCTTGCGTCAGTACCGATGCAGGCGTTGCGTCCTTGCAGGTAGCAGAGAGCACGGGTGCCAGGCTCCAAAGAAAGACCACACACGGCAAGGTCGATGAATGAAGTGAAGACAGAGAAACTTGTAGCCTTCTGCAACTTCTCTTCGTCACGGAGCTTGTTGTTGAAATAGAAACTCTCATGCTCGTAGGCAGCTTCACCAGTACCTGCACCCCAAAGAGTGTCGTAAATCTGAATGAAACGTGCTTTTACAGTCTCGTTCTCTACCACTTCAAGTGGCTTGAGTTGGTTGATAGTATCAACCGTTAATGCGATATTACTCATATTACAGTGATTAAAGTGTTAAACTTACTTGTGGAAGGGCAGGAGTCGAACCTGCGTCTGCTATTCATTATGGCAAATGGCAACTATAAGTGCTGTTCTACCGTTGAAATATCCTTCCATGTTGTGACTACCATTCGTCTCCCGACGGAGCAGCCACCTACTAAACTTAAAACAAAAAAGATTGTATGTAGAATGAAAATTGCCTATCCGTACTTCCAGTTGAGATAGTCGGCTTCGTCTCTGAAGCCGTGAGCCTCATACTCGTCTTCTTCTGGATTTTCTTCCTGCCATTCTTCTTCTATTGCTTCCCATTCGGGAAGAGCTTCCTCAATAACTTTGCATAGCAGAGGACTGTCGTGCTCATTCCCATTGTCATGGACGACAACAACAGAAGTGTCGTTATGATGGTCGATTACCAACTCTATAAATCCGTCGTTGGTGTCTACAGAAGTGCAGGCATAAGTGGCATAGTCAATACCGCTGCTACCAATCTCAGACTTGATAGCTTCGACCATTGCTTCATAGCACTCGTTTTTGATTTTCGTCAGATTCATCGTCGTATTGTTTCTTGAGTTCAACAATGCCTTCGTATATCAGCTTGCTCCATTCATCGGCAGGGATGCCGTAGAGAATGTCAGCCTTTAGCTTCAACGTGAGCAACGCCTCCGATGCTCCCTCGCTGTAGGAGTGACGGTTAGCCTCGATGTACTCCTTCTCGGTGTAACCTCCGAGGAGGTTTATTAGGAACTTTCTCATAGTTATTTCTCCACGTTTTTTATTGTTATTGTTAGTTGAACTTTGTTAGAGCACAATGTGTTCATGCCGAGGTCAATTACAGCACGCAGATATTCACCAAAAACATCGTAGATGTTATCAATGGTTTTGCCTGGCTCTTTGCTATAGATAGCTGCACTTTTGCTGCCGTCGTCTATATCATGCAGCAGGTAGCCGTTGTCGAGACATTCTACCTCGCACGTCTGTTTCAGTTTTTCTTCTGTCATTTTGTAGGTAATAAATCGTTGAGATAACACCAGTTGTCGAAGTTGCCGTCTCTTGCCCAAGCAGTACGGCTCCACTCGTCAATTTCTTCTTGTGAGGTTGCTTTCCTCTTTCCGTATTCAATACATTCCTTCTTTATTTGTACCCAGTTGTAGGCTCTAATGTATTCCTTACCATCATGGGAAAGATGTTGAAGAACTAAACCGTCTTCTGTTGGCTCTTCGTCTCGATCGTGCCAAATGGCGTGCTTGAACCAATCAACGCCTTTTTCAAAGGCAATTCGTTCGGTAGTATTAGCCAAACCTCCTACGGTAGGATTAAACTTGCTGGCTGCTGCTTCTTGTATTTCCTTTCTGTCAATCATAATTGAATTGTGTTTATTCTTTGAACTTGATGATTATCACGTCTTTATCTATAGGTGCTCCCATCTTTTCGTTTCCCTTGTCAATGTCTATATCAGTTATTTGAAACTCCATAGTTGGCGCATCCTTTTTATAGCCGAGACGAAATTGAACATGCGTATAATCCTTAGGTGTCAATCCTACATCACCGAAGATATACTTTGCAATCATCGGACTTTGAACATCAAACAATCGCTTCAACCAGTATTCTTTGATTTCACGATATTCTTCTCGCTTGGCACCAATCGCAATGAGATTGTACCATTTTCTTTTGAGGGTCAATCTCAATATCTTCTTTTTCATATCTTTATTATTTGTAACTTTATGTCTATTTGGGAAGAGGGAGAGTGATTAAACGTTTGGTTTCTGCACTATATACATTGTCGATGAATACTTTTGCGAGTTTTCGACTTGCTTTTATATAGTGTGCTTCTTTTGTAGATTTTGCCAATTGCAGGAATATCTTTTCCACGTCTTCATCACCTTTGTAGTCTTCGCGTTGACAACAGAAGCCTTTATGACTGTAGTCAAGAACATCGTAGCATCCGTCCTTTTTGTAATATCCGAGGAAAAACGTTGGTTTTTCACGATGCTCAAACTTAAGAATAAACGTACACAGAAAATAGCCATCCCGTACAGGTGGCAGGAGGTTCAATATCCTTTTGGTAGGTGTGTACCAGCGTACAAAATTCGCAGATGTTTGAAGGACTTTTCTTATGTTGCCGAACTCTTTAGTCCATCTTCTGATTTCAAAATCGTAAATTGTCCAGTCTTTTGGACAATCCTTTAGAATTTCCTCTATGTTAATATTCTTGTTCATATTTATTTGAAATAGTCTTGTTGGTTAGACTGTGCCGTGCGCAGCTCTGCAGTGGTGTATTCCATTATGCCAACACGCTTGCAAGGATGAACTTTGTTTTGGCGTACCCAACGCTGCACATTGGCACGTCCGTATTGTCGGTACGCCATTCGTTGAGAGATAATCTCTGGCTCCTGCTTTATAGCTACTATCCTTTCGGCTATGCGATTGGATAGGTCAGCCATAAAGGTATCGTAGGAAACCATGCGGTCGGGAAATTGTATCTGCATCATGGGCTAAAAGATGAAGTCGGTATATACCACCTTGTCACCATTGAACTCTCGGAAGTGACAGATGTCTTCAAACTTGCTGCACTCGTACTTCTTTGTGCTTCTGTCGTAATCGCCACGCACCCATACTTGGCTCTCCTTCGGCTCCTCAACTGGATTGAGTGTGAAGAACTGGTCACGCTTTAGTTGTTTGATGGTTGTCTTCTCCATTATTCATCCTCCTTGTTAAAGTTGGGTATGTGCTCAAATGCGACGAATAAGGCAATGACCATATTCACGAGTGCAACGATTATTGCAACGATGCTGTTGCAGCAAGCAAACAGCAGGAAAAGTGCGAAACTTACAACGAAGTAGATGTAAGCCAGCTTCTGTTTCCAAGTGAAGCCCTTGAACTCCTCTATCTCCTGTCCGTAGAGGATTGTGATAAGCTCTTTCATAAATCTATGTTTTAAGTTCGTTATTGTTGGCATGGCTTAATGCGACAATGCTCAACGTATCTTTTTAGTATCTTGCAATAGACCCCATTCAGTTGGTTGCGTGAGTCTGGGCAACCGAGGCAGGGAGTTTTAGTTTGCATAGTGGTTATTTGATGCGTGTTATAAACTGCTCACCAGTCTTGGTGGTGGTGCTGAAGATGTAACCTTCGGTTTTGAGTTCACAACAGGTCTTTATTACCGTCCTGTGTGAATATCCGTCGGGAGAAAGACATGTCTCGCCAACTGTCATCTGCTTCAAAGCATCGGATAATGATGCCGTCTGTAGTCTTTTTACTTCCATTTTCTTGTTATTATGATTACTATTTAGTAACTTTACTGTGCAAAGGTAGTGTTTAATGAACAAATATGCAAGTTTATTGGGCATTATTTTTAAAGAAAAATAAAGTTTAATGAACGTAAAAGTTGTAAGTGTATGGATTTCAGTCTATTAAACTCACTTGTTGAGAAAAGTAAAATGGGCAAAGCTCAAATTGCTGAAATGGCTAAAATTTCGAGAACTACGCTTGATAATGCGCTGAATGGTGCTGATATTAAGATTTCTACGATTGAAAGCCTTTCCAATGTGCTTGGTGTAAGTCCGAGCGTTTTCTTTGGTGCAGACAACGACATCAACGATGAGAATTTGAACATCTACGAGAAAGAAATTAAGCGACTTCAAACTTTATTGGACAATCAAAGGAGGTCTACTAAAGTTGTGGTTGAAATTGATGTAACTCCAGACGAGTTTATCAAAATGGGGTTAAAGGATAAGGTCATTCAAGTATTGAGCAAATGAAAGGTAAAAGATTTTGGGAAATAATGTACTACCTGGTTTCTGCTATTAATACAATATCATGCATTATTCTGCTGTGCATTATTTGTCCTCGTGTTGAAAATTTAGGTTTCGACTATATTGGTGTTATAGTTGCAATACTTGCATTATTGGTAACATTGTTGATAGGGTGGAATATATTCACAGCATTGGATTTTAGGAAAGAGGTATCTGCAAAGATTGAAGAATGCAGAAAACAATGTCGGCATGAATTACGTTTACATTCAGAATTGAACAATAAAGAGTTTGATAATGTTGTAAGAACCCTCCAACGAACTGAGGATTATTGTAACAAGTTAGACAATTTGCTATATGAGCATTTGACTGGCAAAAAGAAAAATGAGCAAGACTGATGAACAAATGTTAGACAGAAGAACAGCTTTTTGGATGCTATCATTTACAGTTCCGTATATCTTAGCTTTGACGATAGATAGTCCTGTAGGATATGATTATTCAGAAGGCATCATAAGATTGATGCAAAATGCGCTTATAGGCTTTGTGCCAATATGTGTGTTTGGTGGAGGAGCGTTAGCAGTAATGTTGCAGATTAAGACTGAAGCGGAAAATCCGATGGAGAATACTATTCAAGTTTGTAGTGTGTTCGGTCTAATCATTTCGTTGGTGTTCTTATCTGTTGCTATAACGGTTGACCTTCTCGTTCCTCAATGGGTTCTAACTACAAGCTCTTGTTTGTTTTTTGTGATTGGTTGGGCGACTGAAAAAATGTGGTTAAAGAATAAAAACGATAAACATGAACGGTGAATATCCTTATTGCGAGACTGTTCCAGAAATGGACAAGTTGAAAAGAGCTGCTTTCGAGGTTCTTCGTGACAATGATGGTTGCGAGTGCCAAGACTGGATAAATGCGCTTATCGGTGAGTATGGCGAGATTGTCGTTGATGCTTTTGGAGAAGACCCCTATGATGTAAATAGCCAGTTATCTGACTACTGGGATAGCATTGACTACGAGGATCCAGACACAGGCATCTGCTTCACTTATCGAGACTGGGCAGAATACTTCACCAACTGGGAGCATAGAGAAGTCTATGACAAACTGGTGGAGGTGAGTCGGAAGCTCGACAAGATAAAACTCCTAACGGAATAGTGCGGATGTATGGGATTGTTTTCTTCATGTCCGCAAAGATAAATATTTTGATTGATAAAAACAACATTCAAAACACTAAAGATTAGTTAAAAATAGATACGATTTATCAAAAGTTTACACCCATAATGTAACCGCCCGATAATCAACGAACTATATCAGCGGCGCAGGCTGCTATTGAGGATTAAACAGCGAAAAGCATGAATCTATAATAACGAGGTAAGTCTTTTATAAACAAAGGCTTACCTCGTTTCTTTGTATTTGGACATTTTTCGAGTTTTGATGCCAAAACGTGCAGAATGTACGATTTGTTTAACAAATTATGCACGTGTTTTACGAAAAACGTGCTTGGCTATTCCGTGTACCAATTGGATAATGGCTATTGTTGTTTATCTGAAAACCAACATACATTTGCATCGTTTTAACGATGTGTTAAAATGATGCACTTTGATTAAAACTAAAGAATATACAAAATGCTTTATTTTATAATGCCATTATCCGTATCACGCAGGTTTATCTTCTTTTCTGCTGACTTATGCTTGCTTCCACGGCTTAGTCGCCAAGATACATTCAGCGTAACGAGATTACCGCTATCCTTGGAATAACCAATAGTGTGCTTATACAGATTACGGTTGAGCAACTCGTTCTCATACGACTTGTAGTTGCTCTTGAAAGGGTTAGCCCACGACAACGAGAATTGCCAGTCGCGCCATGAATAGGCAGCTTTCAGTACAGAATAGGCTCCATTGTAGCCTTTAGATTCTCCCTCCAAGAATCGGTTGCCGTTATCTATGTATCCTTGCAACGTGAATTTGCCGAGATAAGCCGTGATGCTACCTACATAATACCACGATGTATAGCAATGTGTATAGTCGTTGCCGTAATTAAAGCATCTGTACACTCCTCCATAGGCTGCAATCTGAAATTTTTCGGGCAAGAGCCAATAGCCAGCGTACGCCATAGCGTCCAGTGCATCAATTTCCTTTTGATTAATCTGAGTGTATATGAATTTATTGTCGTCAGTCCGCTCATAATGTGCCATGTTCGGTTTGAGACATTGCTTGTAATAACCATCTACAAAGGTCTGCAGACGATTGGTGTTATATGAAAACTGCAATCGATGCTCCAGATCGTGCGAAGGTTTCAAGTCAGGATTGCCTACAGTCCATTCCATACTGTTTGTGCGAACCATTGCGTCGCTCGTCATGGCTATACGGGAAACTACGTCCTGCATCCGATAAGTGTAGCTCAACTGCATGCTGTTATTGATTTGATATGTCAGAGATGCCTTTGGGTGAAAAGTCCAGAAATTATATCTGTGCCCGTTCTGGGTGTAATGGATATAACTTGCACCCGCACCTAATGTGTAACGCAACGGTTGGAGCATGCCCTTGATTTCGGCAAAGGCATATAGGCGGTTGTTGTTGGTCTTGGTCAAAGCTGAAGCATCGCCAAGATAGTCGTTCTTTGTGTGTTTATAGCTATAGTTCAAGCCTGTTGAGAGGGTAAAGGGTTTGAGTCTGTTCTCATAAATCACCTCAGTAAGGAGAGAAGCTGTCTTGCCATCCACATCATATTGATAAGGTGTACCCTCGTCATAATAGCTGCCTGTCTGTGTGGATATATAGGTACCTACGGCATTGGCTGTGATGGATTGGCGTGGGGTGAGCTGACGAAAGAAATAAACATCCAAAACAGGCGAAAGACTCTTATTGTGTTCTCGGCTTGTAGCCTGATATTGTCGAGAACCATCCGTGATGTCCTTAATGTTATAGTTGTCAGGAGTGTTGTTGAATGCTCCGCTCAAGGATGTTTGGAATACGGTTGCTGTGGAGTCCGACCAGTTATAGGTTAGTTTTGTATCATGCGCTATAGCTTTACTAAGCGACTCCACATCATTTCGCTCAATAGTGTATATACTGCCGTCAGTCAAGGTATATTGGGACAGCTGCTTGCTCTTTTCGCCTTTGTTTTTATATCCACTCACATCATACGAAAGCGACCATTCACTCTTTCCGCGGTTCCATTTACCATACACCGAGCCGTCGCCTTGCAGGGTGGTAAGAGCCGAAGTTACGTCCGTGCCAATAGTATAACCGCTCTCGCTCCTGCGTGTAACTATATCAATCACATAGCCAATGCTTTCGTCATAACGAACGCCGGGGTTGTTTATGAAGTCAATCTTGGCAATATCTTTTGGATTAAGCGCCAACATCTCCTGTTTGCCTACAACAATGCCATTTACCCGAAGTTGAACGCTACCCCTGTTATCAATAGCGGTAATAGTATGGTTGATGTTGTCAATACGAATATTGGCAAGTGTGAGTTTCTCAAGAATGCTGTAGCCATTGTTTGAAGCCTGCTTCTGTGCGTCGGTAGGATAGACGAGCATGCCGTCAGGCTTGTTCACTACCTTAGCGGCTTTTACCGTTACTTCATCAAGCGTGACGGTCTTGTCCACATTCTGAGCGTAAGCACAGAATGCAGAAGTTAGAATAATTGAAATTGTAGCTAATCGTTTCATTTTGCGCCATTTTTTGTTTTATGGCGCAAAATTACATCCTCTTTACAAGAAAGCCTGTTATTTAGTCTGACATTTCCCTGACATTTCCCTGACAAGCGACTGACAACGAACCTATCTATCTGGGTTTCAGGCTATAACTCTTACCCCGATCCGATTCGATTTTCAGGGTGCTATGTGTTTCTATGATAGGTTTTATACGTCTAATTAGCGTATAAAGCGTATCGCTTGCATCAGGTTTCTTAGGCCATAGTCGGTCGCAAATCTCCTGTTTCGATAACGTATGGGTATCTGTCGTTATGAAAATTTTAAGCAAGGAGTGTTGCATAGGAGTAAGACGAATCTCCTCACCCGATACGGTCATAAATTTATCATCATGGAACACAATACCTCCGTACGCCAAACCTTGAACTATCAGCTCTGGCTTATTCCTTCTTACATACCACAAGCTCCCCAACAACCACAATGCACCAAACACGAAAAGAGAGCCCGAAGCTTTTTGATCGGACATCATGAAAGTCGTAGCAAAGCTGCAATTTGCCTCTGCCACCATCTTGGTCTCCCAACATCCACCTCTGCGTACGGTACGCATGGCAATACCTGCCGTATCTTTCAATTCGGCAATGGTGAGACAGTTGCGGTAACAGCGTATGGTGTCTGTGGTAACCACATTGTCGGGCATTTTCACAAGAACTTGCTTCAATGCCTGATCCACATCCTGGGCTATCATGTATTCTGTTCTGCGATAGCTGTTAATGCTTGTACACAACGCACAAAGCATAATAAAGCTGAACACTATGTATAGAAGGTTCTTCATAATTTATCCAATGTAATACGTGTGTTACAT
>ERZ1026780.1897-NODE-1897-length-12874-cov-10.414307_pt1 | contig 12874 bp, 23 predicted proteins | sample MGYA00380126_ERZ1026780 | MGnify/ENA primary metagenome ERZ1026780 (study PRJEB33269, sample SAMEA4719762) | human gut metagenome | biome: human-associated habitat; feature: organic feature; material: feces | place: Cameroon | collected 2013-10 ... | reverse complement strand
ATCGTGTTGTCGTCAAAAGCGGCACGAGGGTTCGAATCCCTCCCACTGCGCCAGACCCGGAAATCGTTTGTTCCCAACGGTTTCCGGGTTTTTTCTGTCCCAACATTTTCCAAATTTTTCCCATTAAAAGTCAAAAATGTTGGGGGGTAATCGTGTTGTGTAAATTCGCGTCCTAATGTTTCCAATCGTGTTGAAGCAACATAATTCTTTACAATCAACGACTATTAAGGTAATATATTTTTAGGAGTTGATAGTATGGGCAACATTCGTAAGAGCAAATCCAGAAGCAAAGAGGAAAAACAATCTATCCTTAACAAGCGTTTTAATGAGTTCGACCCCAATGAAATTACAGTAAGCCACGCATTTAGTCATTTCATCGTGGAGCGTATGAGTAGGGGTAATAGTAAGGTTTCTATTGATGATTACAAGCGAATGTATAAGAAACTTCACTTCTTCCCTGATATTGAAAACCTCCCTTGTTCTGGTATCGCCCACGACGCTTTTAGACTTGCTTTCATAAAATCCTTGGGTGATGTAAGCCAACAGACAATCAATCACTACTTGCGCTCCTTCCGTGCCTTTGGTAACTTCTGTGAGGAACAGGGTTATTTAGAGGGTTTCAAATGTCCCATCAAGGAAGTAGAACCACCGCTAAAGAATGTCTATACCGAAAAGGAACTAGAACTATTATTGAAGGAACCAGATATAGAAGATTTTGTTGCTTATCGTGATTACGCAGTTACCGCCTTTATCCTTACAACAGGAGCCAGAGTAAGCACGGTTATCAACGTTCGGTTAAATGAAGTTGATTTAGAGAGTGGTTATGTCTATTTCAACTACACCAAGACTAATAAGACACAGCCAGTAGGACTAGATTTAAAGTGTATCAATATCCTACGCAAGTATATTTACCGTTGGCGTAATTTCCCATCAACTAAGCAAGATGAATTTCTTTTCTGCTCTATGGAAGAAACGCAACTCAACCGCACCAGCCTTTACCGTTCTCTCTGTGAGTATAACAAGAAATGCGGAGTTGATAAGACCGGCATACACCTTCTGCGCCATACCTTCGCAAAGATGTGGATTCAATCAGGCGGTGACATTTTCAGGCTTGCCAAGGTGCTAACCCATAGTGAATTGGAAATGGTCAAGCGTTATTACAACATCTACCGCACAGACCTTAAAGACGCTGTTGAAAGCCATAGCGCATTATCACAAGTAAAGACAACAGGCCGTAAGTCTATTAAGTCTAAACAAGTCAAGTAAGACAGTAGGACAAACGCGCATAAAAATAAGGCTACTAATCCTTTTACTATTGGATTAGTAGCCTTTTTCTTATTTATTCTTCAAGTTTTCAATTTCATTTTCTATAACTTCTACCTCTGCTTCAAGGCGGTAAGTTCTATCTATTACACTATTGTGTTTATCTACCTTTTTCTCTAACTACTCAATGCGGTATGCCATTAGTTTATTACTTATAATGGCTGATATAAGACCGCTAATAATAACCGCGCCCGCACTAATGAGCGCATTTAAAACTTCTGGGGTCATATTTCACAACCTCAACTTTCTTAATTATTGTGCTTGATTTAAGATAGAGATAATAACACTATAAACGTTGATAGCGTCCATATAACTTACCTGAACCATATCAATATAGTTGTAGGTCTTTTGGATAGGAAGGGCATTACCATCATTATCATAAACGTTTAATGTAGTGAATGAGCGATTAGTAAAATTACTTAAATCCTGTGTTTGGAATCCTTCAACCATTTCACGCTCATAAGAACCAGTAATTCTATCTTCCATTACCTGTTCTTGAATATTGTCAACTACTAGTGTTCTCTGTGTAGTCAAGTCTTTATCAAAAATAATAACCATTATATCTTTTTCCTTTCGTTAAGCATTATAAGCCGTTATAGCCACATTAAGCCCATTCTTCAATGAATTAACACCATTGAAATAACCAGCCATTACAGTATCTCCTTTACTTCTGGTTGCGGGAATACTACCACGGCCTGTTAAGCCTGCTATACCATTTCTGGCTTGATTGAATAAAACTGCCGTCATTGTATTTCCAGAAGATACCGTAGTGTATGTATAGGAACTGCCCAAGGCTTTAGCGGTCTATTGTATCTTAGCATTTAACCTATTCCACATATTAGCGGTAATATTGCTAAATGGCTTACCTGTCTATATCAATGCGGTATCGTTAGCATCACTACCATTCCAATAGAACAGAGAAATAGGAGTTTTAACAACACTGGCACTAACCTAGGCGTATTGTCTACTTGAAGCATACGTTATTGTAAATTCTCCGCTACTACTGGAAATCTGACTTGCGGGGCTTGTTGCCGTTGATGAAGCATAGAAGCCCACAAAATCAGGCACTCCATATCCGTCATTATGTGAGATATTTTTTATTGTTATCGTTTTATTACTTTCAGTTAAATCAACAGGTGTCCAAGAGGTAGAAGAATTAAGGCTAACGTATGCGCTACCTCTATAAACCGTGAAGTTTTTTACACCAGTTCCGCACCGCAAATACATCTTGTAAGTAGGTTCTACATAAGTTCCCTTTATCTTGAAATACCTTGTTCCACTTGCTTTAATTGTGCTACCTCCCGCAGTTCCTATAACACTACTGAAATTACTATTGTATTCCTCTTGGTAACAAGGTGAAGCGTAGTTAGTAGCATAATTTACAGAGGTAATAGTAAGGTTTGAGTTTGCTTTAACATAACAGACAGTAGAAGCCGCACTATTAGATACCGTAGCCGTTTGAGTATTTCCCTGACTATTGGTATAAGATACTTGATAACTATTAACTCCTACTCCTGTTCTTAGGTTAATAGCATATGTGGCATAACTAGTCTATGTGGCAAATAATTTAACATATCTAGTTCCGCTACTATAAACCTAATCATCATTATTCGCAAATGTTTTCTTAACTGTGCTAAACGTGCTATCTGTATATTCTTTAAAAAAGTATGGACTACCATATAAATTAGCATAGTTAATAGATGTAACTTCTAGGTTTGTGTTTTTCCTAGTCCAACATACCGTAGAAGCAGAACTATTAGACACAGTAGCAGTATTATAAGATGAACCACTACTTCCAAGGTATCTAACGTTATAACTACTAATACCTGTTCCTGTTCGTAAATTCAGGCCATAGGTTGTATATGTAGTTCCACCACCGCCACTACCTTTTGTAGCGGTAAGGGTTATACTACGTCCATTTTTAATTGAAACATAGTTATCATTATCCAGTTTCCAAGAACCAGAGGGATTCTATGTAGTGATATTGATAGGGGTGGTATAACCAGACGCGCAAGTTACATCACTACTAGGAACAATCCAAATATTCCCAGAAGAAGGAAGGTTAGATAGGGTGTAGTTAGTTCCAGAAGAAGTATAAGTTTTAGGGTAATAGTTGTTGTTTGCGTGGACAGTGACAGACTTAATAGAAGAACCAAAATATAGATACATCGTAGCCATATATCAGCCCTCCTTATCCAAATACTGCCGTTTTAGTTGTAGTCGTTCCTCCATCTGCCATTTGTTGCCAAGTTGCTAAGAGAGTAACAGAACCACCATTTTTAATATAAACGCCATTAGACTTTAACACTGTTCCGTAGTTCTCTAGTCCAGAAGAACCAGAATTAACTAATTGAACTGTCTGCGCGTAGTTAACAGCGGTATAAACATTGGTAGCATATAAGTTTGCTAGATAATTATTAGCATCACTAATTCTATTAGCGTTAATCAGTCCTTTAGTTAAATTACTAGCATTTAGGTTATTTACATTGATTGTATCTGCGTCGATAGTTCCACCACTAATTCTATTCGCACTTATGTAGCCGGTTGTAATATTACTACCGTTAATAGTTGTGCTACCACTTGTTTTCAAGTCTGTAAAGGTCACATAACCACTAATATCAATCTTATCTAAATCCTGCCGTATCTGGCTTATTGTTTCTCCCTATTGGGTTACAGTTGAAGTTAAGCCGGTAGCGGTCTATTGAACTGTGCTGACTGTGCTACTAAGCGTTTCGACTTCTCCATCAAGGTTTTGTAATGAGGTTTGAATACTACTAACTGTGCTAGTTAAGCCCTGTGCGGTTTGTTTGATTTCGCTCTATTCAGTTGTGATAGTAGCCATTTGAGAAGTAATATTTCCTTGCTCATCCTCAATGTTTGTGATACTGCCTTGGATAGAGGTAATGGTAGATTTAGTTTCATCAACGGTTCTTACTAACTCATTGGTTTTATTGTTTAGGGCAGTAATCGCACTGTGCTATTCTGTCTTTTGGGTTTCTCTGCGCTTATTGCCCACACACTCAAATTCACAACCAGAAGCCTTGATAGTCTTTTTCATCACATAACAAGTCTTGCCGTTAATAGTTAAGATAGCACCAACGTCAATACCATAGTCTTTAAATGTGCTGAATTTCATTGGTGTATAAGTGATATTTTTTAAACCATCCAAGAGGTTAGTAGCAAGAGTAGCCGTAGCCGTGGCCTTACTTGCGCTAAATACTAATGGGTTTTCAGTAATGATATATGTATTAGTGCCTGTTCCCGCCACATAACCTATATCATCGTGTGTTGACTGAATCTGTAATCTATCTATTTGGTCAATGGCGTTTTCTTCCATAGTTAGTGAAATATATTTGGTATTATCAATTACGGTTGTGCTTTCAGTATAACGCATACCCTATAACATACCACTTCCGCCCCATTTAAAATACCTGTTTGTTAATTGTCCGATATAACTTAGTATCTATCTATAACTTACATTGTTTGTAATAAAGTTCTAATTAACTACAAAACTAGAAAATGTATCTTCGGGAAGTAAGATTTTCATATTTAATTTTGTAGCCATAGAATCAGTTAATTCTTTTAAGGTCATTGGAAACGTTAGAGACGCTAACCACAAATCTGCGTTTGCTTCTAAGTCATATACCTTATCATAGGCGGTAATAGTTGCCTTATTCTTGGTTTTCTTGATTTCCGCAACCTTGAATGAGCCTTTTTTTATAAGAAATGAATTAGCATCAAACTAACAATACCAATCAAACGTTTTTCCTACTAACTCACTCGCCTTGCCATCACTATTATCAATAGTAAATTCAATAGAAGCACAAGTAACACAACCATACATAAAATCACTATCAGGGTTTATATCAATATTATAGGTAACACCGCCGTATAATTTACTATCGTTAATAACAATACTTCCACTTGTTAATCTATTACGCATTACTTTTCACCGCCTACTTCAATCGCATTAAACGATGTGCCTTGCCATAGGCCATTATATAAAACACCGCTATATAATTCACTACTTGAAGTTGAAGTATATGCGGTAATAGTTTTTTCTGCGTTTGCTAATGGGTCGAAATAAGTTAGTGAATAGGTCTATCCTTGAACAGCAGATAACAAGGGGGCAATATTAGCAGTAATAGAAGGGGCTACTTGAATCTCAACCTTTCTAATCTTCTTTAATACCCAGTTGATATGAATAACACCATCATCAGTTCTACCGCTATCTTCGCTTGCTAAACTCTCAAAATTTACCTTGATACTCTATGCCTTATACTCTGTCCCATTCACTTTAAAATGTCCTTTAGATGTTAAAGCCATTTTTCAACCTCCTTTTCTATTGGGTAGAGGACTAAGTTAATAATCCCCTACCCTAGTTATTAAATCAATGCGTGTCCTGTGCGTTTCTTGTATGCGTCATTTCCTCTTTTGGTTGATTGCGCTATTACATCATCACCAATAGAAACAGACATATCTACACCGTCAATAGCCTAAATAACCTGCTGACACATCTGATAGAACGCAGAAACTAAGTTGCCGTTGCTTGCGTCTATGGTTTCTCTCAAGATATTTTGAGGGGTCACAATTTCGGGGTTCTGATACGCTCCCGCATATTCACCCATCATAGCGATAGTAGGAGAAGTAAGAACACCGCCCTTTGCTAGTCTTGGGATAAGCGGAATGTTAATGCCCTTACCGGCTAGACTTCCCAAAATTTCCCAATTTGGTAGGTGGATTTTGTTTAATCCCTTGATAATACCATTTACAGTATCAATTAAGACATTTACGCCAGCCCTAGCCAACTTCTTTATACCTTCCCAGATACTACTAAAAATTTGTTTAACGCCATTCCAAGCGCGTTCCCAATCGCCTGTGAATACTCCTGCGATAAAATCAATAATACCGCTTAGAACGTCAGCAACCATACCAATGTAAATAGATATATATTCTACTACACTTCCTATTCTCGCCAATATACCAGAGATAATAGGACTAAGGAAAACAAGAATACCACCTATTAAGTTTGCGATAGCGTCCCATACAGTTTTAACAGTTTCCCAAATAGAGGTTATGCCGGGTTTAAGTTTCTCCCATAATGGCTTTAGGTGTTCGTTCCATAACTCTGATATAGTTTTACCTATCCATTCAAAGACCGGCTTGATACAACCGTTATAAAACTCTATTACCCAATTTCTAAAACCTTCATTTGTGTTCCATAGGTGAATTAGCGCGGTAATGATTAAACCAATAGCGGCTACAATCGCGCCAATAGGATTAGCCTTGAGGATAGTAAATAATCCCTTAACACCTCCACCAATTCCCGCTATTGTGGCTTTTAGTTTAGTTAATGCTCCACCTGACGCACCAATCTAATTTAGAGTGGCACTAAAGGCGGTCATAGCACCAGAAGTAATAGGGGATAGAGAACTAGCAATACCGGCGAAAACAGATTTAAATTTATTGCCGAACTTAGTAAGGCCAACACTTAACTTACCATCACCAGTTAAATAACCCTCAAGATAGGCTAGTTTATCAATTAGATTTCCGTCAATATCTTTGTTCATTGTCCTAAACATTTTACCAACTTCTACACCGGCCTTAATGCTTGTAATAGCCAAGAGTATAGATAGAATAGTAGAAATGTCTTTCAAGTCCATATTGATAATAGCATCAGCAATAGCCCTTACTGCGTTTCCAATTAAGGTTAATGCCGTGGCTAGTGCCTCCCAAGCAACCCTTAATATCTCTGCTACGATTAAGGCCAATGGTTCAACAATTCTACCTAGGTTAGTAGCAAATGTTACTATCTAATCTTTATTTTTTGTTAGCCAATCACTCCATTTATCTAACTCTCCCCCAAGGAATTTTAGCATTTCATTTATTAAGTCTCCAATGGCCTTAATAGCCCTTTCAAGCGCAGTTTTATAAAATGCTTCAAATGCGGGAATTAAAACATCTCCTAGTGATTTAGCCAATCTTGCGAACGATTGAGCCAGATTAGCCAGTGTCTCACCTAACTTACCTAGTTTTAAACTACCTTCTTCAACCTTTGTAGTATAGTCAGGTATTTCTAGTTCACCTGAAATACCACCACCGCCAGTTCCACCACTTCCACTACTGCTACTGGTATCTTTAGAATTTAATACATTCAGTTCATCAAATGAAGCAATAGTTTTTTGTAGTTTCTTAGCGTTATTATTAGCATCTTCTAAACTACCGCTAGTATCTCCAATGTTATCATTCAAATCACCGGCACTACCAGAAGCATCAGCGATAGAACCAGAGATAGAGGTAATTTTTCCACCGCCAAATAACTTAGCGATAGCATTACCAATAGCAATAAGATAAGAGAGCAGTTTATTTAATACTTGGACTATCGGGGTTAGCACCTGAATCAAGCCCTTACCCAAAATCCCTAGTAGTTGGCTAAACTGTTCCTTCAGGATTCTTACCTAGTTCGCCCAACTACCAGAGGTTCTAGCAAAATCCCCTTGCGCGTTCGCCGTAGATTTTAATACATAATGGTATCTCAATGCTACTTTTTCGGCTTGCGACATAGCAGAATAGGATTTTGTAATTCCCTTCGATAGAGCAAATGCGTTTAAGTTCGCTTCGGTCATTACGATACCGAACTTTTTAAGGCTTTCAGTCTCGCCAGTGAATACAGAGTTTAGGGCGGTCTGGGCTACGTCCTATCTCACGTTGTAGAAAGACGCCATATCACCAGAAAGGGCGGTTAGTTGTAAGGACATATTCTTTCCGTCCTTCAAAGCCAGCCCCATACCGTTAGCCATAGCCATAAACGTTGAAGCAGTCTGTTTAGCCGTTAATTCACTCATTCCAAAAGACTAAATAGCAGTTTTGGCAAATGCTTCAACTTCATTAGCCATTGAACCGAATGACACATCTACAACGTTCTGGACTTCCTCTAAATCACTGGCTGTCTGAATTGCCTACGAACCAAATTTTTTCAGCATCAGGATAGCCGTAACCAATGAAACGCCTTTAAATAGGTTCTTAAATGATTTATTTATTTTAGAACAGGATTTTTCTGTTGATTTCTATAAACTATTAAGTTGATTTTGAACGTTCTTAATCTGCCGTTCTAAGCCTTTTGTTTCAGCAGATATAACAACCTTTAATTCCTCAACCGTCAATATTACTCACCTTCCTTTGTCTTTTTTTATTATGTGCTATTGCGAAATCTAACATCTATTCTTTATAAATCATCCACGCCTTATTTTCTTCTTCTTTTGGTTCTGGGAACTAATCAGGGTAAATCTGTGAGATAGTAGGTATCTCTTTACCGTTCAGCACAGCACCAACGAATGAAGCAACCAAGAACGCACTATTATAGTTAGACGCTAGTATTTCCTTTGCTTTCAATTCTTCTTTCTATTGGTATGACTTGATACAAAGGTTGATTTCTTCTAGCGTCATATTCCAATAGTCAAATAGGTTTATTTCACAATTTAAAGCAACTGGAAGGAGTTGTTGAAATAGGTCTGTGAGAGTTTCAGGTGGCTTATAACCTTCACCCTCACTTGTTAGTTTTTTTCGCTGTCCTCAACGGTATCTTCTTCTTTGAAGAATCCACTAACCTTGAAAACCTCGAAAATGATAGGCACTAAATCCATCATTGTATTTCCATCTTCAATAAATCTATCATATAGTTCATAAGCCTTATCCAATGTAATACCGTGATTTAGGGTAGACAGTGAAGCCTATAAAATAATAATCATAGTTCCCAAATCAGGTAATGAACCATCAGTAGCAATCTTAGAAAATACATTCAGTGGGTTTGTTCCTAATTTCTTTTCTAATTCAACACAAGCCTTTGCGTTAAGTCTTGCTTTATAATCAATACCGCCGATTTCAATAGTTGTATATAACATAATTTTAATCTCCTTTTATAAAAAAATTGGGGAATGACTTATTAGCCACTCCCCATTAAGTAATTAGGTTAGGAAGGGTTTGTAACAGTAATATCACTATTCAAGGTGATATTTGCGGTGAAGGTAAGAGCATTATTAACACTAGCACTTTCAATAGCGGTAGTGACTTCACCAGAGAACGCAAATTCTGTATTATCAGGGAAAGTTACCTTCCAATCAACTACCTTACCTGATTCCTCTAAACCACGCACTACACGATAGTTAGAATCAACTCCACTGTTATCATACAGGAATTTAAATGCTAAATCGCCAAAATCCTTGATACCGTTGATATACTTCTTATTGCCGTCTGCCAGAGTGGTTACATCAACCTTTTCAGCGGTTCCGCCTAATTCGGGACACTCCTACAAATTGGCAATCTCAACGTATGCGCTTTCCTTCTTATAAGATAATTTAATATCCTTAGTCAGTAATCCGGCCATTCTTTTTATCCTCCATATTATTCAAAATATTCTTTTCCAGTAGCAGAGAATAACATAATCATACAAATCTATTGGTTATACCAGAGTTCATTAAAACTATCGCGGTTAAACCCTAGTTTTCGCATTGTCTCGCTAATGGATTGCGCGTATGGGGCTAACACACTTAAATCATTACCCCATAGTTTAACATAATATGAAATGTTGCTATATCCTAGGGTATCGCCTTCAAGATAAGAACTGTTCTGTGATTCCATATATGTTATACAAGGGGTTTCAGTAGTGCTATCACAAATCAACTCATAATAAACAGGTATCCCAATTTTTTCCAATTCACTTATAAGGGTTGGTCTATAATCAAGCATTTCTTACCCCTCCTTCTTTTGTAATGTCTCTTTGAATATCTTAATGACATTCTTCTTTTGTTTGTCTAGTGCCGTTTTAAGGAATGGTTGCGGTTTTTGTCCTACGGTAGTATGCCAATTCCCTTCATCGTCTTGATAACTCCACGGTGTATCGCGTCCATTACCTTCACTAGCAAAAATGCCTGTTCCGTATTCTACATAAGGGGCATACATTACATTAGTTCCAATATAACCTACATTATCTTCTACTTCGTGTGTTATACTGCTTCTTAATTGCCCTTTATCTACTGGACACTATTTCTTTGCTTCGTTCTCAACCACTAGGCAAGATTTATTTAATGCCTTGCTTACATTTAGATTAGCAAGACTATCTAATTTCAGTTTTAATTTATCAAGGTTAATTATTTCAGCCATTATTACACCTTCTTCATCAATACTTGTGTATATCGTCCAGAAGGAATAACATAAGAAATCTAATATCTAACACTATCAATCTCTATCTATTGACTATCTTTAACGGCGGTCTTGGTTAAGCCTATTAACTCAATATCATTATAACGAATGTCGCTAACATTAGTTTGACTGTAAATCTTGACCGCCATTTCAATTACATCTTTCTTTTCGCCGTTATTGCGTTTCTGTCCATATTTGTCAGTTCCAGAAGTGAAGGAGACAAGATAGACAGGTTTCATTTCACGGTTAATCATACCGTCTGTATCTTCTTTTGTTTTTTTAATAACCGCATAATACTATCAGGGTAGTCAGAGGAATAAGCAAAACTAACTCCGCTATATCCCTCTGAATCTACACCTTCTGTTCCAATGCGATTAAAATTATATACAACCATTCTTACAATGGCAGTAAGCAGATTATCAATAGAATTTTGATGTGTGTAAATTAGTGCTTCTTCTGTGGCCTATTCAATCAACAGAGATAAAATATCATCCTTGCTATTATCGGTTATCCCTAACAGCAACTTTACTTGTTCTAACATATTTTATCTCTCCTTCTATTGGTTTAATTAAGCGGTTGCTTCGCTAATCTTACAAATCTTGGTAGCGTCAGCCAGAGCAACAAGGTAAGTAGCGCGTAAATAGACACTGTTCATACGGGTATCAGCATTGCGGTCAGGCTCAACCTCAACGTCCTTCTTCATAAACAGTTTAACAGCTTCTTTGGTCATAACAAATGCCTTATCAGTCAGAGCCTTAGTAGCGATAACAGGAATACCGCAGATAGTGCCGACCTAGCCGTTATAAATTACATCGCCCATATGAGCAGATTTATAATCCTCGTCCTTGCGTAAACTGGCCTTCCACTTGTTAGGAATCAGAATGAAAATACCGCTTTCATCCTCTAAGTTCAGAGTGCTAATAGCATCAACGATAGAATCATAATTTAATGCTCCACCCTTTGCGAAAGTAACACCCAGAGTAACGCCAGTGCCAGTAATAGCAGAAATGAAATCAGAGGTCATTTTATTGGTCATAACCTGAACTGCGCCTTTCATCATACCATCAACGATGAAGGGGTCTTTCATAGCGTCCTCATCAGTGTAGTCATAAGCCTGTTGGCAGAGTTTAACCACATAATCAGAACCAACATAAGAAATCTTACCACGCTTGTTAGCAGTATTTCCTACGCCGTTTGCTAATTCCTCTGCTTCACCGGTATATGTATAAGTGTTAATGGTTTTCTTCATACCAGCAGATTCAGTTAAATCATTGTCAATAGTCATTAAAGAACGAGTATTAACAGCAGTAGTTAGTAAGTCCTTGGCGGTGCTTTCTAACACAAAATTATCATATACAGTATTTCTAGTAGCCATTTTTATAATCCTCCATTAGTTAAATAGTGTTTTATATAAATCGGGATTATCATTAAATAATTTCTGACGTTCAATAACGCCCATCTTCATAGCCTGTTCTTTTGTAATCTGTTCGTCTAGTGGTAGGTTCTTCTTAGGTGCTGAACTACCTAGACGCTTTTCAACTTCGGCTTTTACACTTGCCTTAAATGCCTTGTCTAATAGGTTAATATTAGCATTCATAGTTTCGGCATCTTCGGCAACCACAAAATCAATTAGACTTAATGACAGTCCCTTTTCAGCAAGAATCTTACTTGCTTCATTCTTATTTTCAGCCAGAGCAAGAGCCTTTTCCTTTTCAGCAATTAACTTTTCCCTCTGTTCCAGTTCATAAACGAATTTTTCTTGTTCGTTCATCTGGGCTAACTTCTGGGCTTCTCTAATCTTATCGGCGTTCTTGCGTTCGGCCTTTTTCAGTGCTTCGCTAACACGTCTATCTCCCTCTTTTTGGAGTAGCGCGTCAACTTCTTCTTGTGAATAGGTTTTTGAGTTATTAGGTTCGTTTTCTAATCCCTCATTAACGTTTGTGTTTACATTCTTATTATCTTCCATAATCAATTCTCCTTTTAGTTCTGTCAGTAAATCCAATAGAAATAAATAAATAATATAAGGAAAGGTAGGGTGACTAACTGACAGCCCTAGTAATAATGTGAGTTCAAGCGTTATTCTTGCCCTCAATAGTCTATAAAAAGTAGGGTAGAGTGATTAAAAAACTCTGCCCTACTCTTGTTATTTTACGAAATTTTTTTAGTTAAAGCAAATTTCTGTTTGACCTTCAATTTCTTCATTAGGGGTTTCTTCAACCTCCGCGCTTATTGCTTCTATATATTCTTCCTCTGTCATAGAGGTCATTTTTTCATTTAGTATCGGTTGGAATGAAAACGACATATAGGTATAATTACCATCACTGTCTCTTATACACATCTGACGCTGCCGACG
>ERZ1026780.1896-NODE-1896-length-12877-cov-10.822805_pt1 | contig 12877 bp, 11 predicted proteins | sample MGYA00380126_ERZ1026780 | MGnify/ENA primary metagenome ERZ1026780 (study PRJEB33269, sample SAMEA4719762) | human gut metagenome | biome: human-associated habitat; feature: organic feature; material: feces | place: Cameroon | collected 2013-10 ... | reverse complement strand
GGTGAATTAGAAAAGGCAAAAATGAAGAACTCCGAAGCGATTCGGGGTTCTTTTTAATTGCATTGCAGCAGGCTTGAAAAGTTTATCCAAAGTATGCTACACTAACTGAGTTAGCGCTAAAAAACCCAGACTATCAGGCAAGAATATATTCTGTTTATGTCACGAATCAGCTTTACAAATGCGGAAGTATATGGTAATATCAAACCAAGGTAATTGAAACACAGCACACTTAATAGAATGTAAACAGCAGCAAATTGGGCATATTCGCAGCGGGGCTGCACGGATGACGACAGGGGAGGTAGACGGAATGAAGAAAACGGGACTATACATAGCGCTTTGCATTGCGCTGCTTTTATGCCTGGCGGCCTGCGCACAACGGCAGGAGGCTGAACAGCCCGCACCGGCAACGCCCGTGCCAACGGCTGCGCCCGCGCAAACGCCCACGGTACCCCAAACGGCGCGCCCACGCCCAACGCCAACGCCCACCACGCCCGGCACTATATTCGGCAGGAAGAACATAAAAGTAAAATGCCAGATATGCGAAGGGGCGACGGATATCGAAACATACTGGTATGTTTATTCGCCAACGGAGGAGCCTGACCCGAGCTGGACAATAGTATCGGTTGAAGGGGAAGTGGTGAAGTACAGCAGCTTCACATGCCCAGCAACGCACAGAATAAAAAAAGAGCATATAGAGTGCCCGATAAAAGAAGGAGAGATAGATACCATATCGACCTGGCTGGTATATAACACGGATACCGAAAGGCCGGGCGTGAACTGGGAAATAGAATCGGAAGACGAGGATTCCGTGACCTATATCCTGATAGAATGCGGACACGGGCCCGCGGGGACCGATACGCAGGAGCAGCAAACCGAATCTACACCGGCGGCAACGCCGGAAGGATAATAAATCATTTTTAGGAGGAACGAATATGAACAAAAGAGTTGTCACGCTGGTTTGCGCAGTTATGGTGATTCTCACATTTGCGGCAGTTGCCTTCGCGCGGTATGATACCTGCGATGCGTGCGGCGGAAGGCTGGTGAATAAGGGTAACTCCGACAGGTACAACATAATTTCAACTAGAATAAAATGCGACATTAAACCTGGTTATGATGACATACTTATTACATACAATGTAGATAACATATGGGAGTGCCATAATTGTGGTGATGAGGTAAGGTATACGAGGAGTGGTAGCGAAATTATTTGTGGTCACGCACCTTGTGCTGATTAAAAACGTAATAAAACGGTAAAACAAGGAAAATATGAAGCGGGGGGAGAGCAAATCTCTCCCCCGCTGTAAATAATAAAAAGTAAGGGAGAGTCACCATGCATATATCCATGCATCTGCGCCAAATATTCAGGAAACCAATGCGCACGGTTCTGTATCTGCTGATACTGGCGCTGCTTACGGCGTTTTTTTGCGTGAGCCTTAATCTTTATGATAACAGCCGCCAAAACATTCGCCTTGCGCAGGAAACATACAGCACCATAGCCGTGATGGAACTATATGCGGACGTGGACAACCGCGGCAACCTTATTGCGGACGTAAGCACGGCGGAGGATTACGCCGGATATCATAACATTACCGTTAACGGATACGATATAAAGCCCATTGTGACCGCGCCGAGCGTTATTAAATACGAGCTGCGTGCGCGCTACGGGGCATACAGCGATGAGTATATAGCAAGCAAGAAAAGCGGGAAGGAACCGCTTTCAAACTATGATGTATTCCGGTTTAAGCTTGTGCCGGAACATCAAAAGGTAAAAGAAGCGGATAAACCATGGGACGATGTTGATTTCGTGGACGATGGAAATTACAGACTAACCTATCATGATTATGTCCACCGCGATAGCAGCGAGATGAGCGGAGCGTGGGGAGCACGTATTTATAATGTTGATGTTATAGAATCTGCCACAGAATCTTTTTTCTTCGATGAGTTAGACTTCCAAATAGATACGTATGAAACTAATGCGAATAAGGATCTGGACTATGCGCTGAGCAGGCTTAACGGGGAAGGCACACCGCCGAACTGCATAGTGATAGAACCCAATACGGAATATATAATAAGCGGGTACTTGAACACATTGGAAGGTGGAAAAACAAGAGACGGCAAATTCAAAGTGGAATGGCTAAGATATGAATACGACTGCCTGTTTGTGGATTGGTATTATAAATACAGACTGGGGTATGACGAATATGCAGAATTTGATTGGACGGATGAGCGACCGTTTGCGATATATCGATATGAAGACGTGCTGGCGAACCCGGAGCTGAAGGAAAAGTTTGACCAACTGGCGCGCGCGTACCGCATAAATTCCCGCTCCTTCGCCGTTATGACCACCAATGATATAGGCGGCGTGCCGGCGTTCCACCTGGGCAACATGTTCATGAAAAAAGGCCGCAGCATTACGGAAGAAGAATACGCTTCCGGCGCAAAGGTATGCATGATAAGCAAGGACCTTGCAAAGGTGCAGAACTGGACCATTGGGGACAAGATCGACTTCAGCTTTTACGAATTCGGCTTCTTTACCAACGCAACCATGTGGGGGTCAACGCTTAAGCCGTATTATACATACACAGATCCGAATCATTTCTTCGACAGCGGGGAATACGAAGTGGTCGGCATATACGACGTGCGCCCAATAACCGGCAGCTCAACGGTTTCACGTTCGGCGCTCAGCGTGCCGTGGAACACGATATATATTCCGGAAAAATCGCTTGAAAACGCCCCTGCGGAGGAAGAACGCCCCGTTACCGGCGCGCTTATGACGCTGTGGATAGAAAACGGCAAAATAGAGCCGTTCCTTGAGCGGATGAACGAGTTGGGCATAACCGGTGCAAAGAACGGGGATTATGAGGCGCGGTTCACGTTCTATGACCAGGGCTATTCCCGCATACAGCCCAGCCTTGAGGCCTTTCCGGCACGGCGGAGCTGCTGCTGATATTGTCATCTTCACTGCTGGTTATAGCGGCGCTGCTGCTGGCGTTCTTCTATGCATTGTCCCAAAAGCAAAGCATAGGCACGATGCGCCTGCTTGGGTGCAGCAAAGCCCGAGCGGCAATAACCGTTGTGCTGTGCGCGGCGATGATAGCCATTGTTGGCGTGGGCGCGGGCGCATACGTTGGCCATGCATTGACGCAGCGCGTCGGCGAAAGCATAATCGCCTCCGCCGATACCGTTCCGGAAGAGTTCCAGGCGTTCAGCGCCTATCTTACCGAGAACACGAACATTGAAGTTGAGTTCGCGCTCGGTGCAAAGAACGCCGTGAGCGCGGTTGCCATTGCGGCGGCGCTTGTGCTGTTCATGGGCGGCGTTATCGTGTGCGTGCTGCGCTATCTTGGCAAGGAGCCGCGCGAGCTGCTGCCGAGAGCAGGTGAATAGAATAATAATTCCTCCTAAAAAATTGCCTCCGAAAAAATTCGGAGGCTTTTTTATAAAAGCTCTTGACATTAAACGCAAAATAAATATAATAAGATTAAGAACTGTTACTAATATCGAAAGAGGAGGAAAGCGCATGATCTACTCCCGGCAGAGGGAAATAATACTGAACACGCTTAGGACGAATCCTGTTCATCCCACGGCGGACGAGCTGCACGAGATGGTGAAGGAGCAGGACCCGAACATAAGCATAGCAACGGTGTATCGTAATCTCAATCAGCTTGCGGCCGCGGGCAAGGTGCTCAAAATTTCCAATCCGAACGGGGCGGACAGGTTCGATGGCAACATTGTGCATCATAACCATGCCGTATGCTCACACTGCGGCAGAATGTTTGACATAATGGTGCCGCTGCCGGATGTTTGCGCGGCAGCCAATGCGCAGCGCGACATATATGTGGACGGCGTGAGCATGCTGTTTTCCGGAATATGCGCACGGTGCGCCCAAGTGCAGCGGAATAAAAACCGCTGAAAAAAGACAGAATATAAAACGATAAGAAAAATTTGAAGGGAGAAAATTAAAATGGAACTCAAGGGAAGTAAGACCGAAGCGAATCTGATGGCCGCATTTGCGGGCGAAAGCCAGGCCAGGAATAAGTATACCTACTATGCGTCCGCCGCCAAGAAGGAAGGCTATAACCAGATAGCCGCCATATTCGAAGAAACCGCCGGCAACGAAAAGGAACATGCCAAAATGTGGTTCAAGCTGCTGCACGACGGCAAGGTGCCCGATACACTGACAAACCTGAAGGATGCTGCTGCGGGCGAAAACTATGAATGGACGGATATGTATGCCCAGTTTGCGGCAGTAGCCAAGGAAGAAGGCTTTGACCACATTGCGTATCTGTTCGAGGCGGTCGGCAAGATAGAGAAAGAGCATGAAGAACGCTACAATAAGCTGATAGAGAACATTGAAAACGGCAAGGTGTTCGAACGCGACGGCATAGTTGTTTGGAAGTGCAGCAACTGTGGCCATATACACATCGGCACCAAGGCGCCGGAGGTTTGCCCGGTGTGCGCGCATCCCAAGGCGTACTTTGAAATAAAGGCCGACAATTATTGATAAAACTGAACGTATGATTTGCTTTGCGGCGGCAACTTATGTTGCTGCCGCATTTTGTTTCGCTGTAAAAAATAATGCATAATTATACGGAAATGCAAAATAATTATACTGTATACAAGAATACAAGAATACGGGAATCCGTGGAGCCGAAAATACTAAAATCCAGAGAAATAAGCTAAAATTATGCATTTGGCTAAAAACGCCGCCAGCTATCATGAATGAATAAAAATATAAAAAATTTGTAGACATTTTAACGGATATGCAGTACAATCATACATGGCGGAGTTGGTACTGTACGCTCTGCCCAAAATGATTGCAGAGGTTTGTATTGATGAACAGAATCGAAATCAACCGGAAATGGTGCAAGGGCTGCGGCATATGCGCGGCGTTCTGCCCCAAGAAGGTGCTTGGCCTTGACGAAGAAACGGAGAAGGCCACGGTGGTTAATCAGGATGAATGCATAGCCTGCTATATGTGCGAGCTGCGCTGCCCTGATTTGGCGATCAAAGTGATTAAGGAGGGCGACAAATGAGCAAGGCAATTCTGCTGCAGGGCAATGAAGCCTGCGTTATGGGCGCAATAAAGGCGGGCATGCGTCTTTTTGCGGGCTACCCCATAACACCTTCCTCGGAAATAGCTGAGCAGTCCAGCATACTGCTCCCCAAAGTAGGCGGCAAGTTCCTTCAGATGGAGGACGAGATCGCTTCCATAGCGGCCGTTTGCGGCGCAAGCCTGGTCGGCAAAAAGGCAATGACTGCCACCAGCGGCCCGGGCTTCTCCCTTAAGCAGGAGCTTATAGGCTACGCTGCCATGGCGGAACTGCCCATAGTTGTTGCCATGATAATGCGCGCAGGCCCCTCCACCGGCCTTCCCACCTCCCCCGCACAGGGCGACGTGATGCAGGCCCGCTGGGGTACGCACGGCGACCATCCCATGATAACCCTTTGCCCCAGCTCCGTTAAGGAAATGTATGAGCTGACCATAAAGGCGTTCAACTTTGCGGAAATGTACCGCACACCCGTGCTGCTGATGACGGACGAAGTCATTGCGCACATGCGTGAAGGCGTTGCGCTGGAAGACGATTACGAAGTCGTCGACCGCGTGCATCCCACCGAAGCGCCCAGCAAGGACTATCTGCCCTACAAGGTTGAAGAAGGCAGCATGGTTCCCCCGATGGCAGCCTACGGCGAAGGCTATCACTTCCACGTGACCGGCCTTTCCCACAGCGAGACCGGCTTCCCCACCAACACCCCCGCCGTGCATGAAAAGCTGATGGCGCGCATAAACGGCAAGGTGAAGGAGAACGATCCCAACTTCGCCATAAACGAAAAGTACATGACCGATGATGCGGAGCATATATTCGTGGCGTACGGTTCTGTGGCTAGGACTTCCATGAACATAGTCAAGCGGCTGCGCAGCGAAGGCATCAAGGCGGGTCTTTTCACCGTGAAGATGCTTTGGCCGTTCCCCAAGACGGAATATCAGTCCCTGCTTAACGAGAACGTGAAGAACATAATCGTTCCCGAAATGAACCTTGGCCAGTATGTGGGCGAGGTTGAACGCTACACCGAAGGCAAGGCCAAGGTCAGCCTGATAGCCAAGGCTTCCGGCGAGCTGTTCAAGACCGAAGAACTTTACAACGATGTAATGGCGGTGATTTCAAAATGACGAACGTACAAGATTACCTCAGAGAGTCCCATATGCCCCATATCTGGTGCCCCGGCTGCGGCAACGGCATCGTGATGGAGAACATAATCCGCGCCATAGATGAGCTGGGCCTTGACCGCGACAAGACCGTTATAGTCTCCGGTATAGGCTGCTCCTCCCGCGCACCAGGATACATGGATTTCGATACCCTGCACACTGCGCACGGCCGCGCGCTCCCGTTTGCTACCGGCATAAAGATGGCTAACCCCGATCTTCATGTCATAGTGATCTCCGGCGACGGCGATGCCACAGCAATAGGCGGCAACCACTTTATCCATGCCTGCCGCAGGAATGTTGACATAACGCTTGTGGTTGTCAACAACTGCATCTACGGCATGACCAGCGGTCAGTTCTCGCCCATGACTCCTACCGGCAAGTTCGCCACCACCGCCGTTTACGGCAATATCGACCGCCCGTTCGATTTGGTGAATCTGGCAGGCGGCGCAGGCGCGACCTATGTTGCCCGCGGCAGCGTGTATCATGCGATGCAGACCAAGAATTATATAAAGCATGCAATAGAGCATAAGGGTTTCTCCGTTGTTGAGTGCCTGTCCACCTGCCCCACCTATTACGGCCGCAGGAACAAGATTGGCGATGCGGTCTCCATGATGGAAAGGCTGCGCGACGACTGCACCATGCTCAAGCCCGGCGTAACGGAATACGACAAGCCGTTCGTCATAGGCGAATTTGTTAACAAGGAAGCCAAGGAATATACCGAGGCTTATGATGAAGTAATTATGAAGGCCGGAGGAAAGAAATAATGGGTAAGCGTATTGAATTCCGTTTCAGCGGTTCCGGCGGACAGGGCATAATCTCTGCCGGTATAATATTGGCCGCGGCCGCCGTGCACGACGGCAAATATGCCATACAGAGCCAGAGCTACGGCCCCGAGGCCCGCGGCGGCTCCTCCAAAGCAGAAGTGGTAATAAGCGACGAGCCTATCGATTATCCCAAGGCTACCACGCCGGATTACCTGCTGTGCCTCACGGACGACGCATTCAAGACCTATGGCCTTGCGGCGGACGATAAAACGGTCATATTCGTGGATTCCTCCATGCATACCGACGACAGCGGCAAGAACGTTATAAAGGTTCCCATACTGCATGCCGCGCATGAGATAAATCCCCAAGGCGCAAACGTTATAGCCGTATCCTTCCTGGTTGGCTATACCGGCCTTGTAAGGCGCGAGAGCGCGCTTGAATCGCTCAAGGAGCAGTTCCCCCGCTTTATAGAAAAGAACATGAAGTGCGCGGAAGCCGGCTTCAAGTTTGCAGACGAGCTGCTTAACAAGTAAAATTACCATATCCCACCTGTTGAAAAATCGACAGGTGGGATATGTATACCCAAACGAAGAAAAATAGTGTAGAATTATAGCATAGATATAATCTGCTTTAACGCATAGAAAGGACGGTACAGTATGGAACCACTCAGGATTGACCATGTAGGTATAGCGGTAAACAGCCTTGACGAAATGAGGCCGTTTTATGAGGCACTCGGCCTTAAGAGCACGGGCATAGAGGAAGTTAAGGAGCAGCAGGTGCGTGTGGAGTTCTATCCCTGCGGAGACAGCGAACTGGAACTGCTTGAAAGCACCACCGAGGATGGCCCCATAGCTAAGTTCATAGAAAAGAAGGGCACCGGCATACAGCATATAGCTATCCGCGTTCCCGATATAAAGGCTGCCATAGCCGAAATGCAGGAAAAAGGCTTCCGTATGATAGATAACGCCCCCCGTTACGGCGCGGGCGGAGCAAGCATAGCCTTCATGCACCCCAAGGCTTCCGCGGGCGTGCTGCTGGAGCTTACCGAAAGAAAATAAAAAATTACAGGTACAACATAAATTAAGGAGAAAAACATATGGAAGTAAACAAGATCGATCTGCTTTACGAAAAGAAAGACAAGATCGCTGCCGGCGGCGGAGAGAAGCGCATAGCCAAGCAGCATGATTCCGGCAAGCTGACCGCCCGCGAAAGGCTGAACTACCTGCTGGATCAGGGCAGCTTTGTTGAACTTGACGCATTCGTTGAAAGCCGCTACGACGCCAAGGCCCCCGGCGACGGCGTGGTTACCGGCTACGGCATGATAGACGGCAGGCTCGTGTATGTTTTCGCGCAGGACTTTACCGTTGTGGGCGGTTCGCTGGGCGAAATGCATGCAAAGAAGATATGCAAGGTGCTTGACCTTGCGCTGAAGATGGGCGCACCCGTTATAGGCCTTAACGACAGCGGCGGAGCAAGGATACCCGAGGCCGTTGACGCGCTTTCCGGTTACGGCAACATATTCTTCCGCAATACGGTCGCTTCCGGCGTGGTGCCGCAGATTTCGGCCATAATGGGCCCCTGCGCGGGCGGCGCGGTGTATTCCCCAGCACTTACGGACTTCATATTCATGTCCGATAAGACCTCTTATATGTTCATAACCGGCCCGCAGGTAATAAAGACCGTTACCCGCGAGGAAGTCACCAGCGAAGCCCTCGGCGGCGCAATGGTGCATAACCAGAAGTCCGGCGTGGCGCACTTTGTATATCCCGACGAGTATCAGACGCTTGAGGGCATAAGGCGCCTTGTAAGCTTCCTGCCTTCTTCCAACCGCGAGAGCGCTCCCGTAAGGTACTCCGGAGACGATGTGAACAGGGTATGCGAAAACCTGAACGAGATAATGCCCGAAAGCAGCAACAAGGCTTACGAAATGAAGACCGTTATAAAGAGCGTTGTTGACGACGGCGACTTCTTCGAGGTGCAGCCCTACTATGCGAAAAATATGATAACCGGCTTTGGCCGCGTTGGCGGAAAGAGCGTTGGCATACTGGCCAACGAGCCTACCGTTATGGCCGGTAGCTTGGATATAAACGCATCTGATAAGGCCGCAAGGTTCATCTCCTTCTGCGACAGCTTCAATATACCGCTCATCACCTTCGTTGACGTTCCCGGCTTCCTGCCCGGCGTGAACCAGGAATACGGCGGAATAATTCGCCACGGCGCGAAGATGCTCTATGCCTATTCCGAGGCCACCTGCCCCAAGATAACCGTAGTTACCCGCAAGGCCTACGGCGGAGCATATCTTGCAATGTGCTCCAAGGACCTTGGCGCGGACATGGTGTTCGCATGGCCCACGGCGGAAATAGCCGTTATGGGTCCGGACGGCGCGGCCAACATAGTTTACCGCAAGGAAATAGAGGCCAGCGAGAACCCGCAGGAGACCCGCAAGCAGATGATAGAGGAATACCGCAAGAACTTTGCCAATCCTTATCAGGCGGCGTCCCGCGGCTTTGTGGACGACGTTATAGAGCCTGCGCTCACCCGCGTGCATATAGCCAGCGCCCTTGCCATGCTTGAAAGCAAAAAGGAAACCCGTCCCGAAAAGAAGCACGGCAACTTCCCCGTTTAAGCCAAGGAGGTTATTTATATAATGGCAAACGAAGAAAACCTGTTCACCAGGCCGTCTCTTGACGAGTTCCCCGTGCCTACCTATGACGAATGGAAGGCCGCGGCGATAGAATCGCTCAAGGGCGCGGATTTTGATAAAAAGCTGCTCACCAAAACATATGAGGGCATAACGCTTAAGCCCATTTATACCGATGCGGATTATTCCGCTAACCCCGAACGCCCCGGCGAGGGCGACTATCTGCGCGGCACCGATCCCGCGGGCTACATGGATCACCCTTGGGCGATAGCGCAGGAGATAACCGCAGTTGAACCGGAGGCGGCCAATAAGCAAATACTGCGCGAGCTTGACCGCGGCGCTACCGCCGTTAACGTTAAGCTGTGCGGCGGCGTAAAGGTAGAAAACGAAGCGGACATGGCAAAGCTGTTTGAAGGCGTTGTGCTGCCCGCGGCCGGTCTGCACGTAACCGCAGGCGGCTCCGCCATAAGCAAGCTGAAGCTTGCCAAGGCCGCCGTTAAGGATTTCGATAAGGCTGAAGGCTGCTTCGGCGCGGACCCCATCGGCATGATAGCGCTGCGCGGCGGCATAGGCAAAACGCTTGAAAAGGCGTATGACGATATGGCGGAATCCGTAAAGTTCGCCAAGGAGAATGCACCCAAGCTGCGCACCGTTATAGCGGACGGCAACGTATACGCTAACGGCGGCGCTACTGCCGTGCAGGAAGCGGCTTATGTTATAGCTACCGCCAGCGATTATATCGCCGCCATGATGGAGCGCGGCATAAGTGCGGACGATGCTGCTAAGAGCATTCGCCTTTCCGTGTCCCTCGGTTCCAACTTCTTCATGGAAATAGCCAAGCTTAGGGCGATGCGCGTTGTGTACGCGCGCATGGCGCGCGCATACGGCGCGGGTGACGAGGCCGCCAAGGCGGACGTTTACGCCCGCACTTCCGCGTTCACCAAAACGGTGTTTGATCCCTATGTAAATATTCTGCGCACCACCACGGAAGCTTTCTCCGGCGTTGTTGGCGGAATAAACGCCATGAGCGTTTCCCCGCTTGATGAAGCCATCGGCGAAAGCGATGAAACCAGCAAGAGGATAGCGCGCAATCTGCAGCTTATGCTGCGCGAGGAATTCGACCTGCTGCATCCTGTGGATCCCGCAGGCGGAAGCTGGTATGTTGAAACCCTTACCGGAGAGCTGATAAAGGCGATATCCGATAAATTTAAGGAAATAGAGGCTAACGGCGGCATGTATGCCATGCTTGAAAAGGGCGAAATACAGGCCGAAGTTAAAAAGGTGCTCAACGAGCGCTTTAAGAAGCTGGCTACCCGTGCGGACAGGGCCGTGGGCACCAATATGTATGCCAACATGACCGAAAAACCGCTCGAAAGGACTGCAAAGCCCGCTGGACAGCCCTGCTGCGGCGGCAGCATGGCCATGCACGTTGAACCCATCGAACAGCACCGCTGGACGGAGCAGTTTGAAGCGCTGCGCAAGGCTACCGACGATGCGGCGGAAAAGACCGGCAAGCGCCTGAGCGCGTTCCTTGTGAACATGGGGCCGATCCCCCAGCATAAGGCCAGGGCGGATTTCTCGCGCGGGTTCCTTGAAGTGGGCGGCATAAACGTTATTGGCAACGACGGCTTTGAATGCCCCAACTGCGCCGTTAAGGCGGCGGTGGAAAGCGGCGCGGACGTGGCCGTTATCTGCTCCACCGATGATACTTATCCGGAGCTTGTTCCAGCCATTGCAAAGGGCATAAAGGAAAAGGCACCGAATATGCTGGTTATGCTTGCGGGCGCGCCTGCGGCGGAGTTCAAGCCCAGCTATGACGAGGCGGGCGTGTATGAATACATTCACGTTAAAGCAAACTGCCTTGAGATACTTAAAAAGATACAGTCCGAGAGGGGGATAGGCTGATATGAGCACAAGACCCGATTTTTCGAAAGTAGATTTTACCGCTCCATGCCTTGAAAAGGAAACCAAGGAGCAGTGGGCCGCGCGCGTTAAGGCCGAAACCGGCATGAGCGTTGAAGAACTGGTCACCCATACCATGGAGCAGATAGACGTTCAGCCCAACTATACCCGTGCGGACATTAAGGATGCCGTACACACCGGTTACACCGCCGGTCTGCCGCCTTTCCTCCGCGGGCCGTACCCCACAATGTACGTCACCCGCCCGTGGACCGTTCGCCAGTATGCCGGTTTCTCCACCGCGGAAGAATCCAATGCGTTTTATAGGCGCAACCTTGCCGCCGGTCAGAAGGGCCTTTCAATAGCGTTTGACCTTGCTACCCACCGCGGCTACGATTCCGATCATCCCAGAGTGGTTGGCGACGTTGGTAAGGCCGGCGTTGCCGTTGATTCCATACTGGATATGGAAATACTGTTCAAGGGCATTCCGCTTGACCAGATGTCCGTTTCCATGACCATGAACGGCGCGGTGCTGCCCATAATGGCGTTTTACATTCTGGCTGCCGAAGAGCAGGGCGTTGATAAGTCCAAGCTGGCCGGCACTATACAGAACGACATTCTCAAGGAGTTCATGGTGAGGAATACCTATATCTATCCTCCCAAGACCTCCATGCGCATAATTGGCGATATTTTCGCTTACACCGCGAAGTATATGCCCAAGTTCAACTCCATCTCCATCTCCGGCTACCATATTCAGGAAGCCGGTGCAACCGCGGATATAGAACTGGGCTACACCCTTGCGGACGGCCTTGAATACATCCGCACCGGTATTGCCGCCGGGCTGAATATAGACGCGTTCGCGCCCCGCCTGTCCTTCTTCTGGGGCATGGGTAAGAATTACTTTATGGAGGTTGCCAAAATGCGCGCGGGCCGCGTGCTGTGGGCCAAGATAATAAAGGAATTCGGGCCGAAGCTTGATAAGTCCATGGCGCTGAGGACGCATTGCCAGACCTCCGGCTGGAGCCTTACCGCGCAGGATCCGTTCAACAACGTTGGCCGTACCTGCATGGAAGCCATGGCTGCCGCGCTTGGCCATACGCAGAGCCTGCACACCAACGCCCTTGACGAAGCCATTGCCCTGCCCACGGACTTCTCCGCGCGCATAGCAAGAAATACCCAGCTTTATATTCAGGACGAGACCCGCGTTTGCAAGGTGGTCGATCCTTGGGGCGGTTCATACTATGTTGAAGCCCTGACCGACGAGCTGATAAAGCGCGCATGGGGCCATATACAGGAGGTTGAAAAGCTGGGCGGCATGGCCAAGGCAATAGAAACCGGCCTGCCCAAGATGAGAATAGAAGAAGC
>ERZ1026780.1891-NODE-1891-length-12902-cov-3.716899_pt1 | contig 12902 bp, 8 predicted proteins | sample MGYA00380126_ERZ1026780 | MGnify/ENA primary metagenome ERZ1026780 (study PRJEB33269, sample SAMEA4719762) | human gut metagenome | biome: human-associated habitat; feature: organic feature; material: feces | place: Cameroon | collected 2013-10 ... | reverse complement strand
GGGCAATATAATGTGATTGAATCCGAGTTTCTCCGCTTCGGCTATTCGCTGTTCCACACGGCTGACAGGCCTTACCTCACCGCTAAGCCCCACCTCGCCGCACATGCACCAACCATTCTCAATTGGCGTGTCAACATTACTTGACAACACGGCGGCTATCACGCTAAGGTCCATGGCCATATCCGTGACCCTCATCCCGCCGGCAATGTTGAGGAATACGTCTTTTTGCATAAGTTTGAAACCAACGCGCTTCTCCAATACAGCAAGAAGCATGTTCAACCTGCGTTGGTCAAATCCTGTCGCCGAACGTTGTGGCGTGCCATACGCGGCTGTCGAGACCAGGGCTTGGGTTTCCACAAGGAAAGGTCTGAGACCTTCTATGGTGGAACTGATGGCCACTCCTGAAAGTCCATCATGGTTTTCTGTTAAAAGAAGCTCTGAGGGGTTTGATACCGCGCGCAGGCCGTCTTGTCGCATTTCATAAATACCGAGTTCCGACGTGCTGCCAAATCGGTTTTTAATACTTCTCAATATCCTGTATACATAATGTTGGTCACCCTCAAACTGTATCACGGTGTCAACAATATGCTCAAGGATTTTTGGACCAGCCAAAGTGCCTTCCTTGTTTATGTGGCCAATGAGTATGACAGGTACTCCGCTGCTCTTTGCGAATCTTAGCAAGGACGCCGCGCATTCCCTGACTTGTGAAATGCTTCCGGGAGAAGAATCGACTTGCTCTGTGGATATGGTCTGGATTGAGTCAATCACCACAAGACTTGGATGCAATTGCTGAATGCCAGCATATATCTTTTCCAACGATGTCTCACAAAGGATAAACACGTTATCAATTTCATTCGCCGGGTCGTCAGCATTTCCATCCTTGCCAACAGTGTCACCATGCGCCCCTTTTCTTATTCTCTCCGCCCTCATCTTTATTTGATGAGCGCTCTCCTCTCCACTGACATACAAGATAGGCATGTCGTGCATGCCAAGAAGGGTCTGCAAAGTGAGGGTCGACTTTCCTATGCCTGGCTCACCGCCAAGCAACACAATGCTCCCCGGTACGAGACCTCCTCCCAATACGCGGTTTAATTCTGGATCGTTGGTGTCTATTCTCGGCGCGTCTTGCAAGGGTATTTCTTTAAGACGCAGCGGTTTGCTATCGTCATGGCCCACAAGCGACTTGCCAACGCGCTTGCTGAATGAAGCCGCCGTGTTCTTAGCGTTCATGGAGCCATAGTTGGCATCAACTTTTATCTCCTTGAAACTATCCCACTCGCCACAGGAAGGGCAACGCCCAAGCCACTTGGCCGACTCATATCCGCAGTTGCTGCAGACATACATGGTCTTGTCTTTCGCCATGGCTACAAGCTAATTATATTCTTTTTTTGTAAACGTCTTGTCAATCAAGACTTCACCAGTAGTGCTCGATTTCATCACATAACGGAAATTATAACCCGCTTGCTTATACTCCTTCATGCTTGTGTTATCTTTCAAGCTGCCAAGGATGGTTGACACGATTTCTTTCTTATGAATTTCTATGATGGCAGAATCATCCAACTTGCCTGACAAGGAATAATAATAACCAAACGTATGTGTTTCACGGGAAAAGGTAACACTGTCTGTCCGCTGACAGTTTTCCACTGGCGTTGGACAATAACGTTCCGTATAATCTTCCGCCGTCTTTGCCGCAAGGTCTTCCAACGTGGTGCGGTGACACCCCGAAAATAAAAGAGCCACAAAAGCAAGAAACAATAACTTGTGATTCATCGTCTATATTCTGTCTTCTTTGTTTTGAATTCTTTTTAGCGCAAAGTTAAGAAAAATATGTAATTTTAGATAATCATTGTCCCATCTTTTTTGTAACTTTGCGACAAAGATTACTATTTTCGAATGGAAAACATCCGCAATTTTTGCATTATAGCTCATATCGATCACGGAAAGTCAACATTGGCTGACAGAATGCTTGAATACACCAAGACCATCAAGATTACTGAGAATCAGATGCTTGACGACATGGATCTTGAGCGTGAGCGTGGCATAACCATCAAGAGCCACGCCATAGAGATGGAATACGAGCTTAATGGACAGAAATACATTCTCAACTTAATAGACACTCCGGGACACGTTGACTTCAGCTATGAGGTGTCAAGGAGCATCGCCGCATGCGAAGGCGCATTGCTTGTAGTGGATGCCACGCAAGGCGTACAAGCCCAGACCATATCCAACTTGTATATGGCCATTGACCACGACCTGGAAATAATACCTGTCATCAACAAGATAGACATGCCCAACGCCATGCCTGATGAGGTTGAGGACGAAATCGTGGACCTTATAGGTTGTGACCACGAGAGCATCATCAGGGCCAGCGGCAAGACAGGCGAAGGCGTGCCTGACATACTGAAAGCTGTCGTGGAGCGAATACCGTCGCCTAAGGGTGACCCCAAGAAGCCGCTGCAAATGCTTATCTTCGACTCCATATTCAACTCTTTCCGCGGTATCATAGTCCTTGGAAAGGTCATCAACGGCGTAGTTCGTCAAGGCGACAAGGTGAAGTTCGTGCAGACCGACATGGAATATACGGCCGACGAGGTTGGTGTCTTGAAGATGGACATGGAACCTCGCAAGGAGCTGTCTACCGGCGAGGTTGGATATATCATATCAGGTATCAAGACAGCGACAGAGGTTAAAGTGGGAGACACCATAACCCACGTTAATAATGCTTGCGAGAAAGCCATTGAGGGATTCCAAGAGGTTAGGCCAATGGTATTCGCAGGTGTTTACCCTATTGACCCAACTGAATACGAAAACCTTCGCAGCTCGCTTGAAAAGTTGCAACTCAACGACGCAAGCCTTACTTTCATGCCAGAGTCCTCGCAGGCGTTAGGCTTTGGTTTCCGTTGCGGCTTCCTCGGTCTTCTGCACATGGAGATTGTGCAGGAACGTCTTGACCGTGAATTCAACATGGAAGTCATTACCACCGTGCCAAACGTGTCTTATAAAGTGTACACTAAGCAAGGTGATGAATTGGAGGTTCATAATCCGAGTGGCCTGCCCGACCCTACCGAGATTGACCATATTGATGAGCCTTACATCAAGGCAAGCATCATTACGTCGAGCGATTATATCGGTCCAATCATCAAGCTTTGCCTTGACAAACGTGGAGAACTACTTGATCAGCAATACATTTCCGGTAACAGGGTGGAGCTGCACTTCATGATTCCATTGGGCGAGATAGTCATCGACTTCTATGACAAGCTGAAATCCATTTCCAAAGGCTATGCGTCTTTCGATTACCACATAGACAGCTACCGTCCGTCAAAGCTTGTCAAACTTGACATCTTGCTCAACGGTGAGCCTGTTGACGCCTTGTCCACTCTTACACATCAAGACAACGCCGTCACTATGGGTCGTAACATGTGTGGCAAACTAAAAGAGCTGATTCCGCGTCAGCAATACGACATAGCCATTCAAGCCGCCATTGGCGCGAAAATAGTGGCACGAGAAACCGTGAAGCAGGTCAGGAAGGACGTGCTTGCCAAGTGTTATGGCGGTGACGTAAGCCGAAAGAGGAAACTTCTTGAAAAGCAAAAGAAGGGCAAAAAGCGCATGAAGCAAATCGGCAATGTGCAAGTTCCACAAAAGGCTTTCCTCGCCGTGTTGAAGCTTGACTAAGTTTGGAAGAACAATTTTATAGCCTAAATAATATCATAACGATGAAAGAACTTCAGAACACAACCCGTGACATAGCACGTGAGCTTGCGAGAAAGTACAGCACGATGACTCACGAAGAGCTTGACATGCTTGAAAGCATCCTCGTACCGAAGAGGTATTCGAAGGGAGAGATGATTTTAAAAGAAGGTGAAGTCTGTGAGAACATTTATTACATAGACAAGGGATTAGTTAGGCAGTTCTATTTCAAGAATAACAAGGAGTTGACCGAGCACATCGGTTCTGATGGTGAGATATTCATGTGCATCGAGAGTCTTTTCAAGGAAGAGCCCACTCGACTGCAAATTGAGGCACTGGAGCCTTCTTCCATATATCTCATTCCAAAGCACAGGCTTGAGCAAGTGGCACTACACAACGTCAACATCCAGATTTTGTACAGGAAGATACTGGAAGAGAGCCTCATCATTTCCCAGATTCACGCAGACCTGTTGAGGTTTGAGACGGCGCAGAACAGGTATTTACGCCTGTGCAAGATGAAGCCGCAAGTCGTGCTTCGCGCACCATTGGTTTATATCGCAAGCTATCTGCAAATGACGCCAGAGACATTGAGCCGTGTAAGGGCCGCGTCAATAATCTAACGTCTTTCGTGGGACTACAAAAACGAGACACGAATTTTAATCTATAAATAACAAAATACACAAGGGCGACTTTGAAATAAAGCCGCCCTCGTCGTTTATGTGTATAGGTATTGTTTCACTTAATCAAGCTCCATGGAACATGTAGTTCTTCATCGTTTCCTCTGTAAGGCGAGTGAAGAGTTCAAGTGTGAGCTTGTCGGCAACCTCAAGCGCATGGATAAGAATGGTGTCGCTGAAATGCTGAAGCATGTCTTGCGCCTCCATTGGACTGTCCTTATAAATGGCAAGATACTTAGCCTCAAACTCTTTTTGACGCTGGTCATTCTCCGCCTCCAGTTTAGCGTAAGTCTCTTTCACCAAAGGAGCATAAACGTTATAGTTGGTCATGGCCAATGTCATAACCTTGCGGAATTTCCAATAAGCAGAACCGTCGGAACAATGATTATCACCAATCTGATAAGCCTTAGGGAAACTCTTTATGCCTTGATAGATAGGCAGGAATACTCCCAGGTCAGCCATTCCGTTAGCTACATATGTAATGTGGCCAATGGCGTCAGGAAGCCAAGGACGAACCTGAAGCAGGTGGGTCTGCGTGGTCCTGAAAATGGAAACCGGACGCCATGGTTCGTGCCCGTTGTTGTGGAGGTACGGGTCATGATCTGTGCCGTCGTAGTGGAAACGGAAAGCCTGGCGCAATTCCTTGATGCCAATGTGCCCACTGTCTGGTGTAGCATATACGGGGAAGTCGTTTACATTCACGTCCTGCACCATCGATGGCGTGAAGAGCTTTTGCAAGCCCCATACACGCGTATAATTGTAGGTATGGTCGGCGATATCGTCTTTTGAGTAGGCCTTATGAAAGTCAAACTTTCCATCCTTAGGATTCCACAAGCCGTTTTTCTCAGCGAAAGAAAGCAAATCCTTATCGGCAAGGAAATTATCCGTGTCGTCGGGATCATAGTCACGGAAACGACTTTGGTTACCCGTTACAAAATACTTGTCATTCGGGATACGGCACGCGAGCCAGTGGTGTCCGCAAGCGTTCTCGAGATACCAAGTCTCCTTGTTGTCGATGAAGCCAATGCCGAATCCTTCAGCAGAGCCGTACTTTTCTATCAAGGCTCCAAGCCTTTCCACGCCTTCACGCGCTGTATGGATATATGGCAACACCGTGTTGTAGGTGCAGTTTTCAGCCAATCCGTCAGCTACGTAAGGGTCATGTTTCAATGCCTCCGGACTGCTGAAGATGGTTTCCGTGGAGCTCTCTCCCACTCCTGCCGTGTTGAAACCAGCGCTGCCCCATTCATGATGATACTGATAGTCAGGCAGTGCGGTATAACCTAAACGTTTCTTAGGCAGTGGACACTTGAAGGCACTGTCGTTGGCAACAAACTCTTCGGGTCCGTTGTCGGTTTCGTCAAAGACAAGCCAGTTCTTGCAACGCATGGCGTCGAAGTCCTCGCTTCGAGCGTATATGCGCGAACCGTCACCTGTCAGTTCACCACCAACGACTATGGTGGTGCACTCTGACAAACTGCTTTTCCTTTGCTTTTCCATGATAAATGATATTAAGACTTTTGGCTATTTATTTCTTGCCAATGTTCATAATCCAACGAATCGGATGCTTTATGAAGCCTTTCAAGCCGCGCTCATTGAGGTTAGGCTGAACCACGCCTTTCTTTGCTTTCTGCTTTCCGTCCTCAGCCTGCTTTGATGGCGCCTTCTGGTTTTGCGTCTGCTGCCTGCGTTGCTTGTCGGCATATTTATGGCGTCCGCGCTGCTTTTGGCTTTCGCCCTCAGGCCTTGCCTGTTGTTGTTGAGCGTGCTGGCGTTCCTGCTTTTGTCCTTTTCCGCGCTGCCTCCGGTCTTGCTTCTGCTGACCTTGTTGCTGTGTTTGCTGCTGACCTTGCTTCTGTTGTTGGTCTTGCTGTGACTGTTGGCCTTGTTTCTGGCCTTGCTTCGGCTGCTGACCTTGTTTCTGCTGGCCTTGCTTTTTCTGCTGTTGGTCTTGCTGTTGGCCTTGGCTCTGTTCTTGCTGATTACCGCGCTTTGACTTTTGCCTCTGCCTGTCTTCAGCATTCCTGTTGTCACCCTTGTCCCTGCCGCGTCCAGACCGTTGCTTCGAGTCCTTGTGGGCATTAGTGTCACGGTCTTTCCTCCTCCGGCTCTTGGCCGACGTCTTGCCCGGACGGCGCGACGTGGTGTATTCTGGGCCTTCCAAACAACCTTCAGGCAACGGATTCTTTTGAATGTCCTGTCCAAGGAATTTCTCTATCTGGTGGAAGGCGTACATGTCGTCCTCGTTGACAAACGTGATGCCAACGCCATCCCTGTCGGCACGTGCCGTGCGGCCAATGCGGTGGACATAGTCCTCGGCATCGTGCGGAACGTCAAAGTTGATGACCATTGCTATGTCGTCAATGTCAATACCGCGCGCCACGATATCGGTAGCCACGAGCACATCTATCTGGCCGCTCTTGAACTTGAACATTATGTCATCCCTCTCAGCTTGCTCAAGGTCGGAGTGCATTTCCCCACTGTTGATTTTCATCTTTTGCAGGGCCTGGTTTATCTGCTTCACCTTCATCTTGCTGCCAGAGAAGATTATCACTCGTTTCAAGTCACCAGCCTTGAAAATGTCCTGTATGATTTGCAACTTTTGCGTCTCATAGCAAATATATGCACTCTGCTTTATCTTCTCGGCGGGCTTGCTCACAGCAAGCTTTTCCTCAACAGGATTCTTCAACAAGCTCTGTGCAAGCTTCTCTATGTCTTTTGGCATAGTGGCCGAGAACATTATTGTCTGGCAATTGTCCGGAAGCTTTGAGGCTATCTTCATGATGTCGTCAGAGAAACCCATGTCAAGCATACGGTCGGCCTCGTCGAGAACGAAGAAGCTTACTTTCGACAAGTCGATGTTCCCCATGGAGATATGCGATATCAATCGTCCAGGAGTGGCGATAATGACGTCGGCTCCAAGGCGCATGCTCTTCATCTCCTGGTCGTAACGGTTGCCGTCGTTGCCACCGTACACGGCCACGCTCGACACGTCGGGCAAGTAATAAGAAAAGCCTTGCATCGCCTGGTCTATTTGCTGGGCAAGCTCACGCGTCGGCGACATCACTATGCAGTTGACAACATCCTTGGGATAGTCGCCACTGTCAAGCTTGGAGAGGATGGGCAGCAGATACGCGGCCGTCTTTCCCGTTCCTGTCTGGGCCACGCCCATGACGTCGTGGCCATCCAAGATAGGCGGTATACACTTTTCCTGCACAGGGGTGCATTCATCAAAACGCATGTCGTAAAGAGCGTCGAGAACGTTGTCGGTGAGATTTAATTCTTCAAATTTCATTGTTTTCTTTCTTTTAATGACAACCGCCAAGGCGGCATGGGATGGTTGATGGGGTGATTTTAATTTGGTGCCTTTCTATAACAGACAAACGCTATTATGGCGAACACGATGTTCGGCATCCACGCGGCCAACATTGGCGGGAAGCCGGCGTTGATGGCGAATGTGGCAGAGATGGTCTGGAACAAGATGTATCCAAACGACAGTGCCAAGCCTATGCCGAGGTAGACACCCATTCCTCCTTTTCGCTTTCTCGCTGAGAGCGATGCTCCGATGATGGTGAGTATGAACGACGCGAACGAAGAGGCTATTCGCTTGTAATACTCCACTTGATATTGAACCACATTTCCCGAGCCGCGGTCTATCTGCTTGGAGATGTAGTCTTTGAGTTCCGGCGACGTGAATGTCTCCTGTTGGCCTTTGGAGTATACAAGGTCGGTAGGCTCCATCTGTATCACGGAATCCTTGCGCGCCCCACTCGTGATGTGCTCCCTCAAGCCTTTCAACTGGCGAAGCTTCCAGTTGGAAAGCGTCCAATGGTACTTGCTGTCTGAGATTGTGTCATACTGCACGTCAGTGGCAGTCAAGTGGGAGACGAGCTTCTTTTCCTGAAACTTGTCGAGACAGAAGCCATAGCCTCGCTTCATGTTGTTGTCGTAGTGCTGAATGTAGGCGATGACCCCTGGCGCCACCTGCAACTGCACATTCTCCGCCGACGTGTTCTTCTTCTTGTTCTTGTACATCGACTCGAAGTTTTGCCTAATCACCGTCCCGTGAGGAATGACGTAGGCAGAGAGATAATACGACAACGCGGAAAGAAACACGCACGACATCATGTAAGGCCTCAGCAGGCGCTTGAACGAGATTCCGGCCGAGAGCATGGCTATGACCTCAGAGTTGCCCGCGAGCTTAGTGGTGAAAAAGATGACCGCGATGAAGACGAACAACGCGCTGAAGAGGTTGGCGAAGTAAGGGATGAAGTTGGCGTAGTAATCGAACACTATGGCGCTCAATGGCGCATGGTATTCGGTGAACTTCGCCAGGTTCTCATTGATATCGAAGACGATGGATATGGAGATAATCAAGGCTATGGAGAAGAAATATGTCCCGATAAACTTCTTGATGATGTACCAATCTATCCTCTTGATATAACGGAAGACGTTGAGATATCTCAGCACTCGCAGGAAGCGAAGCCTCCTGCCAATCCATTTGAATATCCTTTGAAGCAGGCGCGTGTGGTTGGCTGTCCACCTGAAGAAGCGATGCAACCATTTCGGGTGCCTCGACATCCATCTTCCAGCCTTGTAGAGTCGGCGATGCTTCCTTATCTTACTGAAACTCTTCATACTTAGCCTTTCTTCTTATCGCCTCTGCCCCAGTTGGTCTATAATGCCATTCTTCCACTGCACGAAGTCGCCGGCGATGATGTGTTTTCTCGCGTCGGTGACAAGCCTCAAGTAGAAAGCGAGATTGTGTATGCTCGCGATCTGCATGGCAAGCAACTCCTGCGCCTTGAAAAGGTGGTGCAGATACGCCTTTGTCGTGACGCGGTCTATCTCGCAACCGTCTGCGTCAACCGGCGAGAAGTCCATCTCCCATTTCTTGTTGCGCATGTTCATCGTGCCCTCATAGGTGAAGAGCATGGCGTTGCGTCCGTTGCGTGTCGGCATCACGCAGTCGAACATGTCCACTCCTCGCTCAATGCCCTCAAGGATGTTTTGCGGAGTGCCTACGCCCATCAGGTAACGTGGCTTGTCCTTGGGCAGAATCTCGTTGACCACCTCTATCATCTCATACATCACCTCTGTGGGCTCACCTACCGCCAAGCCTCCTATCGCGTTGCCTTCCGCGCCCTTGTCGGCCACATACTTGGCGGCCTCTTGCCTGAGGTCCTTGAACGTGCATCCTTGCACTATCGGGAATAGCGACTGATGGTAGCCGTAAAGCGGCTCGGTCTCGTTGAAACGCTTTATGCAGCGGTCGAGCCAGCGCTGGGTCATGCCGAGGCTCTTCTTGGCATAGGCATAATCGCTCACGCCCGGAGGACACTCGTCGAGGGCCATCATTATGTCCGCGCCTATCACGCGCTCGGTGTCCATCACGTTCTCGGGGGTGAAAATGTGCTTTGAGCCGTCAATGTGTGAACGAAACTCGCAGCCTTCCTCCGTGAGCTTACGAATGCCCGACAGGGAGAACACCTGGAAGCCACCACTATCTGTAAGGATAGGGCGCTCCCAACCATTGAAACCATGAAGGCCGCCAGCCTTCCTGAGCACCTCAAGGCCTGGACGCAGGTAAAGGTGGTAAGTGTTGCCGAGAATAATCTGTGCTTTAACCTGAGACCGCAACTCGCTGAAATGAACGCCTTTTACCGCGCCTGCGGTACCCACTGGCATGAATATCGGCGTCTCTATCTTGCCATGATCGGTGGTTATCACGCCCGCGCGGGCATCAGAGGCTTTGTCGGTATATTGGAGCTGAAAATCCATATCTGTTTATCGGGACAGCTTGTGTCCCTGTGCTTGTTTATCTTGTTTACTTTTCGTTGTCCTTCTTCTCGTGCTTGTCCTCGTCGTTGGGAATGGTGAGGTCTATCGGGTTCTTCACCTTCTCGTCGGTAAGCGCGAAGTCCCAAACGTCCTGCACGTTTTCCACATAGTGGAAGCTCACGCCTTTCAGAAACTCTTGGGGTATCTCCTCGATGTCCTTCTTGTTGTCCCTGCAAATCACGATGTCGGTTATGCCGGCACGCTTCGCCGCGAGAATCTTCTCCCTTATTCCTCCCACGGGCAACACCTTGCCGCGAAGGGTTATCTCACCCGTCATGGCGGTGTTGAGCCTCACCTTGCGCTGCGTAAGCGCCGAGGCCAACGATGTGGCTATCGTTATGCCTGCAGATGGGCCATCTTTTGGCGTGGCGCCCTCTGGCACGTGTATGTGGATGTTCCAGTTCTCGAACACGCGGTAATCCACGCCCAACTTGTCGCAATTGGCCTTCACGTATTGCAGGGCTATTATGGCACTCTCCTTCATCACGTCGCCGAGGTTTCCCGTCAGCGTCAGCTTTCCGGCCTTGCCTTTCGAGAGCGAGGTCTCTATGAAGAGTATCTCGCCACCCACCGAGGTCCAGGCCAAGCCTGTCACCACGCCGGCATAGTCGTTGCCTTGGTATATGTCGCGCATGAAGGGCGGCTTGCCGAGCAGGTCTTCCACGTCGGCCACGGAGATGGCCTTTTCTGGTATTGGCTCGCTCATGGCAATGCGCAGTGCCTCTTTTCTCAGAGCCTTGTCAATCTGCTTCTCCAGCTGCCTGACGCCGCTCTCGCGGGTATAGTTTTCTATGATGTTCTCCAATGCCTGCTTTGAGAATTTTATCTTCGCCTCCGTCTTGTCGAGACCATTGTTCTTCACTTCCCTTGGCACGAGGTGGCGCTTAGCTATCTCTATCTTTTCCTCGGTGACATAGCCTGGCACCTCAATGAGTTCCATTCGGTCAAGCAGAGGTCTCGGAATGGTGCTTATGTCGTTGGCCGTGGCAATGAAAAACACCTTCGACAGGTCGTAGTCCACGTCGAGATAGTTGTCGTGGAACGTGCTGTTCTGCTCAGGGTCGAGCACTTCAAGCAACGCCGACGACGGGTCTCCGTTGTAGTTGTTTGACGACACCTTGTCTATCTCGTCGAGTATGAACACGGGGTTCGACGACCCTGCCTTCTGTATGCTCTTTATTATCCTGCCCGGCATGGCGCCGACGTATGTGCGGCGATGGCCGCGTATCTCGCTCTCATCATGCAGTCCGCCAAGCGACACCCTCACATACTTGCGTTTCATGGCTGCGGCAATGCTCTTGCCAAGCGACGTCTTGCCCACGCCCGGAGGGCCGTAAAGGCAGAGTATGGGCGACTTCAAGTCGCCGCGAAGCTGCAGCACGGCGAGATATTCCAATATGCACTCCTTCACCTTCTCCATGCCGTAATGGTTGCGGTCGAGGATGGCACGCGCCCGCTTCAGCTGCAGGTCGTCGGTGGTGCAATAGTTCCACGGCAACGACACCATCATGTCGAGATAGTTGAGCTGGACGCTATATTCAGGGCTCTGCTGGTTGAAGGTGTCAAGCCTCCCCAGCTCTTTCTTGAACAGCTTGGCTATGGCCTCAGGCCAGTCCTTGTCCTTGGCCTTTTTCTCAAGCGAGGCTTTCGCGGCGGTTTCCGTGTTGTCGCCAAGCTCCTCCTTGATGTTCTTCATCTGCTGGTGGAGGAAATATTCTTTCTGCTGCTCGTCGAGGTCAACGCGTGTCTTGTTGCGAATGTCGCCCTTCAGTTTGGCAAACTGTATCTCGCGGTTCTCCACCTTGAGCAGCTCAAGGCCGCGCTCCCTCATGTCGCCAAGCTTGATGAGTCTTGCCTTGTCTTCCACGGGGAAGGGAAGGTTCGTACACGCGAAATTCACCAGCATGGTGTTGTTGGTGATGTTCATAAACGACATTATGCTGTCGTCTGGTATGTCGTCGTTGAGGCGTATGAGCTCCTGCGTCACCGAGCGCACGTTGTCGGCTATGGAATTAAACTCGGTGTCGTTGGCGTCGGGCACGCTCTCCGGAAGCGGCACCACATGACCTTTGAGATAGCTGCGCCTTGACGTTATCTTCTCAAGCGTGCACCTGCACGTGGCCTGGAAAATGGCGGTGATGGCGTTAGACGCGGGCATTTCTATGATACGCACGAGCTTGGCCATGACACCTACATCATGAACGTCGCTCTTGTCGTAAGGTTGCTCGTTCTCTGGGTCTTTCTGGCAAAAGATGGCACAAACGCGATTTTTCGAGTCCTTGCTCAAGTAATGCGCAAGGTTGATGCTTGGCTGCCTGCCGAGGAGGATGGGAACCAATATCCCAGGCATCACCACCATGTTGCGTGTGGTAAGGATGGGGCAATCGCATTCCTTGCCCTCCTTGAAAATGGTGGAAATGTCGCCCTCATAGTCAGCAAACATCTGTATGGTCGTATTTTCTTTTGGCATATCGTGTCAATACCTAATGAATCAGTATAAAATATTCTATATAAAAACGATATGCAAAGTTACGAAGAATATAATAAAACAGCGCAAATGTCGTTGGAAAAGTATGGGAAAGACATTTCAATTTAAAAAATTCACCATTGCGCAAGGCCGCTGCGCAATGAAAGTAGGCACAGATGGCGTGCTTCTCGGCGCTTGGGCGCGAGGCGGCAAGCGCGTTCTCGACA
>ERZ1026780.1890-NODE-1890-length-12907-cov-9.060068_pt1 | contig 12907 bp, 9 predicted proteins | sample MGYA00380126_ERZ1026780 | MGnify/ENA primary metagenome ERZ1026780 (study PRJEB33269, sample SAMEA4719762) | human gut metagenome | biome: human-associated habitat; feature: organic feature; material: feces | place: Cameroon | collected 2013-10 ... | reverse complement strand
GATCTTCGAAAGCGACAACGGTACGTGGCAGTTTATCAAGCCATCCTTGCATCTTGGCACTTACTGGGTAAAGAGCCTTTTCTTCCGCGGTGAATTCGTTACGTAAGGCTTCATAAGCCGAAGCTCTACGAATCGAGATGTCATTTGCGGTTGGAGTATCTGATAAGGCTTTTTCAACTTCCAAAGATTCGGTGATATAGTCACAAGTTAGCGACTTGAAAGGAGTGACGTATAAGTATTTGAATGGGATGCTGCTCGAAGTGATGGAAAGTCCTTCTTGGCCGTTATAAACCGCATCGCTTAAAGTGATTTTGGTGTCCTTATTGTCGTGAACGTTATAGACAGTTAACGCTTTACCATTAACGGTCACTTCGTAATTAAAAATCCCATGCCAAGAAGTTCCGCAGTCTTGTCCTTCTAGGAACAGGTTTGTCGCGTGTTCTGTGAGACCAAAATTAAAGAAAACCTTGCCGGCAGTGCTGAAGTTGAAGGCAGGAAGTTTTACGCCGGCAGCACCACCATACCAACCATCTTTCCACGCTACGAAAGCGGCAGCGCCTTCGATATCTGGATAATTGCCTTTCTCGATGTCGTCAGCCCAGTCTCCGTCACGAACGCTTAACTTCACGTGAGCGTCATCGACGGCGGCATAGTTCGCATCTTTGTGCGGAAGTGCCATGAGCGTCTTGTTCTCAAGAGAACGCTTTTCGATGGACCAACGAGCGATAAGGGTTGTTTGAGTGGTGACGGCTTCGACTTTATTTCCTTCTTCGTCGTACCAACCCGCAAACGTCTTGCCTTCCATCGTTGGAGTGGCAGGAAGCTTTCCTTTTAATACTTTGGCGGTGCTTTCAGAACCATCCGCATTCACGTTCTTGAGAGTGACGGAAGCAGGCGCATCGAAAGAGAGACCGCTAATGTAGAAATGGCCGCGCATATCGACGAATTTGAAGATGATATCGGAGAAATTCGTGGTGAAATCCTTGTTTCCAGCGCTTTCGTAGGTGTTATAGGCGATGGTCACCGTGTGCCATTGGTCGTCGTTGACGAACTCGAAGGCTTTACCATAGTACGTGGAATCCTTGAATTGAATCATCGAATGCCAGCCGGCAGGTTCGGAGGTGCTGCTTCCTCCAGCCCAGACACCCTTGCCATAGTCGAGGTAGCGGTAGCTGAAGGTGACCGAGGCGATAGATGCGTAGCCTGTTGGGCTGAAACGGAATTCGCTGCAATAATCGTTGCTCGTTGCGTTATATGGATCGCCAGTTTTGCCGCTTCTTGAGAAGAAGAGGGCGGTCTTGTCGCCATCCTTAACATACTCGGGAGCGGACTCTTTTTTATCGCTTGTAGCTTCTGGACCATCGACGCCTTGGTCGACATATTTAAATTTTTGCGTATTGACGCTCGTGATGAGGTCGCCTTCCGCGACATCATCTTTGGTAGCGGCAGTAAGCTTTGGCATCACGATATCGCCTAAGGCAACATTTGTTGTCTTGTCGGCGTAATCGTAACGGGCTTCATTGGCGCTCACTTTGCAACATTCAGCGCAATGCCAATAAGGCTTATAGCCTTCGCCCGTGGTTGTTGGAGCGGTGTAGGCTTTTTCGGTAAGGACGTGCGAAGGATCGTGTTTGGCAGCAACGATTTGCGTACCTCCAAACCCCAAGGCGCTTCCAGCGGCGGTGGCGAGCCCAATCCCCATTGCGGCACAGATGCCACAAAGAGCTAAGGCCTTTGTCTTCTTTTTCATGCTTTTTCCTTTCTTTATGTTTTGGTTCGTCTCGCTTAAGGATGACAAACACAAAACCGTCCCTTGGTGGGACTTTACATCTATATTGTAAGCGATTACATTTGCTGTTTTTGCTCTTCTACTATCTTTTTTGACCTTTGTTATTTTCCATGTTTAAAAACCATCAATGAGTGATTGTTAGAGACATTGAGGGAAGGGGATGGCGACTCTATCCTTAATGATAGAAAAACTTAGAAAGCGAGAAAACCATGGCAAAACCCTACCCAATTACAGCAACTTTCATCGATGAGATTACTTACGACATTCCGTCCAACAACTGGTCTTTAGACGATTGGACGAAGGATTTGGACAATATGAAGAGTGTCGGTATCGATACTCTTGTTTTTATCCGTGGCGGTTGGAAAGGAAGAACGATTTTCCCTTCAAAACACTTTAACTGCTATCGCCAAGAGGACTTGGTGGAACATATCCTTAAAGAAGCAACGAAAAGAAATATGAAGGTCTTACTCGGCCTCTATATTTCGAATCTCACTTGGAATGATGGCGATTGGAAAGAAGAAGTGCGACAAAACCGTCTTTTTATCGATGAAGCGTATGAGAAATATGCTCATTTCCCTTCTTTCGCGGGGTGGTATATTCCTCACGAAGTAGCGACAAACATCTATAACATCGGCACTCTCGTAAGAGAACTCGCCAAGATGTGTAAAGAGAAGACACCCGATAAGCTTGTGATGCTTAGTCCTTTCTTCCCGCCTGAAACAACCCTCCATACCCGTTTTACGCCTGAGCGCTTTATCGAAGAATGGGATGAAATCTTCTCTTCTTTTGAAGGGCTCGTTGATATTTGTGCCTACCAAGATGGAAGTGCTCCCATCGAAGAAGCGGTGAGCTATTTCCGAGCGGCCCAAGCTCTTTGTAAGAAACATCATATTCACTTATGGGCCAATGCCGAGACCTTTGAACGTGACGTTCGCTTCCTTTATTTCCCAATTCCTTTCGAGCTCCTTCGCTATAAGCTCGACCTTATTGGGCCATATGTCGAAAAGACGATTACCTTTGAGTTCTCGCACTTCATGAGCCCGATGTCCCTATTTCCATCGGCTCATAATTTGTTTGACCGTTATAAAGAACACTATGGAGAGGATAAATAATGGATAAGAAAGAGCTCCTTCGGTATAAAGATTTCTACCATTCCTTCTTACTCGATAACGTCATTCTATTTTGGGAGAAGAGTGACCTTATCGATAAGAAATACGGTGGCTTTATCACAAGCGTTGACCAGGAAGGGAAATCCTATAACGACGATAAAAGCGTTTGGTTTCAAGGTCGTGCCCTTTGGACGTTCTCCAAGCTCTGTAACACCTATGGGGTAAAACCCCTTTGGAAAGAGGCCTCAGACCTCGGTGCTTCCTTTATCAAAGAGCACTGCATTGATAAGGACGAAAGGATGTTCTTTACGGTAATGCGCGATGGGAAGCCCCTTCGCAAAAGACGTTACTACTTCTCGGAAAGCTTTTTAGTGGTCGCTTTCGGCGAATATTATCTTCTTACGAAGAACGAAGAAGACCTCCTTTTAGCGGAGCATTACTTCGATCTTATGTGGCAAATCTATAAGGATCCTTCGAAAGATCCTTTTAAGATAACCCCGAAAGAAAATGCCAAGGTCCGTTTGCTTCGTTCAAATGCCAATCCGATGGTGCTTCTTAGTTCTGCCCAAGAGCTTCGCCGCATAGACCCTCAAAAGAGGGAATACTACGACGAAATAATTCGCTCTCTCATTGGCGATATGATTGGACTCCATTATAAGGAAGAGTATCACTGCGTTCTTGAAAACGTCTTTATGGATGGAAGTATCCTTGATAATCCAACAGGAAGAACGATTAACCCAGGCCGCTCTATTGAAAATTCGTGGTTCTTAATGAACTACGCCGCTATCACAAAAGACAAAAATCTCCTGCAAAAAGCCCTTAATATTCTCAATTGGTCGCTTGAAAGAGGATGGGATAAGGAATATGGCGGCGTCTATTACCTTAGAGACCTCTTTGACCGCCCATGTGAACAACTCGAATTCGATATGAAGCTCTGGTGGGTGCATAACGAATGCCTTATCGCCACCTTAGCGGCTTATAGCCTTACCAAAGACGAACGATATTGGGAAGCCTTTAAGACGATTCATGAATATTCCTTCTCTCGCTTTGCCGATAAGGAGTATGGAGAATGGTATGGCTATTTGCACCGCGATGGCAGCGTTTCCCATACCCAAAAAGGATCCTTATGGAAAGGGCCATATCATTTGCCAAGATGCCTTATCGACGTAGAGAAGATACTGGAGTCGCTCTTACAAGATGAACCGCTTCCTGAGCTATTATAAAAAAACGAGGAAAAACAATGTTCCATGATATTCATTTCTTAGAGCAGGGCTCTATCAAAGTCGAGGGCACGATGCTCGAAAAGCTTCTTTTTGTCATCAAGGACCAACTCAAAGATGTTGCAATGTGGAAGAAGTTTGTAGAGCCATTTAAGACCAAAGAAGATCGCGATTCCTTTTGGCGTGGCGAATTCTATGGGAAGGAGATGCGGGGCGCTTCGCTCGCGTATCGCGTCACTGGAGATAAAGAGCTCTATAACATTCTTACGGACGCCGTCAAAGATATGTTAAGCGCTCAAGAAGAGGATGGCCGTATCTCGACCTATCCAGTGGAAAACGAATTTAGTGGTTGGGATATGTGGTGTCGAAAATATGTCTTAACCGGCCTTCTTCATTATTACGACATCTGTCAAGATGAAGCATTCAAAGAAGAGATATTGACCGCATTAAAGAGACATTTGGACTATATCGTCGACCATATTGGCAAAAAGGAAGATGGGAAGAAAGAGATCACCGAGACTTCCTCGTGGTGGGGGTGCGTCAATTCTTGCACTATCTTAGAACCGACTTTAGCGCTTTGTCGCCTCACTCACGAAAAGCGATATATGGACTTTGCGAAATATATCATTAGCACCGGCGGTTGCCATGATTGCAATCTTATTGAACTCGCCCTTAAAAACGAGCTTCATCCTTATCAATACCCAGTCACAAAAGCTTATGAAATGATGTCTTTCTATGAAGGACTTTTAGCCTATTACGAGATCACTGGCGAAAAGAAATACCTCGAATGCGTGAACAATTTCATCGAAAACGTCGCTTTAAGCGATTTGACGGTGATTGGATGCTCGGGCTGCACTCATGAGCTCTTTGACCATAGCAGTGTGATGCAAACGGAACCTCACGATAACATCATGCAAGAGACTTGCGTCTCCGTTACTTGGATGCGTCTTTCCGCTCGTCTTTTCTTCATTACTGGTGAAGCCAAGTATCTCGACCGCATCGAAGAGTCGGGCTTTAATGACCTCTATGGTTCCTTAAATACTGAGCATCAAGACCAACATAACCTTTTTACGAAGCAAACAATCGAAGCCATGACTTTCGATAGCTATAGCCCTCTTTACGACAAGGAAAGAGGTCAAGGAACGGGCGGCTATATGGAATTCGAAAGCGGTGGCCATAGCGGTTGTTGCGTTGCGATCGGAGCTTGCGGCATTGCCTTAATGCCTTTGATGGCGGCCCTCGAATCGAAAGAAGGCCTTATTCTCTCGCTTCCTTTTAAAGGAGAGATAAAAACAAAGGGAAATAAAGGCTCTTTTATCACCCTCAAGCTCGAAAGCGATTATCCTTCTACCCAAACTCTTTCAATGGAGGCTCTTGGAGGAAAAGAAGGGGAAGAAGTTCTTCTTTATTTCCGTAAACCGATTGACGCAACCAATTTAAAACTTGACGAGGAAGCATTAACCGAAGAAAAAGAGAAGGGTTTTGCAAGCATTTCTTTAAAATGTGACGAAAAAAAGCACCTTCTTTCCTTCGAACGTTTCCTTCGCGTTCGTTATCTCAACCATAAGGCGTCCTTTAACTATGGTTCTTTGACTTTGGCCGCTGACGAGGCCAAAACCAACATCGACTTGACTGCTCCAATAAGCATTCCTAAAGAAACCGTTTGTAAGCTTTTAACGCCTAAAGAAGGTGAATATGTGCGTCTTGCTGTTACTCTTAAAGGTGGTCAAGAACTTCTTTTGACTGATTACGAGTCTTGTGGGAAAAGATGGAACGACAAAAAGAACAAGATTACTGTTTGGTTCAATTTAGCCTAATAGGAGTGTCGAATTCTTTCGTTTTTGTCCTTTTCTAGAAATCTTTTGTGCTAAAGGAAAGAAAGATTGGTAGTATTCTTTTGCTATGCCTTCGCTAGAACTACAAAACCTCTCTGTTTCTTACTTCAATAAGAAGACCAAAGTAGAGATCCTAGCCTTAAAAGGTGTCTCTCATACTTTTTTGGATGGTTCCTTCACAGTGATTTTAGGACCGAGTGGCTCTGGGAAAACAAGCCTTCTTCGCGCGATTGCAGGGCTTATTCCTTCAAATGGCGAGATTCTTAGCGATGGTTTGTCTCTTTTTTCTCTCCCTTTAGCAATGCGACAAATCGCTTATGTGAGCCAAGAATACGCCTTATATCCTCATCTTAGCGTCTTCGATAATATCGCCTTTCCCTTAAAAGCTATCCATACGCCGAAAGAAGAAATTATCTCTTCCCTCGAGGAAGTCTCTTCTTTCTTGGAGCTTCGTCCTTTTTGGAGTCGTCGTCCCAAAGAGCTCTCAGGAGGTCAACAACAACGGGTCGTGTTAGCGCGCGCCGTGGTGCGACATCCTTCGATGTATCTCTTCGATGAACCGCTTAGCAATCTTGATGAAGCGCTTCGTGAGAAAGAAAGGAAGTTTATTTTAGAAACTGCAAGGCGTTATAGCGCAACTTCTCTTTACGTCACCCATTCCATTAAAGAAGCCTTCTTGCTGGCGGATAATATCGTTGTCTTAAATGAGGGAAAAATCGTCGCTTCTGGTTCGAAAGAAGAGATCCAAACTTCGAGTGAACCAACTATTCGAGGAATGATCCATGCAGAGTACCTCTCTTTATAGCGAAGGCCTTTTGTCTTCTTGGAAAAAGAAGGCCACTTCAATGTGGGTCTTTTTAGGTGTTTTTTCGGGTGTGGTGGTTGCTCTTACCATCGTTCTCTGCCTCTTTATAAACGATAAGAACTTCATTAGGATGATGATACTTCTATCGCTTCTTGCTGTTTTATGTGCTTGGTCTTGGATTTATCTATTAACTTCTTTTCTTCTTCCTTTTCGAGCAAGAACTCGTCTCTTTCAGGCGTTTAAAAACGCAAAGGAAGGGGTTTTTGCAGGGGAAATCGTTTCTTCGAACAAGAAAAGAACGGTTCTTTCCTTCTTAGAAGTGACGCTTATTGAGGTGCGGAAAGAAGGAGAGATCCATTCCTTTTATTTTGATTCCTTTCTTGGAACTTGCCCTTTGCGAGATGGTATGAAAGTGACGCTTCGCACCAAGACGAACTTTGTTATCGGCTATGAGGTAAACCCCAATGAAGAAGCTTCGAAGTAACTTTCAAAAGTGGTGGTACCTCTATCTTGTTTCGCTTCTTCTTTTGCCTTTTTTAAGTTGGTACCTTCTCCATTTTGTGAATCTTCCTCGAAACGAAGAGACTTTTAGCGTCTTTATCGCTTCGTGTGGCACTTCGGTTAATAACCTTTATAAGGCTTTTAATGAAAAGAAGCCGGATTATCTTCGCGAAACAAAGATTCGTTCGTACCTTTATTACGAGAAGAGCTTTGATGAGTATTATTCCATCTCAGGGAAGAACGCTTCCGATGTCATCATTTTGCCAGAAAGCAAAGTGGCCGACGAAACGGTTCTTTATTATTACGAGAAACTCGATAACCTCTTCCCCGTTGTAGAAGAAGAAACGTACTTTGTTCCAAAAGACGAGACTTCCCCATATGGCCTAAGGATTCATTCGAAGGAAGATACCTCGAGTCCCCTTATTGCTTATAGCGATGAAACCCATAACGAAGACTATTACGTTTTCTTTAAGAAAGGCTCCTATCATTTGAAAGAGCCTTATAAAACAATCAGTGTTTTTCTTGATGTACTAAAAGGATGAGGAAGCATGAAAAAGAAGAAAAAGCCTTTAAAAACCATAGATTTTGCGATTTCTTCCCTTCCTAAAACGAGGAAAGAACAATTTTTCGATGTCCTTTCCCATCGTTTCTTTTTACTTATGGGAATGGGAGGCCTCCTCCTTCTTTTCTCGCTTCCTTTTTTAGGCGTCTCGCTTTATAAAGACGTTTCTTCCATGGCTATTGAAGCGTCGAATGCCGAAGGAGCCGCGAAACAACAATCTCTTTTCTTTATGATGCTTATCTATCGCTTGGCCTGCCTTCCTGCCTTTCTTATTTTGTCTCTTGGCCTTTCAGGCACCCAAAAGATCTATAAGGAACTTCTTTATGATGAGCCTATCTTTTTTCGTAGCGATTTCCTTAGTGGCATCAAAGAGAATTGGAAGCAATATTTCCTTTTGGCATCTTTCTTTTGGCTCTTCTGGTTTATTTCCGAACTCGCTTCCAGTTTCTTCACCAATATCTTTGTGGAGGTGCTGTTCCCAGGAATCAATATCGCCCTCATCTATCCAGCGATATTCGTCGCTTTCTTCTTGATGAACACCTACACGAATTCTTTCGGGAAGAATATGACCTGTGGGTACGCCCTCTATTTCAAAGCGTTCCCGAGCGTCATCTTGACCTTCTTGGCAGTGTTCGCTCTAACGTTTTTAAAATACATCCCTCTTATCTTAGTGAAATACACCGTCATCCTTCTTTGCTTTCTTCTTTATGTACCCATTTCTTTACTTCTGGCTTACGAAAATCAAATGCGGCTTTTTGATCTCTATATCAACAAGGAACAATTCCCAGATTTCTATCAAAAAGGGCTCGCAAGCTTTTATTCGAAGAAAGAATAGAGACATTGGCTTTTTGCTTTTTCTTTTGCTCTTTAGAACCGTTTTTAAGTAAAAAGAGCAAATCCTTTTTCTCTTTTTGGATAATCCTCATTAAAGCAAACGGAGGAATATCCATGAAGAAGGGATTATATGTGTTGGCCGCTTTAGCGATTTTAGGCGGCATTACTTCGGCAGGTGCTTTTCTAAGCACCGCCAACATCAATGAGGTCGTTGCGGCTGGCGAAAGCGAGGCAAGCGTCCAGAATGTTGGGAAAATCATTCAAAATCAGCATACAGGCGAGGTTCTTTACTGCGATTCCGCAAATGCGGTAACGGCTATTGCCACTTCCCATTGGGACTACTTCCTTAAGAGCGTTTCCGTTGAAGGATACACGAAAGGGACAATCACATTTAATGGTGTTGATTTAACTTCTCAAATCAAACTCGAGCTGATTGGTAGTGGTGTAGGCTTTGCTATTGGCCGAAACTATTTCCAAACAAATAAGCCGACCGAAGATAGCGTTCTCACTATCGAGGGTACCTTTACCAACCCCGAAGAGACCGGAACGATTGCCATCGAAAAGACTGTTATTGGTTTTAATGCGGATCGTTGGGGCGTTCGTTCTCTTGAAGGCGTTACTGAGCTTGGGAAGATGGGAACGAGCCCAGATGCAGCTGGCGGCATCGCCTATTTAGCTCCTACCGACAAAACAAATCTTCCCGATTATATTCTTGCGAATAACATCGCTTGGTGGCCTTATTCCAATAGTGGCTATACCACGGGCTACGTTAAGAAAAACGGTCAGAAATTGGAAGACTTAAAATCCTTTATGCAGTCTTATAACTGGTTTTACTCTAGCACTAAAGATCCGCTTTTTGACATTGGACGTGAAAATGGCTCTTTGACGGAAACGGGTGATAGCAAAGGAGCGGTTGCAGATGGAACCACATTAACATTCGGTGGTCTTTTCCGCGAAAATGGAAACGGAACTCGCTATATCTATGTGAAGGAAACTGCGCTTACTTATGATGCCTCAGTATCAAACTGGCGTTATGTCACCAAAGATGTCGGTTACCTTTCGACCAACGCCCATTGTTCTAAAACGAGCTTATATATGTTCGCGGATAACGCCATGGATTACATCCCTTCCGCAAACGCGTGGGCTGAACATAACAATAAAACGGGCACGGTTTTGCTTAATGGCGAAGCATCCTCTTTGAAGATGTCTTATGTTGGAAAAGACGTTGGTTTCCTCGTTTGGGATGGTTCCAAAGACCTTTCTTGCAATGAAGGCGATGAAATCACGGTTGCTGGCGATTATTACTACAACATCGATGGTGTGAACCAGATGGTGAACGTCAAGAAAACCACCTTCGCTTTAGAAGGAGAAAAATGGTTTGATGTGAATCTTAAAGCGGCCAATATCTTCGCGAAGACCTATCTTCATATGGACGACTATAATGAGAACCTTGGCTATTGCGCCGACACCGAACATCATTACTATGCCGATGCAAAAGCGGCCTTTAAAGCACTTACCGCCGATACCAAAGATTGTTTCTTGAATAGAGATGCCTTTAAAGCGGCTCTCGCTCGGCTAGAAACTTGGGCCACGATGAATGGCGAAGAATTCGTCGATGGCGACTTTAAAACGGTGCAATCTGCTTTCGCTCCTTCGCGTATTCTTGGCGAGAAGAACGTCGAATCGGGCGCGGTAGCGGGTACTATCTTCTTAGCGTTAACCCTTGCTTTCTCCGTCGCCTTCTTCTTTAAGAAAAGAAAAGCAAATAAGTAATTAAGCCTTTCTTAATACGTTTAGGCCTAGAACGTTCTAGGCCTTTTACGTATAAAAAAGGTCCATTTCGAAAGAAAGACAAGGGTTCCCGATGCTAAAATCATAGAAACAAGGAGGAAATATCCATGAACGAAAAGGTGCTTGAATATATCAAAACCCATTGGGAAAAGACGGTGAAACCTGCTAACAAGCTCGTTCCTTTCCCTTTTAATTCCCCTTCGGAAACGGAACACTACGTCGATTTCTATTATTGGGACCTCTATTTCATCAATAAGGGTCTCTTGTTAACGGGCCTTGATCTTCAAGCGGAGAACAACCTTAAAGACATGGATTATTTCGTAAAGAGGTATGGCTATGTTCCCAATAGCGACGTCCTTCTTAATCGCAGCCAACCTCCCGTTTTCACTTTGGCGGTGTGGGATCTTTATGAATATCGAAAGGATAAGAAAGTCCTTGAAACCTATATCGATTCTCTTTTAAAGGAACATGAGTTCTTCATTAAGAACCGCAGTACCCCTTATGGACTTGGGGCCTTTGACTCGAATGCCACCGATAAGGAAATCATGGAGCATTACGAAAGTCTCTCCTCTCGCGTTGAGGAGTATAGCGAGGATCCTAAGAAACAATATCAAATCGGGAAGGATATCCTTGCCATTGCCGAATCGGGCCTTGATTTCAATTTGCGTTTCCAGACGAAAGACAGCAAGATTGCCGCGCATGAGTTCTTGCATCTCGATCTTAATTCTTGGCTTTATGCGGTGGAAGATCGTTTATCTCTAATGCTTTCGATCCTTGGAAGAGACAAGCAAGCCCAAGAATTCGTCGCTATGAAAGAGACCCGAAAAAAGAAGATGGAAGAGTATTTCTATGACGAAAAGCAAGGTCTCTATCTTGATTACAATTTTGTCACAAAGGGACATTCGAGCCTTATCACCGCGGTGTCTTTATATCCGTTTGCTTTAGGGGTGTTTAATGACAAGGAACGCGCTTTAAAGGTGCTTCCATATCTTGAAACTCCGCTTGGCGTTTCTTGCGCCGAAAAACATGAAGGCCCCGTCTTCTATCAATGGGACTATCCGACGATGTGGGGCGAAACAACGCTTATCGTTTATGCCGCTTTAAAGAATGTTGGTGCGTTCGAAGATGCCAAGCGTATCAAAGAGAAATATATGGCGGTGATTGAGAAACAATTCTTAAAGACGGGGCGCCTTTGGGAAAAATATAACGCCTTAGATGGAAGTATTATGAACGTTGAATATGTGGCGCCACCTTTTATGGGTTGGACAGCGGCCGCTTATCAAATCTTCGCAAACGAAAAATAGGCTTTATGAATTTTGATAAGAGTGGTGTTTTGGACATTCTTTTCTCTTTTAATAGCTTCCAAAAATCCTGTTAATCGTCGAATTCAAATTCAAGGCGGAAATCTCAAAATCGTTCGGAGAAATCCATGCGAGTTCGACTCTCGCGCCGGCATCCAAACAGCTTATATTTGTCTCATTGTCTCGATGACATGAGGCTTTTCTTTATTCGTAACATGAAATTTGTGTAGATTGCCTTCAGAGCGAAAAGGGACAAACGCGATTTTTGGCCGAATTTCCCACTCTTTTGATCAAGAAACGGATAGGAACAAATTTGAGACCTTTGGGAAATAGGTTCGTCACGGAATTGATTTAAAAGGGCAGATTATGTTCTAGCCCATTTTTTCATCGCTTAGACAGTGTTAGCAGTGAACATGAAGTGAACATGATATTGAATTTCTTAGTGAACATGATAAGTGCGGTCAATTGAAGATGTGAGAGCTTTGGATCAAAAAGGAATAATTGGAAAGCCTGGCTCCGATAAAAACCGACCATTGGGCAATCAAGGAATGACGGCAGACTTCTTCAAAAGCAAGAGGCGCCAAAAGCTCTACGATTATTACCTATCCCATACCAAGGAGAAGCCCGCTTTCAGCCTGAGGCTAAAGCAGTACACGGAGAAATTCTACGGGAGCTGGCAGGGAGCTAAGACGGATGGTACAGCCGCCTCAGGCAAATAAGACGGGGCAATAAAAAAATGGACAGTGCATTGCCTGCTTTCTCTTGACTAGGCATGTGGAGACGATTGTGTTGCTACAACGCAAAATGAGCCAAAATTAGAGAAAATCCTTGATTTTGAGTACTTTTACAAGCATTTCAGCTTCGAAAGGAACGAAAAAGGATACCTCGAGAAGAGGTTAGGCAAGTCTTTCAAGGTTGAGGTATTTGCCCATATCGGTTGAGTTGATATGTTCGACCACCCATGAAAATAAAGCCAAAGAGGCAACAAAACGCATATAGAACATGCCGTGGTCCAGCCTCGATTGGCTTTTTCTTTTCGACGTTGCAACCTGTGATACGAGGTAAGTGGAGAACTGCGCTTAAAAAAACTGGGAAAACGCGAGACTGCAGTAGTCAACGTTTTGTAGACACTTGGGTTTAATTCTTTTTGGCTTTGGCCT
>ERZ1026780.1889-NODE-1889-length-12909-cov-19.626575_pt1 | contig 12909 bp, 10 predicted proteins | sample MGYA00380126_ERZ1026780 | MGnify/ENA primary metagenome ERZ1026780 (study PRJEB33269, sample SAMEA4719762) | human gut metagenome | biome: human-associated habitat; feature: organic feature; material: feces | place: Cameroon | collected 2013-10 ... | reverse complement strand
CGGCTCCCAGTTCGGAATCCTGGACTACTGCTGCTTCCCGAAGGACGAGGCGTTCTATGTCAACGCCCAGGTCATCGTCCGTCCGGTTGAAGGCTCGACAGGACCGGCCAGGACTACCGTGGCGAACCTAACCCGATGGTCTGGCCGGCCACCGGCTCCCAGTTCGGAATCCTGGACTACTGCTGCTTCCCGAAGGACGAGGCGTTCAGTGGCAAGGCCCAGGTCATCGTCCGTTCGGTTAAAGGCTCGACAGGACCGGTCAGAATCCAGACAGGCGACCGGATTACCGAGATAGAGGTCATCTGAACTTTATTTCTGCTCCAGTACTTTGATGTCGATTTTGTAGATACCGTCGTTCATGTAGCCGTACTGGAATGAAGGCAGACAATAGACAGCGTATAGCTGGAAATGCTTGTCGTCCAGTTTGAGGTTCTGTGCGTCATACTTTGAAAAATCGCGTCCCCATTTGTAATCACTTGGGAAATATGCGTACGCCATGTACTTGCCGTTGAAGAGCATGCCTGTGGGAAATTCGTTGAAGATGATGTGGTTTCCCTCGCAGTGGAACTCCACGTAGTCCGGCGTGCTGCCCATCCATCCGTTGGCGGCATATTCCTCGGCTACCAGACCTTCACGGTATGGATCCATGACACGGTATATCTCCTCCCCGTCCGCCTTGTAGATTTCAGTCCCGTAGGCCTTCTCGAAGATGCATTCATCGAAGTAGTCGCAGTCTCCGTATTTTTTGAACACCAGTTTCTTTGTCACGGTCACAGTGATCGTGCTTCGTCCGGAAGGGGAGACTCCATCGATGATGTCCAGTCTCATCCTGTATTTCTCGGAAGTCTTCAGTTTGCCTGTGTCGCTGAACCTCAGGCGTACTAAGGCCTTGCACGAATTAGGTGAGAAAGTGACCTTGGACGACACCAGTGAGAACACATCGTTAGGGTCAGCGTCTTCCCAGACAGGAGTTGACGCGTCCTGCGGTGCGGTGTCGTACTTGAATGACACATGAGCCTGCTGTGCCGTGCCGTTGACACCTCTGTAGACAGGGATCTCCAGAGTGCCCTTGTCATCGGAAGATACCTCCGCGTAGAGCACGTTTGAGGCGAAGGCGAATCCGCTTTCGCCATCGTAGAGGGCACCTTCATTCTCTCTTGTACAGGACAAAAGCGCCATGGCCGCGACGCTCGGGAAGATATATTTTAATACATTAGTTCTGAACATAAGGATTCTGGTCTTCGGGATTGATGTTTGGATTGTTGTCTATTTCCACCTGGGGTATCATCAGGATGCATTCGATGTAGTCCGCCGGGAAATTGAGATATTCCGGATACTTGCTGAGGTAGTTGGTGTGATTGGATTCCTCGCCGTTCACTTTCCAGTACCGTGTCCAGCCTTTGGCGAGCCTGAGAATGTCGAAGATCCGTCCAGTCTCGCCCCAGAGCTCGATTCTGCGTTGCAGCAGGATTTCGTCCAAAAGAGTCTTCACGGTTCCTACAGTGCCGAAAGTCTGTTCGTTTCCTCCTAGCGTGTCCAATGTGCCGCTCCAATTGGAATCCCGGCGGCTCATGATCTCTCCAAGGGTGCTCTTGGCCTCGTTGTCGTTGCCCATGCGGCAAAGCGCTTCGGCAAGGATCAGGTAAGCCTCCTCAAGACGCATGAATATGTAGTCCCCTTTGTAGGAATTCTGATCCGCCCATTGGAACTTGAACTGGTTGTAGTTGATGTTGGCTCCATATTTCCATTCCTTCTCGCTCACGCCTATGTTTCCGTTCCACCATCCCTTTCGGATGTCGGAGTCGGGAATCTGGGCATATAGCCAGTTGCTTATGCACTTGGGGGATTCTGCCGCATAATAGACGTTGGTGCATGCGTCCATGTTCGAGAAGAATGAGGCGAACACCGTTGACTGGTCGGAGATGATCTCCGCACCCCACATCACCGAGGACGAGCTGACGCTGTTGAACGGAGTCTTTCCTGTGGTCCAATCAGTGGTGCTGTCGTCAAATGTGCCTTTGGTCACGGTCGCATCCAACTTGGAGAGCAGCGATGCGTAGGGGGTGCTGATCGCTCTTTTGGCTGCCACAACCGCTTTGTTCCAGTCGTTCTCGACCAAAGCCACACGAGCCTGGAGCAGACTTGTGGAGTAGAGATCGAGATTGGAGATATGTTTGCGCTTGACACCGCATTCCTCGAACAGAGAGACCGCTGTCTCAAGGTCCTCGTCTATCCGGGCATAGACTTCTCTTACCGGGCTGCGCTTCCTGCCTTTGCTTGACGCTGTTGTCGGCTCGGTGTAAATCGGCACACCCGGAAGGTCCTCATGACCGACCAATGTCTGCTGGAATGACTGGATCAGCATGAAGTAGCTGAACGCCCGCGCCGCGTATGCCTGCGCTGTCGTGCATTTGATTTCATTCTCGTCTCCTGTGGCTGTCTCCGCCGCTGAGATTATGTGGTTGACGTTGCTGATGATTTCGTAGAAATATTCCCATGTGAAGTAGCAACGCCAGATTTTGCTGGTGTAGCGGCTGCGCTGGTCGTAGTTGTAGTCCTTCCAGAACCATCCGGCACCTTGTGCTGTCTGCACCATGTCATCGCCCATCAGGTCGGCGGCAAGTGTCACCGCCATGTTGCCGAAACATTGATGGGCGTTTGCGGTGACAAAGTTGAGGCGGTTGTACATTGTGGCGTACACTCCGTTCATCGCCACCTGCAGGCCTTCGACGTCAGCCAGGATTTTTTCCTTGTCGACATCTGTGGTAGGAGAGGTCTCCATCAATGAAGAGCATGAGCTGCAAATTGTCGCAGCCAAGATCATAACGATTGGAAATCTTTTCATAAAGCTTAGAATTTAATGTCCACTCCGAGTGAGACTGTACGGTTCGGGGTGTACGTGTAGGAGGTGGATCCTGTAAAGCTGCTCTGTGGATTTAGCCCCTTTAGGGCGCTCAGCATCAGGAGGTTGTCTCCGGAGGCGTAAAGACGGAGAGAACGAATATGGTACTTCTCCAATCCGGTGCTCTTGAAGGTGTAGCCTGCTGAAACACTCTTTATGGTGAAATATGATGCATCGATGAGGAAGCGGTCGTTGATGACAGTCGTGGCGGTGGTAGTGATCTTCGGGACATCTGTGATCTGCCCGGCCTCGGTCCATGCCCGCAGAGAGTTCATGTGATACGTCTGACCTACGTAAGACGGTTCCATCAGGGAACTATAGGTGCTGTCATAGATCTTGCCGCCCAAAGAATATGTGAACAAGGCGGAGATGTCCACATTCTTGATGTGAAGACTGGAGGACAGTGATCCATAGATGTCAGGCAGCCTGCTGCCGCAGAGCCATTTACATCCGGAAGCTATGGTTGCATTGTTGGTCACGTACTCACTACCCTTGACAGGATTGCCATTCTTGTCCTTGGCGTAGGCAAGATAAAGCTGCTCTCCGGTCGCGGGATCAACACCGGCGCTGCGGGCCATGTAGAATGTGTTGACGGTCTCGCCTTCGCGGATCAGATACACACCGTTGTTGATGTCCTCGCCGTTGCCGGTGAGCGCCACCACCTTGTTCCTGACGGTGGATCCCATAGCCGACACGTTCCAAAACACATCCGGGGTGTTGAGAATGTCGTAACCCAAGGTTATGTCCATACCTGTGTTGTACATCTTGCCGACATTGGCATAATAGCCGGGAAAGCCCAAGGAAATGGCGATGGGATATTCAAGCAGCATGTCAGTCGTGGTCCTCTTGTACCATTCGACGGTTCCGCTCAGCCGGTTGAACATCTTGAACTCGACTCCAAGGTTGATGTTGCCGTTCTTCTCCCACGTCACATTCTTGTTTTCGAGTGAGGAGATGATGGCACCTGAATATGTCGCGTTAGGGTAGGTCATGTCGTAGAGTGCCTGCCATGCGTAGTAGGAACCGATGTTGTCGTTGCCTTGCACACCGTAGCTGGCTTTCAGCGTCATGTTGTCCATCCAGTCGATTTCTTTCATGAATGGCTCCTGTGAAATTCTCCATGACGCGCCCAAAGACCAGAATGTGCCCCATCTGTGCTCCCTGATGAACCGTGAGGATGCGTCCACACGCAGACTGCCGGACAGGTAGTACTTGTCGGAGAAGTCATAGTTCGCCCTGCACAGCCACGAGTTGATGCTGTACGTGTCTCCTGTTGAGGTCGCGTCCGCGATGGTGGATCCCATCCCAAGCTCATCGAACTTGTCGAACGGGAATCCGGTTCTCTGTCCCATCAGGTAATGGGCCTCGCTGTTGTAGAATTCGTGCCCGGCCATCATGTCGATGGTGTGCTCACCGAAGCCGTGTCTGTAGGAAAGCAGTTGATTCCAGGTGTAGCTGCGCGTGCGTTGATATTCCTTGGTCAGACGTCCGGTTCCGGCGGCGTTTCCGTTGTTTCGGTTGTACATCGTGGTGTTGTTCTCGTTCACGATGTCAGCGCCCAGGGAAGTGCTTAGTTTAAAGTCTCCGAATTTTATTCCAAGATGTCCGCGCAGGTTCACGTTGTCACTGATCATGTAGTAGTCGTCATCGAAAAGGGTTGCGATGCAGTTTCGGTTGTTCTGCGCCCCCGCCGGCCTTGAGGAGCCATAGTCAAAGACTCGCTTACCGTTGTCCATTATCGCGTTCCCGTCGGAATCGACCTCGTGCACCGGGTAGATCGGGGCCATCATCATGGCGGTGTACCAGATGTTGTTGGCCTCGGTTCCGGACGCTCCGAGATAGTCACTTCTTGAATTGGAATAATTGGCGTTGAGGCCGAATTCGAACCAATCGTATGGCGTGAATTCCGCGCCGAGCCTGGCTGTTATGCGTCGGAACGAAGTTGTCGTGATGGTTCCGTTCTCGTCGAGGTAGCCGAGCGACGCCATGTATTTGCTTACGTCTGAAGCCCCTGACATGGAGAAAAGATATTCCTGACGTGTCGGCAGCTTGGCTTTGGCCTCTCCCAGCCAGTCCGCGCTGTATTTTGTCGCCGCGTCTGAGACAACCTTCCCGTCAGCGCCGAACAGGTTCTCTACATCCTTGTCGAAGATGTTGTACTTGTTGTTGATGCCGAGAACGTTCTTGGAGAGGCGTGATGGAGTCAAGGTGGCGGCCTCGCCGGGAAGATGTCCTTCCGTATAGACGAGGTCATTGTACGTCGCTCTGTACATCTGTTCCATGTACTGTGTGGCGTTGACGGTTTCGTACGGGCTTATCGCCATGGAGTTGAAGCCGACACGGGCGGTGAAGTCTATGGCGATTCTTTCATCGGAGCTCCCACCGCTCTTGGTTGTCACGATGACCACACCGTTGGCTCCTCTGGAGCCGTAGAGCGCTCCGGCGGACGCGTCCTTAAGCACTGACAGGCTTTCAATGTCGTTGGGATTGAGGGAATTGAGACTTCCATCGTAAGGGATGCCGTCCACCACGATGAGTGGAGAACTGCTTGCGTTGATCGATCCGAATCCTCTCACCATTATGCCGGATCCACTGCCTGGCTGCCCGCTTCCGGATGTCGTCATCACTCCTGATATCTGTCCGTCAAGCATCCTGGAGACATCCGCGACAGGCCTGTCCCGTAACTTGTCACCCCTTATCGTTTCCGCTGAACCGGTGAATGACTCTTTGGACGCCGTTCCGTACGCCACGACAAGCACATCATCAAGGACATTCACATCGGCTGTCATCGCGACATTGATCGTGGTGCGCCCGTTCACCGCAATGGTCTGTTCCTGCATTCCGAGGCATGAGAACACCAATGTCGCGTCAGAAGGGACGGATATGGAATATTTCCCGTCAATGTCAGTGATTGAATGGTTGCTTCCGTCTTTCTCGAGGACGGCGACCCCGGGAAGTGGCGCGTTGCCAAAAATATCAGTCACCTGACCGGTGACTGATATCTTCTGTGCCGGCAACGGCAGTGTCGCCGCTAACAGCGTCAGCAACGTGAGCAGAATTGTTTTCTTTCTCATATTACTCCTTTATGCAACGGGTGGCCGCGCCGTATGATCGGTTGAGACCTGATTCGCTGGCAGGATTGCCCCATGCCATGTTCTCATAAAACACAGTGTTGGAATTGTCTGAACGAGTGTTGTACAGCGCGCTTCCGCCCACGCTTTGTAGCGTGCCCTTGGTAGGGTCGATGTTGCCGACCAACGGGAACCAATATTCCCTGCCGGCTTTCGTCTTGTAGCGGAAACCGATGCTCTTGTCGTAATCCTGATACCATGGGTATGACTCGTCGTATTTGCTGTCATCGTTCAGCTTGCCGGCTTTCTTGTACTCGGTTCTGAAGCCCCATCCGTTTCCTGCGGCAGGCATCCACCATCCTTCAGGACATGGGTCGTAGATTGTCTTGGCATTGGTCTTGCCGCCCCACAGATCGTTGTTCTGCAGGGACGCCTTGTCGGTGAGCCAGTCAACAGCCGGCCAGGAACTTGACGGCGCATAGTAGAACACGTCCGGATGCTCTATGGCCAATTGGAGGTTGGTGCTTGTGTTGTCGTTGTATGTCGGCCTTAGCTCTGTCTTAACATAGATCTGGTTGCCGTTGATGTCATACAGGCGCTTCTGAACGCTGGATTCCACGTCATCTCCTCCCGGGAACGGATCCTTACGTCCCCACTGGTACATCAAACCAAGGGCGTCCTTGCTGTACTTTTCCGCACTCAAAGCTCCGAGATTGCGGTCCATGTATTTGTAGGTAATGCCGTTGGCGTCCGTCCATTCAAAGATGTCGGCCTCCGGGTCGTAGCCTGTCACCCAGACGTGCCAGCTCCACACGATCCTGTCACCGTCGCGTGCGGCGACCACCGCGTTGCCTTCCTTGCCGTCTGCAAGCTTGACCACGACAACACCTTCGTTTCCGTTCCCTGAGACAGAACTTACAAGCCCGATGGCGTCCTGCCAGACAAGAGAGGCGTTGTCAAACTCCAATGCTGTGGTCGAGTTGCCTTTCACAGCCTTGATAGTCAGAGTGCTGCCTGGTTTTGTGATGTGGCAGTTGGCTGCCCCCACCGTCGTTGTGATCTCGACGATGGAGAGTGTTCCTGAATATTCAACTTTCCTGCCGTGATCGTCGGTAGCGCTGATCTTGATGTCGAGAGTCTGCCCGATTGAAGCGGGAGCGATGTATCTCACTTTGATTATGTCTTCGTTGAAAGAAACTTCCGCGCTCCATCCCGAAGACACCTCTACATCAGGATTTTCAGTGATCTTCGCCGGAGTGAGGTTGAGAACCTTATAGGACAGTGTGAATGAGCCTCCCGCCTTGACTGCCATTGATGCGGGCTCTCCCAAGGCGGAGATCGAAAGCGGCTCGGATGCGTTCACTTTGACGCTGACACTCTTTGTCAGACTGCGCTTGTGCGTGTCGCTTGCCGTGAGCGAGACCTTGACCTCTGTCGTTTCGGTGATCACTTCCGGAGCGGTCAGCTTGATGATTCCCTGGTAGTTGACATAGTCTACCTTGCCTAGCGCGCAAACATATTCATCGTTGTCAACGGAAGGAACCAGACTGAGGGTGGCGCCTTCTGAACCGGTTACAGTGAAAGGTATCTCCAAGGTCTGTCCAGGATTTACCGCCGGGGCGCTTGTGTCGAAGAATATGCCGAGGTCGCCGTAGTCATTGTCGCCTCCGCCTTCTCCTGGATCCTCGCCACCTCCGCTACCGTTGCCGATAACAGTCACATCCACAAACCTTGTAAGCTTTCTGTGATGTGAGTCGGAGACTTTGAGGAAGACCTGAGCCTCCAGGTCTTTGGAGATTGCCTTTGATGCGGTCAGTCTGATGACACCCTGTGAGTTGCCATAGTCAACCTTGCTAAGCTTGCAGGTCAGTCTGCTGTTGTCCGTGTAGGGCTCAAGGTCGATGGCGGCTCCTTCGGTTCCCGTGACAGTGAATGGAATCTCTATGCTTTCCCCTGCGTTGAGTACAATGTCCTCGGTGTCGAAGAGGATGTCAAGCTCGCCGTAGGAATCAGTCATCTCATTATAGGTGCAACCAATCAGCGCGGCCGCACCTATGACAAAAAGTAAGACGCGGTTAATGAATCTGTTCATCTTGCTCTGGTAATTTGTGGAATCTTATTCTTTGACGCAACGTGTCGGGAAGGCGTAGTTGAGAAAGTACTTGCTCATGGTGAGAGGGTTGACCTTGATTGCGGACACATCGTCATAGTTTCCGTTGCCCGATGTGTTGACCTTGAACGCACATCCTCTGAAGTACGAGGCATTCAGCCTGCTTGCATAGTCCGGATCCACGTCCGAACACCAGACGACCGCGGTAGGGAGAGGCTTGCCGATGCAGTTGGCATAAGAGAATGAGGTGGAGGTGGAGTTCATCTCTCCAGTGACCGTGAGTCTAAGGCCATCGTAGACGCACCCTCTGAACTGGACTTTCTTTCTGTTGCCGGCAGCGTATTTTTCGTTTGTGCCTATGGCGGACTGGTCGAAAGTCTCGTAGCTGGAGTCCCATAGTTCCTTGACATCGGTGGAGGCTTTGACTGCTGTCCATGCTGCCGCACTGGCTACTTTGTAGCCCGCCGGACACGGGTCGTAGGCGCTCTTCTTTCCGCCGTTCTCCCAAAGAGCCTTGAAGTTGTCAGCTCCGAAGGTGGTGGCGTCCGTGGTGATCCAACTGTAGCCGTGTTTCGCTCCGCTGAAATACTTGTTGTAGTAGTAGACAATAGGATTCTTGATGGCGTTCTCCAGGTTGTTTGCCTCGGTGTTGTTCACGATTGTGATCTCCACCTCCGCACCGGAAGCGTCATAGACCGGCCTTGTAGCATATTCACCGAACCTGATTCCCGGGAACGGATCCTTGCGGCCGTACTGGTAAACGAGACCTACGGAGAGTTCGCTTTTCTCGTCGAGGTTCAGCGCGCCGATGTTGCGGTCCTGGAATGTGAAGTCCCCGACTTTGACATCCTTCGGAGCGTCAGCCGTTACCCAGAAGAGCCAGCTCCACACGACATTGCCGGAAGCGTCGAGGCCGTTGATGACGGCGTTGCCTTCCTTGCCCGAGGCGAAGTGGACGATGGCGTCGGATTCATTTACCTGCGCGACCTCGGCGAAGAGGCCGACAGCATCCTGCCAGGCGAGGGCAAGTGACACTGCTCCTGATTTCAGTCCGCTGTTGCCCTTGAAGGTAGGGAACTGGACGTATGCTCCAGGAGCCACGATGAAAGAGTTGGCTGCCTCGGAGAGCTTTACGTAGCCTTCAAGAACCGTCGGAGTCACGTTCACTGTTTTCGAGGCTGTCCTGTTGTTGAGCTCGTCGCTGAAAGTAACATTGACGTTGAACGGGGTTCCGTCAAGAATCATGGCCGGGGCTGCTATGCTGATTGTCCCATCGTCATTCCCGGAGTTGAGGGTGTAGCTGACCTTGTAGTCCTCTACGGCATTGTCATCTATTTTGACCGTGATGTCATTGCCGCGTACATCATTCAGCGTGAAATCGATGGTTACCGTCTCGCCTGAACTGATGGCGACGGACTTGCCGTCGCTGATGGCAGGAAATTGAGGATCCAGTTCCTCGTAGGACTTTTCGCAGGATGCGAAGCAAGCGGCGATAGCGGTTGCCGCGATGCATTTGAAAATCTGTCTCATTTGTCTTAGTTGTTTTATATACGATTTCTCGTCGGGGCTTGCAAGTAAGCAAATGATTTTCAAAAATCCAAATTCTTTATTCTAGTAGTACTTGATTATAAACGTTTTATACGGAAATTGCATGGCCTGTGAACTTTAATGATTATCACCGAACCCCTACTTATTCATTACTGAACGATTACTTTGGAACATGAAATACTTTTGAATAGAAACGTATTCTGATAAAATGATATTTTTTAGACTTTCTGATTAGAAATTTGCGTTATCGGAGGAATTCATGGGGCGGTGGAGTTGATTTCTGGCAGGGAAGCACAGTGTCAACCTAATATTCTTGTGTTTCTTGCTTTTGTCAGAAGAATAATGTGTACCTTATCGTAGGGAATGCGGTGAAGACGGAGGTCAGCCTGAGTCCGTAGCCGTCGTAGGATGACTCCTCGATTTCGGCGTACATCGGATTTTTCTTCCGTAAACATTGTAGCAACCGAAGCTCACCGCGGCCCTTTGCTCCAGGAAATTGTAAACCTTGTCGGTCACCGCATACACTTGGCAGCGCAGGCCGGCGTTCACGTTAAGCCACCGGGACAGCCTTGTCTCCGCGTTTATCTTGTTTCCGAAGTCAAGTATGTTGGACACGTTGTCATTCTTCTCGGACCAGGTGTCCGGTCCCACGGACGTCTCGTGTCTATGATAGATGTCGCAGACTCCGTCGTCGAATTTGAGGCGCGTCCTTAATATTCTTGAAATTACGGCAGGTATGGTTGCTGTAACCTACTGAATGTCCGGGTATTGGCGGGCGAAGGTGGCGAAGGCTCCGTAGAGGGCGGCCTCCTCGATGTGGGCGACGGGGGAGATGCGATTTATTGGAGCCACGCCCGCAAGTCCCTCTTTCAGAGCCTTTTCCATGAATATGTACGAGCGGGAGATCTGACCTCCAAGAAGAAGACACTCCGTGCCGATCTCGGAAAGGATCGGGCTTACGGCCTGAGCGAGGAGGGTCGCGACATGTGAGAACGTTGCCAGTGCGGCTGGTTCCCCGGCTCCGGCGCGGACGCCTATCTCCTTGACTGTCAGCCATGGCTCTTCCTTGCCGCTTAATTCACGGTAAGCTTTGAGAAATCCACGTTTGGAGACATAATCCTCAAGGACCCCATCCATGTAGGGCATCTTGTAGATGCTTCTGGCCGGAGACGCCGTGGAAGAGTACTGGATCTTGCCGTCGATGCTGAACGCGAATCCCAGCCCTGTGCCTAAGGTGATGACGCAGACATTCTTGTAGCCGGTGCCGGCTCCATGGAACATCTCGCCTGAAAGCTGGGCGTTCACGTCGTGCACGAAACTGACCTTGAAATCCTTTCCGGCGATTCCTTTGAACCATTCTTTCATATCCATCCCGTAGATGTCCGCGAATTTGTGTGTCATCAGCGGAACCCCGGCATTGTAGTCAAAGGGGCCGGGAAATGTCGCCGCCAGTCCGACCGCGCTCATTCCCGGTTCCTTTGATTTCATGATTCCTTCACGAAGAGATTTCTCCAGGGACTCAAGTATTTCCTTGCGGCTTCCGTCTGAACGGATCGGTACCTGCCAGGTGAGCCCGTCGGCCAACTCTCCCGTCGAGTCAGCGAGCCCGCCCTTGACGAAAGTCCCGCCGACATCCAGAAGCACAACAGATTTATCTGTCATTTCCGTAAACGTTTTTTTCATTATTCGCACGTTGACATGTTCAATGTGCGATTCACAGGCCACGCGCAGACTTATGTTCACCGGTATGACCATGATTTCTCTTTTCCCGGTAGTGACGTAAGTGTGTTGTGGTGTGGTTCAAATGTAGCCCTTTGTTTTCTTAAGTCAAAATATTTTTTTAAATTTGTGACCATACCAGACTTGACCACGGTCTGGAAGTATTGTATTTTGTATGCCGATAGTATTAAGCCTCGATAACTCTTCGCCTGTTCCGGTCTATAAGCAGCTTATGGACCAGATAGAATCCGGAATCAATGGCGGCGCTTTCCACAGCGGTGAGTTGCTCCCCTCGATGAATGAGCTTTCCGCCATGCTGGACATTTCGAAGGAGACCGTCAAGAAAGCCTATTTCCATCTCCGGGACAAGGGGGTGATATATTCCACGCAGGGAAAGGGTTACTACATCGCGGACAGGAACAGTAACCGGCAGATGCGTGTGCTCCTCCTTTTCGACAAGTTCAGCAGCACCAAGCAGATGCTTTACAACTCTTTCCACGACACGATCGGCGGCAAGGCGGACATCACGATCTACCTGCACAACCAGCAGATCAATCTTCTTGAATATTATATCGATGAGAATCTGGGCAAGTTCGACTACTATGTCATCACCCCGCATTTCCCTTTGGATCCCGAGACTCAGAAACGTGTCCTGAAGGCGTTGAGGAGGATCCCCAACCGCAAGCTCATAATCATGGACAACTATCTGCCTGAGCTCCCGGGTAACTATGGGGCTGTCTATCAGGATTTTGAGAACGATGCTTACTATGGTCTCGCGATGGGTGTCAAGAAACTGAAGAAGGTTCCTAAGCTGAATGTTGTCATCGAGCTTTCCAGTCTGTACCACACCATGATCTCCAAGGCCGTGTCCCGTTTCTGCGAAGAGAACGAGATACCTTACGAGTTCTACACCCAGGTCACACCTCAGATAGTGAAGCCTAAGGAGGTCTATCTGATTCTGCACGGTCAGTTCGACATGGAACTCATCAAGCTGGCCAGAGCCGCCAAGTCGCAGAAACTCAAGCCGGGGCGGGACTTCGGAATCATCTCTTACAACGAGTCTCCGATGAGTGAGATCGTGCTTGACGGCCTGACCACAATCTCGGTTGACTTCGTGCAGATGGGGCGTCTTGCGGCCGAGATGATTCTGGACGGGAAACTCTTCAAGCAGAAGTGCGATTTCCGGATGATTCATCGCAACTCTTTCTGACAGAAATATTCAGCTGGTTCTTTCTGAGAACCGGCCTTCCTTCCGGCTCAACATTTCTTAAAAATTTTTGAAGAACCGGAAATTGTTGATATATTTGCATTGTGGATACCACACCACAACACACATAACATCGGACGAAAATTAACGAATAAAGAAAGAGATATGAAGAAGTTGTTTTTAACCACAGCCTTGATTCTTGTGACTGTGATGTCTGTTTCCGCTCAAAAGAAGCCGTATTCTGTGACGTGGAGGAATTTCAACATTTATGCCACCAGATTGCCGGAGGCGGGAAAACTTGTGACCAAACCGGCGGACGGTTCAGGGGATTCCAGATGGTCCATCGGCTGCG
>ERZ1026780.1888-NODE-1888-length-12920-cov-3.493354_pt1 | contig 12920 bp, 13 predicted proteins | sample MGYA00380126_ERZ1026780 | MGnify/ENA primary metagenome ERZ1026780 (study PRJEB33269, sample SAMEA4719762) | human gut metagenome | biome: human-associated habitat; feature: organic feature; material: feces | place: Cameroon | collected 2013-10 ... | reverse complement strand
TAAGCCGCCACACTGCGGATATGTTCCTCCGATTCCTCGCCAACCAGCGTAAAGCTTTTTCCGTCAATGGAAATCTTCACTCTGTTTTTCATGAACTGCACTCCCTCTCCTCTTTTTCATAATTACATACTTATCTGTAAGTATACCACAAATGCAATTTAGAAGGAATACCTTTCTTCCGAAACCCCTCGACAAAAAAGCGTCTGCCGTTAGGTGTGTTCCAATAAGAAAACATGAAGAAAATGACGCAGTAGCCGTAGCTTTCAGCATTTCAAGATTCAAGGTTTCTTATTTGGGCGCACCTTTTCCGACAGACGCTTCTCCATTTTCTCATTTTAAAAGCAGGGAAATAATCCCCACCACAATCAGAATCGGGAATGCGATATAAAGCAAGCCGCCTACCACCATCCCAATTAAAATCAGCGGCAATATTACAATCGTCAGTAAAAATTTGGAAATTCCCCAAGCCATTTGTATCCCGAAAAGCAGCAGCTTCCCGAATACTCCAATCATACAAATGATAAATAAAAACATCCACAGCATACTTTCCACCTCAATTTCGTCCACAAGCTGTTCCAACTGTGTTTTCAAGTCAATTATAGCAAAAAAATCATAGATTACAACTGGGAAAATATTAAATTTTCTTTAAGCCCCTCCTGCAAAAGAAAACCCCGTCGCGTAAGCGACGGGGGCTCGTACCAACCGTATTTTTTTATAAAATTTTGTTGCTTAAATTCCCTTTGAAAATTATTTCTTTCTCCAAGCCCAGATGTCCTTGCCTGCTTTCTTCATATCGTGGAAGTCAGCAGCAGCTGTGAACAGTGCGTCTGTGGAAGAGTTCAGGCCTGTTTCGCAAGAGTCCTGAATTACGCCGATGATGAAGCCAACACCTACAACCTGCATTGCTACATCGTTGGGAATACCAAACAGAGAGCAAGCCAGAGGAATCAGCAGCAGGGAACCACCTGCAACACCGGAAGCACCGCAAGCGGAGATAGCTGCTACGAAGGACAGCAGGATTTTCATTGCAAGGGGAACTTCCATGCCCAGTGTGTTTACGCAAGCCAGTGTCATAACTGTGATTGTGATTGCAGCACCACCCATGTTGATGGTTGCACCCAGAGGGATAGAGATGGAGTAGTTATCTTCATCCAGACCCAGTTCTTCACACAGAGTCATGTTAACAGGGATATTCGCTGCGGAAGATCTTGTAAAGAATGCTGTGATGAAGGAATCCTTCAGGCATTTGAATACCAGGGGATAGGGATTGGATTTGATCTGTGTCCATACAATGATGGGGTTCAGAATCAGAGCTACGAAAGCCATGCAGCCAACCAGAACTGCCAGAACCTTACCATACTGTGTGAAGATACCCAGACCGTTTTCGGATACTGTTGTGAATACCAGACCCAGGATACCGAAAGGAGCACAGGAGATGACTGCTCTAACTGCTGTTGTAACAGCTTCAGAGAAATCGTTCAGTGCTTTCTTTGTTGTGTCGCTTGCTTTTTTCAGTGCCAGACCGAAGATAACAGCCCAGAACAGAATACCCAGGTAGTTCGCATTTACGATGGAACCAACGGGGTTGGATACGATGTTGTTCAGCAGATTGGAGAATACTTCACCAATGCCGCCTGCTGCTGTGTAGCCTTCTGTGGAAGCTGCGTCGCCCAGAGGCAGAATGATGTGGATGAAGTGGCAAGCCAGTACAGCAACAACAGCCGCTGCGAATGTACCAATCAGGTACAGTGCAACTACACGGCCCATTGTTCTGCCGCCGCCTTCCTGACCGCAAGCCAGAGCTGCCATAACCAGGAAGAATACCAGTACGGGTGCTACTGCTTTCAGTGCACCTACGAACAGGGTACCCAGAATACCGATAACTGTTACCTGTGGAATCAACAGACCAAGGATTGCACCAATGATCAGACCACAAACGATACGTTTTACTAAGGAAATGCTATTCCATTTCTGAATAATACTCATTTTGACCTTCTCCTATTAAATGATAGATTTGATGAATGTTTGTATAATTGCTTGTTTCTACGGTTTGTACGAAAACTAAATATGAAAAGTATTGAGGTTTGCCTTTTGCATCAACCAAATACCTTTTCGCAAAGCTTTTTCCCTGTCGGTGTCACAGCCAGACCGCCTTCTGCGGTTTCCTTCAGACTGGAGGACATCGTATCGCCGATTTTCTTCATCGCTACAATTACCTCATCCGCAGGAATATGGCTTTCCACGCCTGCCAGTGCCAGCTCAGCCGCTACCAGAGCATTGCCTACGCCGCCGGCATTTCTTTTGATACAGGGAATCTCAACCAGACCTGCAACAGGGTCGCAAACCAGACCGAGAATATTTTTCAGCGCGATTGCACAAGCGTGCTCGCACTGCTTGGGTGTGCCGCCGCAAAGCTCTACCATTGCCGCCGCCGCCATTGCGCTTGCCGCGCCGCATTCTGCCTGACAGCCGCCTGCCGCCCCTGCCACGCTGGCATTCGTTGCAATCACGATACCAACTGCAGATGCAGTAAACAGTGCCATAACCAGATCCTTATCCGAAATATTTTTTTCCTCCTGCAATGTCAGCAGTGCAGAAGGAAGAATACCGCAGCTGCCCGCTGTCGGGGATGCTACGATTCTGCCCATGCAGGCGTTTGTCTGTGCAACCGCAACCGCCTTCATCATTGCATTGCCGAAGAAATGACCTGCAATATTCTTGCCTGCCTTCAATGCTTCATTCAGCTTGTAGGCATCGCCGCCTGTCAGTCCGCTGGCAGAACGCTTGTCCTTATCCAGCCCATCCTGTACGGATTCCTTCATGACCTGCAGAGATCGCTCCATAGTTGCAAACATTTCTTCTTCTGTCTTTTCCGTCATTGCCGCCTGTGTTTTCAGAACCAGCTCAGAAAGCTTCAAGCCTCTCTTTTCCGCTTCGTTTACCAGCTCGGCAATAGAATCATATTTTAACAAGTTCTCCGCCTCTCCTTCTTAAATTGCTTTCAGAATCGTAGATGCGTGAATATGAGGACATTCCATGATTGCATCATTGATAGACTCGTCCACATGACCGTCAATCTCGATTGTCATAACAGCTGTACCGCCCTTATGGTCTCTGCCCAGAGAGAACCCATGTATGTTTACACCCTTGTCTGCCAGAATGTTTGTTACCACGGCAATCATACCGGGAACGTCATCATGGGGAATCACCAATGTATCGGATTTACCGGAAATCGATACCTCTGTATCATTGATTTTATTGATAATAATATTGCCGCCGCCGATGGATGCACCGCGAATCAGCGCAGTTCTTCCTGCTTCATCTGTCAGCGTAATTTCCGCCGTATTGGGGTGTGCGCCGTCAATATCTTCTTCGATAAAGGTAAAATCCAGACCTTCCTCTGTCGCAATCTGCATGCTGTTGCGGATACGGGCATCGTCTGTGTCCATCCCCAGAATCCCTGCGATCACAGCCTTATCCGTACCGTGACCCTTATAGGTCTTGGCAAAGGAGCCGCTGAATTGAATCACAGCCTTCACGGGCTTCTTGCCCAGAACAGAACGGGCATATTTCCCGATACGCACTGCACCTGCTGTATGAGAACTGGAAGGGCCAATCATAATAGGTCCGATGATATCAAATACCTGTAACACTAAAATCCCTCCTAACCTTATTTCAATTTTTTGTCGATAAACCAAGTGTTTTTGACAAAAAACCGCATAATTTATCGACCTTTCCAATTATATATGATTAAATTCAACAAAGTCAATAGGTATCCCTAAAAAAGTTCCTTGTGGAAAGACATTTTTTTCTTATTCTCGGATATTTGTCCTCTCTACAAATACACCCGTGTGATTTTCCACAAAATTTCAAAAATTTTTGAATTTCTTTTCCATAAAAACGAAAAATTACAAGAAAAATGCCCCACTCTTTGGAGTGAGGCATTTTTCTGTTTTTCTTTCAAAATTACATATAACCTGCCATGTTGGGGTCGGGCATTGCGGGTGCGTTTTTCGCAGGCAGCTCCGCAACAACCGCTTCTGTTGTCAGGAAGGTGGAAGCAACGCTGGTTGCATTCTGCAATGCGCTTCTTGTTACCTTTGCAGGGTCAAGGATACCTGCTTCTACCATTTCCACATATTCCTCTGTCAGCGCGTTGAAGCCCATGCTGTCATTCATCTCTTTTACCTTGTTTACAATCACAGAGCCTTCCAGACCTGCATTTGCAACAATCTGACGCAGAGGTGCTTCCAGTGCCTTGATGACGATATCCGCACCTGTTTTTTCATCCCCTGCCAAATCTGCGCAGGCTGCTTTTACCTTATCCATCGCATGAACCAGAGCAGTACCGCCGCCGGCTACAATGCCTTCCTCCACAGCTGCCTTTGTTGCCGCCAGTGCATCCTCCATACGCAACTTCTTTTCCTTCATTTCTGTTTCTGTTGCCGCACCAACCTTGATTACAGCTACGCCGCCGGAAAGCTTTGCCAGTCTTTCCTGATATTTTTCCTTATCAAATGCGGAATCTGTTTCTTCCATGCCCTTTTTGATCTGTGCGATACGCGCTTCAATGGCAGCCTTGTCGCCTGCACCATCTGCGATGATGGTTGTTTCTTTTTCGACACGAACTGTCTTAGCAGTACCCAGCATATCCAAGGTTGCATCCTGCAAGGAAATGCCAACCTCCTCGGAGATAACCTGACCGCCTGTCAGTGCCGCGATATCTGCCAGCTGTGCTTTTCTTCTCTCGCCGTAGCCGGGTGCCTTTACCGCAACGCAGGTGAATACATTACGCAGCTTGTTCACAACCAGAGTTGCCAGAACCTCGCTTTCTACATCCTCTGCAATCAGGAGCAGCTTTCTGCCTGTCTGCATTACCTGCTCCAAAATCGGCAGAATTTCCTGAATATTGGAAATTTTCTTATCTGTAATCAGAATCAGAGGCTCCTCCAGAACCGCTACCATCTTATCCATATCCGTAGACATGTATGCGGAAAGATACCCTCTGTCGAACTGCATCCCTTCTACCAGAGCAAGCTCTGTTTTCATGGTCTTGGATTCCTCAATGGTGATAACGCCGTCATTTGTCACCTTATCCATTGCTTCCGCAATCATCTTGCCGACTTCCTCATCCCCTGCGGAGATTGCCGCTACGTTTGCAATGTGCTTGCTTGTGGTAACGGACTGGCTCATTTCCTTGATTTCTGCAACAGCTGCTTCCGTTGCCTTCTGCATCCCGCGTCTGAGAATAATGGGATTTGCGCCTGCCGCAATATTCTTCAGACCCTCCTGAATCATTGCCTGTGCCAGAACAGTCGCTGTTGTGGTACCGTCGCCGGCAACATCATTTGTCTGTGTCGCAACCTCTTTTACCAGCTGTGCGCCCATGTTTTCATAAGGGTCCTCCAGCTCGATATCCTTCGCAATAGTAACGCCGTCGTTTGTAATCAGGGGAGAAGTGAATTTTCTGTCCAGAACCACGTTTCTGCCCTTGGGCCCCAGTGTTACCTTTACTGTATTTGCCAGCTTATCCACACCTGCCGCCATTGCGTTTCTGGCATCGGTGCTGTATTTGATTTCTTTTGCCATAATGCTTTCCTCCAATCAAATTTTCAAATTTTTATTTTCAAAAATCAATTAAAATCAATCCTTGATGATTGCCAGAATATCATTCTGACGCATAATCAGGTATTCCTCGCCGTCATATTTCACTTCCATTGCGCCATATTTGGAATACAGCACATGGTCGCCCTCCTTCACTACCATCTCAATCTTGGTATCGCCAACCACGCCGCCGGGGCCGACAGCAACAACGATTGCTTCCTGCGGCTTTTCCTTCGCCTGACTTGTCAGCACGATACCGGATTTTGTGGTTTCCTGTGCTTCTACCTGTTTCAATACGACTTTATCTCCTAATGGTGCAAGTTTCATTTTCATTACCTCCTATAATTTTCTATCTGTTAGCACTCATCCGATCCGAGTGCTAATTTACAATACATATATTAACACCATATCCAGTTATATTCAAGACCCTTTTTGAAAATTCACAAATTGTTTAAAAAGTTCATAAAAAAGAGACTGTATGCCTTCACATACAATCTCTGTCCATTTCCGCTGTCCGCTTTTGCTTTTTTTGGCTGTCCTTTTCGTGTCCAATCTGTCCACTCTGTCCACACCTGTCCACTCTTATTTTCGGCTGCCTTCATCCAGATATGCCGCCGCGCTCAATGCCGCAACCAGTCCCTCACCGACCGCCTTCGCAATCTGATACGGCGCACCGGTGCAGTCTCCTGCCGCAAAAACACCGGGAAGATTCGTTTTCATCGCACGGTCAACCACAATATTCTTGCCATCCGTTTCCAGCCCAAACAGCAAACTTTCGGGGGCTGTGCTGTTTTTCGCAAAGAAAATCCCATCACAGGGAATCGCTTCTCCCCCCACCTCCAGCGCAGAAACCCTGCCATTCTCGCCAAGCACTGCCTGCGGTTTTCCTTCCTTTAAATGGATGTTTTCCTTTAAATACATCACCGGCTGATACAAAGGCAGATACGTCACACTCGCGCAAACATCCGCAAGGAAGTTTGCCTCTGCCTCCCCCTCTGCATTTTCGCCCACAACCACAACATTTTTGCCGCGATAAAGCATCCCATCGCAGGTCGCGCAATAGCTGACCCCCTTGCCGAGATACTCCGTTTCGCCCGCAATGCCGCGGCTTTTATTGATGCCCGTTGCCAGAATGAGCGTTTTTGCCTGCACGAAATTATTATCCGCATTGATAACAAAATACTCTCCCATAGGCATAATCTGCTTGATGCGCGATTCCACAAACTCCACGCCCTGCTTTCTGGCGTGGGCATAAAACTGATTCAGTAGCTCCTCGCCGCTTAAATCGGGCAGACCAAGGTAATTATCAACCTTCTCCGCCGCAAACAGCAGAGAGCTATCCAGACTTCTGCCGAAGATGCAAACGCTTTTATTCCGCTGCCTTGCGCTGACCGCCGCCGATAACGCCGCAGGGCCGCCGCCGATAATCCCGATATCGTACATAGAAAAGCCTCCTTCCGATTGACCTATCCAAGTATCGTCCAAAATCAAAATAAAAAACCACGAGAGGAAAAAATATCTTCTCGTGGTTCATTTTATCATATTATTTCAGAAAAATCTGTTGCATCTGCCACTTTTCGGAAATTATTTTTCTTTTTCAGCGGCGCGTGCTTCAATAATCTTTTTCTGTACCTCCATGGGTGCTTCCTCATATCTTTCAAAATGATGTCTGTATTCACCACGGCTCTGTGTCATGGAGCGCAGGTCGGTTGCGTATTTGTGCATTTCTGCGGTAGGAACCTCTGCAACAATGCACTTCTTCATGCCAACTGCATCCATGCTCAGGATGCGCCCACGGCGTTTTGTGATATCGCCCATGATATCGCCCATGTATTTATCGGGAATCAGCACCTCAACGTGTTCGATGGGCTCCAGAATAACGGGCTTCGCCTGTGGAATCCCTTCCTTGAATGCAACGGAGGTTGCCATCTTGAACGCCATTTCGGAGGAGTCAACGGGATGGTAGGAGCCATCTGTCAGGGTAGCCTTCAGACCAACAACGGGATAGCCTGCCAGCACGCCGCTCTGTACACATTCCTGCAAACCTTTTTCAACCGCAGGGAAATACTGCTTGGGAACGGAGCCGCCGAAGATTTTTTCTTCAAAGATAACAGGTGTTGTGGTATCGTAGCTGGGCTCAAATTCCATCACAACGTCACCAAACTGACCATGACCGCCGGACTGCTTTTTATAACGACCGCGCACGGATGCTTTTGCCTTAATGGTTTCTCTGTAAGGGATGATGGGGTCTGTCAGATCAACCTCAATCTTATATTTTGCTTTCAGCTTCTGCACCATAACATCCAGCTGCTGTTCGCCAACGCCATAAACCAGCGTCTGCTTGGTTTCGGGGTTTACTTCCATCTTAATCGTGGGGTCTTCCTCACGAATCTTTGTCAGGGCTGCGGAAAGCTTATCCTCATCGCCCTTGCCCTTCGGTTTGATTGCCATGCAAAGCACAGAGCCGGGCAGCGCAATCTTAGGAACGATAATATTTGCATCCTTCAAGGAAAGGGTATCCTGTGTGGAGGTGTTGGAAAGCTTTGCCAGTGCGCCGATATCACCGGAGTGCAGCTCATCTACCTCAATCTGCTCCTTGCCGCGTACCACGAAGATACGACCTACCTTTTCGACGGTATCCTTTTCTTCATTATAGACACTCATGGTAGTATCCAGCTTACCTGTCATCACGCGGAACAGGTTCAAGCGACCGATATAGGGGTCGGCAATGGTTTTGAATACATACGCAGAGAAGCGTTCGTCATCAGAGGAGCAATAAACAACGTCCTTGCCGTCATGGAAGGCATGGAAGTTTGCCTTTGCTTCGATTGCAGGAAGGGTGAAGCGAACGATTGTGTTCATCAAAAGCTTAACGCCATAGCCCAGTGTTGCGGAACCGCACATAACGGGTGCAATGCTGTGGTTTGCGATACCAACCTGCAAACCGTCATAGATTTCCTCTTCGGTCAGCTCTTCATCATTGAAGAATTTTTCCATCAGCTCTTCGCTGGATTCTGCCGCAACCTCAATCAGCATGGAGCGCAGAACCTCAACCTGATCCTTTTTATCCTCCGGCATTTCGCATTTTTCCAGCTTGCCGTTTACTTTCTTTCTGGCATCTCTCTTAATCAGATTGATAAAGCCGATGAAGTTGCCGTTTTCATCATTAAAGGGAATTTGCAGGGGGGCAACGGCTTTGCCGAAGTTTTTACGCAAATCAGCCAGTGTTTTTTCAAAGTCTGCATTTTCATCATCCATCTGGTTAATGAAAATGATGCGGGGCAGGTGCATTTCTTCGCAGTATTCCCATGCCTTTTCCGTGCCGACCTCTACGCCGGATTTTGCGGAAACCATAATCAGCCCTGTATCCGCTACGTTCATTGCCAGCTTTACCTCGGCTGCAAAGTCAAAGTAACCGGGAGTATCCAGGAAGTTAATCTTTGTATCCTGCCATTCAACGGGAATTACAGATGTATTGATCGAAACCTTACGGCGAATTTCTTCTGCTTCATAGTCGGACACAGTGTTTCCGTCTTCCACCTTGCCGAATCTCTTCGTTGCACCGGAATAATACAACGCTGCTTCGGAATATGTGGTTTTACCGGAACCGCTGTGGCCCAAAAGAACTACGTTTCTCACTCTGTTAGATGCATAATTTTTCATAGAATCTTCCCTCCCATAGGTTTATTTTTGAACGGATTTTTGTCCGTCAAGGGGCTTGTTAACGTATACAGCGCACAAAATATGTACAATCTATACATTACATTAAATTCGACCATTATTTGAATTTCCCTTTATTTTTTTCCAAAAAAATTTCGTATTGACGGTTTTGCCGAAAGAAGTCGCATTTTCTCGTTCCGTTTTTGTGCAAAATAAAACCATACACCTCTGTGGACAGATGTATGGCTTTCTTTTTACATAAAAATTTTCAAGCTCCTTATCGCAAACCGAAATAGGCAGCGACCGCATTGCTCAACGCTTTTCCGATTTCGTCAATATTCCCCCGTATCCATGCGGCATCCTCCGGATTATCATGATACGCAACCTCAACCAATGCAGAGGGGGCATTTGTCCGGCGCAGCTCGCGCAGGGTTGTGGTCGGCAGCACCTGCACCTTGGATGGGTCGGGATAAATCTCACGCAGCTCATCGGCAATCAGCTCCGCCATCTGTCTGCCATAAGGGCTTGTGGCATAATAATAGACCACAGGGCCACGCCTTGTGCCTGCGACAGACGGAGGGGCGGCGTTGGAATGGATGGCAAGGTGAAAATCAACATTGCTGTTATTGGAATCGGCAATCGCCTGCCCCAGTGTCATTTCGGGGGCATTGCGGAGATATTCAATGCCGTCCGCCGCAAGATACGGCTCCATGGCATCCGCAATCAGATTCATAACCTCCTCCTCCGAACCGCCGCCGTAGAAGGGATTATATTCCTGCAAGGAGGGACTGAGATAAATTCTGGGCATAGCATTTCTCCCCTTTTTCTTTTTCCCTCAATATATGAAAACATATAAAAAAAGTGCCGACACAGTCGGCACTTCGGTCGAAATCATTTCAACAGGCTTTTTTTATACATATTGTAGATATCTTCTCTTTCCAGAGGATAAGGGAAGGTTGCAAGCTTGCCCTTCTGCTCCATGAAGCGGTCGGTATAGCTTGTGACATCTGCTTCGGTGTAGGTGGAATTATGCTCCAGAACGGCATCCAGAAAGGTACCCATCTCGGCTGTGCTTGCAAAGCCAAGATACTCCAGAACCTTCGCGACAGTTTCATCCCCTGTGGGGAACAGCTCCAAATATGCCTGGGTCAGAACACCATTTGCCATGCCATGAGGCAAACCCTTTTCATAGGTCAGGAAATAGCCCATGCCGTGGGGCAGAGAGGTCATGGTCTGTGCGATTGCAACGCCGCCAAGGGCGGACATCAGCATCAGCTTATCCCTTGTTTCGGGGGAATAGACTCTTTCGCGCAGGGCGGGCATACATTCCTTGAAAAGCAGCAGCCCCTGCTTGGCGATTTCTCTGCTAACCGCGGTTGCCTTTGCGGAAAGATAGCTTTCCACCAGATGCGTCAGCGCGTCCACAGCGGTATTGTTTGTGGTTCTTGCAGGCAGGGTATCCATATATTTCGGGTCGAGAAATGCCCCTGTGGCAAAGATATGCGCGGCAATGCTCGATTTTGTTCTTTTTGCATGCAGGGTCACGATGGCATACTGCGTTACCTCCGAGCCTGTGCCTGCGGTTGTGGGCACAGCTACCACGGGCAATGCCTTATTTTCTGCGTTCCAGAGGGCATCCGTCCCCTGTTCGGGATGCGCCGCCATGGTCGCAATCGCCTTAGAGGAATCCATCGGGGAGCCGCCGCCGATGCCGATGAAAAATTCCACGCCCTCCGCGATGGCAAGCTTTGCCGCCCGTTCTACGGTTTCTACGGAAGGGTTTTCCTCGATTTCATCAAACAGAATCCACGCAATGCCAAGGCTGTCCAGTGCATCGGTGATATCCTGCTGTGCGCCGTTTCTCTTGGCGGAGGTTTTCCCCGTGACAACCATTGCCTTTTTGCCGAGCTTCGCCATTGCCTCCTTATGCTCCGCTACGCAGCCTCTGCCGAAATAGCAATCTGTCGGCATAAAATAATGAAAGTTTCCCATTCACTCCACATCCTTTCTCTTTTCTCCGGAAAATATAATCAACAAAGGAAATCGTACCATTCCCAATCAGTCTGCATAATCGCCTCAAGGGTTTCCTCCGCAGGCTCCTCTGTCAGCTCAAATTCAATTTCAAACTCATGATAGCGTTCGCCCTCAATCGTTGCTACGCCTGTAATAACATAATTTTTGCCCTCTCCTGTGACAAATTCGCCCTCCATAAGAAGGTCATCCTCTTCGAGATAAATTTTGTGCAGTTCGTTTGCAATCTGCTCCTCTGTGAATGTCAGCTTCATTTCCGTCCTCCCTTTTTTTGTTTCGTTTTCTTCTCCTTATAGTATCATTTCTTTTAGAATCGGACAAGAAGGAAGTTCCTCTTTTCTTCCGACTGCTTTCATGGTAAGATAAAAAGGCGCACTTAAATCGAAAGCAGCGTTTCGACCTATTAAAACAATCTAATACTTCCCGGCGGAAGTTTTCTATAAAGGAGTTTTTTTCTATGAATTACATTGTTTTGGATTTGGAATTCAATCAGGCGTTCCCCTTCAAATCCGGAAAGAAGGTGGAGCCGAACCCGGAATGTCCCTTTGAGATTATTCAGATCGGGGCGGTGAAGCTGAATGAACGCTTTGAGCAGCTGGATTCCTTTAATTGCATGATTTCGCCGCAGATTTATCCCCGTCTGCACCCCTTCGTGGAAAAAATTACGGGGATTCGTCCGAAGATGCTCACCGGACAGCCCCATTTTCCTGAGGCATATCAGGCGTTTCTTTCCTTTATCGGCAAGGAGCCTGCCGTTCTTTGCGCATGGGGTGGGGATGATATCAAATCCCTGTACCGCAACATCCTGTATTACAATCTGGATGCCGATGCAATGACAAATCAGTTTCTGAATGTACAGCCCTTTGCAGCGGAATATCTGCACCATGAAACAGGCAAGGCAATCGGTCTGAAAAATGCGGTTGAGGCACTGGAGCTGCCGCAGGAGGAAACATTCCACAATGCTCTGAACGATGCGACCTATACGGCAAAAATCTTTGCCATTACGCATCCCGAACATATACAGCCGGATACCTTTCAGCCGCTGACCATGCTGGCGAAAAAGCCAAAGCGTCTGCGTACAAACGTGAAGTCTCTGTTCCTGCATATTGAAGAACGATTGGAGCGACCGCTGACCGAGGAAGAAAAGGCACTTGTCAAGCTGGCCTATATGCTGGGGCGCAACCACACCTTTGATGCTGCACCCGCAGTACGCAAAAAGGAATCTGCAAAATAAAAAAATGTCTGTAAGAACAAAAAATCTCAAAGTCCCTTTGGGATTTTTTCTTTTTGCAGACAAAATAAAAAAAGCGGGAGAACGGCTCCCAATACAGCGTTCTCCCGAAATTTTTCGCAAACCAAAAAAACATCCTTGGTTCTCTTCAAAAAATTCGGTCGAAACTTCATGGTCTCCTCTCACGCCGGAACACGGCTTCCCATCGCTGTTCGTCTCTGCAAGGCCTAAGGCGCTCCCCTTCTGCCTTCCCGGTTTCGGGCTGTTCCTTTCGGATGCTGTCAGAAATTTTCATTGACATTCTTCTATTTTTCCAGTTTTTTCATTTGCTCCTCCACATTTTTGCACTGCATGAGCCCACTCATCACACAGACACCTGCCGCACCCGTTTTTC
>ERZ1026780.1887-NODE-1887-length-12935-cov-6.701242_pt1 | contig 12935 bp, 10 predicted proteins | sample MGYA00380126_ERZ1026780 | MGnify/ENA primary metagenome ERZ1026780 (study PRJEB33269, sample SAMEA4719762) | human gut metagenome | biome: human-associated habitat; feature: organic feature; material: feces | place: Cameroon | collected 2013-10 ... | reverse complement strand
CGCCATAGGCTTTCATCAGCTGGCGGCGCTCCACACTCATGCTATCCGGCATGACAATGATGATACGATAGCCCCGGGCGGCGGCCACGGAGGCCAGGCCGATGCCGGTATTGCCGGAGGTGGGCTCGATGAGGACGGACTGGGGGGTAAGGAGGCCCTTCTGCTCGGCATCCTCTATCATGGCGAGGGCAACGCGGTCCTTGACGGAACCGGCGGGATTGAAGTATTCCAGCTTGGCCAAAAGGCGGGCCTTGAGGTCATACTTTTTTTCAAGATGGGTAAGCTCCAGCAGGGGGGTGTGGCCGATGAGCTGGGCGGCGGATGTGTAGATATTTGCCATAGGAATGCCTCCTAACATGAAATAGACTAAAGCGGTAGATTTACTATGGGAATGTTATACACCCTGGGCGGGGATTTGTCAAGAGAAAAGCTCCCCGGGAGGGGAGCTTTTTGGTGGGGCAATTAGTCATGCTTGCACAGGAGGGCGACGGAGCCGAGGACAGCAACAACCGCTGCGGCGACTGCCATGCCAACCAGGTCATTGGCGCCGGTGGAGGGATTGGGCTGCTGGGCCGGTTTCTCCTCTTCGGCGGGGCGGATGATGACGATGGTGCCGGGGTTATCGGGGGTGGGATCGCCACCAGACTGGGTAGCGCCACAATAGATACAAGCACCGGTAGGACCGAATTCGTGGCTTTGCTTTTCAACTATTGTAGCACCACAAGCTTTGCAGGTTACCTTGTGGGTTCCATCACCATTATTCGTATAAACGCGATCACCAGTATGGTCACAGGGGGCAGATTTGTCATATCCACATTCTGTGCAAATATTGCTGCCTTCCTCGTAGACATGGCTAGCTGTTCCAGTCGCAAATGTACAGCCATCGTGCTTACAATACAGATGATGCCCCTGTTCGCCGTCAGATACATAGGCAAGATCAATATCGTGTGGGGGTGTACTATAGCTACATTCACTACAAGATTTCCAATGCTGCCGCTCATTATTGGATGTATGCCAAGCATCCCACACATGAAGAGCTTTATCCTTTATTGCAGTACAGCCATCATAAGTACACATTTTCCAGTGATAGACTGTGTCATACTTCTCTACCCAGTTGTGCTGGTGGGAAGCTGCGGAGGCGGGAGTAAGGAAATAGATTTCAATATCATTTCTCGCCGTCTCCGACTGTCTGTATACACCATTATCCGACCAACCGGAGACCTTCATATCCCATGATTTAAATGGCGACAAATCCTGAACAAATTTAATCTCGACAACATAATATTTACCTGCTTCGAAGTTGCCAGTAGCTTCTGTCTTATCGCTCACGCTATCCATTCTACCATCAGAACCAAAGACGGGGGTAAATGTATACCATTTAACTCTATCAATGGGCAAGTTAATGTTATTGCTGGAAGTAGCTGTAACGCCTGTGGTAGCTATCATTCCACCGTCAACAAACTGTGCAGGAATGCCATAGATGGTAAAGGGCTTCTGCGGTGTGGGGGTGGTAGGAGCAAGGTTTTTCTTGGTGATGCGGAGGGTTGTATAGTTCTCATTCTCCGAAGCCGTAGTATTGTCATAGACGGCCCAAGTTGTTTTATCAGTGGTGGCGTAGGCAGTGTAACCAGCGCCAATTGCAAATGTGTTCGCTCCTTTATAGTTTTCTCCATAGGGGCTAAAAGTGAACGAACCTGCCTTTTCAGTATTTGTAATAGTAACATCTGCACTCACATCAATTTTATAAGTAGCATAAATAGGCGTCCCTTTACCAGAAATCTCCGCAGTTCCGCTACCCGTAAAATAAAGATTTCCAGTAATATCGATAACATTGTTAGCGAAGTCTGATGTCTTGACAATGTTGTTCCCCACTAGTTCAATAGTAAGGGTATTACCCCCAACATTTGCTTCAATGGCTTTATTGGACCCTGCCCCATTAATGCTCGCATTGTTCAGCTTGAGGGTCTTGGTTGTGGAATCATAGAAGGCATTGTAGTTGCTTTCATCAGTTCCCACGGCCACTGTGCTGCCATTGGCGATGGTATAGTAGGTGTCATTCAGCAGGGTGGTGCCAGCAATGACAACAGGGGATGCGGTATGGGTAACTTCATCGCCGCGGGTGATGGTGACTTTGTAATGGTGGATGTAAGGCTCTACACTACTGGGAGCAATATCACGATTCAAAGGTGTTCCCTCTGTTGGATTCTGGCTTCCAGCGCTAGAGGTTGTGAATCCTACAATGTGGAGCTTATTCTGGGTGTTTTTGTTCGCAATTTTGCCGGTGATTGCAGGGCAAGCATTGTAGGTTTTCCCAGTAGAAGGATCTGTTTCACCGGTGGGGTCTCCCTGGTGCTTTTTCAAATTCTCTGCTTTAACTGTGGAATTATCGCTGATGTTGACTGTTCTATTGGTAGAAATGGCGGAGAACTTATATGCACTGTTTTGGGCATTGACTTCGGTACTGTCGCCGGAGATGGTGATATCGCCTTTTGCATAGATGGCGTTGCCGCCGATGACAGTAGAGGTGACCTTGGCTGCATTCTTGATATCAAGCGTGCCGCCTACATAAAGGCCCGTGGAGACTTCATAGCTATTTTCTCCGCTCTTGCCCTGTTTTGTGCTGTTATTGGTGATGGTGACGGTGCTGCCGGTGAAGGAGGCATTGCCGCCAACCTGGACGGTAGGAACACTATCGGATTTGCTGGTGGCGGTGAGGGAACCGTTCGTTACGGTGAGGTCGCCATCGATATCGATAGCTCTGTCGGTGATTTCTGCATTACCGGCGGTGACAGTAGCGCCATTGATGGTGAGGTTGGGTATCGTATTTCCAGTAGTAGAAGTAGACTTTTCCTTATGCACCTTGATGGAACCGGCAGTAAGGGAGCCGGAGCCGGAGCCGGAGATGGTGAGGCCCTTTTGCGTGGTTACGATGGAGGAAAGGGTGTTGGCGCCCTCGAGGACCAGGGTGCTATCGGAGGAGGATCTGAATTCGAGGGTGCCTTCGGTAACGCCGTTAAGGGTGATTACACCATTCTCATCGCAGGAGATGGTGCCGCTGCCCACAATCCTAGTCTCGCCATACCCCATGGCTTTGTTATTGTAATAAGTTTTTGAGGGCTTGGGAGCGATGGTGATGGTCTTGAAATAAAGTGTTGAATCAGTGCCCTTAAGGATGGTCTCAAAAACTGGGCTGTTGCCAATGTTCTCGGTTGGAAGACCTTGCGCTTGTTTTACACCTTCTATATCATACTTGGTTTTATCAATGGTGACATTGCCAGCTACATGGAGGGCGTTGCGTACTGTAGTTTGAACTTGGTAATTAGTGTTTGTGGTTAGCGTTATATTGCCAGTGTTATCGAAAATGAGATTGCCCACCTGCATATCAATGGCATAGGTATTAGCGGTAACATTGAGACTGCCAGTACCGGTAATGGTGACACTAATATTAGCTGGATTATCATAAAACGCATTACTTAGCGCACAAATACCATTGGTTACACTACTTATGTTATTGGTGCCTTCCAAATTGATGGTGTAATCACCGTTTTTTGTGAACTGGATGGCGTGGTTAATATTGTTATTATTTCTGGTGATGTTAACATCCTTGAGGGTGAGCTCTTTTTTAGCTGCATCGTAGTAGTAAGAGCCGGAGCAGGAATTGGCAGTGATTGTAGTCCACTGACCAACAACGGCAGGGCCGCCGGCGATGTAGACATCGGAGGTTGTTTCGAGGGCGATGGTTCTCTTTGCGATGTGGATGTACTGGGACTTTTCCTTTTGGGAAAGACCAAGATATTTATTCAAGGTCTCTCGGCTGCACACCTCAGGATCGCTTTTTGTGAGAACACCCCCAGAATAAGAGCCTGTGGTGAATTGGTAGTTGCTCCAATCGGTATTTTCCGAAGCACCGCTTGTCCCCAACACAGCGCTGACAACAGAGCTGGTATTAAGGGCTTCAAATTCGGCGGTATCGCCAATCATTTTTAAGCCATACAGTACAACTGTCGTTCCATAAGATGATGATTGGGCTGAAAGTTTAGAATTATTGATCGTCATGGAACCTACATTGACAGCAATTTTACCACTCGAGAAAGCTGTTACAGCCGTACCACCGCTTAGTGTAAAATCACCTTTGGACCAGATAGCTTCTTTTTCATAACCGGAAGCATTAAGGATAAGTTGGGAACCGGCAGAGCCGTTTATCGTAAGAGTGCTAAGCTTTTGAGTACCCTGCTGATCAAGACCACTATCATACTCTACATAAATTGCCTGTGCTGAGGTGGAGGTGATGGTATTTTTGCCTTCCAATTCGATTCTGTAATTGATGTTTTCTTTTACCGGGACACCGAAGGAGATGCCGATATTGCTGCCGGTGGCATTGATGGTGGCACTATTGAGGGTGAGGGTGTGGGTGGCCTTATCGTAGGAGTAAGTGCCGTTGCCCTTACCGAGGGAAATATCATTGCCAACGATGACAGCGGTGCCGTTGATCTTTACATTTTCATCGGTTACGGGGGTGGTATCTGCCAAGGCGGTGGTGGGGAGTAGGACAAAGACTAAAGCCAGCGCGAGCAGAGCGCTGAGCAGGCGTTTTTTCATGGGGGTGGGCCTCCTTTTCATTTTTCTTAAAATTGTGGTTTTACTGGGCGCAGAGGCCCTACTTTCAACCCCCATAATACCCCCTAAAAGGGGGTATTTTTCGCCCAGGGGGCGAAATGCGGGCAAAGCGGTGTGAATTGCAGAAACGCCCTAAAAAGTGCACAAAAAGCCCCCGCGATGGAAGGCTTTTTGCTAAGAATGGGAATATATGTCATGCCAAAATGTTATTAACCGTTACATAATGCCGCCGGCGGTGGAGGTATAGACGCCCAGAATGAAGGCTACAATGCACAGCACGGCGCAGACGAGGGTATCGGTTTTCTTTTGGCGGGCCATCAGCTTGGCCAGCAGGGCATCGTAGTTTTCGCGGTTTTGGTCATAATCCGGCTGGGCGGCGAGGGTCTCTTCCATCTTTTTGCCGTACAGGCGGTAATCCGCATAGGTAAGGGCGGGCATAAGCACGATGAAAAGCAGGAAAAACAGCATGGCTGGTGCCTCCGTTCTATTGGGATAAGATGCAGGGAAACTCCGGCCGGAAAACCGACCGGAGTATGGCCCGTGCTAAATTCCGGGATCAGTGCAGCAGTGCATTGGGCAGCACAGTGACGATGCCGGGGATGTAGGTGAAGAGGAACAGATCGATGATGAGAACCGCCAGGAAGGGCAGGACCTGCCGGATGACCTTCTCCAGGCGAACCTCGCAGATGCTGGAGGAGACGAAGAGGTTCATGCCGATGGGCGGGGTGATCTGGCCAATGGAGAGGTTGATGATCATGATAATACCGAAGAAGGTCTTATCGATGCCATAAGCGGTGACCAGCGGAACCAGAACAGGGGTGAGCAGGGTGATGGCGGCGACATTATCCAGCAGGGCGCCAGCCACAAACAGTGCCAGGTTGATGAGCAGCAGAACGACAGCGGGGCTATCGGTAATGCCGCTGATGGCAGCAACGATCTGATTGGGGATCTGCTGCATGGTGAGCATCCAGCCGAACACGGCAGCCGCACCGATGAGGAACAGAATCATGGAGGTGCTGACGCCGGTCTTGACACAGGCTTCGTAGGCTTTCTTGATATTGAGCTGCTTGAACACAAAGTAACCAATGATGAAGCCGTACAGAACGGATACGCCGGCGGCTTCGGTCGCGGTGAACTTACCGCTGTAAATGCCGCCCAGGATGATGACCGGGGACAGCAGCGCCAGGAAGCTCTGAATAACGATCTTGGCCTTGCTCTGGGTATGGAACTCCGCGATATCCAGCTCGGAGGTGCCGTAGCCATTCTTCTTGGCGCGGAAATACTCGACGACCATAAGGCTGAGGCCCATGATAAGGCCGGGGATGATACCGCCGGTGAACATCTCCAGAACGGAGACATCGGCGACGATGGCATACATGAGCATGGTGCCGCTGGGAGGAATAATGAGGCCCAGCAGACCGGAGGAAGCGATAACAGCCGCGGTGTATTCTTTCTTATAACCGGCTTTCTCCATGGGCTCTACCATGATGCCGCCGATGGCAGCGGCCGTAGCAGTAGCGGAACCGGAGATAGCGCCGAAGAACATGCAAGCCAAAGTGGTGACCATGGAAAGGCCGCCTTTGAACCGGCCTACCACACGGTTGGCCAGGTAGATGAGCTTATCGGAAACGCCGCCCAGGGTCATGACTTCACCGGCCAGGGTGAACATGGGGATGGCCAGCAGAGAGAACTTGCTGACGCCGCTGAGGAGCTTCTGGGTGATGATAAGCGCATTGAGGGTGCCGCCCTGCAGAATAGTGAGCAGAGAGGCGGTGCCCATCGCCATGCCGATAGGAACAGCGATAAGGAGCAGAATACCGGTGGAAATCAACAGGAATGCAGTCATGCGGTGACTTCCTCCTTTCCTTTTTTGGCAAAGAGATCGGCGACGCGATCAACGATGAGAACGAAGAAGTTGAGGATCATACCAATAGCACCAATGCCTACCACAAAGTAGTACCAGCCGTAAGTGATGGGAGAGGAGCCAACGATAACATGCATATTCTCGTCAGTCATCTGGAAGGCCTGGGAGGTAACGACCACCAGGAACGCAATGCTGATGAGATCAGCAATGATGAGGATGACTTCGGTGAGCTTTTTGGGCAGCAGGTCCACGAAGAATTCCAAGCGGATCTGTTTATTATTGGCCGTAGCGGTGCAGGCCCCCAGGAATACACTGCAGATTAGCAGGAATACGATGAGATCCTGCGACCAGGGCAGTGGAACGAACGCGATAAAGCGGGAAATGATCTGCAGCAGCAGAACCAGGAACATGGCGACCATGACAATGCCCAAAAGGAGATTGCAGACCTTGTTGAAGGCTCCGACCGCAGTTTTCAGCGTTTTACGGAACATAGAATTACTCCTTTACTGATAAGAGAACTTGAGGAGGGGCAGAGTCGGGCGGGTGTGCCCGGCTCTGCCGTGGAGATGACTCAATCAGTTAGCCTTTCAGCTGGTTGTACAGGGCGGTGAACTCATCACCGTACTGCTTGCAGTAGGACTCGGTTACAGGAGCCAGAGCTTCTTCGAAAGCGGTCAGATCGGGATAGGTGATGGTAACGCCCTGCTCCTCGATGAACTTGAGGTCGGAAGCTTCGGACTCGGAAACGGTCTTAACATCAGCGGCGCAGACTTCCTTGGCAGCATCCAGCAGGATCTGCTGCAGCTCGGGAGACAGACTATCGAACTTGGCCTTGTTCATGATGAGGGGCTCGGAAACATACTGATGATGGGTAACCGCCAGATACTTCTGAACCTCATAGAACTTGCTGCCGATGATATTGGAGGTGGGGTTTTCCTGAGCGGAAACGATGCCGGTCTGCAGGCCGCTGTAGGTATCACTCATGGAAAGGGTGGTGGGGTTGGCGTTCAGGGCGGTCAGCATATCAGCGATGAGCTTAGCGGAGCCGACGCGAACCTTCAAGCCGGAGAAATCGGCGGGGCTGTTGATCTCGTTATTGGAGGTAACAACACGGAAGCCATTGGCAGCCCAGCCCAGGATGGTCATGCCCTGCTTTTCGATAGCGGCATTGAGGGTAGCAGCTACATCGCTATCGGCAAAGGTGAGAACCTGATCCCAGGAAGTGAACGCATAGGGCATAGCGATAACATTGAACAGCGGATCATAGTTGGCGAGGTAAGCATCGGGATCCAGAACCATCTCCTGGGTACCGGACTTAACGGACTCCAGCATCTCGGAGCCGGAACCAAGCTGCTCGGCGGGGAAGATATTGATGATGAGCTGTCCATTGGACTTCTCTTCAACAATCTTCTTGAAGGATTCAGCGAGGACCTGATAATGGTGATCGGTGTTGTTGGTGTGGCCCAGGCTCAGCTGGATGGCCTTGGTCTCGTTGCCACCATTGTTGCCGCCGTTGTTATTGCCGCAGGCAACCAGGGTCAGGATCATAGCCAGTGCCATAATCAGTGCGATGATACTTCTTTTCATGATTTTCTTCCTTTCTTTTTTGTCCGAATTTTTATCTCATGTGATCGCTCACATATGACCTAATTGTACCGCAACCGTGCGGGAAGGAAAACCGGAAATTAACGGTATCTTAGCCGTGGCAGGCCAGCGCCATGCTGCCGCCCAGGTGAGCATGGATCTCCTCGCACATATCGCGGGCGGTCTGGGTGAGCATTTCCAGGTTATAACCGGTGTGAATGCCCATCTTCTCACACATATTTACGAGGTCCTCGGTGGCGATATTGCCCTTGGCGCCGGGGGCGAAGGGGCAGCCACCCATGGCCGCCAAGGAGGCATCAAAGTGGGTGACGCCTTCTTCCAGGGCTACGAAGGCATTGGCAATGCCCATGCCATGGGTATCGTGCAGATGCGCACAGATGTGATCCGCGCCGACCAGGCCGATCATGTGGCGGAGGACTTCCCGGGTGTGGGTGGGGGTGGAGATACCGGAGGTATCGGCCAGGCCAAAGTACTCCACACCGACGCTGTGGGCCTCTTCCACGATCCAATCCAGGCGCTCCAGCGGGATCTCATCGCCAAAGGGAGAGCCGAACACGCAGGGCAGGGCCAGCTGGATGCGAACATCGCCGGTCTGCTGGGAAGCCAGCTCCTTGAACTGAGCCATGCTCTCCTGAATGGTGCGGCGGGAATTGCGGAGGTTGTGCTCTTCGCTGGCGCTGACCACGAAGGACAGCATATGGGAACCGGCCGCGACAGCGTCATCGGCACCGCGCTTATTGAGGGCCAAGGTGCTGAGGGTGCAGCCTTTTTCGGCAGCGTAGGGCTTGATCGCCTCAAACACGGCGGCCGCATCGGCCATCTGGGGCATGACCTTGGGGTTGACGAAGCTGGTGACTTCCAGCTCCTTGGCGCCGCAGTCGATCATACGGCGGATATACTTGATTTTAACTTCGGTGGGAATGAACTCCGCGTGGTTCTGCCAACCATCACGGGGGCAGCATTCCTGGATATGGACCTCTTTAGGAAGTGACATAAACTTGTACCCTCCTTATCAGTTGATGACGCCTTCGGCACGGAACGCTTCGAGCTGTTCCTTGGTAAAGCCGAGGGACTCAAAGATCTCTTCGTTGTTTTCGCCCAGATCCGGAGCGGCCTTGTAATAAACGCAGGGGGCTTCCTCCATCTTGAGGGGGTTGCCAATGACGGTCAGCTCCTTGGGAGCATCGGGGTGCTTAACAGGCGCGGGAACCTTGACGAGCATCTCACGCACTTCCACGATGTTCTTATCGTTGGCGGCCTGCTCGCAGTTATAAATGGGCGCTACGGGGATACCTGCCTCATCGATGATCTTGCAGACCTCGGAAACGGTTTTATCGGCAGTCCACTTTTCGATGATCTCTTTGAGGGAATCCGCGTTCTTCTTGCGGGACTCGGTATCGCAGTACAGGGGATCCTGGGCCAGTTCCGGCATACCCATGGCAGCGGAAAGTTTTTCAAAGTGCTTATCGGTGCCGGAGGCAATAACGAAATAATCGTCCTTGGCCTTGAAGGAATCATAGGGTGCAGAAGTAATGTACTTGTTGCCGGTCTTAACGGGACTGACACCGGTGTAAACATACTGCATCATCTTGGCTTCCATGCCGGAGAAGATGGAATCGACGAGGGCGACATCAATGTGGTTGCCTACGCCGGTTTTTTCACGGTTATACAGAGAAGCGCAGATAGCGAAGCCTGCGTTCAGACCGCCGAACAGGTCACCGATGGCCATACCGGCGCGGGTGGGCTCGCTGCCCGGCCAGCCGGTGATGCTCATGCTGCCGCCCATAGCCTGGCCGATGAGGTCGTAGCCGGGACGATTGGCATTGGGGCCATACTGGCCAAAGCCGGAGATAGAAGCATAAACCAAGCGCGGATTCAGCTTTTTGCACTCTTCATAGCTGAAGCCCAAACGGCCCATAACACCGGGGCGGTTGTTTTCCAGCAGTACATCAGCGCTCTTTACCAATTCGCTGAACAGTTTTTTTCCGTCCTCTGTTTTGAGGTTGATGGCAACGCCGCGCTTATTGCGGTTCAGATTTTGGAAATACATGCTCAGTCCGCTATTTTTTTCCAAAGGGCGCGCGTTGCGGACAAAGTTGCCGCCGGTGGTCAGGTTTTCCACCTTGATAACATCGGCGCCCATATCGGCCAGATACATACCACAGTAGGGACCTGCCAGGAAGTCGGTGAAATCGAGTACACGGATGCCCTTGAGAAGCTGTCTAGTCATGATAAATCCTCCTGCGGCGCGATACTTTCGCGCCAGAATCATTTTTCGCGCTCCGGGGGCGGCCGACCCCCAAAAACACACAAGATTCGCTTCCGGAAGCTTAATCTACGCTTCCATGATAGCCAAGTATGACGAAATTGTGAAATGCCAAGAAACGAGCTTGATTGATGCTGTTTTTGCATAACAGTCAAAGTGCTGTGGTATTGTTCGTTATATTTGTGCAAAAAGTACACGATTCCAGCGATTTGACGGATTTTTGTATAATGTGTTTGGTTGCTTTCCTCTTTCTCGCATGGTAGAATATTAGGGAAGACAAAGAGAATACTGTGGCAAAAACGAATGGAGGACACGCAAAACCATGACGATCTTTCAATTGGAATGTTACTATGCGTTAGCTCAGTCGCTTAATTTTACCCAAACGGCCAGCCAGCAGTATATCACCCAGCCAGCCCTGAGCCGAAGCATCTCCTCGCTGGAAAAGGAGCTGGGGATCAAGTTGGTGAACCGCACCACCCACACCGTTTCTCTGACCCCGGCGGGGCGGGTATTTGCCGAAGAGTGCCGCAAGATTATAAGTACCTACCAGGATGGCGTACAGAATGCCTTGACCGCCTCCCAAAGCATTGTAGGGCGGGTACGGCTGGGAGTCCCGATCGATTCCTTTGAGCCATTGGCGGTAAAGCTGGTGCGTGCCATCACTGAAAAGCACTCCGGTATTCATATTGAGCTGAAATTTAATACCCCGACCCGGCTGCTGCGGGCGCTGGATGACGACCTGGTGGATGTAATCATTGCCAGCGGCCGCCCTAGAAGCGCCGAAAGCAAGTATCTGCTGGTGGACCGCCGGATGGACTATGTAGTGATATCCTCCGTTCATCCTTTGGCGGACCGGGAGGAAGTCTCCTTTAGTGAGCTGCGGTACGAAAACTTTATCGCTATCTCCCGTTCTTCCTCCATTGCCGGGTATCAGTCCATTATTGACCACGCCTCAGCCGGCGGGTTTTCTCCCAATATCGTGGGAGAAGCGGAGACGGTTTCCTCCCTGCTGATGATGGTGGCCTGCGGCGTAGGCATCACCGTGCTGTACAAGGAACACCAGCCCATTTCTGCCACCGACGCGGTGCGGTTTATCCCACTGAAGGGTGAAAAATACTTTAACCGATATCTTATTTGGAACCGGCTGGATAATTCCTGTCTGGATTCGGTACTGGAGGTCGCGAAGGGGCTTTTTACCCCCGAAGCAGAAGATGAATAAATAAAAAGCCCCCTGCGGGGCGTAATATGCAGAAAAAGAACCCCCAAGGGGTTCTTTTTTATTTGATTAGAAATTTTGAGATGGCACAAATGGATCCATCTACTAGTTTACTTTTCGCGTTAGAATAGCCGCCAAAAATCCTGGCTTTTCCGCCATGCGTGAATGGCAATGGAATATGGACTAAACCTCAACAATAAGGACACCTTCATTTCCTGCTGGCAATTCCTTTTTTATGAGTCCTTTATCAAACAAGGCAGCACCACCTTTGGCAATTTCGCAATTATCGGGTTTATCCATGCATACCGAATTGACATAAAAAACGGGGGCATTTATTTTGCCGGCCTGTTTGGCATATTCAAACTTTACTGTATTGTTCCATTCTAAATAGTTATAATCTGTATAGACAGGCCACCAAACGATATCAGGTTCCAACTCGTTCAGACGAGTGATGTTTTCTTCATACCAAAGGTCTCCGCATAACCCAATGGCAACCTTCCTACCGAGAAGATGAAATGTGTGAAACCCATCACCCTCACAGTATTCTTTTCCCGCAAAGGATTCTTTCCAGCCCGGAGATACTCGACGATATAAGTCTATGATTTGGCCATTTTTATCTATCGTCATCTGTGAACTGAAAAACACATCATCCTCTTTCTCAATGAATCCAAAGGATACTGCAATGGTGTACTCTTTGGCCATACTGCATATTTCGCGAATAATCATATCATCACGAGAAATAGATACTGTTGTATCATGTTTGGCTATAAAATTTATGCCATAAAAGCCCTGAAGAAATGCTTCTCCGAAGATAACAGCATCCGCCCTTCCCGCACATTTTCTAAGTGTATCAGCGAGAACAGCTCTGTTATACTCGATATCTTCATTGATAAATCCAACGGCTGCAAGCGCACATTTCATTCTCATCACCCCCATAAATCCTGACTTTATCAAACTCAATATAACATATCAATATAAAAAGTCCACCGTAATTCTATCAAAATTACGGTGGACTTTTGGTGGAGGCGAGGAGAGTCGAACTCCTGTCCGAAAACCAGTCCGCACGGCTTTCTACGAGTGTAGCTGCTCTTTTAACATTCCCTCTGCCTCCCGCCGGACAGCAGGCTGAAGGCTTTAGTAGCTCCTGATACAATCACAGGCCCGGAGCCCTTCCCGTGATCGTTCACCACTCATCGACGCCCTCCTGCGGCCGTGGTCCTCCGCAGTCGGACGGCTGCTTAATTAAGCAGCGTACGCGTAATCAGTGTTAGCGTTTATATTTAAGTTACCCGTTTTATAGAGGTCGAGCGCCTCTACTCGCTTACCCTGTTTCTCAGTCCCCGTCGAAACCGGTACGCCCCCGTATT
>ERZ1026780.1883-NODE-1883-length-12957-cov-4.618974_pt1 | contig 12957 bp, 11 predicted proteins | sample MGYA00380126_ERZ1026780 | MGnify/ENA primary metagenome ERZ1026780 (study PRJEB33269, sample SAMEA4719762) | human gut metagenome | biome: human-associated habitat; feature: organic feature; material: feces | place: Cameroon | collected 2013-10 ... | reverse complement strand
TGACCATCATTATGGCCAGAAGCAGAGATAGCGTCTTTTTCATTACATTTCTCCTTGAAAAATACAGTCATTTTGATGCACGGCATCGATTTTAGCCGCACATCAACTGTTATTTTACTATATTTTTTGCCAAAAAGGAAACGATATATATAGATAATATTATACGCGTTATTCGTTAAAACGATTATGCGCACTATTTTCGTTTGAATATAACGCTAAAGTCGTTATTCATGCATGGGAATATCGAGAGAATGAGATGATACAAACCTAACTGATAAATGCAAGAAATAATGGCTTATTTTAGGGTGTCAACTATAAAAATAAGCCGATGTAAATCACATGCACCGGCTTAATGTTACAGAGAAAATCTTGTTGTGCGCTGCATTACACAGGATATGCTTTTTGATTAAAACTTACTTTAATCGATATAAAAGGTATATGTTTTACATTGTTTCATACGGCAATCACCATGGATACCATATGTAAAGGCGGATTTTTTGGTAAATTATTTATGAGGGGCGGGAAGAAGTGCAAAAGAAAAACAAGAGTGAAATATTTGCAAATAAGATTGTTAACATACTTTTATTATTGGGTAGAGCGGCAGCAGAGTGTTTCTGCTGCCGCTGTTGGTTAGCCCATAGTAACAGAATTAATAGATGTCTTTTTGAATAATATATTCTCCCTTGCCGGAAATCTTATGCGACTGCATATCTATTTCCACTGTTTCTACCGCATAATCTAGATTAGGAATATTCCAATGAAGAACATCATTGGCAAATGTTTCGATATCATCCGTGCGCTCGTTCCATACAATAGCATTATCTGTTTTTACACCCAGAAATCCTGAAGGGAAACTTCCGCCCCAATCTGACAAAATGTTGCCGTTAAAATGGGACAGGTACTCAGCCAATTCTTTCTTGGCGGTTTCTTTTTCATCGCCTTCTGATTCACAGACGTGCTTGGCGAGCATTGGGAGTTCCTCGGCCATGCAGTCTAAATTCAAGACAAAGTCGCTCGCGCCTTCGCCCCATGCCTGCCATATTCTCTTGAGCTCAATATTTGCAATCTGTTTGATATCAGGTACATTTTTCTTTACTGCTTTACTAAATTGCAACATTTCGGATTTAGCTAGTTTTCTTAAATTTTCACAATTTTCATCGTAATCTTTGATGTAATCTGAGATGTCATATTCATCTTCACCGTCATCGTTATCTTCATCATAATCTTCATACCCATCGTCAAGGTCTATAGAAGACGAAAGAAGTTTCATCAATGCATCAATGCTATCTACAGATGCATGTCTTGTGCAGTGCAATTTATGTTTGCATTGCACTCTCCGTCAGGAATATACGGCGGAATCGTAGCATAATAATTCTGGCCTTTGATATCTGTCAATGTGATTTCAACAACATAGCTGCTGCTGCTCGAGTTGGTTACAAAGTCGGTTCTGATTTTCATGGTAGTATCTCCTTTTTATTTTATATGTTCTGTAACAGAACATAAATTAAATATCAGAGGAACGTTTGTCGGCAGGGTCAACTGTTACCCCGTATTTTTCAAACAAACTGTCTATTGTTTCATTGCTGTTACCGTCATCGTCATCGTCGAATTCAAGTTCATACTCGACATCCAGCGTTTGCAGCTTTCCTTCGTTAAATTTCAGCGCGTTGATTTGTGCAATATTCACTTCATCGATGGTTGCTGAATATATAACGACGTTCATTTCTTTGTTGAGCTCAGCAGAGTTATCCTGCAGGAACTTTGCGAATTTATCCGCATCTCCCTCAAGATTATTAAAAAAACGATCCAGCTTCTTGGCTTTTGCAATCAGAGCTATCAATGTTTCTACAGGGGCCAACCCTACAGGGAAACCGTACCCGGCACGTTCATCGCCATCCTTCATGCCTAGGCATTCGGAAAGCCTCGTAAGGAATTCTTTCGTATTTAGCCATTTGTCTGCTTCTTCGGGCGTACAAAGCTGTCCCTTTACGAATTCATCCACCTTTTTGCTTTGGATCGAAACAACAGTAAAGCTGCTGCTGCTTGAGTTGGTTACAAAGTCGGTTCTGACTTTCATGGTATTATCTCCTTTTATATTATTTTTCTGTGTTCTTTGTTGCAGAACACAATTTCAGGCATCATAGGGCATCCGCCCATACAGAGAGCTTTATTCACGCATTCGGGGCAGGCGCCGCGCATTTTACTACGGAATTGCTCAAAGGCATCGCTGTTCCATGCATCTTCTATGGTTGTATCATTGCTGAGCTGCACTTCGTAGCGCTTTTGCTGGTCAAAAGAGCACGGAACCATAACCATGTCTGCACCGATATAGCAGCTGTATCGACCGCCCTCACATGTATCGAGGGACTCCGGAAGAATATGCTTACAGAAATTGATTGCCCCGGGAACATTGCATGAATCTATGCCTACTTTGAAAGGATGTCTGCTGTCGACTTGGGCAAAGAACCGGGCCACGCGCGGGTCATCGGCGGAGAGCATATTAGCTGCCGTCCCCTGCCCTGCCGGCTTGTGCAGCAGGAAGATAACAGCGTTTATGCCGGAGGGGAAATCGTTGCGCTCCAGGCGATCAATGGCTTCATCGATGCTGTTTTTGCCGAGCACATAGTGAATATTGGTCTTTACGCCGGCATTAAGCAGCATTTGTATGGCATTCAGCGTATACTCGCTGCGGTACCAGCTTACGGCTACCGCGCCGCAGTATCTTTTGCAAAGCTCGGCAAGCTCCGGAGTCATGCCATAACCGGAAGTTGTAAAATTAGGCACAAGGTTATTTTCGCGGCTGATTTTCAGCAGCTCCTCAAAATGCTCGTGCTGATCGGGGTCGCCACGCCCGCCGAGCGCCAGCTGATTGCATCTGCCTTTGCACTGCCCAGCGATCCATCGAAAGTTTTCAACGGTCATATTGGGCTGCTCTACAAGTAAGCCGCTTTGATAGCAGCCGATTCCGGCCTTGGCGCAAAGCCCGGTTTTGCCGTGTATGCAATGCCCCATAACGCCGACATCTATAAGATGCGGGAATGACGCCATAAACGGGTCAACACCGGTATCTTTGCCGTTTGCATCCAGCACTCCGGTGCGAACATATGCGCCGGTTTTGGTATCGAATGCCGACATGAAATGATACTTGCTGTCGTTGATTATATATCTCATTTTCGCTTCTCCTGTTTGGTTTAATGCATGGAGCACGGCTGCGGAGCTATTTCTGCACACTTCTGCCTATCATTTCGTTGAACTGCGCTTCGGTTATGCGACTGATGCCAAGCTCAATTGCCTTTTTGTTCTTCGCGGTGCCTGAGTTGGGAGTGTTCGTAATCAGGTAATCAACGCCGTGTGCAAGCGTTTCCGTAAGGGTGGCGCCGCAGGTGGTTAGGCATTCATTCAGCTCATCGCGGCTGACGAATGTCTTGAGCTTGCCGGTGACGACTACTGTTTTGCCGCGCAGAGCCTCAAGCTTTTCCGTATCGAAGATGAAGTTCGTCACGTTAGCGTCGCGCTCGTCTTTCTTCTGCTGCACCTTTCCTTTGTCCTTTTCCGATATGGAGCTGTTGCCGTAATCAAGCAGTGCGGCAATTAGCTCTGTATTGCCGCTTTGCTGCACGGCTTCGGTTATCGCATCGATATTCTTTGCGGTTATCAGCTTTTCGCGGAGCATCAGATAGAAAAGCGCCGGGTGCTCGATTGCTTTGCCGATAAGCTTTGCTGCATTTGCCTTAATGTATTTAAGATAAGCTTTGCCGTTCTCGTCTGTGCAATCCCTATTGTCCTCCGCAAATCCAACCGCGCATCCCGGGCGGTATTTTGCGCTGACATTGCCGATATCGTCAATATGAATAATCGGCATACAGTTTTTACCGAGAATACGACTCAATTCTGCCCCTAATGCGCTCGGGAGCGTTAAATCTGATAGTTTATCGCTCTGCGTAAATGCCTCAACGCCTATGCTTGTTACGCTGTCGGGGATGGTGATGCTCGTCAGGCTGCTGCATCCGGAAAATGCCCAGTCGCCGATGGTTGTTACGCCGTCGGGGATGGTGATGCTCGTCAGACTTTCGCATCCGTAAAACGCCTTGTTACCGATGGTTGTTACACTGTCGGGTATAGTAATGCTCTTCAGGCTGCTGCACCAAGAAAATGCCCCGTATCCGATGGTTGTTACGCCTTCGGGAATAACCACGTGTGCGCCTTTGCCGGTATACTTTTCCAGAACACCGTTGTTAATTACGAAATCCATAATTTCACTCCTTTGTTTTTTATTTATATAGATTACATTTTGCTTTGCTTATTGGTTCTTTGCTCCATTTTTGCCCAAATGCTGTGAATGTTGGCATAGTAGTCATACGACGTATTTTGATGCTTCTTTTCAAGCAGCGGCTCAATCCGTGCCTTTAGAAACGCGGCGTCAAAATAGCCGTGGGCAAGTTCATACATGGTATTAAAATCGTATATTTTCTGATTGACGCCAACACAAAAATGCTCAATCCGCGCCGCAAGGCTGCTTACGGTCTTATATTCGCTGCTGCGGTTATTCTTTGCAATTTCGCGAATTTCCGACGGCGTATATTGATTCAGCAGGTCAAATACTTGCTCCTGCAGGCAGTTGTAGGCATCCAAGGTCGCCTGTTTCCTGTCCCGCCGCATGGTTATTACGTAAGTAAAAGCGGAAAAGAGCACGGAACATACAGATACGACGATGGCAATTGCAGACAGTAAATTTTCCATAGTTTCCTCCTATATTTCATCTGTTTGTAATACTAACTTTATTGCCCACGGCGGGACCTGAGGGTTGCTGTATTCATCATCCGTAAATATGAACGCAGTATCATAATCCGGCATTTTTTCCGGAAAAGTACCAAACCCGTCCGTGAAATAAATCAGCACCTTGAGATTGACGAACTCCTTATTCTGCCGCATCTGCTCCACATATTCAAACACAGGACGGAAATCCGTACTGCCAAGACCGCGAATCTGCATGGTCTCGATATATTTATCAAGCTCGTCATGGGAAGTGATTTTCGCATCCTCCTGTATTTCAGCATCGCACTGAATAATATGAATGTTAAACCTTGTGAAAAATCTTTCCTGCTGCTTAAGAATGCTGTAGGTTTTCTGCACAAACTTCTGCACAAGCTCGCCCGATACGGAACCCGATGTATCGATAGCAATAGCAAAATCCTTAATGCGTTTGGCTTCCTTGTACTCCAGCGGCTCAATAAGCGGCATATTCCCATACAGCTTCATGCCGTATGTGTAGAAGATGTAATCGAATTCATCGTCATTTAGCTTCATAATCTCACCGAGCACCGCAAAGCGCCGCAGAAAATCCGCATAGTCATATTTTTCCCGCGTAACGGCAGATAGGCTTTGCACTAAGCTTCCGGACTCACTTCCCTGCCGCTTTTCGGCAAACATTTCCAGCTTCGTTTTCATACGCTGCGCAATGCCGGACCAGGTCTGCTTTATATCGTCCGATGATATGTACTCGTCCGATGCATCCCCGCTGCTGCTAATCGAGAGTAACGGCGGAGCATACCAAACACTATGGTCATCTGCGGCAAAGCTCTTGCGCATCTTTGCGATTTTTTCCTGAGTGAAGGCTTTATCCTGCAGATAGCGGTAGATTTTTCCGCCGTAAGCTGCTTTATTTTTTGCTTTAGGTTGCCCTACGAGGATAGCTTGGCCCGCTTGCCGTGACGCGCTAAGGCATGGCAGATTCAATTCGTTGATGGCGTTCTCCGCCGCGATGTCGCATGCCAAATCCCATGCGTCCGTATCCAGCAGCGTGTTCGCGAAGGCGTGGTGGAACACGCAGTGGAACACCATATGAAGGTAGTCACGTACAATCACCTGCTTCTCTGACTTATATCGGCGCAGCACCCATGACGGATCATAGTAGATATGCGATCCGTCGACAGCAATACTGCCATCGAAGAGCACAAAATCAAACTGACTCAACGCCATGTCCAAAAAGCGCAGATTTACCAGCAGGGTATTGCGTGCCAGCTTCAATGTGCTCAGTGCCAGCTCGTTTTGTTTGTTCCGTTCGTTCATAGTTAAAACCTGTTTAGCAGCTTTAGCTGATGCATGTTATTGCTCATCATTAAAAATCAACTTCTCCCTTGCACACTTGTTTTGCTTTGCTATCTATTTATAACATATTTACCATATAAAAGTCGTACACAATTTGCACAATTTTCAACTTTTTTAAGTTACACAAGTGAAGGATATGAAGAAAAGTACACAAATAAATTCTGCAAGAAAACAAAAGACAGAAGCTGTGATCCCTTCTGCCTTTTGCCGTTGTTGTTATGTTGTTTTATTTATACGTTAAGAAGTTCATAATCTTGCTCATTTTTTATAGCTGTGAATATCTCCACATGACAAAGAGTCTTATGCCAAACGGAAATAAGCTTTACGCTCCCTTTCCTCTCTGACGATAACCCCGTCATTCTTCATCTGGAGAACAATTTGATTCAAACGCGAGTGAGACAAACCCTCGCTTTCGGGAATTTCCTCAATTATTTTTGTGATCGTGTAAGCTTTTCCGGAAGCGAGAACATTATATACTGCTCTTTTTAATTCCTCAGTTTCCATTTGACGCGGTTTTTGCCGATCAGGCATAGACTGAGATTGCCGCATGAAATACGGCATTGTGGGTTCGACCGGAAGCGGAAGCTTTCTTTCAACAGCAAATTGAAATGCAATTGCTTTCTTTTGTGCAATTGACGCTGCTGATTCCATCGAGGACTTATATTCACTCTCGGCGATCGCGACTGCTGATTTGGCATCCGCCAATTTCTTTTCGGCGTCTTCAATAATGCTCCTTTGATTATTCTTCTCAATAAACCTGAAGAAGCTCAATGTGGCAAGGAACTGCTCTGCATCGGATTTACGTTTTGTTTGCTTGTCAATAATGCCCTGATTTAATGCCATTGATGCATCGTATTTAGCTTTAGCCGCTGCTTCTATCTGCTCCTTTTCGGCCTGAAGCAGCTCTTTTTCTTTTTCTTCTCTCTGTGCTTTAACGGCTGCACAGCTTGTTCTCCATGCTGACATATCTGCTTCATACTTTGCTTTCGCTTCCTGTTTTCTTGCCTCTTCCTCTCGCTTGGCCTCTTCTTCCTGCCTGGCTTTTTCCTCCTGCTGGACTATTCTCTTTTGCCTGGTCTTTTCCGCTTGTTTGGCTTTTTCCTCTTTTATGGCCTTTTTCTCTTCTTCTGTAAGCTGAACCTTTTCAGCAGGCTTACGCTTTTCTTTTTCTGCTTCCGCAGCCGGTTTCTCAGGAGCGGATTTAGGCATACTCTTTGCGGCCTTTTTCGATGCTTTTTCCTTGATAATCAGTTTAAGATGCACCTCCGCATTCCTGGCTCTTGCACCTCTTTTGGATTTGGGGATGCAGCTTTTAACCTTAATCGTCAGGGTAATTCGATCCATTTTGAGCAGTGCAATGAGATCTTCTGCTACCCATTTGGAAATCAAGCCAACCGTTCCGCCGTTATAGAAGCATTCGATCGCATCATCACCATTATTATCCTTGATGACTTTATAAGTAAGTTCCATACCGGAAATAATTCTTTCGCACCTATCCGCTCTGCCCTCATACTGAGTGCCATCAAGTTTTATCTCGGTTTCATTGTTGGAAAGATATTCGATGATTTGTGGGAGGGTTTTACCCATTCTTTCGAGCCCTTGAATTGCAAAATCATGTCCTTTATCTGCAGATTCGTAAGCCCAGTATAATCCCTTAGTTTCATTTCGCTCACATCCCTGACCATTAAAATAGCATACGGCAAGGTTCCATTGCGATGGAGCATGGCCAAGTTCTGCTGCTTTTTGATATATCATCGCTGCTTTTGCTGGATCATAATCTGTTCCGCGGGCATGCTCATAACATAGGCCAAGATAATACATGCCATCAAGGCTACCATTGCCAGCAGCCTTCTTTGCCCATTTGAAGGACTCTGCGTAGTCGCGATCTGGCCCAAACTGCTCAAGCGAACCGCTAACCTGCATATAAATTTTTGATATAGCAGCTTGAGCGGAAACGTCACCCGCTTCTGCTTTTTTCAGAATCTCTGCAGTTTCCGCGTATAGTTTTGCTACACCTGGTGCATCTGCATCGCCATTCGCCGCAGCCTTATTCATCCACTCGGCTGCTTTAGCAAAATCACGTTTAATGCCGCACCCTTTTGCATATAGAAGTCCAAAGTTAAACTGACCTATTGCATAGCCTGTATTTGCGAGTTTTTTCCACCAATAGGCGGCCTTCTTAAAATCTTGCTTAACATCATCATCGCCATTCAGGTAGGCCTGTGCAAGAAATTCCATGCAGACAGGATCGCCGCTTTCTGCAGCAGCAATTTTATCCTCTAATGGCAATGATTCTTTAGCATATCTTTCCGCAATTTCGTTCTGATAAGGACGCGCCATGCGGGTATCAGAATCAAGCATATTAAAGCACATCATTTCGGGCCGTTCTTTACCACGGACAAGCTTGTGGGTTAATTCATCGCTATCTACAGTCAGCATAATTCCTGCTTCGCCCGGATCAATGTCTCCGAATTTGGTATCCAAATTGTTTTCTTGAGCATAAAAGCTCAGGTTTTTGCATGCCCTGAAGAGAAGTGTGTACACTAGTTGCTGTTTTACTGTATCGAGATTATCGTTGAATCCTGAGCATTCACCCGTTGCTTTGTTAACGGTAAGCTTGCTAACAATCATTTCCGTATTTTCATCATACTCAAAAATCTCGTGCCTTAGAATTAACTTCAAATAATAATTCTCTTCATCGGAAGAAAATATAAGCCAAGTTGCATTGTTAATACAATCAACAGAAATATCGATAGCCTCATGGTCATCGGAATATTCCATTTGAGCTAAATATATCAGTGTATTCGTATTGCAAAAAAAGTTGGGCCTACTCATTATAGTCTCCTTTATGCTATCATTGGTTCAAAACTTCCTGCAGGCAATCCAAAACCTCTTGAGTGAAGTTGTTCGGATCGATTCCGCACATACGGCAGTGATGCTCAAATGTATCTTGGTCGATTTCTGACAGTTCCGTGGAAAGCAGGGATTCCGCTACGCGCTGAATGTGTTCCTCACGTATGCCGTTGTATCCGGCCTCGTCGATTAAAGCTAATTGCCATGGTTTAAACATATGCCCTCTTCCCTTCTGTAAAATATATTTTATAAACGAATATTGTTGCCGTTTAGCATATCAAGGTAGTCTTCTCTGCATGTAAGGAATATGACCTGATGCCTTGAAGCGCATTCTTTAATAAGCTCGCAGGATTGCGCAGCGCGTTCGGCGTCCATATCTGTGAACGGGTCATCAAATACAATTATCCCGCCGCCGTCAGGGAAAAGATGATCAAGCACGGCAAGACGGAACGCAAGCGACACGGTTTCCTTAGTCCCCTCGGAAAGCTTACGGAAATCGAGCCGATTATCACTGCTGTAAATATTCATATTCAGCTTGCTTGCATCAGTAAATTCGGATGAAACCCTGCCGGCGGAGATTATGCCAAGATAGCGGGTAAAGCTATCGACAATATCCTGCATTGGGTTATTGCGAATACATTCTTTTTGTTCGCGGAACACCTTCTCAATGTGCAGATAGTGGTTCAGCAGCTCCTTTTGCTCATCAAATATACGCTTTGCCTTTTCAACATCCGCTTGAGGATCTCCGCTGCAGCTCTCCTTATAGCCTTCCAGCTTACTGCAAGCGTCGGTTTTTTGCATAAGGGCATTCTCGCGAAGGGCGCGTTTATTCTGCAAATCTTTCTTTAGCGATTCCAAATGGGCTTCCGGATCGGAAATGGTTAGATATTCATCCGGAATACCTTCTGTGGTAACAATGGACGCTTTTGCTTTTTGCAGTTCCGTTTTCAAGTCAAATGCCTTTACTTTAAGCTCGTTAATGCTGCCGTAGTCCGCAGCGTAAGTGCTCAGGATAGTCTCTTTTGCCGTAATATATTTTTTGGAGTCATTGCTGCCGCAAACAACAAGTATATCCCTTTCTATTTCATCTTTCGGGCGTACTGCAATGGTTATAGCCTTAGCCGCAGCTTCAAGCTCATCGTATGTAACAAAATCAAGCAGCATACTCAGGCGGCTGTTTGCCGTATCGATTTTCGCGCTTGTACCGATTATTCGTTCTGCCAACTGTCTCAGTTCACCAAGCGAGCCGACGGCATATTTGGTAAATACCGCACTTATGGTTTCCCTATATTCGGCAATCTGTTTATTGACGGTTTCCACATTTACGTCTGCAGAGGCTAACTCCATTTCCATAACGCCGGGTACCGTGATTTTAACGGCTTCGCTTATTGAAACCATTCCGTCAGACAGCTCAACGGGGGTTCCGGTGCGCAGAGAAGTTATAATTATATCGTTATTGCCAAGCATATTTACCGCGGCTGTAATGTTCATTCCGCAAAGCTTGTTCTCGAGCCTTTCTATACTACGCTGGGCATTTTCTACCTGCGATATCTCTGCTGTGGTGGGGCAAGATACGTTTGCAATTTCCGCTTCAAGTCCGCGAATCTCATTAACAATTACTGTTGCCGCTTCATACTTATCAATGTCTTTACGGCTTAATTGTTCAAGGTTCAAAGCGTTTGCTTTCTCAAGCGATTCAGCAATGTTGGGCCAATTAGCCAACACTTCATCTATTTTAGAAAGATCATTTTCATAGCGTATGATGGCCTTTTTACGTTCACTCTGAACTGTGAGACGACTTGAAAAGGAGCTGAATCTTTCGTAGGCGGCTTCGGCATCAGAAGCGGCATTATCCAGCTTATTGTAGTCACTTGAGGCACGATCTGCATCGGATTCCAAACGAGAGATGTTATCCAAAACAGCCTTTTTATCCTCCAAGTCGTAATATGATTTTAATAATTCGCCAATACCTTTTGACCTACGACCTGCACCTTTTTTATCTTTGGGCACACTGCGCTCAATATCCCAATTCATTGCTATTTCTTCAATTTTAGCATTGATAGCTTGTTCGATGGCATCCACGGAAATACCGTCTTCCTCTGCGAATGCCTGAGAAACTGCATCTGTAAGTTCCCGCTTAGCATCCGTTTTTTGAGAAGCATCAAGAATCGTCTGTAAGGAGGTATCGGTATTACGCTGAGAGGAGCAAAGCAGATTGGTATAAACTCCTTCTCCGTAAAGCAGTTTTTCCTTTAGAATTTCATTGATCTTGTTTTGGTCACGAATAACGCCATCAGGAGTAGTGAGCTGGCAAAGTGAATTGCTGCCCCAGTCTTTTGAAAGTGTATACGTTCCGGTTTCTGTTGTGAATATGAGTTTGCCGTCTGCAAAATCACCTCTAACAAGGCTGTTTTTTTTGATGCAGGGGAAATACAATTCAAGAAAGTCTTTATCGCTTCTGCGATCAAGCTTTGCATTCTGAAACAGTATGCGGGAAAGCAGGTTAACGAGCGTACTTTTGCCGCTCTCGTTTTTTCCGTAAATTACATTTAGCCCATCTTCAAGGGGAATATCAATATTTCGAATTCCTGCGAACTGTGTGCTGGATATATTGTTTATCTTCATTTTATTTACCCTCCTTCAGAGATTTCAATAGTTCGTATGCCAGTTGAGCTTCCTTAGGTTCTTCTAATAAAGAAGTAAGCAATTTAGCCGAAAACGATGTTTCCGGAAATTCAGCTTCGATTAAATCTTGCGATATAAGCTTGCTAAGGTTATAGTCATTACATATCCCCTCCAGAAAACGAGAAAGCGCGCTTTCGATTATTGCATTTCTGTTTTCATATTCATCGGCATATACAGCGCCGGTTAAGACGACATCTACAACGCTATTGTTGTCGATTTCAGCGAGTTCATGAGTAAGTATGCTTTCCATCTTACCGGCTGTAACTTCGATATTCTTGCGATAGAAACGAATATTGCCTGATGCGAATTTCTTTGCCCGTACAGTTTTACTCTCATCTATTTCCACAATGAAGCACACGCCTTCCGTATTGCAGGAAACATCAGTCTGAACATGTGTGCCAGCATTGAGTATTTTATCGCAGGGCGTAAACTTCTCCGTAAGATTTCTTGGGAATGGCACATGTGTATGACCTATGAGCCAAACGTCAACAGGAATAGCTTCCAGCTCGGCTCTGCTCATGAGAAAATATTGGCCTTCATTATCGATGGTTTCACCTTCAACGGCTCCATGAGCGATGCCAATATGATAAGCCCCATCTTCTTTGATATCCGTCTCTTTTATCCAATCGAGGTTGTTTTGGCCCGGTGCAGAATGAAGCGATGTGCATAGTGCCGGGTAGAGCACGACCTTTTCTTCGCTTGTAGTTAACTCGCACGGGTGGTAATCGGTTAAAAGCATGATGTTATCGTAATTGGCCATAACGTCTTTAAAATACTGCCATATCTTTACTTCTTTATCATAATAATCATGATTACCCGGAAGGACAGCTACTATGCCTTTGAAATCTGATAGCATATCTAGGAGTGCTTTTATATCCTTCTTAGAAGTGCTGTAAGTGTTTTCAAACAAATCACCAGTGATAACAAATAAATCACAGCTTTCTTGATTTGCAGCCTGAACCATGCTTTCAAAAGTTGTTAATCTGTTTGAAGCGAGTACAGTAGATTGCTTATGACTGGCGTACTTAAGGCCAATATGATTATCGCCGGTAACAAATATTCTTAACATTAAAGTTAACATCTCCCTTTCATGCTTACTTTTGTTATCTATTTATAACACATTTGCCATGTGAAAGTCTTACACAATTTGCATAATTTTCAACTTTTTATCAAGCCACATCAGTCAGTTAGACAAAAAGACAGAAGCTGTTGCCCTTCTGCCTTGTGCTGATATTATGCCGTTTTATTTACCTTCAAATCAAATCTTACTTCAACTTCCCATACTCTTCATCGCTGACGACCTCGCACCAC
>ERZ1026780.1881-NODE-1881-length-12961-cov-33.579808_pt1 | contig 12961 bp, 24 predicted proteins | sample MGYA00380126_ERZ1026780 | MGnify/ENA primary metagenome ERZ1026780 (study PRJEB33269, sample SAMEA4719762) | human gut metagenome | biome: human-associated habitat; feature: organic feature; material: feces | place: Cameroon | collected 2013-10 ... | reverse complement strand
ATTTAATATCAACAAATTACAAAAAAGGACTCTTTTATTTCCAAACTAAATTCATAATATATTGTATTTACTAACGTTTTAGAGTTTCTTTCAAAACAATTTATAAACTTTATATTAATTATATTTTACTTCTTAACTTTATACACCTTACTTATATACATTATACTCTATCAAAAGATGATGACTAGCACTCTTGCTGTCTTTATAGAGCAAATCTATAGTTACTTCATAATCATTCTTGCCTAAAGTCACATACATGTAACTTCCTGGAAGAACATTCTCAAAATCAACAAGTGAGCACCAAGAGAAGTAATCACGGCTAGAGAGATCTATCTTCTTCCCCAACTCTAAGTTTTTAACCGTTATATCAAATTGGGACCATGTAGCTTCTCTGTTTCCCTTCTCGAAGGCACTACAACTAAATGTTGTCACCCCTTTGTCAACTTGAACCCTAGCCCAGTTACTGAACATATAAGATACACCATCTTGTATGTAATTGTACCTGGTCCTAGGTTTGTTCTGCCAATCTTCTTCAGGAAGATAATCATTGCCTGTTAAGGTCCCGGCATAGTTCACATCAAGATTATACACGAAGTTGTTGTGCTCCCTATAAATAATATGTATTGTTACGCTTATACGGTCTCCTGCCCTAGTCAACACATAATAGCTACCTGATTCTATTTTGGAGCTTCCACCCTCAAAAGAATAGGTCTGCTTGCCATCACAGAAAGATATGCTAGAGTTGTACTTACTTGTAGTTAAATCAACCTTTTCACCATAGATGTAGTTAACACAGCTAAGATACAAACTCTTGCCAGGATGCTCAGATTTCTCTAAAGCCAGGTTTATTCCAAAGTACTCATCACTGGATGGTGTAGATGTAAGAGGAGCAGAGCACCACGAATAGTAAACATCATACCTGGTATCGTTCAAAGAAACCACATTGGTTTTCTCACCAACATCTACTTCATTCAGTCCTTCCTTGCTACATGAACAAAGAAGGCATACAATGAGCATTATCAATACTTTAAAACTATATTTTCTCATTTATATATACATTTAATAATTATACGCTCTTCTGAAACCTTCCTTTAGCTTCACTCATATTAACTTCCTTTATTTGCTATAGATTCGAAAGACTTCTCTAAACTATTTATAAGCCATTAAAGAGAGTTTTTATCTATACTTGCTAATAACTATCAATCCTCAACAACCATGTCACCTACGTAATGAGCCTTTAAATTATGATATTTACCATTTTTCTTAAAAGACACAACAATATCCACTGTATACATGTTGTTCCTTTTAGAAATCTGCAAATAACTATCTTCACTCACATCTGATTTAGAATTGATCCAAAAGTTATCATAGCCGGAAATCGTATATCCAGTATAAGAGCTTAATGATATTTTTGTTCCTGTCTCATAGTGTGGAAGAAGAACTTCTAGACTTCTCTTTGAACTAGATACTAACTCAAAACCATAAAAGTCTCCAGTACCTCGTGTCGGTTGCTGCTCAATGATAGAGTAATCTCCTGCCACCATTTTTAATATAGGTTCCTTAACTCCATCAACTTCTATGAAGTTACTTGATGCGTCTTGATCATCATCTTTGCTGCAAGATGTCACCAATAACAAGGCAAACATCATGAATAATAATATAAACTTCAATTTCATAATTACTTTATTTATATTGATTAAACTTACCTTACTGTAACATTATTTATTTTCCACACCATCCACACAAAGTTTTTCCTTGGTCGATGGCATTTGATTCATCTGTTCTTGTTATCTTGCCTGTAGTTCTCTTAAGAGCTGGGCAATTTCTGTCCTTGTGGTAACGTTTGGAACCAGGGCTATCTGATACATATACGTTGCCTCCTGCTGTTACCTCAGTTTGGAAGGCATCAGCCTCAGCATTATTAGAAGAGGAAGACAACCTACATATTGCAAAGCCAATCATCAAGAAACCTATGCAGAAGGTCACTAGCCCAAAGCAAAAGAACTTCTTTGAAAGCCTCAACTTTTTATCCAAGTCTTCTTTCGTTATGCTTTCATCAGCAGAATTAGACCCAGTACCATTATAAGCATACTTTTCAAATTCTTCTCTAGAAAATCCCATTTTACCATATTTTAATTAAGCCGTTCTAATTTTTTATATTTAACTATCTTTTGTGCATCCATCAAATCTGCTTGTGTGGGACCTGCTTTATATATTTTATAAAACAAAAAATTAAAAAATAACACACATGTAACAGATAAAGCTATATCAAATCTTAAATACATCAATAAAGCATAATAGAAAGCGAGAAAAGCAAGAGTAAATCTGAAAAGCAAATCCGGCTGTTTCCAATATGACAGAACGTAAGACTTTCTAATTTCCTTAAGCATAAGCAAATCATGAATAGATATTCTCAATAAATATTGCGCACAGATAAACATACTCCATAAAGCAACTTTCATAGTAAAAACATTTGGAGCGAATAATGTGACTAAAAAAGCTACCAATATTATCAATCTGCAAAACAACATTAAAATAAATACCATACTCACCATATCCTAATTATCCTACATGTACATGACTTCTTTCAGAAAGACCTTGAATCTCTCGCAATACCTTATTCTCTGCCCTGAGAGCTATTACTTCCCTTTCCAGGTCGTTCAGGTCTACTTTATTGGTATTTGTAAGCGATGTAGTATTATTATCTGAACGGAAAAATTCAGCAACATCTACCCCAAGGACTTCGGCAAGATTTTCAACTGTACTAATTTTTACGTCAGCACCATTCAGAAGGTTATCCAACGTAGTTCGACTAACCTTCATTTTAGAAGCAATATCTATCTTGCTCAGTTTGCTGGACACAATAATGTTCACTATTCTTTGCGTATTCATATTAAAATCCTTTAAATGTTCAACAAAGTGGGTTAATATCTCTTAAATATGCCCACCAAACTATACACGTTTAAAAAGTTTATTGTACTTTTGCACCGTAAAGTTAGTAAATAAATAAATAAGTACCAAATAAATTTGAAGAAAAATGAAGAAAGAAGATAAAAAAGTTTCTGATGCGCCAGATATACTGTTCGTTTGTCCATTTCATACCGGGCTTACAAGCGGATGGATAGACGAAGAAGGAAACCAACAAGGCGGTAACCCGGTTTGGCATGGTATGGCAGTCAGGATGAGTGCAGACGATGAGGAGTACATCAACCTCTGCCACGCATGGCACAAGCAATCAGAAATGCCAGACTCCATGGACGAGACAATCGTAGTAGCCGACAAAGACTACATGAACCCAAAGATTATAAATTTGGGCATTATTAAAAAGATTCTGTCCAAAAGAGGGCCAAGCATGAAGCAACAACAACTGTGGAATTTTATTGCCAGTAAAGTTGATTTCGTCTACTGGGCATACTACAAACGCTTTATTCCATCAATAACATTATAAGGAAGGAGGCACAAGATGAAAAAAATAAAGCTCTATTCCTCGATATTATGCTCAATGACAGATTTGTATGCACGCTGAAATACATGTATTGTCCATTGTTCGTGATAAGATACGAGGCGTTAATAAAGTTTGTTCTCGATAAGAGACCGTCTTTGAAAGGCAAACCATTCAGAATAATGTTTTGAAATAACAAAAGAAACAAGGCAATGAAAAAGATAATGTTCAATGACCAGTACGGTCTCACCCAAGCAGTTCTGGAAGGTCGCAAGACTCAGACCAGAAGAATCGCCTATCAAAAGCCTTTCAAGTATAATTGCAACTGCGGTTTCTATACGGAAGGAAAAGACAAGGGCAAGTTCACCATCAATGATGGCAATGAGATAGTGGCAAAGTCCACTTATAAAATAGGTGAAGTCGTGGCAGTCGCTCAAAGATACAGCGACATTTCACTGGAACCATCCATCAGGACAATACTATGCAAACATCCTGGATGGAATAACAAGATGTTCGTCACGGCAAAAACGATGCCTCATCAAATCAAGATTACCAACATCCGGTGTGAAAGGCTACAGGACATCAGCACCGATGACTGCATGAAGGAAGGAATCTTCTGTAGCCACATCGAAGGCATTGACGATGCTTATTCATACGATGCCACAAATGATAGTTTTGAGAAGAAATGGTGGTACAGAACTCCTATCGAAGCATACAAGATGCTCAGCTGTAAGCTCCACCTCCATTGGGACATCAACCCTCTCGTCTTCGTTTACGATTTCGTTCTAGTTAAATAATAATTCAATTCAAACAATATGTCAGAAGAAACATTACCACTCAGACCTCTGATCAGGGAATTGGCGCTAGGTCAAACCATCGACTTCCCTATCAAGAGAATGTTATCGGTCAAGAGTAGTTGCACTGATCTCGGTGCCATCTACAGCCGGAAGTTCAAGACCAAGCTCAACCGGGAGCAAGGAGTTATCACAGTCACAAGAATCAAATAAAACAAATAGTCATGAGTCAGACAGTACAAATCCAGTTCGCTGACAAGATGGTCTCTTTCGACACATTCCTATCAGCATTACGCAATGTAGTCAAGGAAGAAATTTCCAAAGCTGTAGGCAATCGACCATTCATCACCCAAGCCAAGGCCTTTGATGCTTTCGGCAGACGCAATGTAGAGCGATGGGTGAAGGAAGGCAAGGTCAAGGTCTTCGGGCGTGGCAAGAACGGCAAGATTACTCGCTACGAATACCGGGTGTCCGAACTGGAAGCCTGTGCCTATAAAGTTCAAGACTATCTTGCATAAAGATATTAAGGTTCATAAATGAAACTATGATTTTAGTTATTTAGATATGTTTATGACAAGCGTCTTCGTGAGAAGATGGGTGTACTTCTAAGCTGAGAGCCTGGGCATCAAATATCATGCGCAAAACGAGCGGTCTCTTGTAGTTGGAACATTCCATGAGAATAACTCTCACAAACCAAACATTACATTCTATAGCCCAGGCTCTTTTGTACTTTTGCAATAACCCTTTTAATTCATACGCCAATGAAGATAATAAGAAACAGGCTCATCCCTCCACCGGGATTCAGCTATATCAATATCTGTGGGGTCCTCTTCACCAGAAGAAAACGCCCCATAACTCCTATAGAGGAAAGACATGAGAGCATCCACACCCGGCAGATGCAGGAAACGCTCTACATCTTCTTCTATCTCTGGTACATCATCGAATGGCTCATCAAGCTAGCCATCATCCGTGATACCAGAAAGGCATACCGTGCCATATCTTTCGAGCGAGAGGCATACCTGTATCAGGCAATCCCCGGCTATCTCGAAGAGAGAAAACATTATTGTTGGTTAAAACATTTATAGAATATGAAAACAGTCAAGATCATTCTTTGCATCGCCCTTTGGATATTCATCATCTGGGCATGCTTATATAAGCTCTCTCAGGGCATTCACGATGAGAATCTGATTTCTCAGATGTCACAGTGCACCTATGATGAGATAGTTAATACGCTCACCTCTCGCAATGGCTTCCAGCCTACCGAACATCAGATAGTCACCTACTATTATGAGCGTTATCAGAAGTAAGAGCACCTATGCAGCTCGCAAGTGTCTCCTCTGCCCTGATGGGCGTAACTGCATCAATGGCAAGTATTGCCTTAAGCACAAGATGTACGTGCAGCATCAGGAGAAACTTCCTTCCGAATAAAACATTTAAACTAAATAATATGGAACAGAACAACAAACAAGTGATGCCATGTTTCGAACTTGGCAACCTCTACGTCTTCAAAGAAGAAGACGAGGATGGTGAATTGACCATTATCGGCAAACTCATCGCCAAGAACGAGAGCCAAGACACATTGACAATCGGAAATCAGTACGAAATTGAGACAGAGAACTTCGTTACCGATCAGGCTTTGGACCTTCGCATCAGCATACACAAGGAACTGCGAGAAGCGACAGAGGATGAAGCCAGTTTGTTCCAAGAGGCTTACACTCTCTGGAAAAAGAGCAAGGAACAGCCATCGTTCAAGACATTTGATAAGGTTCTTGTGCGTAACCTTGATGAACATAAATGGAGACCAGCTATCTTCGTGCAAACACGCATAAGTGAATCCCCATACAAGTACAACGCTTTGCTATTATCTACCGGGCACGTAGGTGACTTTATCCAATGCATTAAATACGAAGGTAATGAGAAAATGGCATTCACCACTGCCCCATTTTAGGTAAACAGAAATGTGGTTTTGATATAATATCAATCATCATGGAAACAGAAACAGCAGAGTCCAAACGCAAAGCCCGGAATCGGGAATACTATCTTAAGCATCGTGAAAAGATGCTCGCCTATTCTCGCAGATACCTCCAGGAGCATCCCGAAAAGCAGAAGCTATATCGGGAAAATGCAGCCCGGAAACGAGCTGACGGCACAGGATATTATCAGCGTTACTATCAGCGCAACAAGGAAAGATTGCTGGCAAGTTCCAAGCAATGGCACCTGGATCACCCCGAAAAGATGAAGGAATACCAGCGCAGATACTATCAGAAGAAAACTGCAGCCAAGAGAGAGAAGAAAAAGCCGAATCCTGACATAGATAAGGCTAAATCCCTCTTCCGTGATCCTGCCATGGCAGAACATCTGCAGTGGCTCCTCAATCACGCTGCAAGCAAAAATAAGTAATACATCAATCCGGAGACATGGAACAGCCTCCTGACAAGGCAGAAATATCCATAGCGTTAAGTAAAGACTACGCCTATTATATAAATCCGACCCCACGGAAAGACGTGAGCCTTCTCTAGAGCCTGTTCATGCCCTTAAAAAGAAAGGAAGGTGTGATATGACATAAAAATGTGTTTAATTCTTTGAAAGTGAAAATAATATTCAATATTAATTTATCTCGATCGGTATCCCACCGGGCAACCCATTTCGCCCGGTGGGTTTCAAAAAAAAAAATAGATATGGAAAAGGAATTTTGGAAAAACATTCCACGTTACGCCAACCAATATCAGGCATCCACATTCGGCAGAATCCGAAGACATCCAAGGATGGTGGACAACAATGGCGCACTATGTCTGAAAAAGGGTGCTATCGTTACCCAGAACATAAATGCTCGCGGTTTGTTCCGTGTTCGTCTTTTCTATGAGGGTAAGATGCACGAAGAATTGGTTCATAGGCTGGTGGCTGAGACCTTTATCCCCAACAAGGCGAATCAACCATTCGTTAGGCATAAGGATGGAAAGCTCACCAATAATCATTTCTCCAACCTCTTTTGGTGCTCCCGACTTAGTGTATATTCCGCCAGTCGAAAGAAGTCTAAGACGCTGAATAGCAAGGCTATAGTTATGAACAATGGTACAACCACACGTTGCTATTTATCCATCAAAAATGCCGAAAGACGTACTGGTATATCGGCATCCAACATCTGCCAAGTGTTACGAGGCAAGCGTAAGACCGCAGGAGGTTACTCCTGGTCCTACAAACAATGAGTTACAATATAATAATGTAATTTCTACATTCCGAATAAAGAAGAATAATAAAAATGAAAACAGATGGCTACATATTTACTCCAGAGCTGTTGCAGTGGCGTTACTTCCATCGTCCTGTGGTCGTTCAGGTGCTCATCCATGTGCTCCTCTCCTCCGCTCACAATGAGGCTTCCGCTGCCACCCTCTCCTATCGTGATTTGGCTCTCCAGCTCCACACCACGGTCAAGGCTATCCGTGTCGCCATCGATGTGCTCATTGCCGAAAAGATCATCACCAAGTGCTCTGCTCCAAGAGCCTCAACCAAGCTCTATGTTAACAGTTCGCATCCCCTCTCCCACTGCATCCATCCATGGCAAAGAGACCAAGGGGCACAGATTACGGCACACTTCGGGGCACAGATTGGGGCACAATCTAGGGCACAGATTCCAACCATACAACAATCTGACAATCAAGGCAGTAAGGTACACCGTCAAGCTGAGAAGGGCACAGATGAGGGCACAGTTAAGGGCACGAAAGGGGCACAATCTAGGGCACAGCCAAAACAAGGGGCACAGCCAAGGGCACAATCTAGGGCACAGATTTCACACTCCGAACCCCCTTTAAATAAAGGTGATTCCGAAGATTTGAGCAAAACCAAGGGCACAGATAAGGACATAGCCAAGGGCACAGAAGTAAGAGAAAAGAAACAAATAAAAGAAAATCTTTCCCCTGAAACCCCTATAAAAGAAAACAAACAAAGAAAAGAGAAAGCCCACCCCCAAACACAAAAAAAAGAAAAAGAAAAAAAGTCGGGGGATGCAGAAACTCATTTCTCGGAAGTGTTAAGGCTCTTCAATCGCCTCTTCCTGGGCACGCAGGTAAAGCCAATCTCGAAGATGACTCCCGACCGCAAGAAGCTAGTCGCCAAGTTTATCTCAGACTACTCCTTCGAGGACATTGAGCCGATGCTTCGCAAGGCACTCGATTCCGACCTCCTATCTGGGCGCAAGGATGGTGGATGCTATATCTCCTTCAACTGGCTCTTCAATCCAAAGAACTACGAGCCTCTGATGGAAGGAACGTTCGACAATCCATCAGTTGAAGCCTCAGCAGGAAAGAAGTCCATTCCAAAGCCTACTGGCTCTCCGAAGCCTCAGCAAGCAGAAACCAGTGAAGAGATAGAAGCCCGGCTTAAGCAGAAGGAAGAAGCCCAGAAAGCCAAGGAGAAGGCAGAAACCGATGCCCTCAGGCAGAAGTACCAGGAATGGATAGAAGGTGCAGCAAAGAATCCCAATGGCTCCATGGCAAAGATGGTTCGCCAAGCCTACGACAATGGCACACTCGCCAAGCTGGGCATTGTCTGGAACCCGTCAGTAGCAGAAGAAGAACAGTCGCTAGCCGATTTGGATGATCAGACCCAGAGCTATCTCAAAAGTATCCTCCGCGATTAAGTAACAAACAAAATTTTAAAATCATACGAATATGGACAGACAAGAATTAATCGACCGTCTCAACGGCAATTATCCCGAATACACGCAGAAGCCTCAGCAGAAGAAGGTGCAGCGTGAAGGTCAGTTGCAGATAGCCTGTGTACGATGGTTTCGCCTACAGTACCCGGCATTCTCCACCCTCTTCTTCCACCCGAAGAACGAGGCTGAATCCTATGGCAAGAAGATAGCTATCAATGCTGCTGCAGGAGTAGTGCCGGGCGTTCCCGACCTCATCCTGGCTCTCCCATCCATCAGATATGAAGAGAACATCGGTGACCTCAGCCCCCACAAGGCTTTCTATCACGCCCTGGGCATAGAATTGAAGTATGGCCACACCAATCAGCAGTCAGCCCATCAGAAGGAGTTCCAGGCTTTCTGGGAAGCAGCAGGCTATAAATACGTCCTCTGTCGCTCATTAGAGGAAGTGAAGCAGCAAGTCGATGACTACATGAGCAAGATCCCTATCTCTGCCCGGCATGATGTCAGCGTAGTCTATCACTCTGATCCGGCAACCGAGTCTAACAGGAAGTTATTAAATAAAATCATCAAAAGCAAGAAGTAACTATGCAAACAGAACTATCATTCATCCTCTTCATGCTTCTCATCTGCTCTATAGCAGTCCTCTATCTGTATTTGATAGCGAGAAGCAACCGGAAACACTGCCAGAACTGTGTTTTCTTCACCCTCAGAAAAGAGTCCAAGCGTCTGGGCAATTGTTCTCGCTATTCCGACCACCATTTCTTCTGGGAGCCAGCATGCAAAGGCTGGAAACGTAAACCTATAGAACAGAAGGAGGCTGAACTATGAAAGGATATGAAAATGTAGACGAAAAGCAACTGCTCCGATTGTTCCAAGGCAAAGGAATCCTCACAGCTATGCCTCTTCTCAAAGATGACAAGGTTTTTGCTACAGATTTCCGCAAGGTTATCTATATCAATGCAGAAGTCTGCCAAGGCGAGTATGAGAGAACAGAAATGTTTGATATAAAATTTCCTCCTGTAGAGCAAGAACTGAATATCCCTCTATTAAGCCTACAGAAAGCATACGATTCTCTGCCGAAAGTAGAGGATGAGGAATATGATCAGGAAGAATGCACAGAATGCGATGGTACAGGTTCTGTGGAATGGGAGTATGTGGATAAGAATGGAAAGACCCATCATAAAGACAGTGACTGCCCTGCATGCAATGGCTTTGGCTATTTTAAGCGAAATGTCAGAAAGTGTTATAAACCAGAATATAATGCCATCATAAAGCTTGACGGATTCTTTATCAACAATCAGTATATAAAAGCTATAATTGATGCTTTATTTCTTCTGGGAAAAGATCACATCACGCTGCTCTCAAAAGCAAAGAAAGATACCGTGGTCTGGGCGTACTTCCGTATTGACGAGAACATCACAATCATAATCGCACCGTATTGCAATTGCGATGATAGATATGCTGATGCAAAAGTTGAACTTTAAAAACAAGGAAAAATCATGGAGATAGACACAACCGTAGATATTGACCCCTATGAGGTCTTGGATGAAATGAAGGTCAAGGATATTATCAAATATCTCATCAACCAGGCAAACGATGATTTCTCATATGAAGACATCAACGACTTTGCTGAATACATTGCAAGCAGTTCTGATTCTGACTTTCAAGAAATATTTATGAAGAAACTTAATCCTTGGGATATGCTCCTAGCTGTTGCAAAACCCTTCATTCCACGCAACTGTACAGACAAGCAGAGTGTCCTAGATGGCATCAAGGAATTTCTATCACGACAATAATTTTAAAACAAGAAGCAATATGAAGAAAAGATATTTTTACGTAGTCGCATCATTCATGCGCAAGGACATAGCCAACACATGGCGTAAGGTTGACTTTACCATTATGAAGGATGATGGTTCAGCATTATTCCCTCTCATGGAGGCTTTCAAGGCGATTAATGAAGGCTATTCAGAGATTGCAGATCCTGCAACTATCCAGTTCGATAACTGCATAGAAATCAGCAAGGAAGACTATGAAGCTTTCAACAAGCTCAATAATACAGTCAAAGTGAACAAGTAGCGTATGGTTTGAGTAAAAGCCACCGTTCCCAGCGATTCCATCGCTGGTCCCTCAAAAGAATAAACAAAGTAAGAAATTAAGGAAATGGAAAAAACAACATTAAAGCTGTACATCGGTACTAAGATGGTTAATGCAGAGCCAATGGAAAAATCTGCTGCTGTAGCCAAAGGATGGGCAAGACCATCAGAAGGCAACCAGGATGATCTGGGTTATCACGTACAGTACATCAACCCAGATGGCAGCATCTACGATTCATGGTCGCCAAAGGACGTGTTTGAGCAGTCTTATCAGATAGTAGAGAACTTCAAAGACCACCTCTTTAATGCAAAAATGAGACTACGCATGCTTATCGCAGAGACAGAGACCATGTTAATTTCTGGCTTCAAGTTTATCAATGCATCGAATGTCTTACAAGAGTTGAGAATCATTAAACAAGAATTAGAGCAATGAAGATTAAAATAATCAAAACAACGAAGTGCGCTCAGGATGTTCATGAAACGACAAAATATCCACGCCCATGGTTCAAGCCGAAGCCAGAGCTTCCGGCTGGAACAATACTCACAGTCAAGGAGAAATGGCAAAACTTCTATGGAGTATACTACCGCTGTTATCTCCCGGACGAAATGAAGGACAAAGGATATTCCATCCCTTACTACGACATCCCTGTCGACAAAGCAGAAGTAATAGAACTTTAAACATTATAAATTATGGCAATAGTAAATGTAGATTATTCAGAGTTCGAAACCTTGAAGAATCGAGTAAAGGAATTAGAAGAAACCGTAAAAGAGAAGGATAAGACCATCGCTTCCCTCAAAGACGGTTCCAGAGTTATCATCCGCAAGGAAGTGCAAATAGAGTACGAGACATTCAGTGAACCATTTCGTAGAATGCGTGGCATTGACAAAGACCCTTTGTATTCACAAGATGAGAAGCCAAGACGCACAATTGAAACCTCCGAGTCTTACATTGGCTTTGAGGATGTGCGCTTGAAGGTTGAGGAGCACATGAAGGACGAGGTGAAACGTAGCATCCAACAGCGAGACGAATCACGTGCAAATTACGATTCCTATGTTCAGAGATACAATGTGAAAGAGAAGAAGTTGGATGACAAGGAAAAGTCTCTCAAAGACAAGGAAGCCGATCTCATTTCTGAATACAAGGAGAAGGGTAAAGCCCTTGAAGCAGACTATCTTGCAAAGGGCAAGGCATACAAGCAGCAATTGGATGCAGACTACAATTATTACATAAAGAAAGCTGGTCGCTTGCTATCCATCAGTGATAGTGCAAGAGAAGCCCTGTCTCTCCTCAATGCCAATCGCTTCTTCAAGCCAAAAGGTGTTGAAAGCATTCTAGCACAGATAATTCAAAAGTGTGAACAATAAAAATACAATTATGGAAACAACAAAATTGAAAAAGTACATCGGTACAAAAGAGGTTATGGCTGCACCTATGGATGAAGCAACCGCAGTGACTAAAGGTTTTGCTCGTAAAAACGAGGATAATCATGAGTGGAGATCTGGCTATCACGTCCAATACACTAACCCAGATGGCAGTACCTACGATTCATGGTCACCTAAGGATGTGTTCGAAAAGTCATACCAGGTAGCAGAAGACTTCAAGGACCGTCTCATTATTGAGTTCAAGGAGTTGGAAGACCGTTTTAATAAACTCGATGCTTTCTTGGATGGTAAGCATTACGACAAGATCGTTGAAAAATGCGGAACTGTTCAGACAGCATTAATGCTTTCTCAATATCATGCAATGAAACATTACTACGATATTTTAAAAATTCGTATTGAATTATTGGAGGTATTTCCAGACAAGAAATAAGTGTGAACAATAAACATTATAAATTATGAATGTAACAATAACATTAATTATTTGCCTCAGCGTGGTCTTTGTCATCACGCTAGGCATTGTCTCTTGCACGTTAAGAGACAAGAACTTCAAAGTTCGCTTCGATGACAGAAACAAGCGTTTAAGTCGAATTATTCA
>ERZ1026780.1878-NODE-1878-length-12994-cov-4.064224_pt1 | contig 12994 bp, 7 predicted proteins | sample MGYA00380126_ERZ1026780 | MGnify/ENA primary metagenome ERZ1026780 (study PRJEB33269, sample SAMEA4719762) | human gut metagenome | biome: human-associated habitat; feature: organic feature; material: feces | place: Cameroon | collected 2013-10 ... | reverse complement strand
AAGTTCGCCGTCTACCTCTCGCCGTGGGACCGCTCGCGCGCCGAGTATGCCACGCCGCAATACCTGCCATATTTCTACGCCCAACTGCGCGACCTCATGACCAACTACGGCAAGGTGTTCGAGGTGTGGTTCGACGGTGCCAACGGCGGCGACGGCTACTATGGCGGCGCAAAGGACAGGCGCACCATAGACCGCAAAAACTATTACAACTACCCTCGCATCTTCGAGATGCTCGACAGCCTGCAACCGCAAGCCGTGGTCTTCGGCGACGGCGGACCCGGATGCCGATGGGTGGGCAACGAGAAGGGAGTGGCCGGAGAGACCAACTGGGCTTTCCTGCGCAAGGGCGAGGTGTATCCAGGCTATCCCAAATACCCGGAGCTGCAATATGGCCACGCCGACGGCAACCAGTGGACGGCGGCGGAGTGCGACGTGTCCATTCGCCCGGGATGGTTCTACCACCCCGAGGAGGACGACAAGGTGAAGTCGCCTGAGCAACTGGCCGACCTCTACTATCGCAGCGTGGGCCACAACGCCACCTTCCTGCTCAACTTCCCCGTGGACCGCGACGGGCTGATCCACCCTGTCGACTCGGCCAACGCCGTGGCCTTCCACAAGATAATAGAGCGCGAGCTGGGCCACAACATCGTGGCAGGCATGGCGCCCAAGGTCTCCAGCACGCGCGGCAAGCAGTTCGCGGCAAAGGCCATGACCGACAACTCGTGGGACACATATTGGGCCACGCCCGACGGGGTGACGACTGCCGACATAGAGTTCCGCCTGAAGAAGCCGCAGCCCATGAACCGCATCATGCTGCAGGAATACATACCCTTGGGGCAACGCGTAAGGAAGTTCAGCGTGGAATATCTCGCCGCCGACGGCTCGTGGAAAGCCGTGGAGCAGCCCGAGCAGACCACCACGATAGGCTATAAGCGCATAGTACGCTTCGCCACGGTGAAGACGAAGGGCATACGCGTGCGCATCCTCGACGCGCGTGGCCCGCTGTGCATCAACAACGTGGGCGTTTACTATGGCGGCAAGGACGCGCAACTATCGTGGAGCAAGGACGCCGAAGACATCACCTCGCTGCCACTCACCGTCAACGAGACGGCCGACGACGCCATCGTGATAGACCTGGGCAAGGCCACCGACGTCAGCTCGCTGCAATACCTGCCCATGCAGGGCGACAAGCCCACGGGACTCATCCACAGCTACACCGTCAGCACCTGCGACGCCAACGGCAACGCCATGGCCACGCTCGCTTCGGGAGAGTTCTCCAACATACAGAACAACCCGATAACGCAAACCGTCAGCTTCAAGGCCACGAAGACGCGATACCTCAAGCTGAAGGCCGACCGCATGGTGACGCCGGGCGAGAAGATCCGCTTCGCCAAGATAGGCGTGAAATAACAAGGCACCCGACAGGCACCACATACACACCGTCCTCACGCCGTATGGCGTATCTTGTGGTGCCGGTAAGTATCATGAGGAATGATGGCCATAAAAATGTAAAATTCCTTGGCCGTTCCCTCATAAATGTGTATCTTTACGCCCGACATTCCCTCATAAAAATGTATCAGCAGATGGAATATTCCCTCATAAAAATGTGATTACAGTCGGGGCTTTCCCTCATATAAGTGTAGATACCACCCGTATTGTCTTCGCTCAAATACTTCTATGAGAACAAGCCAGAACTGCACGTCATCGTGGCTGGTTCGCTGCTTGGCGTAATGAACATGAAAGGGGAATCTTATCCTGTGGGCAAAGTTGACATCATGCTCGGCTTCCAAGAACAAGGATGGATGGAGAACGTGCCACTGTTCGCGGCAAGGGAATATATCTCGCGAAATAGGGAAACGCCTATGTTAAAATAGGGAGAAAGGACGCCGTGGCCCACGCTTTTGCTGTAACTTTGCAAGCAGAACAATAAAAAAACACAAAGAACATGATGGGCAAGTCATTCATTATCGGCATGTCGGCACTGCTGCTTCTTGGCAGTTGCGACACTTACACGGGCACGGGCGCCTACATGGGCAGCACCCTTGGCAGCATCTTCGGCTCGGCCATCGGCGGAATAGCAGGAGGGCCTCACGGCAGCGACGTGGGCACGATAGTTGGCATGGTGGGCGGTGCCGTAGCAGGAGCCGCCATTGGCCAGGCCACCGACCAGAAGCAGCAGGCGCAGCGCGAGGCCGACATCGCCGACATGCGCGCCAGGAGGGCCGAGAGGCAGGCAAGGAGACAAGGCTCGTATGGCAACGACAACACGTATGGCCATGGCAACAACTATGGCTATGACAACAACTATGGCTATGACAACCAAGGCCCCGACTACAGCGGCAGCGGCTTCGACGCCAACAACGGAGGCGACGACCGCATATACGACTTCAAGGGCTCCGACTACAGCGGCAACTACAGCGCGAAGCAGCCTGACGTGAACATGCCCATGCAGTCGAGTGTAGACAACCTGGCCGAGAACCTGAAATACACGCCCGACATAGAGATAAAGAACGCGCGCTTCGTGGACGACAACCAAGACGGCAAGATAGAGCGCGGCGAGCTGAGCAAGGTCATCTTCGAGGTCTACAACCGCGGCAACCACACGCTCTACGACGTGGTGCCCACGGTGGTGGAGGCCACGGGAAACCGCCACATCATGATATCGCCAAACATGCACGTGGAGTCGATACAGCCGGGCAAGGGCATTAGGTACACCGCACTGGTGAAAGCCGACAACCGCCTGAAAGACGGCAACGCCCAATTCTGCGTCAGCGTGGTGCAGGGCGACAAGAAGATTAGCAAGGTGTACGAGTTTGACATACCCACGGTGAGATAACCTTCCACAAGCACATATAACATTTCAACGGCCTTACGCTGGCATGTCGATGACATGGCAGCGTAAGGCCGTTGTCGTTTGCGTCATTGCGCGCAACAAAGAGCTCTAAATCTCGAAAACGGTCTCGTCGCCGCAAACATTGCGTATCTTCAAGCGCAAGGGCTTGTTTTCCGACAAGATGGTGCCGTCCCAATAATCGTTTGTCTTCTTGCCGTTGATGGTAACGGTACCCGTTTTCTCTATTCTTATCTCCATGTCGCTATGCCAAGGGGCGGATTTCTCGGCATGGGCGCAATCCACGGAGAGCCATTCTATGGTCTCCAATCCCTCGTCGCTGAGCTTGATTGGCACGAACCTCGCTTTCTTGCCATCGGCTTTCTTCTTTAGCGTCTGCTGCTCGCCTTTAAGATTAAACTCATCGACCTTTCTTTTCACTCGGTCGCTATGAAACGACTTCATCGTGAGCTTCCACCCCATCGACATTCCCAATGGATCCTTGGCTTCCTCCAAGCTCCATTCAGCCTCGTCTTCCATCACCACCTCGTCGAGCACTTGCTTAAGGTCTCTCAACTCAAACTCGATAAGCGTCTGTTGGTTTTCATCGTGGATGAACTGACGGAGCTCGTCTATATCCTCAACATCTACATAATAGACGATGACACGCTTCACCTCGTCGGGCAAGTCAGGCAGAGCCTTATGGATAAGGTTCATCATCTCGCTCTTGTCGAGCACTCGCTTGCTTCCATCAAGGAGATTAGGCAGATAAACAGGCATCATGCCATACTTGCTGCTCGTGATGCTGCCAGCCCAATACTGGCTGTCCAAGCTTGCAGTAGCATTCAGGCCAGGTATCAAGCAAGACTTTAATTTGTCCATCGTCTGAACAGGGTTGCGGAAGAGGCGCACGCCATCCTTCACTTCCTTGATTTCAAACTCAGCACCTGCATTGACAAGACGATCACGAGCTGTCTGCAAGCTATTGATGTTTACATCGCCATGAATAAAGCGACGGTTCAGCTTATGAGCAACCGCAGCAGTCACGCCGCTTCCTCCGAAGAAATCAGCCACAAGCATTCCTTCATTGGAAGAGGCCTTGATGATTCGCTCCAAAAGGGCTTCGGGCTTTTGAGTGGCGTAATCAGAGCCCCCTTTCATTCGACCACAATCAATCCAAATATCTTGAATTATTTGCCCATCACGCTCATCCAAGAAACTCACTCTACATCTTGCAGCCCCTCGTTCTGGATTTCTCAAATAGAACTCTCCTCGCTCCACAGCTTTGTCCATTTCTTCAGCAGAAGGATATGGCCAAACTCTTTTAGGAGAAGGGGTTGCACCTCTCCACTCAAATTTTCCAGAAGTTCCATCCCCTTTCCAAGTACAATCATCCAACTTGAAACGCCTTGCAGACAAAGGGTATTTTTTGTTTTTATCAAAACGTTCTACTGTACCATCTTCCAATTTAACCAAAGAGTACTCTTTCAAAGCTGCCTCAGACAAAGGAGCAACAATATCAACATAGTTGTAAGTAAATTCGTCACTTTTACTATACCAAAGTATTGTGTCGTGTATCCTTCCCAATTTATTCTTTGCATCATTATGAGGGTCAGTTCTCTGCCAAATAATTTCATTTATGAACCTTTCTTCGCCAAAGATTTCATCCATAAGAATCTTCACATAATGAACAATATGCCAATCCAGATGCACGTAGATGCTTGCATTCTCGCTCATCACACTTTTGATAGCCATGAGGTTCTCGTACATCCAGTTGAGGTAACGCTCCTTGTCCCAAATATCGCCATACATCTTCTCCTCGAAATTCTTCATATCTTCGTTATCGAGATTCTGCTCGGCATCCTTGATGGCTTTCCGCACAAGCGGATTGCGACGAATGTAGATTTTCTTGGCGTAGTCGGCACCACTGGCAAAGGGAGGGTCAATATAAACCAAATCCACCTCTATGCCCTGCTCCTTGAGATAGGCACAAGTGGAAAGGCACTCACCATGCATGATGAGATTGTGCTGGGGATTGTCACCTTTCTTTTCGAGCGATTCCACCTCGTAGAGAGGCATTCCACGAAGGATATGGGCCTCTATCCGGTCGTTGTTACGATAGCGCAGGATGCGGCGAGTACGCACAAAGTTGTCCAAGAGAGCTTGCCCCTCCAGGGTGTCAGGATAATATGAAATATATTTTGTTGCCATTGTCTTTTTTATTCTAATATGATTTGCACATGATAAGCACTATTCCGCCGTAGAGAAAAACTCCTTGAGCATGCTAACGGTCTTCGCCATTCTTACCTCCACAGAATCGGTATCTTCCAGATAGAGGAACTGGAAACGCTCACGATGGAACGCCTCGTTGTTTCTCGGCACAAACTCTTCACGCATAAAACGCAAGCGCTCCCGGAACTTGGAAGCATACACCTCTCCCTTGGTCTCTATGATGCAGATGCGGTCGATTTTACCCTCAGCATCTCGGCTCAGCACCAAGAAGTCGGGATAATAAAGTCCATCATACTGCCAGTGCTTGCCCACCTTCTTGTAACAACGTATCTTGAACTCCGTGAGCGTTTCATCGCCATTGAAGTAATACTCCAGTTGCTTGCCCTTCAGCAGAGGGCGCAATCCATCCACGAAATACTCCCTCTCCATATTACTGTCGAATCGGTAAGGCAGATAATGATAAGTCTGGTTGCGCTCGGGGAATTCATCCTTAGGCAACTTGCCTTTCACCATCGTCTGAATCTCCTCGTCGGAAAATCCCGCCGTCCTCATCCTCTTGACGATGGCCTTCACCTCTGGCGAAAGCTCCATCTTGCCAGGGTCGTTGTCCCATTCCAAGATTTCTCTCACCACACTTTGGCTTGGATAGATTCGGCTGTCATCCTCCACGTCTATCGGTGCAGGACGCTCCACGGAGAGAATGCTTGCCGTGTCGGGAACCACCTCTTCGGTGATGCGGAAATCGCGCTTCGGCACAAAAGCCTTCCGGACATTGGCACGTATCTGATACTGGTCGTAGGCAGAATCTTCCATCCTACACTCCTTGTCATCGCCATCGGCAAGCGTTATCTCCTCGAAGATGCGACGGAGCTGAGCCTCATGCTTCCTCAGCTGGCTCACACCAAGCGTGCCCATACTCTCCTTGGCAATCTTCCGCAACCACCATTGGAAGGTTAGGCTCTCGCCTTCTTCCTGCCGCAACTCTGCGCAATCGAGCAGATGCCCCTCGAAATCTTGCACATACACCAAGTGGGCATCCGCCTTTTGCAACAAGGCTTTATCAGCAAGGCGGGCAGCAGTATCGGGCTGTTTCTCCACCACCTGCGTCTCATACTCCACCTTGAGTTGGAAGAAGTCGATAGGCGGAACCTTTTGCTTCTCCATGCGAGAGAACCGCTCAATATGCTTCAACACAGGCTCAGGCTTATTGCCAAACTCCTGCAAGGTGATGTTCTGTTGCTGCTTCAACTCTTTGTTGAGCTTGTCGGCATTCCACTTGTTCATCCATATCAACGCCTTCTCTCGCTCACCACGGGTCACCTGACGAAGACAGCGGCAAGAGGTTTGCAGCACCATGTTCTTAGGGCACGCCCCCTCATGAGGCAGGACAACGCCTGTAAGACTCTTGCAATCCCATCCCTCCTTGCCTATTTGCACTAGCAACACGATTCGAATCTTGGAAGTAGGAGAATCCAAGGTGGCAAAAGCAGCTTCCGAACCTTCAGGCTCAGCATATTTCTTGACTCCAGCCTTGGAAGAACTATTTCCCTTATGGCGCTTGAGCACCACTTCGGCTGGATTCATCCCATATCCTGACACGATTTCAGAGACAAGCGGATAGACTTCCTCCTCCAACGTAGAAATCTGACCACAATAAATGGCAAGCTTGGCTTGGGTTCCATTGGCATAGGAAGTGTCCTTATACTTATCCAAGAACTCACGCACACCTTGGCTGACAATGGTGAGCATGTCGTTGTCGGTGAACTTCACCTCCGGTCGCTTCAAGAAGTTGTCAATACCCTCTATCAATGGATAATAATACACCACATTGGTGATGTTGGTATTCTTGATGTCGAAACTTCCTCCCAGCGTCACCTTCTCGGCTTTCTCCAGGTAAGGCGTGCCTGAGAAGCCCAGCACATTGCAGAAAGACTCACTCTCGGTAGCCCACCCCGTGACGACCTGCCGAAGTTTAATCTCCCCATCCGATGCATGGTGAACCTCGTCTATGAAAATGGAAAGATAGGGCATCTTGCCTATCATCATACGCAACTCATTGGCCACAGCCAACTGGCGACGCTCGTCATCGGAAAGAAAACTTGGGTCTTTGTCATTTTCATCCCATCTGTCCAAGATGACCTTCTCCGCATTGGTGACAGCCACCAATCCCATCATAGTTCCACCCTCGAAATGCTGATTAATCTTAAAGGCGTTAGGGTTCTTGATGACATTGCTTTTCTTGGCACTTTTCTGTTCGTCAAGCACCTCAAACTTGATGAGTCTTTTCAAGTTTGCAGCAGTGTCAGGCGGGAAAAGCCAAGAAGCCTCAAAGTTTTGGATGCTCCGAAGGCTCGGCACGATGCTCGACTTCAAGCCCGAGGGAGCAAGAATCAAAAAATTGTGCGCCCAAATAGGATTGAACGGTTCTATCTGGGCAAAATATAAATCGATGTAGATAAACGCAGCCATCAGATAGGTTTTGCCTGCTCCCATCGGAAGGCTGAAAAGATAGTCGGAATAAGTTACCTTGTAAAAGATATCCTTCAACACTTGCTCATAGTCTATCTCGCGAGCATGATGACGGATGAACTGCTCCAACTCGGGGGCAATCTGCTTGCCGTTTCGGTCTTTCTGACGACTGTACTGATAGAGAGCCAAGGCAGCAGGGTTCTGCATCATCACTTCCCTCGCCTCAGCATTGATTTCCTCAGCATCCACATCTGTCTCATTGAAAACACCCTCGGCAAAAAGTTGCCAAAGAGGTTTCCCTTGGCAAGCTATCTTCAAGTATAAATAGGTCTTGATGGCTTCTATCTGCGCATCACGCATCATGCCACGTTGACGAATATAGCCAACGAGGTCACGCACGGTGCAGTCGGAAGACTGATACCACAGGTCCCTTTTCTTTTGTATGAGTTGATAGAACATGACTTCTTAGCTTAAGTTCCCCACCTGTCAGGTATCAACCATGACACTGCGATGACAAACTTATGCAAAAGTAATCAAAAAACGTGGCAATGACATACCTAAGGAAAACAAAAAATCTAAAAAGGCGGGGCCACGTCTCACGACGTTGCCCCGCACAAGATTAAACAACCAATAAAAGAAATAGATTGCTATCCTTATATGTTGCCGCTTGCCGTAAGTTTATTCGGCGGGCGGCAACGAATCTGTTTACCTTTATCTGATGAACAGCAGCTCACGATACTTAGGCAGCGTCCAAAGCTCGTCGGCCACCACAAGCTCGAGCTTGTCTATCTGGTAGCGTATGGGCTGGAACCATGTCTCCACGGTGTCGTGGTAGGCCACGGCCTTCTCGCGCTCGTCGGCGATCTTGTTTGCCACCTTGCGGGCGTTGACCATGTCTTCCACGTCTTTCTCGATGATGGCGGTGCGCTCGGAAATCTGCTCGATGATGTTCATGATGCGGTCGGAGAGCTGCTTGCCCTTCTCGGCGCCGTAGATGACCATGAGGTTCTGCACGTCCTTTGAGAGCATGGCCTGGTAGTGGGTCGCCACAGGTATGATGTGGTTGAGCGAGAGGTCGCCCAGCACGCGTGCCTCGATCTGCAGCTTCTTGGTGAAGGTCTCCCATTTCACCTCGTTGCGGGCCTTGAGCTCGTTCTCCTTCATTACCGACATCGACTCGAACATCTTGACGGTCTCCGGGTCGAGGTAGCGGTCGAAGATTACCGGTGCCGACTTCTCGGTGTCGAGGCCGCGCTTTCCGGCTTCCTCCACCCACTCGTCGCTATATCCGTTGCCGTCGAAGTGGATCGGGGCGCAGGTCTTGATGTCGTCTTTCACCACGGAGAGGATGGCGGTGAACTTGTCCTCGCCCTTGGCTATGAGGGCGTCGACACGCTCCTTGAAGCTTGTCAGAGCCTCTGCCACGGCGGTGTTGAGCACGATTTGCGCGCTGGCGCAGTTGGCCGAAGAACCCACGGCGCGGAACTCGAAGCGGTTGCCGGTGAAGGCGAACGGTGACGTGCGGTTGCGGTCGGTGTTGTCGCGCATGATGTCGGGAATCTCTGGTATGTCTATCTGCACGCCTTCCTTGCCCTTGATGAGCAGCGCGTCCTTGTCAGATTTCATGATGTGCTCAAGTACGCCCGATAGCGACTTGCCGAGGAACGACGAGATGATTGCTGGAGGTGCCTCGTTGGCGCCCAGGCGATGGGCGTTGCCGGCGTCCATGATGCTGGCCTTGAGCAGTCCGTTGTGCTTGTAGACGGCCATGAGCGTCTCCACGGTGAAGACCACGAAGCGCAGGTTGTCCTCGCGCGTCTTGCCTGGTCCATGGAGCAGGATGCCGGTGTCGGTGGAGAGCGACCAGTTGTTGTGCTTGCCCGAACCGTTGATGCCGTCGAAAGGCTTCTCGTGGAGCAGCACCTCGAAGCCGTGCTTGTGGGCCACGCGCTTCATGAGCGACATGAGCAGCATGTTGTGGTCCACGGCGAGGTTGGTCTCCTCGAAGATAGGAGCGCACTCAAACTGGTTAGGGGCCACCTCGTTGTGGCGTGTCTTTACAGGTATGCCAAGTTCGAGAGCCTGGATCTCGAGGTCCTTCATGAAGGCCTGCACGCGCTCAGGGATGGTGCCGAAATAGTGGTCGTCCATCTGCTGGTTCTTGGCGCTCTCGTGGCCCATGAGCGTGCGTCCGGTGAGGATGAGGTCGGGACGCGCGGCGTAGAGGTCCTCGTCGACGAGGAAATACTCCTGCTCCCATCCCAGGTTGGAGATGACCTTCCTCACGTCGGGATAGAAATAGTGGCACACGTTAGTGGCGGCCACGTTGACGGCGTGGAGGGCACGCAGCAACGGTGCCTTGTAGTCGAGGGCCTCGCCGGTGTAGGAGATGAAGATGGTTGGTATGCAGAGCGTGTCGTCGATGATGAACACGGGGCTCGTGGGATCCCATGCCGAGTAGCCGCGCGCCTCGAAGGTGGAGCGTATGCCGCCTGAGGGGAAGCTGGAGGCGTCGGGCTCCTGCTGCACGAGGAGCTTGCCAGAGAACTCCTCTATCATGCCACCCTTGCCGTCGTGCTCTATGAAAGAGTCGTGCTTCTCGGCGGTGCCTTCGGTGAGGGGCTGGAACCAGTGGGTGTAGTGGGTCACGCCGTTCTCGTCGGCCCATTGCTTCATGCCCTTTGCCACGGCGTCGGCGATAGAGCGGTCGAGCGTGGCTCCGTTGTCGATGACATCAATCAACTTCTGATAGACATCAGCGGGCAGATACTTGTACATCTTGGCGCGGTTGAACACCTTCTTGCCAAAATACTCTGATGGGCGCTCCACGGGAGCGATCACCTCGACTGGCTTCTTGTGCGAAGCAGTCACTACGGCATCAAATCTTTCGTTGGTCATACTTATAAAATGATATTAGGGATTTGCTATATTATGATGTTTATGCCTTTACAGCTTTTTTATTCTCTCCATGGCCTCTTCCACGTCCTCGCGGTTGCCGAAGCTGGTTAGGCGGAAGTAGCTTTCGCCCGAGGGTCCGAAGCCCACGCCCGGCGTGCAGACCAGGCCGCAGCCGTAGAGCAGGGTGTCGAAAAATTTCCACGAGCCCATGCCGCCCGGCGTGCGCACCCAGAGGTAAGGGGCGTTCTCGCCGCCGTAGACGTCGTAGCCCAGGCCCACGAGGGTCTCGCGCATGAGGCGCGCGTTGTCCATGTAGTAGGCTATCGTCTCGCGGGTCTGGCGGTGGCCCTCCTCAGAATAGGTGGCCTCGGCGGCGCGCTGCGAGATGTATGAGGTGCCGTTGAACTTCGTCGACTGGCGGCGCTCCCACAGGGCGTTGAGCGACACGTCCTTGCCGTCGAGCGTCTTGGCCATGAGGTCCTTTGGTATGACAGTGTATCCGCAACGCACGCCCGTGAAGCCGGCTGTCTTGGAATAGGAGTGGAACTCTATGGCGCACTTGCGCGCGCCCTTTATCTCGTAGATGGAGTGTGGTATGTCGGGGTCTTGGATATAGGCCTGGTAGGCGGCGTCGTAGAGGATGATTGACTCGTTGTGGAGCGCGAAGTTGACCCACTTGCGAAGCTCGTCCTTGGTGAGCACCGTGCCCGTGGGGTTGTTGGGGTAGCACAGGTAAATCATGTCGACGCGGTGGTCGGGCAGCGCGGGCGTGAAGTTGTTTTCGGCGGTGCAAGGCAGGTAGGTGATGTCGGCCCACTTGCCGTCGACGAATTTCCCGGCACGCCCTATCATGGCGTTGGAGTCGGCATAGACGGGGTAGACGGGGTCGGTCAGGGCCACGCTGTTGTCCCACCTGAGCAGCTCCTGGATGTTGGCGGTGTCGCTCTTGGCTCCGTCGTTGATGAATATCTCGTCCTTGTCGAGGTGTATGCCGCGGGTGAGGAAGTCGCCCTTCATGATGGCCTCGCGCAGGAAGTCGTAGCCGTGCTCAGGGCCGTAGCCGCGGAAGGTGTCGATGTGGCCCATCTCGTCGGAGGCCTTCTTCATGGCCTCCACCACGGCAGGCGCCAAGGGGCGGGTCACGTCGCCAATGCCGAGGCTGATGACGCGCTGCTTGGGATGCGACACCTTGAAGGCCGTGACGCGCTTGGCGACGTCGGCGAAGAGGTAGCTGCCCGGAAGACGGAGGTAATATTCGTTTACTAATGCCATTGTTTCTCTCCTTTTTTTGATTTTAATGGTTGTCTAATGTCTCTTTGTTGTCCTGTAAACACTTATCGATGTCATGGTTCCATCTCGCCGTCGAAGACTATCTCCGCCGGCCCTGTCATCCTGACGTGGTTGTCGGCGCCCCACTCTATGTGCAGCGTGCCGCCGTCCATGACGATGTCGGTTTGCCGTGGTGCCCTGCCCGTGGCGGCCGCGGCCACCGCCGTGGCGCAAGCCCCGGTGCCGCAAGCCATGGTGATGCCTGAGCCTCGCTCCCACACGCGGGTGCGGATGGCCTGAACGTCGCCACTGGAAGGCCGCGTCTCGGCAAACTCGATGTTGCAACGCTCGGGGAAGCTGCTGGAGAACTCCAGGGCGCGTCCCCGGGCGGCAACGTCTATCTCTCTTACCTTACTGACGAAATTGACATAATGTGGATTGCCCATCGACACGAAAACGCCATCCGTGCCGTCGGGCCGCGTGCCGGTGTACTGCTCAGGGTCCTCAAGGCGTGGCTCGCCCATGTCGACCGTCACGCTCGTCACCTTGCCGCCCTCCACGTGAAGCTGGAGCACCTTGATGCCGGAAAGCGTCTGCAAGCGCACGGTGTCGCCCTTGAAGAGGCCGCGCTCGTAGACATACTTGCCTATGCAGCGGCTCGCGTTGCCACACATCATGGCCTCGGAGCCGTCGGCGTTGAAAATGCGCATCGAGAAGTCGGCAACAGAGGGGTCGGAAGGCGCGCCAATGAGCACCAAGCCGTCGGAGCCGATGCCGAAATGGCGGTCGCTCCATTTGATTGACGTGGACGACGGGTCGGCGACATTATATAATAATGTGTTGACGTAAACATAATCGTTGCCCGCGCCCTGCATCTTCGTAAAAGGTATCTTCGTGACCTTTTGCGAGGCTTTTGCCTCTGAACACTTATTTGTAACCGATGCGCCTGTTGACATTTTGTTAAGCTCTATTTCTTTTAAATGAACGCTTTGTGCTGTTCACGGTGCAAAGTTACAACAAAATGACAGTAACCAAAAAATTTTTCTTCTAAAAATATGGAAGTTTTGGCATTTTCCATCAATTTGTTAGGATGCGGCCTCCGAAACCTTACAAATTGCATTACACGAAGCACGAAATACTTACATATCGTCATATTAGCAACAATAGATGTAACATATCGTCGCATTATCAACCACAATTCCGACAATATGCGTAACTTTGCAACCGAATTAAGAGCAAAAAGTAAGATTGCTCACGGAAAATTTAATTATAACCTATAACTGACCTGCTTTATAT
>ERZ1026780.1875-NODE-1875-length-13014-cov-14.429508_pt1 | contig 13014 bp, 12 predicted proteins | sample MGYA00380126_ERZ1026780 | MGnify/ENA primary metagenome ERZ1026780 (study PRJEB33269, sample SAMEA4719762) | human gut metagenome | biome: human-associated habitat; feature: organic feature; material: feces | place: Cameroon | collected 2013-10 ... | reverse complement strand
TGACCAGTATATCACACTTCTTACCTATTGTCAATACTTTTTGTGAAAGTTTTTTGAAAAATTTTGCAGGAGGTGATATTTTTACCGCGAAGCCCTCGCGGCGTTTCTCACGGTATGAGAAAGAAGCACTGCCGTTGTCACCGCGCCGACTCCGCCCGGCACCGGCGTTGCCGCCGCGACGATACCCTGCGCCGCCGCATAGTCGACATCTCCGCAGATTCCGTCGCCGTCGGCATTGATTCCGACATCTATTATCGTCTGCCCCGCCGACATATATTCACCGCTCACCATTCTCGCCTGCCCTGCGCACGCAACCACTATATCCGCGCGGCGGCATTCACCCGCAGTATCCGCCGTTTTCGTATGGCAAACGGTCACCGTCGCGTTCATGCCGAGCAGCAGCATTGCAAGCGGCTTACCGACAACCGTGCTTCTGCCTACCACCGTCACGCGCCTGCCCGCGAGATTTTCCATGCCGTAATGGCGGAGCATCTCGACGACAGCCTGCGCCGTGCAGGGAGCGAATGCGTTTTTGTCCCCGCGGAAAACGCCTGCAAGCGAAGCGTCCGTCATGCCGTCGACATCCTTTTCCGCCGGTATGAGCGCTCTTATCTTCTCGCTGTCGAATTTCTTCGGGAGCGGACTGAAAACGAGTATTCCGTGCACGCCCGCGTCATCCGCCGCGCGTTTCACCGCCGCTTCAAGTTCCTCCTGCGTAGCGTTCTCCGAAAGAGCGGTCACCTCGGCAACCGCGCCCGCCGTGGAAAACCGCTTTATTATCGAGCGTTCGTATGCCAAGTCGTCCTCCCTGCCGCCTACGCGAAAAACGGCAAGCTTCGGCGTGGTGCCCGCTTCCGCAAGGCGCGATATTTCCGCCGCCGTTTTGTCCAGAATCGCCCTTGCTACGGGCGCACCTCTCAGTTCTTCCATTTTTTCTTCCTTATTATATATTATTCAGATAGTTTTCCACATCATCGTATGCACGGCGGCAAAGGCGAACCGTTTCAGCCGCCGTTTTTGCCGTCGCCGCCGCAGTGGCGTCTGCCGCCGCGCGATTTTTCATCAGCTTCGTATTGGCATAGACATTGAGCGCCGCGCTTTTCGCCGCCGCTTCGCATACCGCCGCCGCAACGCCCGCATCGCTCACGACAAGTCTGCTTCCCTTTTCGGAAAGTTCGGCGGCAAGCTCCGCCGCATCGCGGCATTTGCCGAGCACGCGGAAAGGCACCTCCGCCGCGCGCACGAGTGCCGCTTCGATTATCTCATCCCTGCCCTCGGCGTCTTTCGGCAGTCCGTACGCTCGGGAAAGCGGGAGAAACGCTTCTTCATCCTCGCTCATCAGCGCGGTAAATTCCGCGGCAAGGCGCTTTGCCCGCTCCGAAATGCGCTCTATATCCGCCTGATACTGCGCATATTTCTTCTTGCCGCTCGTCAGCTCGCATACCATGGATGAAAGCGCCGCCGAAAGTGCTCCGCAGAGCGCCGCGACACCGCCGCCGCCCGGCGACGGAGCGGATGAAGCAAGTTCCGCAATAAATTTTTCTATTTCCATTTTATTCTCCGATAAAATATTTATTTTTCCTCAACAGAATGATAAAAATCCAGTGTTTTGAAGCCGCGCTCCATATGGCAGAGCAGATATTTTTCGCAGACAGCCGCAAAAGCTTCAAGCGCATCGGACGCCAGTTCAAAGGCGAAAATCCGCTCCGGCTTTGAATACACGGCATAGCGCGTGGCGATGAAAACATCGGGCGACACAGGCACTATCAGGTGCGCATCGCAGTATATGCCCTCCGCTTCGTTCTCACGCGCGGCATAGAGTTCCATATTCGCCGCGTTTTTGCGGAAGCATTCCTCACATCGGAATGTGCCATCGGGAATGTCTATATAGTAAACAGGAAAATTGTAGTTCCCGCAGCCCGCGCATCCGACAAGGTCAGGCATAAAGCCCGCATATGCGGCACTCCGCAGTTCAAAAACCGCCTTTATCTGCGAAAGCGGCTTCTTTCTCTCGCAGATAGCCCAGAGGCAATTGAGCGTGAGGCGCAGAAGCTCCGCATGCTCGCATTCCTCCGTTGCTTCATCCGCCGCGACATCGGCGATGTAGCTCGCCAGTGCAAGTCCCGCCAGCGTATCGCGGACGCTGTAGAAGCTTTCCCTCAGCGAACATTCCCTTATGTAATATTTCTCGCTCGACTGCACAAGCACGAAATCCGTATAGCAGAAAAGCTGTGTGGCAACGAAAAAGTCGCTTTTCAGCCTGCGTGCGCCGCGTGCGAAAACGGAAATGCGTCCGCGCTCCGCTGTGAGCACGGTCATCATCTTGTCCGATTCGCCGAAAGGCGTCTCGCGTAAAACCAAGCCCGATATTCTCACAGGTTGCAAGAAACGCACCTCCTTTTGCTTATTTCAGGCAAAACATTCCGCTCATCGGCGAAAACTCCCGCCGCTTTGCGTCGGTCAGTTTTTATAGCCCATGCTCGAAACGAGCGCCGCCTTATCGCGCCAGTTTTCCTTGACCTTGACCCAGAGATTCAGATAGACTTTCTCGCCGAAGAAGCGCTCAAGGTCGGCGCGTGCACGCGAACCGATAAGCTTGAGTTTCTCGCCGTTTTTGCCGATGATGATAGGCTTATGAGAAGCGCGCTCGCAGAATATCTCGGCTCGTATCGAGAGCATGCCGCCCTCCTCGTGAAACTCCTCTATGGCGACAGCCACGCCGTGCGGTATCTCATCGCTTAAGGTGAGCAGAATCTTCTCTCGGATTATCTCGGAAGCAATGATTCGCTCGGGCTGATCAGTTATCATATCGTCGGGGAAGAAATGCGGACCCTCCTGCGCGAATTTCGATATTTCATCTATGATAATATCCGTATTTTCGCCGTTTTTCGCGCTTATCGGCACGACGGCGGCAAAATCATATACCTCGGAAAAGCGCAGTATCGTATCGCCTATCTCGCGGGCATTGCTCTTGTCCGTTTTGTTTACGATGAGCAAAGCCGGCACGCGCATTACGGTAAATTTCTTCATCAGTTCGCGTTCGGTGGGTCCTATCTTGTCGCCCGCCTCAACGAGAAAGAGGATGATATCGACCTCGCCTGCGGCTTCGCCCGCCTTTTCCATCATATAGTCGCCGAGCTTTGTTCTCGGCTTGTGGATTCCGGGCGTATCGATGAAAACATACTGTGTTTCGCCCTTTGTCAGTATGCCCGTGATTTTTGTTCTCGTGGTCTGCGGCTTGCTCGAAACTATAGATATCTTCTCGCCGAGAAGCGTATTGAGCAGTGTGCTCTTGCCGACATTCGGGCGACCGATTATCGCCGCAAAAAGATTTTTCGTCTCCATTATTTTTCTCCCTCCGGTATCGCCGTATTGCGGAAAAGTCCCGCCTCGGCAAGGATTTTCTCGCAGGTATCGTTCATATATTTTTCGTCATCTTCGCTTATCTCGTGGTCATAGCCGAGCAGATGCAGCATGGAATGCACCGTGAGAAACGCTATCTCCCGCATGGTGCTGTGCCCGTATTCGCGCGCCTGCCGCTCCGCCGTCTCGAGCGAAATGACGATATCGCCCAGCGCCGCTATGCCCTCGACTATATCCTCCGGCTCGGGCGTGCCGCTCGTCAGCGGGAAAGAAAGCACATCCGTGGGCTTGTCCTTGCCGCGATACTCGAGATTCATCGCGTGAATCTCGGGATCAAGCACAAATGTGACGGAAATCTCCGCCCCGTATGCGAATTTTTCATTTTCCAGTGTGCGCTTTATCACATCGCGCACTGTCTTTTTTGTCTCGGTCGGTATCGCGGGAACGCCCTCGCCGCGCCCGAAATAAATTCTATTTCTCATTTTTGTCATTCCTCTTTATGCGGTATTTGTCGCGCTTTTCGCGCTTGTCCTTATCGTATTTTTCATATGCGAGAATTATCTTCTGCACGAGCCTGTGGCGCACTACATCGCGCTCCGTCAGACGCTGCACGGCTATATCCTCTATGCCGTCGAGAATCTTCACCACCTCCGCAAGACCGCTGCGCTTGCCGTCGGGCAGGTCGGTCTGCGTGAGGTCGCCCGTCACCACCGCCTTGGAATTGAATCCGAGACGCGTGAGAAACATTTTCATCTGCTCGGGCGTGGTATTCTGCGCCTCATCGAGGATGATGAAGCTGTCATCCAGAGTTCTGCCGCGCATATAGGCGAGCGGCGCTATCTCTATCGCTCCCCGCTCGATATATTTCTGATAAGCCTCGCCGAACATTTCATAGAGCGCATCGTGAAGCGGACGCAGATAAGGGTCTATTTTCGTTTGCAGGTCGCCGGGGAGAAATCCGAGCTTCTCTCCCGCCTCGACTGCGGGGCGCGTCAGGATAATGCGCGAAAATTCCTTATTTCTCAGCGCCGCGCTCGCCACGGCAACGGCAAGAAAAGTCTTGCCTGTTCCCGCGGGACCTACGCCCATGACTATCGTATTTTTCCTTATCGCGTCGATATATTTCTTCTGACCGACGGTTTTCGCCCTTATCGGCTTGCCCTTTGTCGTCACGCAGACGCAGTCGGAATCGAATTTCTCGGGTTCCTCGCCGCTTTTGAGCAGTCCCGCGATGTATTCCGTATTCTGCTCGCCTATCTCCGTGCCGAGTTTCGCCATGCCGAGCAGGGTTTCCACGGTTTTCGCGGCGAGACGGACATTTTCCTGCTCTTCACCGCGGATTATGATGCAGTCGCCCGCCGTCGTTTCGCTTATTCTGTTCCCGACGGAAACGGAAAATATCTTTTCGATTATCTCCGCGTTTTTGTCGTAGTTTCCGAAGATTGCCGCCGTTTCTTCGGCGCTCTCCGTTGTAACGGTTTTCTCGTACATTTTATCTCCTTGAATATGGCGGTCATCCGCCGATTTTTACTTCCTTTGCGATATCGATTATGCAGTCCACCTGCTCGTGGAGCGTCAGGTATTCCTCGCCGAAATCAAGCTTGGTGTGACGCGCCAGAACCTCTGCTCCGTCAAGGTCGGCGGAGCTTTTCAGCGTCAGCTCGGCATAAGCCTCGCGCAGGCATTCCGTCTGCGTGCGCTGTGCCTCTCTCGTCTCATAGCAGATGTACTCTTTTTCCGCCGTATAAAGCGGCAGAGGCACGCCGAAAAGCGTCACTCTCGTTTTTCTTTCTATTATATCATAAAACTCTGCCGAAATTCTATCATTTTTGAAAACTTTTATTGATTTTCCGAAAAAAATTATGCTTTTTTCGCCGAGAACGGTATTACTGCGCAGTTTTTGCCTGTATCGGACAGGAATTTTCACATCATATTCGAGCGTAGTCCTGCCATAGACGCTCCCACGCGCACGGACGAGCCTGTAGCCGAGCGCCTGCGAATCGATAACGCCGCTGACGAGAAGCTCGCCGCGCTTCACCGTCTGCCCTATCTTCACCACGGTCGCGCCGCCGCTCACGTCGAGCAGTTCTATCTGCGCGTCGCATGCGGCGATGAGATTTGACGGCGGGGTGAGTGCTTCGATGCTGTCGCGCCCCGTGCGCTCGTGTATGTCTATCGTGGCGACGGTACCGCGCATATTTATCTTGAACCATGAGAAGCGCCCGTCGTCTTTCGTTATCTCCATGGCGATGCGCTCCTTATCGAGCGAGGGGATATACGCGCCTATGCGGAAACCATGCCGCTCAAGTGCCGCGAAAATCTCTTCCTCTTCCGTATTTTCCGCGCCGACAATGCGTATATCCCATACAAAAAGTGTAGAAACAAATATCAGTGCCACCGCAAGGATAAAGCCGAGCGCAAGCCCAGCGCGCTTCCTGTAGCGGTACAAATCCGAGAGAAAAGAACGGCGGTGTATCTCCTCGCAGAGCGGCTCGGCATCCTCGGGAAAACGGTACGGCGTATAGAAAGATATCAGCCCGTCACCCGCCTTTTTCGTCGGCGTAAAGGAGATTTTTCTCTCCATGAGAAGCGAGAGGAGCGCGGCGGCGTTTTCCTCCCTCGCTTTCACGCGGCAGTAGCCGCGCATATAACGCAGAAATTTCATTTCTTCGCTCCTTTCTCAAAGGTTACGGTGCGCAGGTCGCCCGAGATGAGCATTTTGCCCTCGCCCGCCCAGCAGAGCGAAAGCCCGCAGCCCGAGATAATGATGTCGTCCTCCCTCGTGCAGATGCGCGCGCATTCCCGCGTATAGCTCGCGACGCCGACGCATCCGCATATCAGGAGCCGCGAGTTTTCCACCATTTCGATATTGTATTTTCCCGTCGTCGGAATATCATGTGAAAAGAATGATATCTTTTTCATAAAAGGCGTTCCTCCGTAATAAATTTATATAGCAGTATATATTTTATTACGGGAGGTGTGCCGTCATGACGAAAAAACGCATTTTCCTGCGGAGCGCGGCGATTCTTTTCTGCGTTTTTCTGCTTTTCTGCGCCGTGATATTCCCTGCCGAGGCGGCGGAAAGCATCACAGGCTCGCTTTCGCTTGCCGCGCGGCGCGTCGTGCCGTCGCTTTTCGTTTTTTCGGCACTCGCCGCTCTCTTTGCGAGAATCGGACTTTTTACCCGCGCGGGCAGGCTCGGCAGGTTTTTCGGACTTTCGCCCGCGTGTGCCGCCGTCGCGCTCTGCGGACTGCTCTGCGGCTTTCCCACGAGCGCCGTCTGCGCCCATGCGCTATGGGAAAGCGGAGAGGCGGACGCAGGGGAAATGCGTGCCGTCCTTCCCTTTTGCAGTAATGCGGGCATGGCTTTTGTCGTCGGAGCCGTAGGCGATGGCATGCTCGGCAGCAGGCGCGCGGGATATATGCTCTTTCTCATGCAAACCGTCTTATCAATTGTATTTATCCTGCTTTTTTGCAGGAGTAAAAGCACCGCCGCACTGCTTCCTGCGAAAGCGAAAAAAGAGAGCCTTTCCCATGCGCTTGTCGCCTCCGTTTCGGCGGCGGGCGGCGCCATGCTCGCGGTCTGCGCGTTCATCGCGTTTTTCGGTGCGGCGGCGGATATGATATGCCTTGTTTTCCCCTCTGTGCCGCCGATTCTGCGTGCCGTGATATGCTCCTTTTTTGAAATAAGCCGCGGTTGCGCCGAATTTTCGGGCGCGGCGGGGCTTTCGCCGCTTCTGCGGTATATCGGCGTGGCGTTCTCGCTCGGATTCTCGGGCGTGTCAGTCGCCTGCCAGATATCCGAGCGCGCGGGCGAAATTTCCATTTCGATATTGCCCTATCTTGCAAAAAAGCTCATTTTCGGACTCGCTATGGCGGCAATCTGCGGCATTTTCGCGATTTTTGTGTTATGAAATTTACATAAAACTATAGAAATATTATTTTATATGTGTTATACTATAAAAAAATACTCTCCGAGGTGGTTTCCATGCGCAAAAAGAACGATGATATGCCGCGTTGCTGTGCCTACTGCGAAAAGGCAACGCCGCTCGAAACAGGCGATATGCTCTGCCGCAAAAAGGGCGTTGTCGCCGATACATACTGCTGCCGCGGTTTTAAATTCGATATACTCAAGCACGAGCCGAAAAGAAAGCGTGAGCTTCCCGAATTTTCGCCCGTGTATATAGACGACTGATAAGGAAAATTTATGAAAAGCTTTGAAAAAGCGATAAAAACGCTTGAATTTGATAAAATACGCTCCATGCTCGCAGAATGCGCGCCGACAGAGGGCGCACGCGCGGCGGCGCTCGCGCTCATGCCCTCGAAAAGCCGCGGTGCTGTTCTGAAGATGCAGGAGGAAACGGAAGCGGCGCATGCGATGCAGACCGTGAAAGGTATGCCGCCTTTCTGCTCCGTGACCGATATTTCCGCCGCCATCGACCGCGCGGAAAAGGGCGCGATGCTCACCGTGCGCGAGATTCTGGAGGTCTGCCGTGTGCTCACAGCCGCCCGCGCGCTGACGGAATACCGCAACCGCGAGCAGAACGCGCTCGATAATTATTTCGACGCGCTCACGGCAAACAAAACACTTGAAAACAAGATTGCCCGTTCCTTTGACAGCGACGGCAATCTGAACGATACCGCGACGGACAAGCTCTATGATATCCGCCGCAAGATACGCACGGCGCAAAACCGCGTTCGCGACAGCCTGCAGAAATACATCTCGGGCGAACACTACTCAAAATATCTCCAGGAGCAGATAATCACCGTGCGAAACGGGCGATTTGTCATTCCCGTCAAGGCGGAATACAAAAACGAGATAAAAGGTCTCGTGCATGATTCCTCCTCCTCGGGCGCGACGCTCTTCATAGAGCCGGTCGGCGTGGTGGAGGCAAATAACGAGATACGCATACTCGAACGCGCCGAGGCGGACGAAGCGGAGCGTTATCTCTTCGAACTCTCCTCCGATATAGCCGAAAACTCCGCCATACTCCGCGGAAATCATCACAGCATAACGACTCTGGCACTCATTTTTGCCAAGAGCCAGCTTTCTTTCCGCTATTCGGGCATGATGCCGAAGATAAGCGAAAAGAGCCTTATCCGCCTTAAAAATGCGCGTCATCCACTGCTCGGCAAAGACACCTGCGTGCCGATAAGCATTTCCATAGGCGAAGATTTCGATTGCCTTGTGATAACGGGACCGAATACGGGAGGCAAGACCGTTTCGCTGAAAACAGCGGGACTTTTCGCGCTCATGGCGCAGGCAGGGCTTCAGCTCCCCGTGGGAAACGACAGCGAAATAGGCATATTTGAGGATATTTTCGCCGATATCGGCGATGAACAGAGCATAGAGCAATCGCTTTCGACTTTCTCCTCGCATATGGTGAATATAGTCTCCATTCTCGAAAATCTCCGTCCGCGCACGCTCGTGCTTTTCGATGAGCTCTGCGCCGGAACAGACCCTGTAGAGGGTGCGGCACTTGCCGTTTCGATACTGGAGAGTGTGCGTGCAAAAGGCGCGCTCTGCGCCGCAACGACGCATTATGCCGAGCTGAAAATATATGCGCTCGATACCGACGGCGTATGCAACGCCTCATGTGAATTTGATATTTCGACCCTGCGCCCGACCTACAAGCTTGTGATAGGCGCACCCGGCAAATCAAATGCCTTTGCCATCTCCGGCAGGCTCGGGCTTCCCGACGATATAATCCACCGCGCCGAAACTTATGTTTCGGGCGAAAGCAAGCGTTTTGAAAACGCGATAGAGCGGCTCGAGCAGAACCGCGTTGAGATGGAAAAGCGCAATGCCGAAGCGGAAGCCATGCTCGCAGAGGTGAAGCGCAAAAAGGCGGAAGCGGATGCTTTCGTCGAGATGCGCGAAAAGGAAGCGGAAAAAGAACTGGAAAAAGCACGCGCCACGGCTTCACGCATATTGCAGGGCGCGAAAGCCTCGAGCGATTTCATCATGGAGCAGATGGAAAAGGTGAAAAAGGAGCGCGAAAGCGAAAACCTTGCCCGCAGTATGGAGGAGGCGCGCCGCGCTATCCGTCTGAAGCTCCGCGAAAATTCCGATATAGTAGACCCCGTCGAGGAGCGCACCTTTGAGGGATATAAACTTCCCCGCCCGCTGAAAAAAGGCGATGAGGTTGTGCTCATGAATATCCGCCAGAAAGGCGTACTGCTCGGCGACCCCGATTCTTCGGGCAATGTCATGGTGCAGGCGGGCATCATCAAAACGAAAACAAACATCAAAAATCTCATGCTCATAGACGGCGAAACCGTCACTTTCAAGGAGAAAGAGCAGAAGAAAAAGGCGAGCGGAAGAGATATTTCCACCGTCGCCAATTTCTCCGCCGAGCTTGATCTTCGCGGTCAGTACGGCGATGACGCCTGCTTCATGCTCGATAAATATCTCGATGACGCAAAACGCAGCGGCGTGAAAACCGTGCGCATCATTCACGGTAAGGGGACGGGCGCACTCCGCAAAGCGGTAACGGACTTTCTGCGCAAGGATAAGCGAATCGCAAGCGTCCGCCTCGGAAACTGGGGCGAGGGCGATACGGGCGTTTCCATAGCCGAGCTGAAATAAAAACGAAAATATTAAATTCTGAAAGGAAATACATATATGAAAAAACTGAAAACGCTCGCCCTTGACCTCGGCGCATCAAACGGCAGAGGAATAATCGGCGGCTTTGACGGCAACAAAATCACGCTCGAGGAGGTTCACCGTTTCCCCAATGAACCCGTGATGACAAACGGTCAGTTCACATGGGATATTCTCCGCATTTTTCATGAGATAAAATGCGCTCTGCGCAAGTGTGCACTCAGCGAGAATAAGGACATCGCCTCCATCGGTATCGACACATGGGGCGTCGACTTCGGTCTGCTCGACAAAAACGGACATCTGCTCGGCAATCCCGTGCATTACCGCGACGCGCGCAACGACGGCATGGTGGAATACGCTTTCCGCACGATGCCGCGCGAAAAACTCTACGATATCACGGGAATACAGTTTATCGATTTCAATACGCTTTTCCAGATTCTCGCCGTGCAGAAAGACAGCCCGGAAATTCTCGCCGCGGCAAAGGATATGCTTTTCATTCCGGATCTTCTCGCATATTTCCTCACCGGCAAAAAGCAGACGGAATATACCATCGCATCCACAGGTCAGCTTCTTGACGCGAGAACAGGCAAATGGAGCGAGGAGATAATAAAGACATTCGGTCTCCCGCGCGGAATTTTCGGCGATATCGTCGCTCCCGGCACGGTGTGCGGCACGCTCCTGCCGCAGGTAAAGGAAGAGGTCGGCGCGCTCTCGGCAAAGGTTATTTCCGTTGCCGCACATGATACGGGCAGTGCCGTCGTTTCCGTTCCCGCCGCTACGGATAAATTCATCTTCATCAGCTCCGGCACATGGTCGATAATGGGAACGGAAACAAAAACTCCCGTTGTCACCGAGGCTTCGCAGAAGCATAATTTCACAAATGAGGGCGGCTACGGAAATACCATACGCTTCTCCAAGAACATCACGGGACTCTGGCTCGAGCAGGAATCGAGACGCCAGTGGGAGCGCGAGGGCGAAAAGTTCACTTATCCCGAGCTCACGGCTCTCGCACGCGAGGCGGCACCTCTGCGCAGCTTCATAGACCCCGATGACGCGCGTTTCTCCACACCCGGCAATCTGCCGAAGAGAATAGCGGAATACTGCGCCGAGACAAATCAGCCCATCCCCGAAACAAAGGGCGAGGTTGTCCGTTGCATACTCGAGAGCATTGCCATGAAATACCGTCACACCGTTGACGCGATAGACGAAATGTGCGGCGAGAGAATGCCCGCAATCAATATCGTCGGCGGCGGCACGCAGGAAAAACTTCTCTCCCAATACGCGGCAAGCGCATGCGGCAGAGATGTTTACGCAGGTCCCGTAGAAGCAACGGCGCTCGGCAATATCGCGGCTCAGCTTATCGCACTCGGCGAGATAAAAGATCTCTCCGAAGCGCGCAAAGTCATCGCAAATTCGTTTGAAATAGAGCATTTTGTTCCGCAGGATACGGCGGCTTGGGATGCGGCTTACGAAAAATTCGTTACTCTTATAAAAGAATAAAAAAATCAACGATAAAGGAGATTTTAAAAATATGAACGCAGTTTTTGAAAACGCAAAAAAAGTATACGGCGAGCTCGGCGTGGATGTCGAAGCCGCTATAAAAAGACTTGAAAGCGTGCCTGTTTCCCTGCACTGCTGGCAGGGCGACGATGTCACGGGCTTCGACCATGACGGACCGCTCACAGGCGGCATTCAGACAACAGGCAACTATCCCGGCAAGGCACGCAATCCCGAAGAACTGCTCGCCGATATGGAAAAGGCTATGTCTCTCTGCCCCGGCAAGAAGAAGCTGAATGTTCATGCCTGCTATGCCATCTTTGAAAACGGCGAATTTGCCGACAGAGACAAGCTCGAGCCGAAGCACTTCAAAAAGTGGGCGGAATTTGCAAAGGCACACGGCATGGGCATAGATTTCAATCCCACATTCTTCTCTCATCCCATGGCAAAGGGCGGTCTCACACTCACCAGCCCCGATGAAGAGGTTCGCCGCTTCTGGATAGAGCATGGCAAAGCCTGCATCCGCATTTCTCAGTATTTCGCCGAGGAGACAGGCATTCCCTGCGTTATGAATATATGGATAGGCGACGGCTTCAAGGATGTTCCCGCCGACAGAATGGGTCCGCGCGAGCGCTACAAGGATTCCATCGAGCAGATTCTCTCCGAGCCTTTTGACAGAAGCAAGGTAAAGCCCTGCGTGGAATCAAAGGTATTCGGCATCGGTGTCGAGGCTTATACGGCAGGCTCCGCCGAATTTACACTCATGTTCGCCGCAACTCATGAGGGCTGCCTGCCGCTCATGGACAACGGTCACTATCATCCCACAGAGGTTGTTTCCGATAAGATTCCCGCGCTCCTCTGCTATTTCCCCGAGATAGCTCTGCATATCACGCGCGGCATCCGTTGGGATTCCGACCATGTACTTGTTTTCGATGATGAAACAAAGGAAATGGCAAAGGAAATCGTGCGTTGCAATGCGCTTGACCGCGTATATATGGCGCTCGACTATTTCGATGCAAGCATAAACAGAATTGCCGCATGGGCAGTCGGCTTCCGCAGCTGGCAGAAGGCTCTGCTCAATGCTCTGCTCCTGCCGAATGTAAAGCTGAAGGCACTTCAGGACAGCGGCAATTATACCGAGCTTCTCGTTATGCAGGAGGCTGTAAAGACGCTTCCCTTTGAGGCTGTGTGGAACGAATATTGCGCTCGCTACGGTCTTGACGGCGGCTACGGCTGGTTTGACGAAGTAAAGAAATACGAAAAGGAAGTTCTCTCCAAGAGAGTATAAACCCGCGGAGAAATCCGCGATAGAAATATCGCGGATTTCTTTTTGATAGCTTTTTCTTTTGCGCCTGCTTCGCCAAAAGAAAAAGCGGATTAGATTTAGTTTTTTATTTTGCTACTGGCTGTACTTAGACTTTATCTTGTAGGGGCGAACATTGTTCGCCCGCGAAGATACTTAAAGAAACTTTTTTTCTTCTCTCGTACTTTTGCATGACCAAAAGTACCAAAAGTCATTTAAGAGGATTTTCCATCCTCTTAAAAATCTT
>ERZ1026780.1872-NODE-1872-length-13022-cov-20.385748_pt1 | contig 13022 bp, 8 predicted proteins | sample MGYA00380126_ERZ1026780 | MGnify/ENA primary metagenome ERZ1026780 (study PRJEB33269, sample SAMEA4719762) | human gut metagenome | biome: human-associated habitat; feature: organic feature; material: feces | place: Cameroon | collected 2013-10 ... | reverse complement strand
GCATTCCTCTGAATGACGACAAGCAGCGCCACCACGGCAGCCACCGCCACCGCCGCGAGCAAAATTATTATTATAGTGAAGTTCATAACCTTAACTATTCTTTCGCAACCAATCTCTGAATATCAAATCATTGATTTGTTGACTATTGGCATAATTACGTAAAAACAACATTATGAAAAATAACATAATGTAATATTACGTAAAATTTCCGAAAAACTCAACTTGAAGATAAAAAACACATAGAAATGCAAAGAAACAGAAAAAGTTCGGTTCTTACCCCCCTACGCTGTTTGGTTTGTGGCCGGGAATCGCATAACTTGCTTTTTGTCCGGTTCGGATTTGCAAAAATAATTTCGGATCGGTGTCGTGTTTTGGAAACTTTTATTATTTTTGTATTGAATGATGACTTGTGGGAAGTTAAGATTGGCGTTGATGGAGGAGGCACGTGATTTTATCGAATCATTGCCACGACCAGCTGCGAATAAAATCTATTACAACATTCGTAGGATTGTTGATGGTGAGCGTGATGCTGATTTGTTTAAGAAGTTGACGGGTACAAGGATTTGGGAATTCCGAACCATTTATGGTAATATGACTTATCGTTTGTTTGCGTTTTGGGACACGAGAAAGGAAATGCTGGTGGTTGTCACTCACGGAATTGTCAAAAAAGTGCAGAAAACTCCGCATAAGGAGATTGCTAAGGCGGAAGCGATTATGAAATCTTATTTTAATGAAAGATAAACGATTATGGCAGAAATGAATTTATATCCGTTGGAGGAGGTTCTTGATGAGCATTTTGGTAAGGTTGGAACTCCGGAAAGGGATTCTTTCGAGAAAGAGGTCACAGATGCGGTCAATGCCTTCAGGCTCGGAGAGGTTGTCCGGGAGCGTCGTTTGGATCAGAATCTGACCCAGGAGGAGCTCGGTAGGCGGATGGGAGTGAAGAAGTCCCAGATCTCCAAGTTGGAGAGAGGGGACGACATGTCCCTGCGCTCGATGCGCCGGGTTTTCCGCGCGTTAGGTGTTGAGTCTGCGACACTTGACCTTGGCTCGGCCGGAAAGGTCACCTTGTGGTGACGGGGCGGGATCGGCTTGATTGAAGCGAAGCCTACATCAGCCCCAGAAACCTTGTGCGCGCGAGCATGCAGCATCCGAGCGAACCGGCCTTGCGTCCGAGCCTGGAGAACACGACTGTGGTGTCCTTGCTCACGATGTTAAGGGAATATTTCTTGATCGCCGCACGGACAGGCAGCATAAGGTAGTCCCCGCCGACTGTCAGCTTCCCGCCGATGATGACCATCTCGGGGTTGAACAGGTTGATCAGGCCGGCGATGCCTCTTCCGAGTGTTGTGCCGATCTCTCCCATGGCGTCTATCGCCGCGACATCCTCGTCCTCCACCGCTCCAAGCAGGTCATTGAGAGTAAGTCCATTGCCTGCCTTGTACTTGTCTGTCAGCATTGACGGGCATCCCGCCTCCAGTTTCTCCGTCACGATCCGTTGAAGGGCCGAGCCGGAGGCTCCGGTCTCCAGGCAGCCGACCTTTCCGCAGCGGCAGATCTGTCCGTTGTCCAGAAACGGGAAATGTCCGAACTCTCCGGAAAAACCGGATTTGCCATAGTAAAGGTCACCGTTCAGGATCATCCCCATTCCAAGCCCCCATCCGACATTGATGAACAGCACGTTTCTCTCTCCGTTGGCGATTCCGCTGCGGAACTCCCCGTAAGTCATCGCTCTGGAGTCATTGTCAAGGGCTACCGGAACTCCGAGGTCTTCCTCAAGAATGGCGCTCAGCGGTTTGTCCTCGTTGATGAAATACGTGAAACTATAGCCGGAAGCGGTGTTGACCCGTCCGGTAAGGTCAATATTGCACGCAAGCATGCGTTCGGAGCCAAGCCCATTGTCCTCAAGGGTTTTCCGGATGAGTCCGCAAAGCTTTCTGCAGGAATCCTCCGTGTTTTGCAGGGTGAACTCGACGTCCTCGTCATATGACAGGGTCTGCCCCTTGAAGTCCATTGTCATGATGTTGGCGTGGTTTCTTTCCAGATCCACTCCCACAAAGAACCCGGCCTCCGGATTGAGACCGAATATGCTTGGTCTCCGCCCGCTGGTCGAGCCTTTTTTCCCAAGGTCCTCCAGCCATCCGTCATCAATCAGCTCCCCGACTATCTTGGTGGTGGTCGGAACGCTGCAATTCAATTCACGGGCGAAATCAGCGATGCTGAAATCGCCCGAGTTCATGCACAGATCCAGAATCTTTTGCTTGATTATGGAATTCTTGTCCGAGAGGTTCTCGCTGAAATATTTGACCATCCGCTTTATTTTCCTTTTGTCCAGTATTCCTCAATCTCTTCCAAAGTCTTGCCTGTGGTTTCCGGAACCAGTCTCCACATTATGAGAAGGTAAGGAATGCACATGGCTGCGAACAGGAAGAATGTGCCTGCCGGAGTGAGTGTCTCAAGCATCCACGGTGTCAGCTGCCCGATCAGGTAAGTTCCGATCCATAGGGCCAGTCCGGCGATGCTCATCGCGAGTCCACGTACTCTGTTCGGGTACATCTCCGACAAAAGTACAAAAACAACCGCGCTTATGGAAATCGCCGTGCAGAAAACGTACAGAAGGAAGAACGTCAGCAGGAACCATGTAGGCAGCGCGGAGCCGAGGCAGAAATAAAGCCCGATCATCAGCAGGCAGAAGATCATCCCGGACACACCCCAATAGACCAGTTGTTTGCGGCCGACCTTGTCGATGATGAGGAGAGCGATCACTGTCGTGAGCATATTCACTGTGCCCACGAGGACCGTTGAGAACATAGAGCCTTCGCTGGACAATCCCGCGTCACTGAATATCTTGGGACCGTAATAAAGCACGGCGTTCACTCCCATGAACTGGCCGAGGATGGCGATGGCGCAGCCGATGAGGACAGCCTTGAATATTCCCGGCTCCAGAAGAGTCCGCCATTCGGACTTGGTCTCGCCGGCGATCGAGGCTCTGGTCTGCTCGATCTGCCTTGCCACTTCCTCTGGGGATGTGAATATCCCGCCGAGGATCCTTGCGGCCTTATCTTCCTTGTGCTTGGTGATCAACCAGCGCGGACTCTCGGGGATTAGGAATATGACGAGGAGGAACAGAAGATCAGGAACAGTCTCGTAGCCAAGCATTCCCCTCCAGTACTCGGAATTGAATATTCTTGTCCAGAGATCCGTCGAGGTGGAGGTCACGTCGGCGCCCTTCAGGACAAAGTAGTTGATCAGGTAGGCCATCAGGAACCCTATCGTGATGGCCAGCTGGTAGAGCGACACGAGGGAGCCTCTTTTCTGCGCCGGAGCGATCTCCGAGATGTAGATCGGCGAGACGATCGAGACTATTCCTATGCCGAATCCTCCTATGATCCTGAAGACAACCAGCTGGTTGAAGTCGCCGCAGACGGCGCAGCCTATGGCCGAGACGCTGAACATCAGAGCCGAGATGAGCATCGTCTTCTTTCTGCCGAGATGGTCGCTCATCATTCCGGCCGTCATCACGCCCAGAATCGAGCCGATCAGAGCGCAGCCCACGTACCAACCTTCGGCGATGGTCGTCAATCGGAATTGGTTCTTGACGATCTCTGTCGTGCCAGAGATCACGGCCGTGTCATAGCCGAACAGGATTCCTCCGATCGCCGCGACCAAGGCCAGGAACACGACCCGGCGCATATTCACACTTTTGTCCATCGCCTATTTCCTGTCAAAATATTCCATGTACCTGTCGTAGAGGTGTCCGGCCTGGAGGTAGGCTGACTGAGGGCTCATGAAATGGGAGAACTCGAAGGTGATGGCCTTGTCGTAGCCGCATCTCTTAGCAGCCTCCAGTTTCATTCTCAACTTGTCGAACTTGATAGGGAAGAACCTTATCGGCATGTCCCTGTCGAAACTTTCGGCGTTGGTCCAGCACTGCATCCCGTACCTGTCCGCCAGCTTCTTGTTGACAGAGAAGAACGCGTCAAGCTCGTCGTAGTCGATGTGTCCGTCCTGGAAGGCGCATGCGTCGACATATTCATGGATCCCGTCGAAGATCTCGTTCCATTCCCTCTCGTGCTGCTCTATCGAGACGGCCTGCTCCTTGGTCAGGTTGCCGCCGGCCGCGTCTACCGCCTTCTTGCCGTCGATCCACGGGGAGATGAAGGTCGGCAGTCCGCCCGAGACCTCCTTGCACTGGCGCCCCATCGTGCGGAAGGACTCTATAGCGCCCTTGGTGGCACGGCTGATCTCGCCGCTGATGTACCAGCCGCCGAAGCTGTCGTACTTGCTGCCGTAGCGCTGCCAGATCTCGTCGATCACGTACTTGTTCGCCTCGACCTCGTATGACATGTCGCCTGTGTCCCAGTATTTTCCGGAGTCGTACAGTCCGAGCCAGAACTTCATGCCGTATTTCTGGGCAAGGCGGCAGAACATGTCGATCATGTCGGTCGAAGGCATGTAGCACCCCTTCTTAAGAAGGTAAGGTGACGGATAGGTGATGAACTTGCGGTAACCGCAGCGGATGTCGATCACGGTGTCGATGCCCATCGCCTTCATATACCTGAAATCAAGGTCCCATTCTTTCTCGCCCCAGTTCTGGTGAGGGATGTCGTGGGAGATTTCGTCAAGGAAGGTGCCGGTGATGGGGAGGGCATTCCCGTGAGGGACGATCAGCCTGCTGTTGATGCTCTCGTCGGCCTTGAGCCTGAGGTCTTTACCGTTCTTCGAGGCCATTCCCATAGCGTTGGCGGCAATTGGAGCCGCCACAGCGGTCGCGGCGGCGATTCCGGCTTTCTTCAGAAAAGTTCTTCTGTCTGTCATGGTGCTTTCTTTATGTGATAGGTGATCCTTAAGTAATCCTTAGTAATCCTTAAAAAATATCTTGGTAAATATTGTCTTCGCAAAGGTAAGAATTTATTTCTTAAATTATTTTATTATTTATTAATTTATTTGTTAAATATTTGATGAAATGTTATAACTTTGTAAAAATGTTAGGCTAACCTTTGTGGATAGATGACACTATTATTAATAATAACGCATTCTTTTATGAAAGCAACATCGAATTATTCATTCCCTTTCCTAAAGGTGGTGCTTGCGTCGGTGCTGTCGTTTTTCCTGTTCTCGGGAAACGTGTCGGCGCAGCCTTCCGTCAAGGGTAGGGTGACAGACCAGAACGGGCAACCGCTGCCCGGTGTCTCTGTCATTGTGGCCGGAACCACGAACGGCACGATGACCGGATCGGACGGAAGCTATGTGATTTCCGTCGCAAAAGGACAGACGCTGGAGTTCCAGTGTCTGGGCATGACATCGTTCCGGAAACTATGTGACGGAACCGTGCAGGTTTTGAACGTGACCCTGAAAGAGGACACTACCTATCTTGACGAGGTGGTTGTCGTGGGTTACGGTACATCCAAGAAATCATCCCTGACGGGAGCGGTCTCGGCGATCAAGGGGGACGAGGTCCTGAAGGCTCCGGCCTCGAACGTCTCTCAGATTCTTGCCGGGCGTCTTCCGGGCATCTCCTCCGTGCAGGAGTCCGGAGAGCCTGGTCAGGATCAGGCTTCCCTGCGTCTGCGCGGTTCGATCTACGGAATCGCCTACGTTGTGGACGGATTCCCGGTGAGTGACATCAACGACATCAATCCTAATGACATCGAGAGCATCTCTGTCCTCAAGGACGGAGCGTCTGCCGCTGTGTACGGATTGAAAGGCGCGGGCGGCGTGATGATCATCACGACCAAGAGGGGAGCGAAGGAGAAGACCTCCATCACCTATGACGCCTCGTTCGGTGTGTCGATGAACGCCAATTTCCCGGACTTCATGAACGGCCCGCAGTTCGCCTACTATTATAATATGGCGGACATGATGGACCAGCTCGCCAGCGGAGCCATCACCGACCGCTCCCAGTACAATCCGTATTTTACTTCGGAGAATGTCGCCGCGATGACCAACGGCGACCCTACCGACGGTTGGGACAACGTGAACTACATCGACAAGGTGTTCGGCACCGGATTCACGCAGAAGCACAACGTGACCGTGACCGGAGGAAACGACAAGGCCCGCTATTACACCTCTTTCGGCTACTACGGGCAGGACGGTAACATCGACAACTTCACCTACAAGCGCTACAACCTGAGATCCAACATTGACTCGGACATCACCTCCAGGCTGCATTTCAAGCTGGGTCTGTCGGGTACGCTGGCTCACAGGGACACTCCGGGCTATGCCTCGGGAGGCACGGACGGCGGATACAGCGAGCTGGGATGGCTGTCGGTGGCAAACCAGACTATCGTGATGCATCCGTATCTCCCGGAGAGGTACGAGGGCATGTACACTTCGACGATCAAGAAGAACACCGGACTCCCTCAGAGTCCTCTCGCCGCCATCTATGAGTCAGGCTACAAGAAGACCCGCTCGATGGATCTTTCGGTCAACGCCACGCTGGCCTATGACATTCCAGGCGTGGACGGACTGGTCGCCAAGGTTGCCGGTGTCTATGACTGGAGCAACTCCTACAACAAGAATCTGAACACCCCTTACAGCACGATGGCTTTCGTGGACGGAGCATATTCGAAGAAGAATGACCCAAGGGGAGTGGACAACGGCATAAACCTCGGAGAGGGAACGTCCTATTGGCAGCAGATGGTGGGACAGGCCAGTCTTGAATATTCCAACACCTTCGGCAAGCACAGCTTGGAGGCCTTGGCGCTCATGGAGGTCCGTGACACCAAGAGCAACAGTCTCGCGGCCTACGTCAAGGATCTTCCTTTCGCCTCGCTCCCGGAAATCAGCCAGGGCAACCCGACCAAGAACCCTGTCTCCGGAAGCAGCGGAGCGTCCAGAAGCGTCGGCGGAGTCTTCCGACTCAAGTACAACTTCGCGGACAGGTACCTCATCGAACTTTCGGGACGCGAGGACGGCTCGTACCTCTTCAGCGGAATGGACAAGTACCGCTGGGGGTTCTTCCCTTCAGCATCCGTCGCATGGAGAATCTCCAATGAGAATTTCATGAAATCTGCTGATTTTCTCAATGACTTGAAGATCAGGGCCTCCGTCGGAATGCTTGGAAACGATGGTGTTCCTGAATATGCCTTCCTCAGCACCTACTCGCGCTATGGCCAGAAGGTGGGCTACAGGATGGTTGACGGAAGCGCTGCCTTCAATCCTGCCTATAAGCCGGATGTCGTGCCGTCGCTCAACTTGTCATGGGAGCGTTACCTTTCCTACAACGTCGGATTCGACGCGACCCTGTGGGACGGGCTTCTGGGCATGGAGGTGGACGGATTCTACAACTACACCTATGACATCCTGACCGGCCAGGGCTCCGGATTCCCGGCTTCCATGGGAGGGTACTATCCGACCTACATCAATTATCCTGCGATCGATGCCAAGGGTGTTGACCTCATGGTCACTCACAAGAATCAGTTCTCTCTCGGCGGCAAGCCGTTCTTCTACGGGGTGAGCGCCAGCCTGACATATTCAAAGACCAGATGGATCAAGTACAAGGACAATCCTGAGGTCAGCGACAACAGGAAGATTGTCGGCAAGACCTATGGCTCCATCACGGGTTGGAAGACCGACGGGCTGTTCCGCTCCGAGGAGGAGATTGACAATTCCGCCTGGTGGGGATCACGCCCTAACGTGGGCGACATCAAGTTCGTGGACATCAACGGCGACGGCAAGATCGACTACGACGACTGGGGCTATTTCGGACGTTCCAACAGGCCTGAGCTGACATTCGGCCTGAACCTCAATTTCGAGTGGAACGGCTTTGATTTCAATGCCCAGTTCACCGGCGGCGCCTTGTTCGACGTTTCCCTTACCGGAACGTACTACAACGGCTATGATGACAACACGATCTGGACCCAGACTTTCAAGGAGGGAGGAAACTCTCCTCTCTATCTTGTGGAGAACGCATGGAGCGTGGACAATCCTGACGGTACATTCCCGCGTCTAACCCTCGGCTCTCCGGGACACGGTGGTGACAACGGTCTCAGCTGCTCATTCTGGTGGAGGGACGGAAAATATGTCCGTCTGAAGTCAGCGCAGCTTGGCTACACCCTGCCGAAGAAATGGATGAGCCATCTTGGCGTGTCTTCCCTCAGGCTGTTCGTCGAGGGACAGAACATATTCACCATCGATGGTCTTCCTAAGGGAATCGACCCTGAGTCTCCGGGCGTGAACAACGGTTATTATCCTCAGCAGCGCCTCTTGATGGGTGGTGTGACATTATCATTCTAAAAGGACAGCTTGATATGAAATACATTAAGAATCTGATTTTGACAGTGTCGGGAATCGCCGTGGCGATGGGGGTGTCCTCCTGCAACTCGTTCCTCGACATGACTCCGACCGACAGCGTCTCGGACAAGATGCTCTGGAAAACCACCGCGAATGCGGAATATGGAGTGAACTACATCTATAGCTACATCCTGGACATGGCCGACGCCAACTCCGGACAGTGTGCCGCCGGCATGACCGACGCCCTCACCGACCAGTTGAAGTACGGCTCCTACAACTTCAACGCTCTGTGCTACATACCGAGCGAGATCGCCTACGGGGGATCTGTGTTGACAGCCAACTACGTGTCCGCGTACCTTGGCTACTGGGACACGATGTACAGCGCGATCAGAAAGACCAACCAGGGTCTGAACTATCTGGAGAAGTACGGTGAGATGTCCGGTGAGGACAAGACGAGACTCTCGGCCGAGCTGAGGTTCATGCGCGCATGGTTCTACTTCGACCTTGTCAAGAGGTACAAGGATGTCATCATCTATGACGAGGATCTGAGCGCCATCACGGCCAACAAGGCTCTCTCGACAGAGGAGGAAGGATGGAACTTCATCGAATCCGACCTTGAGTTCGCCGCCGCGAACCTGCCTGAGAAAGAAAAAGCGAACGGAAGGCTGAACAAAGGTACGGCCTATGCCTTCATGACAAGGGCGATGCTGTACGCCAAACGTTATGACAAGGTCGTCGCGGCCGCGGACAAAGTGAAGGAGTTGGGTTATTCTCTGATCTCAAACTATGCTGATGTCTTCAACGGCAACAATTCCGAGGTCATACTTGAATATGTCTTCAACTATTCCGACAATGTGACCCACAGCTTCGACTACTACTACTCTCCGGGAGGTGACTACACCACCAAGGATGCTTCCGGCGGCGGCTACGGCACGCCGACACAGGAGATTGTGGAGTCCTATGAATATGCCGACGGCTCCGGTCTTCCGGACTGGTCGCCTTGGCACACCGCCGAAGGAACCGATCAGAATCCTCCGTATGAGCTGCTTGAGCCTCGTTTCCAGGCGTCCGTACTCTACAACGGTGCGAAGTGGAAAGGGCGCACGATCGAGCCGTTTGTGGGCGGAGACGACGGCTGGTGCCAATGGAACGTGGTCAAGGAGCCTAAGGGTAAGACGACCACGGGCTATTACCTCCGCAAAGGTGTGGACGAGACGCATGACGTGATCGCCAGAAGCGAGAGCACCCAGCCGCTTGTCATCATCAGGTACGCCGAGGTGCTTCTGAACAGGGCCGAGGCCTGCTACCGTCTCAATGACGCCGCGGGAGCCAATGCCGCCGTCAAGGAAATCCGCGCCCGTGTCGGGCTTCCGTACGCTGACAAGGCGGGGGACAACCTGTGGAATGCCATCCGTCAGGAGCGCAAGGTCGAGCTGGCGTTCGAAGGCTTCTCCTATTGGGATCTCCGCAGATGGGGAGTGGCTCCGAACAACTATCCTGACGGACTCTCCGGCTATCAGGTGCATGGCTTGAAGATCGAGAGCGCAGGAAGTGGCTTCATCTACACCTATGTCTCTGTCGATGACAAGGACCGCAACTATCCTGAGAAGATGAACAGATTCCCTCTCCAGGACAGCGAGCTGTCAAGCAACAATGCAGTAGAACAATTCCCGGAATGGAAATAATCACGACTTATATGAAAAAGATCCACATACTGACAGCGGTTCTGACTCTTCTCGTGGCGGCTTCGTGCCATAGCCCTGAATATGTCGAGTCGACCGCGGAGCGTCAAAACCTTACCAGTTTCGAGGCGTTCTTCACATTCGGCCCCTTCATGGATCAGTCGATGTGCAAGCTGAACATCACGGACGAGAACGCCGATCGGTTCGTCATCCCTGTCCCTTGGTTTTTCCCTGAGACATCGGACAACGAGACATCACCTTACATGACCAAGGTCAGGGTGCAGGCTGCCTTGCAGCCGAACTGTACCATCGAGCCGGCGCTGACCCTTCTGGATCTGACCAAGGACAACATGTTCAGGTTCACCAACGCCAAGGGTGAGAGCAGGAACATCTGCATCACCGGAGAGAGGGTGAAGTCCAAGGCTTGCGACATTCTTGTCTTCTCCTTGGATGACCCCGCCATATCCGGCATCGTGGACAAGAACAAGAAGACCGTCACCCTGGTGTCCGCCGAGGATCTGAGCGCCTGCACCGCATCCGCACAGGTTTCGGCGCATGCCACCATCTCCCCTGATCCTTCGACTCCGCAGGACTACAACAAGGGTGTCAAGTTCAGGGTGACCGCCCACGATGGCCAGACCTTCTCTGAATATACCGTCATCAAGACTGTTCCTGACAAGATTGACAAGGGCTTTGACAAGTCATCGCTTGAGGCGTTGTTCAATTTTGAGCCTGTAAGCATGGCCGGACTCCCGGCCTACAACGCGGCTGACATATTCCCGAGCCTTGCGGTGACGGGCGGCAAGCTTGTCTTCTGCTACGGCAACGGTTCCGCTCCTGTCTTCCTGAACGGCATCACCGGTGTCAAGGAAGGCGAGATCAATGCCGGCGGCGTCGCTCCGGCGGCTGTCACCAATGACGAGGCGGAGAACCTTATCCTCTGCAACCACGTTGACGGCGGCGGCGAGTTCAAGATTTGGAAGGCTACCTCTGTTAAGACCGCTCCGGAACTGTTCCATTCGTTCACCAACAGCACGGATCTTCCTATGGGGTATTCAATAAAGGTCATCGGCGACATTGACGGTGACGCTGTGATTGACATAACCCATGAGGGCATCGCGGGCGTGACATCCTCAAGCAAGGTGACAAGGGTCACTGTTGCCGGCGGATCCGTCGCCGATGTCTCGGTGCTCGATCTCGCGGGAGCCGGCCTCGCATGGGGCGGCGCTCCGGTGAACAACACCGACGCTGTGGCCGTGGCTCCTACGCGGAATGCCGGGATGTTCCTTTCTTACTATGATCCTAACGTCCTGCACTATGTCATGGCGGACGGCACGCTGAAGTCGTCGCTACCGTTCAACAACGGATCATCGTGGGCCTTGAATGTCAATAATCTGGACAGCAAGCAGTTCAATCACGCCACCTACATGTCGCTCTTCGTGGTCAGCCACTTCCCTCACTGGGGATGCGGCCCTGCCCTCTACCTGTACGACATCTCGGATCCGGCGGCGCTGTCCGGCAATCTGAACGAGACCACGTCGATAGTCCTCGGCAAGTCTTCCGTTGACTGGTTCCAGAAGGCTGACGCCGGCTTTGCCGCCGGAGATGTCGTTCTGGCTCCTACCAAGGACGGATTCAAGATGTATCTGTACTACTACGACCAGAATTCAGGAGTCCTCGGTGGCTATTCTGTGGATTGCATAAAGAAATAGTCAGATGAACCCTTTGAGGATATATTCCCTGATCGTTCTTGCCGCCATGACGATCATGTCCTGCGGAGGTTCCAAGGATAACCCTTGGAACCCCGACTGGGACAAACCGAAACCGGAGCCCGAGAAACCTGCGGAAGAGACAGGCAAGCCGAGGTACGTGTGGATTGACGCGGCGGCCAATTTCTGTGACTACGAGAACGACAAGGACAGGATAGCCGCGGATTTGAAGCGCATCAAGGACGTTGGTTTCACGGACATCATTGTCGATGTAAGGCCGACCAGCGGCGACGTGCTGTTCAAGTCCTCTGTCGCCAGTCCGCTGAAGAAGGTTGATGTCTGGAAGGGAAGCAGTTATGTGTGGGTTTCCAGAACCGGCACATACGACTACCTCCAGACCTTCATCGACGAGGCCCGCAAGGTGGGTCTCAAGGTGAACGCCAGCATCAACACCTTCGTGGGCGGCTACCTTTGCCCTTATGGCCTTGGAAGCGATGGAATGCTTTTCCGCGAGTCGGGAAGGAAGTCCTGGGCTTCGGTCATCAACGCGAAAGACGGCCTTGTCAGCGTCATGGATCTGACCGGCTCCGAAGACTACGGAGCCAGATTCCTCAATCCTGCCAACGAGCAGGTGCGGAATTATGTGCTTCAGATCATCAAGGATCTGGCTGCATACGATCTTGACGGCATCATCCTGGACCGCTGCCGTTACGATGACTATGGCCTGCAGAGCGATTTCTCGGATGTCTCGAAGAGAAAGTTCGAGGAATATTCAGGCATCACCTGCTCTTCATGGCCTGGTGATGTGATGGCTCCCGGCACGACGGCGCTTGGGTCGAAGGCTGGCGAGACTGTGAAGAAGTGGCTGGAGTTCCGCGCGAGCGTCATCCACGACTTCGTCGCCGAGGCTTCCGACGCTGTCCACCGGATCAACAAGGACATCCGCTTCGGCGTGTATGTCGGGGCCTGGTACTCGACTTACTACACATCCGGCGTGAACTGGGCAAGCCCTAAGTACGATCCTAAGGCGGACGGCTATTCCTGGGCATCGGCGAACTACAAGAACTGCGGCTACGCCGACCACTGCGACTTCATGTTTCTCGGAGCCTATGCCGGCGCCGACAGCATCTGGGGCAGCGGTGAGTGGACGATGCAAGGGTTCTGCAAGCAGGGCAGGTCTCTCTTGAAGGGGGATGTCAAGTTCTGCGGCGGGCCGGACATCGGCAACTCCCCGGGGTGGACGAACGGCGGTCAGGCTTCCAAGATCCCGGATTCGATCAAGGCCTGCATCAACGAGGGCGATGGCTTTTTTGTGTTCGACCTCTGTCACATCAAGATGTACGACTACTGGGATGCCTTCAAAAAGGGATTCGATGACTATCTGAAAACTGTGAAA
>ERZ1026780.1870-NODE-1870-length-13025-cov-3.338782_pt1 | contig 13025 bp, 7 predicted proteins | sample MGYA00380126_ERZ1026780 | MGnify/ENA primary metagenome ERZ1026780 (study PRJEB33269, sample SAMEA4719762) | human gut metagenome | biome: human-associated habitat; feature: organic feature; material: feces | place: Cameroon | collected 2013-10 ... | reverse complement strand
ACATTACTAAGAACATAAACTTAATTAATAATTAATATAAGCTATTTATTTCATGAAAAAGAATTTATTTATGACAGCTGCAGCGATTGCAGCTTTACTAACCGGCTGTTCAACCGATGAGGAAATCGCAAACATCGAAACTTCAGCCAAAAACGCCATCGGATTTAACATCGTTTCTAACGGTGCAGAGACTAAGGCAACAATTTACAATAATGGTTCTACAAACTTCGACTTTGATGTGCTCGCGTTCAATTCCACCACTGGAGATATATTCATGGGAACTAATCACGAATTTTTCGGTCACGATGGAGTAGATATTTACTACAATTGCACAAACTGGGATTACAAAGATTCTAACGATCTTGCTTACTGGCCAAGCGATGGAAGCAAGTTAAGTTTCTATGCAATCAGTCCGGCAACACTTAAAAGCGAAGAGGAGAAAGTAAATTATATGTGGAATATTCATGGTCCAATAGCTACTCAAGGAAATAAAATTCAATGTATTTTAGTGAATGAATATGGAGGCACTACAGCTAAAAACTACGACTTAATGTATGCAACTGCTTTTAATTATGATAAGACAATAAATGATACTAAAGTAAAACTTACTTTTAAGCACACTCTATCACAAGTGATTTTTAAGGGTAAAACAAGCAATGCGTTTCTTGCAGCTGATATTCAATCAATAACAATAAAGAATATTAAATCCAGAGGCACATTCTCTATTCCTACATTATCAGAAAGCAATAATCATTATGCACGAAGTCCAAAAGCTTCAGATTGGGAATTACAAGACTTTTGCAAAAATCCTTTCGCTGCAAAATTGACTGCTGCTAATGTCGTGGTTAATAGCACAACAGATGCTATAAACCTATCAAAAACAGATGAGCCTATATTGGTAATTCCTCAAGTTCTGACTCCATGGTCAACAACTTCAGGAGCGGCTGTCACAAAAGAAGTAGGGGACAACAATAAACAATCCTATCTTGAGATAAATATGAAATTAACTCAAAAAGGACAATATGTGATTGGTACAGAAAGTTCATATCAAACGATATATGTACCTTTCACTAACGTCGATGCTACTGCTACTACAGGCTGGGAACCGGGCAAACGTTATATCTACACATTAATCTTCGGCGGTGGATATGATAAGAACGGCAACCCAATCTTAACTCCTATCACATTTGAACCGACTGTTGAAGATTGGAAAGATGCTTCAGGATACAATGTTCAGCTATAATAATCCTTCATAGAAGAGAAGGACTCATCTTATAGAAACCGGATAGCTGTTTTTAAAGGACGGCTATCCGGTTTAACCTCATATCTACATGAACATATTTGTTCCAAATTATCAAAACAACCATTAATAGATCATTTTATCAATGAAAAAAGGATTATTGGGAGCAGTTGCCACGACCGCTCTTATATGGGTTAGCTGTTCCTCGGATGAAGAAATGGCAAACATCGAAACTGCTGCCCAAAATGCCATTGGTTTTAATGTGGCAGCAAACAGCATGGAGACTAAAGCTTCACCGATTTTTGATAATTCATACTTTATAAAAACCGACTTAGATGTATTTGCGTACTACTCCGAAAGCGGAGCGTTGTATCTGGGAAATGAAGCAGGAAACGATGGAATAGATATCGTTTACAAAAACTCAAAATGGGATTACAATAATTCCCTCGATAGGGTTTACTGGCCTACAAAAAAACTGAACTTTTATGCCATCTGCCCCGCAACGATAGCCGAAGTAAATCGCGACAATTGCAACTGGCTTATTCCCGGACCTAAAAACAGTGACGGCACCAATAAGATCTTTTGCCGTTTGGTGGATGAATACAATCCCAAAAGAAAGGCAAACGAGAAGACGTTCAACTACGACCTGATGTATGCGGCAGCCTTTAATTATGACAAGAATACGAACGACTCGAAAGTCAAACTCACTTTCAAGCATGCGCTGACACAAGTCATTTTCAAAGCCTTAACAACCCAAAGCACCATGAGAGGCTATATCCGGTCTCTAAGAATAAAGAATCTCAAAAACTGCGGCACTTTCACAATCCCGACAGAACTGACAGAAGAAAACGGACATTATGCACGGAATCCAAAATCTGCGGATTGGACGTTGGCAGACTCTTATGACTCTTTCTCAGACTGTATTGAGAAAGAAATCGAAATACACGATAGAGGTTCCGACCCGGTTCGTTTGTCCAATATATACAAACCTCTGTTTGTGCTACCTCAAATTTCAAACGCCTGGTCAACCACACCAACCCAACCGGTCTCTATCGCAGAGGCGGATAAAAACCATGAAACCTACTTGGAGATATCCATGAAGCTGATTGACGATGGGAAGTATCTGTTTGGTTCCGAAACGGAATACGAAACCGTATATCTTCCGTTCAACACCATTCATATAGACAGCTATCATCATAAAGAGGGTTGGCAACCGGGCTATCGCTACGTTTACAGAATATACTTCGGTGGCGGTTATGATGCCGATGGCAAACTTATCCAGAAAGGCACAACGATTGACACAACCGTTGAAGAGTGGCAAGACGAATAAGCTACCGATTGACAATAGCATGAATATATCAGCCAAACAATGGTTGTCCTTTCAAATATTTTCCCTAACTTTCAGCCGTTTTAAGGAAATCCCTTATCGACTATACCAAATTGTTAATTAAAATTTATTCCACATGAGAAAAGTATTGTTGTTAAGTTGCTGTTTGGGTCTCTCGTTGGCAACGTGGGCACAAAAGCAAATGCAATTGACCTCTCCGGACGGCCGCATCCAAGCGACAGTCGAGATTGGAGAGAAACTAACCTACCAAGTAAGTTTGGATGGCAAAGAAGTATTGGCACCTTCTCCCCTTTCCATGACTTTGAGCAACGGAGAAGTCTGGGGTGACAACGCCAAACTGGCAAAGAGCAGCCGGGAAAGCTCCAACACCACCATTCCTTCCCCGTTCTACAAGAGAAGTGAAGTGGTTGACAACTACAACCAGCTGACACTCTCCTTCAAGAAACAATGGAAAGTGCAATTCCGTGCCTACAACGACGGTATTGCTTATCGTTTCGTGAATGACAGAAAGCAACCGTTCACCGTCCAAAAAGAGGAAGTTGCTTACAAGTTCTCTTCGGACGTAAACACCATGATTGCCTATTCCAACCGAGGTAAAGACGGGGATTTCGATTCCCAATACATGAACTCCTTTGAGAATACATACGTTACTACGAAATTGTCCCAACAGAACAAAGGCAGATTGATGATTCTTCCGGCAGTCGCTACGACCGACAACGGCACCCGTGTCCTCATCTCCGAAGTAAACTTGGAAAGCTACCCGGGCATGTTCCTGACCAACAAAGAGAACCCGAACGAATTGACAGGCATCATGGCACGCTATCCGAAGAACTCGGAACAAGGCGGACATAATATGTTGCAATTCATTGTAACGGAACGGGAAGATTACATTGCCAAAGTAAACGGACCCAGAAACTTCCCTTGGCGTTTGGCAGTCATTACCAACTCCGACGCTGAATTGGCCAACTCCGATATCACATACCGCTTGGCTGATCCGTCACGTTTGACCGACATCTCTTGGATCAAACCGGGCAAAGTGGCTTGGGACTGGTGGAACGATTGGAATTTGGAAGGAGTTGACTTCCGCACAGGAGTAAACGATGCAACCTATAAGTTCTATATCGACTTCGCATCCAAACACGGCATTGAATACGTCATCTTGGACGAAGGCTGGGCTGTAAACAAGAAAGCCGACATGATGCAAATCGTACCGGAAATCCACATGAAGGAGTTGGTTGATTATGCAAAAGGCAAAGGAGTAGGCATCATCCTTTGGGCGGGTTATCATGCGTTTAACCGTGACATGGACAATATATGCAAATATTACTCCGAAATGGGTGTGAAGGGATTCAAAGTGGACTTCATGGATCGTGACGACCAAGAGATGGTTGACTTCAACAATCGTGCAGCAGCGACTTGTGCGAAGTATAAAATGATGCTTGACCTCCACGGAATGTACAAACCTTCCGGAATGAACCGCACTTATCCGAATGTAATCAACTTCGAAGGCGTCCATGGTTTGGAAAACATGAAGTGGTCTCCGAACACAGTTGACCAAATGCAGTACGATGCGATGATTCCATTCATCCGCCAAGTTGCCGGTCCGATGGATTATACACAAGGAGCGATGCGCAATGCAAGCCAACGTAACTACTATCCAAGCAACAGCGAACCGATGAGCCAAGGCACACGTTGCCACCAATTGGCACTGTATGTCGTATTGGAATCGCCTATCAATATGTTGTGCGACGCACCGACAAACTATATGCGTGAGCCGGAATCATTGGATTATATCGCCAACATCCCGACCGTTTGGGAAGAATCCATCATCTTGGACGGAAAGATTGGTGAATATATCGTGACTGCCCGCCGCCACGGTGATACTTGGTACATCGGCGGATTGACCAATTGGACAGCACGCGACTTGACAGTCGATTTGACTCCGTTGAAAGTAGCCGGAAAGAAGGCGGTCTTGTTCAAAGATGGTGTCAATGCCGACCGCAAAGCAAGTGACTACAAGAAAGAAACCGTTACCTTGAATGAGAAGTTCCAAATCCATTTGGCTCCGGGCGGCGGCTTCAGCATGAAAGTAGAGAAGTAAACTGTCATGAGTTGTCATTAAAACAGGGTTTAAATGGCGTTTAAACACCATTTAAACCCTGTTTTAACGTACGCTGTCCTATCAACACAATCCTACCTCTTTAGAAAAAGGTAGTAAGCTTTTTGGAAAAAGGTGGTATGCTTTTTGGGAAAAGCTCGTAACCTTTCCTTTTATTAATTTGTCGCCACAACGATTAATTCTTCTTCAACGTATATTCCTTAATGCCCAATTTCTCATAAGAAGAGAGCAAAGCTTTGTCGTCATCGGAGATAACCAAAAGTTTATCGTTTTCCTTCAAGAGAGTGTTTCCCTTCGGAATGAAATAACGAGCGTTCCGCTTCACCATTACGACCAACGTGTGATCCGGCAAATCCAATTCCATCAAACAATTTCCATGCGCCAACACATTCTGGGTGACATCAATCTCACTCATCGCACTACGGATATCATCTCCCAAGTCGATACCGAACGCATCTTGCGCCTCCGGTTTGTCCACCAATCCCAACTTCTGAGCCGCATAAGTGACGGTCGTTCCTTGAATAATCAGGGAAAGGATGGTGATGAAAAAGACAATATTAAAGAAGAGATGGGCATGTTCGATGCCGGCAATCAAAGGATAAGTGGCAAAGATAATCGGCACTGCGCCACGCAAGCCCACCCAAGAGATATATAACTTCGCACGGAAGGAGAAGTTCTTATAAGGAAGCAGTGACAAGAACACGCTAACCGGACGAGCCACAAGAATCATAAAGATACCGATTCCCAAGCCAATATGAGTAACTGGGAGCAATTCGTGAGGATTGACCAAGAGACCCAACGTGAGGAACATCACGATTTGCCAAAGCCAAGTGAAACCATCAAAGAAGGTAGCGATGCTTCGCTTATGCACGATGCGGGAATTACCAAACACCAAACCGGCAATATAAACCGCCAAATAACCATTCCCTTTGCACAAAGTCACGACCGAGAAGATGAAGAATGAGAACGCCAATATCAAGATGGGATAAAGCGACCCGTTGGAGATATTGATTTTGTTCACCACCCAAACCGTCATCTTTCCTAAAAGATAACCGCCGAGCGCACCTATCACCAACTGAAGCACCAACATCAGAATCGCCTGCGGAATGCTCATTCCTCCTGACTGGATGAAAGTAATCAAGATAATCGTCAACAAATATGCCATCGGGTCATTACTACCACTCTCCAACTCCAACGTCGGGCGCAGGTTCTCCTTCAAGTAAACATTCTTGCTTCGTAATATCGAAAAGACGGAAGCTGAGTCGGTTGATGACATGACCGCAGCCAACAACAGGGATTCCGGGAAGCTCAAAGAAGAGAAGTGATTGGATAAATGGCAGATTAAGTAGATAAAGCCGCCCGTCACAAAGGTAGTCGCCAAAACGCCGAAAGTGGCAAGGACAACACCTTGCGAGGCAATGGGTTTGATTTCGGCAATCTTCGTGTCCATACCACCGGAGAACAGAATGATACTTAGAGCCAATGTACCGATAAACTGTGCTATTTGAGGGCTGTTGAACTGTATTCCTAATCCGTCACTGCCAAACAACATTCCCACACCAAGGAATAACAACAAAGACGGCAATCCGAAACGAAACCCAGCCTTTCCCGCCAATACACTAAAAATCAAAATAACCGATCCAACTAATAAGAATAATTCTGTTCCTTCCATAAATACGTTCGTTTATTACTAATAACCTCACCAAGCGATTAATTGTTCGCTGTTTTTCCGCTACGAAGATAAGAAAAAAAGTGGAATTTCAGTGTTTTTTGTCCATGAGCACCGCAAAATTTCTTGCTATTTGATCTTGAAGGAGGGGCAAAGGGCAATCCAATGCTTGCGATATGCGTTGGTAAACCGCCATAATGTCCAAAGAGGAGTCATCCGTTTCAGCGAACAAACGCTCTTTCCATGCGGCAAGGACAGCTCCCGTTTGGAAATGTTCCCCGAAGGAAAGGTAAAAACCTTCCCTCAGCAACTGCCTCGCCAAAGCCTCTTTTCCCCGGAATCCATGCACCAACCAAGGTTCGGATGGACGCATTCGGCGATGTATCTCGACAAGCTCCTGCCAAGCCTTCACACAATGGACGACCAATGTTTTTTGCAACTCTTCGGAACAGGCGACCTGCTCCTCAAACAACTTCATCTGCAGCGGAAGCGGAGCCTCTGCCAATTTATCCAATCCCGCTTCGCCAATCATACGCACCTCCTCACAGGCGGCTCTTTCCCAAAGCTGCCTCAATTGTTCCTTCCCGTCACCATAAATATACCAAGGATGAATGCCAATTGAACAGCATTTTAACGGGACTTGAAGGCCTTTTCCGCATATCTCGTTATAGCAGATAATATCAGAAGAAGCGTTTGCACTTCCGTCTGAGAATTTATGCGTATGGATGTCGATGTATTGCATAACTTTATTTGTCTGAGTCGTACAAATTTAGTAATATTGCAGTGCATATAAGAAGAAACAAATGATAAAAACAACTAAATTAAAGAGAGACATGAGACACAAATGGAAATACTTCGGCATCTTTGCCGCATCCGTATTATTAACCTTGTCAGACGCCTACGCCCAAATGGCGTGGGTGAAGAACGGCAAGCCTGTTTCCCGCATCTTGGTGGCGAATCCCGATTCTGCCAACCATCAAGCCGCCCTGTTGCTACAAGATTTCATCGAGCGAATCAGCGGAGCTTCCCTGCCTATCCTTGAATCGGCACAAGGCAAGAAAGGAGACATCCTGATTGGGAAAGGCGACACCTCCGGCTTGACGGAAGACGGATTCCGCCTCAAGACAGATAATCAGACATTGGAGATAAGCAGCGGAGGCGACAAAGGTGCTATTTACGGAGTTGTCACCCTGTTGGAAGATTATCTTGGCGTCGAGTGCTACACTTCCCATGTTTATAACTTCCAGAAAAGAAAGGACATTGTCATTCCGGAAATAAACCGATTCGAGAATCCCTCTTTCCGTTATAGACAAACACAGAGCTACGCCATCCAAGAAGACCCGGTCTACAAGATGTGGTTCCGATTGGAAGAGCCGAAAGAGGTGTTTGCCGGCAACTTGTGGGTACACACATTCGACAAAATCCTCCCGGCTTCCGAATTCGGGGAAAGCCATCCGGAATACTATTCCTATATCAATGGGGAACGCCGCCCGGGCTCAGCCAGCCAATGGTGCATGACCAATCCGGAATTGTTTGAGATTGTCGCCCACCGGGTAGATTCCATCTTCAAGGCCAATCCGGGCATGAAGATGATTTCCATCAGCCAGAATGACGGGCATCACTCCTATTGTACTTGTCCGGAGTGCAAAGCATTGGACGAACAAGAGGGAGGAACACCCAGCGGCAGCCTGATTCATTTCCTGAACAAGTTGGCAACCCGCTTCCCGGACAAAGAGTTCTCGACCTTGGCTTATCTGTTCACCATGCATCCGCCCAAGCATGTCAAGCCGCTTCCGAACGTGAACATCATGTTATGCGACATCGACTGCCGCCGGGAAGTTCCTTTGACCGACAATGCTTCGGGGCAAGAGTTCATGGAGGCGATGGAAGGCTGGTCAAAGATTAGCAATAACATCTTTGTTTGGGATTACGGCATCGACTTCGACTGTTACCTCTCGCCATTCCCCAACTTTCCCATCCTCCAAAAGAACATGAAATTGTTCAAGGACCACCATGCGACCATGCACTTCTCCCAAATCGCCGGGTCGAAGTTCGGGACATTCACGGAAATGCGCGCTTACATCGTCAGCAAACTGTTGTGGAACGTGGACTTGGATGTGGATGAGTTGATGAAACACTTCATGAACGGATATTATGGAGCAGCTGCTCCCTATCTTTACCAATATGAGAAGTTGTTAGAAGGAGGACTTTTGGCAAGCTGGCAACCGTTATGGATATTCGACTCTCCAGTTTCACACAAAGACGGGATGTTCAACGCCAACTGCCTGAAGCGATACAATGAATTATTCGACAAAGCGGAAGAGGCAGTCGCCGGCAATCCGGAGTTGTTGGATCGTGTCCGCACCGAACGCCTTTCCTTGCAGTTTACAGAGTTGGAAATGTCACGTGCTACGAAAGGAGCCAATTTGGAGAAGGTCAAAAAGAACTTAGCCCTTTTCAAAGAACGTGTCAACTACTTTGGCGTGACCTCTTGGAATGAACGCCTCAACACGCCATTGGACTATTGCAACTTGTACGAGAAACGCTTCTTGCCGAAGGCAGAAAAGAACTTGGCGGAAGAGGGAACCATCATTTGGATAGAAGAACGGCAATTATGCCGCACAAGGCGCAGAGAGATTGACCGACGGTTTGTATGGCGGAACCTCTTTCACGGAAAGCTGGGTCGGCTGGGAAGGAAAGAGTGCTTCATTCATCATTGATTTAGGCAAAGAGGCAGATATCCATACGATTGAAACCGATTTCTTACACCAACTTGGGCAATGGGTGTTCCTTCCTAAAAAGGTCAGCTATTCCACATCGGCAGACAACGAACAATACACGACCTTCGGCACAACGGAAATCGCAGAAGACCGTTCCATCGAAGTGAAGTTTAGCCAAGTAAGGAGCGACAAGCCCGAAGGCATAAAAGCACGTTATGTCAAAGTGGACGTGGACGGAATCAACATCTGTCCGCCTTGGCATCCCGGCGTAGGGAACAAAGCGTGGTTCTTTATGGACGAAGTACGAGTATTCTAATTAGAGTAAAAAACCATCTGCCAGCAGCAGAACAAAATAAAAGAAATTATGGAAGTTATTTTTCGGATACAATATGGCACGAACTGGGGAGAAGATGTTTGCATCCTTTTCTCAGACGGGCAATTCCTCCCTCTGCATACGCAAGACGGCAAGAAGTGGAGCGGAACATTAACCCTTGCACCGACTCCGAATCCTCTCTCCTACCGGTACGTTATCCGGAAAGGGGAACAATATATACGCAAAGAGTGGGACGGAGTCAAAAGGAACTTGAGACTGAACAGAGGATATTCCCGCATCATCTTGGATGACGCATGGAGAGAACGGCCGGAGGATTCCTGCCTCTACTCTTCCGCATTCTCCGGGAAAGAGAAACCGGAATACAACCAAGGAGCGGGAGTGCTATATTCCCAAGCCATCTTGATAAAGGTCCGTTGCCCCCGATTGCCCCAACCCGACTGGAAATTGGCAATCAACGGCAACCAGCCCTCGTTGGGAAATTGGGAAAAGCCGATGGTCATGCGCCAATGCGGTCCCAACGAATGGTATGTATTATTGGATGCTTCCCGCATCCAAGCCCCGCTTGAATACAAATTCCAAGCATGGAACACAGCCCTAAGCCAAGGAGAGGCCTGGATAACGGGAGAAAACCGCCGCATCGAGAGCTTGTCTTTGCAGCAGGGCGATTTATATGTCCTGCAAGACGACACGGCACATTTCGACCTGCCACAATGGAAAGCTACCGGAGTGGCAATTCCTGTCTTTTCGTTGCGTTCCGAATCGAGCTGGGGTGTGGGAGATTTCGGGGATTTGAAGAAATTCGTGGACTGGGCAGTCCTGACCAAACAGAAAGTAATCCAAATCCTGCCTATCAACGACACGACCATCACACACACTTGGATCGATTCTTATCCTTATAACAGCATCTCCATCTTTGCTTTCCATCCGATGTATATTGACATCAGCGCCCTCTATCCGCTGAAGGACAAAAAGAAGATGCAAGCCTATGAAACGGAACGGAAGAAACTCAACCGTCTCCCTAAAATAGATTATGAGGCAACCGGCCAATTAAAACAAAAATACTTGCACGAGCTGTTCGACCAGGAGAAGAAACGGATATTGGGATTGAAAGAGTATCAAAACTTCTGCCAAGCGAACGAGGAGTGGCTGCTTCCTTATGCAGCATTCAGCTATTTGAGGGATTTGAACGGAACTCCCGTTTTTACCCAATGGAAAGAATATGCTTCATACAGCAAAGAGAAAATCAGCCAGCTCTACCAATCAGAGGAAAAGGTGAAAGACGCGATCGATTACTATTGCTGCTTGCAGTTCATCCTGCATGTCCAATTATTGGCTGCCAGCGACTATGCCCGCAAGAAAGGCGTCTTGTTGAAAGGCGACATTCCAATCGGCATCAGCCCGAACAGCGTGGAAGCGTGGACCGAACCGCATTACTTCAACTTGAACAGCCAAGCCGGAGCCCCGCCCGATCCATTCTCCGCCAAAGGGCAAAACTGGGGCTTCCCAACTTACAATTGGGAAGAGATGGCTAAGGACAACTACAAATGGTGGAAGCATCGTATGCGCAAGATGTCTGAATATTTTGACGCTTACCGCATCGACCATATCTTAGGATTCTTCCGTATTTGGGAAATCCCTTCCCATTCCGTGGAAGGATTGTTGGGACAGTTTGTCCCCTCTTTGGGATTGAGCGTTGAAGAGATTGAGCGATATGGATTGCATTTCAGGAAAGATACTTTCACCAAGCCCTATATTTCCCAAAGCATCATAAGCGACCTTTTCGGGGAATTGGCGGAATCGGTGAAGCAGACCTATTTATGCAAAATCACTCCCCACGAATTCTGCTTACTTCCGGCATTCAACACGCAACGGAAGATTGAAGCCTATTTCGAGGGGAAGAATGACCCGGAAAGCATCCGGATAAAAGAGGGATTATTTGCCTTGGTCAATAACGTGCTGTTCGTGGTTGACCATCAAAACGACTCCCTTTTCCATCCGCGCATCGCTGTACAAGACTCGCCGGCATTCCACAGTTTGAGAGCTTCCGAGCAGAAAGCCATCCAGGCATTGTATGAAGATTATTATTATCACCGCCAAGACGACTTCTGGAGAAGCGAAGCGTTGAAAAAGCTCCCTGAACTGATTGACTCGACACGGATGTTGGCTTGCGGGGAAGATTTGGGAATGATTCCGGGATGTGTCAAAGGCGTGATGGACGAATTACGCATCCTCAGTTTGGAGATTGAACGAATGCCTAAACAGTACGGAGAGACATTCGCCAACCCGGAACGCTATCCTTATCTTTCGGTTTGCTCCATATCGACACACGACATGTCCACTTTGCGAGGCTGGTGGCATGAAGACCCGAACCTGACACAACGTTATTACGAACAGGTTTTGCGAGGTTGGGGAAAATGCCCGAAGGAAGCTCCGGGATGGATTTGCGATACCATTGTTGTGAACCACCTGTTAAGTAATTCGATGCTCTGCATCCTCTCTTTCCAGGATTGGCTTTCCATTGATGAGAACGTGCGTTATCCGGATGCGGATGCCGAACGAATCAATGTGCCGGCAGATTCCCACCATTATTGGCGATATCGTATGCACTTGACTATTGAAGAATTGATGAAATGTGATTTCCTCAATAGGCGCATCGCTAATATGGTTCAAAAGTCCGGAAGAAGTTCTTATTAATTTGACTTTTTTCCATAACTTAGCAGCAATTTTTCAAACATCTATAATATCTATAATCTATGATGAAACACTTATTGACTTGTATCGCTTTAGGCTTTGCGGCTACAGGGTCGGCTGTCACTCCATTGTGGCTGCGCGATGTGCAGATTTCTCCTTCAGGTGAAGAGATCGCTTTTTGTTATAAAGGCGATATCTACAAGGTGCCTGTGGGCGGTGGCGAGGCTCGCCAATTGACAACGACACCGAGTTACGAATCCACTCCTATCTGGTCGCCCGATGGCAAGATGATTGCCTTTGCCAGCAACCGCAATGGCAACTTTGATCTTTACGTGATGCCAGCCGAAGGCGGTACGGCAAAACGGTTGACCTATAACTCTGCCAACGAGATTCCATCTGCCTTCACGCCCGACGGCAAAGAGGTACTTTTCAGTGCTTCCCTGCAAGATCCTGCCAGCAGTGCCTTGTTCCCTTCCGGTGCGATGACGGAGCTTTATGCGGTTCCGGCTGCGGGTGGACGAGTACGCCAAGTATTAGGCACGCCTGCAGAAATGGTCAATTTCGACAAGAGCGGCAAACGCTTCCTTTACCAAGACCGTAAAGGCACAGAAGATGAGTGGCGTACACACCACACTTCCAGCGTGACCCGTGATATTTGGATGTACGATACAGCGACAGGAAAACATACGAACTTGACTGACCGCCCGGGTGAAGACCGCAATGCGGTGTTTGCCCCTGACGGCGAGACTGTCTATTTCTTGAGCGAGCGTGACACGAAGTCTATCAATGTTTATAGCTTCCCTCTCAACTCACCGCAAAGCGTGAAGGCAGTGACCAGCTTCAAGACGCATCCTGTCCGCTTCCTTTCACAAGCAAAAAACCAGACTCTTTGCTACACATACGA
>ERZ1026780.1869-NODE-1869-length-13033-cov-19.372708_pt1 | contig 13033 bp, 14 predicted proteins | sample MGYA00380126_ERZ1026780 | MGnify/ENA primary metagenome ERZ1026780 (study PRJEB33269, sample SAMEA4719762) | human gut metagenome | biome: human-associated habitat; feature: organic feature; material: feces | place: Cameroon | collected 2013-10 ... | reverse complement strand
CCACAAGAGTTTTCCGTAGTACCTTTGCCACTGTGATTCAGATAAGAATTATTAATTTTAATGTATGAAAAAGTTAGCGAAACTGTTTTTGGGATTCTCCATAGCCGCGATAGGCGTGCTGTGGATTCTGAATGTCACCGGAGTGATAGGCTTCGACATATTCTTCCGTGGCTGGTGGACACTCCTTATTATTCTGCCTTGCACCGCACACCTGATCGCCCATCCTAACTGGGGATCTTTCAGCGGCATAGCCCTAGGAGCGATACTGCTGCTTCAAGCGCAAGGCTATATTGACTGGTCGGTGTTCTGGAAACTGTGCCTCGCGATCATATTCATCGCTTTCGGCATTATGTTGATTTTTTCCAAGAGCGGCCGTCCGGAGTGTTGGAATTGCCACGACTCCAGAGGAGGTTGCTCGATTATTTCCCGCGATGGAAGGAATATCCTGAAAATCTCATCGGCTTTTGGCGAGCAGAACCGTCGTGTTGAGGAAGAGGAGTTTGACGGTGCTGACATAGAAGCCTCCTTCGGCTCTGTCCGGCTTGATCTCCGCAACGCCATCATCAGTGATGATGTCCAGATTCATGTAAAGGCCAGTTTCGCCGGAGTGGGAATATACGTCCCGAAAGATGTCAATGTCGATGTCCGTTCCAATTCCGCCTTCGGGGGCGTGAACAACAAGACCGACGACCGTTTCTGTCAGCAGACCGGCTCCCGCACCATCCACCTCATCGCCGAATGCTCCTTTGCCGGCGTCGAGGTGATGTAGGCTATTTCTCCGAACCGAGAATCTGCGTAGTATGATCCTTGGTGTTGACTTTTCCGATGGCATCGATGATGATTCCGTCCTCATCGATCACATAGGTAGTCCTCAATGTCCCGTATGACTCCTTTCCGTAGAGCTTCTTGAGCCCCCAAGCCTCGTAAGCCTTCAGAATGGCGCATTCCGGATCGCTCACCAGATGAAACGGCAGAGAATATTTCTCTATGAATTTCCGGTGCGAGGCCTGTGAGTCCTTGCTGACACCAAGCACCTGATACCCAAGCGCAAGATAGCGATGATAGTTGTCCCGCAGGTCGCAAGCCTCCGCCGTACATCCCGGAGTGCTGTCCTTCGGGTAAAAGTAAAGCACAAGTTTCTTCCCCTTGAAATCATTGAGGCTTACCTCGTTGCCATTCTCGTCCGCACCTATGAACTCCGGTGCCTTTGTTCCTGTCTCCAACATATTCCTGAATATTCGTTAATAATAAAATCGTCAGACTTTTTGTAGAGAGTTTTCTGGCGCTGCGGTCTATTTCAACCCCTCGCAGGTCGCCTTGATGACCTCCGCCACTTCCTCCCGGTTGTCGATGTTGACCTGATACATCGCCTTTGCCCCCTCGTAAGGAATCGCCTCCGGCATTCCGAACCTCTCATTGGTCTTGGTCTTCTTGACCAGGACCCGATTGTCGTAGATCCCTCCGAAATATTTCCCCTGCCAGTAAAGCAGAAACTCTCCCATCATCGGCTTCGTGCAAATCCCCTCCAGCATCCCCATCTGCTCCACCGCGAAATCCCTGTAATCCTTGCTTGTCATACTAACTACTTCGTCTTTCGCGCAAGCGCTTCCACAGCAGCCTTGTCAAGGCCGGTACAACTGACGATGAACTCGATAGGTGTGTTTGCCCCTATCATACGTAATGCTATTGCCTCCCGTTCGGCAACCTTGCCTTGCTCCAGTCCCTGCTCCAGTCCCTGCTCCAGTCCCTGCTCCAGTCCCTGCTCCAGTCCCTGCTTGATCCCTTCCTCTCGCCCGAACTCCCTGGCGTAGGCTATCTGGTAAGTGTCCCGGTCGTTTATCATATTGCTATTAACAGCCATAAAGATAGTAGTTTTAGTTGGTTAAACAAATTGTCGGCTCCCGTTTTTTTTGTCTATTAAAGATGAATATCATTCATATACCGATAATGATTCCATACGGAAACCGGCACCAATGTACAACCATTTCCCTAATTGATCATCAAAGATAAATTCAGGTCAGCTGATGTTAGCAAGGAATCGTATTATTCTGATGTGAAACACTTCGCAGAGACAGCATTGAGGACACTCCATCTGTATATTCCTAATTTGTTGAAACGGGAAAAATTTTTCCAACGAGCATTCTATCAATAAGGCATAATGTGGACACGCTTGTCCTGATAAGCGGCAATGGTTTTGCCGTCCGTTTCGTGGTGGGCGTTTTCCTTTTTTATGAAGTTTGGTCTTGCCTTGAAAATTGGTCAAGCGAGAATGACAACAAGATTGCCAAAGCCTTGCGGCGCATCATGGTGAACAAGATCGAAAGGCATCTTGATGTTCCGCTTTCCGACATACTCACACCGGATGACAAGAAGCCGGAACACCCCGGACATCATCATGGCAAGCCCGGACATGATGACAACAACAATGTAAATTCCTAGGATTATGATGAACGACAGGATTAAGGTTCTTTTGGACAACGGCCACGGGATCGACACGGCCGGGAAAAGAAGCCCGGATGGGAAATTGCGTGAATATGATTGGAATAGAAAGACCGCGAATGTGACCCTTTCCATTCTGAAAGAAAGGGGTGTGGATGTGGAATTGGTAGTTCCTGAAATCACTGATATTCCCCTTTCCGAAAGAAGCCTCCGTGCCAATGCCATCGCAAAGGCTTTCGGGGCATCCAATGTGGTTTATGTTTCCGTCCATGTCAACGCGGCCGGCAACAGCCATCAATGGATGAAGGCCCGCGGATGGCCTGTTTTCGTGTACAACAAGCCATCATCAAAGATGGATGAAGGCCCGCGGATGGTCTGTTTTCGTGTACAACAAGCCATCATCAAAGGCGGTGATGCTTGCCAGTTCCCTATTTGACAAGGCAGCGGAAAAGGGGTTCAGGATGCGGAAGCCCGAAGCCTTGAAGAAATATTGGAATGCAAATTTCGCCGTGTTGCGGCAAACGGTATGCCCGGCCGTCCTGGTCGAACATTTCTTCATGGACAACCGTGATGATTGCGCATATCTTCTTACGGAAAAATCCGTGCGTGAATGCGCGGAAGTCCTTGCGGATGGAATTGTTCAATACATCAACAATCTTTGAAATGAAAAGGCTTATATTGATGATGTCGCTTTGTCTTATGGTGACGGGGTGCGGTACATCCTGCCGTTTGAGCAAGTGCATGACTGAATCCGTCCGTGACAGCATCCATGTGGAGACATCCAAGACGGACGAGACCGAGACATTCACGGACACAAGCAAGACCGAATCAGGGAAAGTGACCATCACGGAAATCGAGTTTTTCCCGCCGGCATCGGGTGGTGACAGCTTGGGCAATCATGCCCCGGTCATCCCGGCCACGGACATCAATTTGCTTGACATCGGGAACGTCGCCAATGCCGGGGCGGTCAAGTCCATCAGGCAGATGGTGATAGAATCGGAGACTGTGCAGAAAGGAGAAAGCCGAAAGGCGGAAGAGTCAGAGGAATCCAAAAAAGGCACATCGGTTGCGGTCAAGACGGATGAATCAGTGGTGGAAAAGGTTATTGAAGCCCCGAAGTCAAACCGCGTGAAATACATCTTTTATCTTGCCTTGCTTGCGGTCGTGGTGCTTGCATATATCAAGCGAGTGCCGATTCTCAATGCAATTCGGAAAATCCTTGCGGGGTTGAAGAAGTTGCTTGTCTGAAAAATTGCTATCTTTCAGTCACATTGTTGCGGCCGTGGAGTTGCACCACGGTTCAATGTACAGGGAATCCGGCGTTGCTTCCGGATTCCTTTTTTTGTGGGGGCACAAAAGAAAAACACCCCTAAAAGAGGTGTTTTCATGTACAGATTCGTGTACTCATTTATTAAGTAACATTCAAAAAATAACCTGCATCATCTTAAGGCATCTTTTCGGTCTATATCTCTTTTCTCATCAGTCATGTGCCACCGGCACACTCCTTCTTCAAAAAAAAGATCTATCCTCGAAAATCTTCTCTTAATCTGAAGCAACTTATTTTTTTCATGTTCCTAAGTCTTTGAAAATCAATGACGGTAGTGGAGATGGGCGGAGTCGAACCGCCGTCCAAACAACGCGCCAAGAGGCTTTCTACACGCTTAGTCGTCCTTTGGTTGTCGGCCGCGGCCTGCCGGAAGACGGGCTAACCGAAGCTTATCCTTTGGGGGCTTGGCCGGATTTAAAGGAGTCCTCCGGTGCGTCCTTCTTGAATGATACCCCGAACTCGGAACAGAGAAGGCGTAAAGTCCGCGGGATACTCGTCGGAACCGCATCCTAGGCGGCTCGGATTAAGCTAATGCGACTTGGTCGATTAGGCAGCGAGTGCGTAGTTGTTATCAGCAACTAAATTTTTGGAGATCCAGTTTTGCGGGCCGGCCCTCCAGGAGCCCGACGTGCTTACCGCTCAGAATCATTGCTGTCAAAACCAGAACATCCCCAAGCGATTTGTGACAAAGATACGATGAATATTCCGGATTTGTTTCAAATCATAAAGAAATTTTGATGTGGAGATTAACTCTTTGATAATATGGGGAATAAACAGTTGTCTTTGGTGGAATCAAACCGAAGGCCATTGGCTATAGCTTTGCTAATCAGATTGTTGTGAGTCACCGGCTGATTCTGAATTGGTGCCGCGTAATGTAGTCATAATCAAATAATATCGCTATTACCTATAGTGGAAAACGACTGAAGGATAATGGCTTATGTGCTGAGTTGTAAAAGATTATCCTCCACGGCTCCCGATAGCGATGACAGGCGGCACCCCAAATAGCCTTTCCCAACAATTGAATTTGGGTTCATTGTTAAAAAATGAAAGGCCAAGCTTTAAGAATATTCCTTAAGGATTGTTAACTTTGCAGACTATGGCAATGAATACGATAGAAAAGGCGATATACAACCGGACGGAACTGCTTCTGGGAGAGGATGTGATGGAAGCGCTTGCGGGGACTCGGGTGATCATCTTCGGAGTCGGCGGGGTCGGAAGCTGGTGTGCGGAGGGGCTGGTGCGTAGCGGGATCACGAAACTGACGATCGTGGACTCGGACAGGATCTGCATCACTAATGTGAACCGGCAGCTGATGGCGACGACTAAAACAGTTGGGCAGGTGAAGGTGGACGCGCTCAAAGCGCATCTTCTGGAGATCAACCCTAAGGTTGAGATCACGGCGATCCAGCAGATCTACTGCGAGGAGACGGCTGGGCAGTTCAATCTTGATGGATATGATTACGTCATCGATGCTGTTGATTCTCTGAAGGATAAGGTTCATCTTATCTTGACTGCCACGGCCAGCAAAGCGAAGTTTTTCTGCTCGTTGGGGGCGGCGCTGAAGGTGGATCCGCTGAAGATCAAGGTGGCGGAGTTCTGGAATGTGCGGGGATGCCCGTTGGGTGCGGCGCTGAGGAAGAAGATGAAAAGGGCTAAGACGATGCCGGCAAAGAAGTTCCTCTGCGTGTATGACGATGAGGTGTTGCCGAACAGAGGGCATTGCCAGAGTTGCGGCACGGAGAAATGCATGTGTCCCAAGGCTCAGGACGGGCCTGGGAATCCGGATCTGCTGAACCATGAATGGTGTTCCTCGAAGGCTCAGATCAACGGCACGACCGTCCACGTCACGGCCATATTCGGAATGACGCTTTCGGGACTTATCATCGAGGACATCTACCGTCGGACGTTGAAGGCGGAGGTCACCGCTGATTCCTCGGAAGGAAACTCCGTGGGGGCTGAAAGAGCGTCAGACGGTTTGGCGTGTGGGTCCGAAGAGGCAAGAGCCACTGCCGATGTCTCCGAAGGAAACTCCGCCGGGTCGGAGGGCTCTTCTGAGATCTCAAGGGTGCGGGATCCATGGAAAACGCCGGAGGCCGGGTGAGCATATTCATAAAAATATTCAGAAAGAATGGAAAAGGTTTGGGACCCGTTGAGGAAGAAGGCGGTGGCGCTGACGCCTGAGGAGAAGGTGCGGCAGTGGTTCATCGGCGTTCTGAAGGAGCGGCTGAAGGTTCCTGAATATATGATGATGAGCGAGGTGGGGATGAAGTTCGGGGGGAAGGATTTCCGCGCCGACATCCTCGTCTACGGGAGGGACACGGCTCCGCTTATGGTCGTCGAGTGCAAGCGGGAGGATGTCCAGATGAGCCGGGAGGTGCTGGAGCAGGCGCTGCGGTACAATCTGGTGCTGAATGTGAAATATGTGGTGATCACCAACGGGTTGAAGACCTTTGGCTTCGCACGCGACGGCGAGTCATATTCACAGATGAAAACTTTCCCGGATTGGGAGACAATGCAGAAATAAATGGGTGCTACTATAACACAAGGCTATCTTGACAGGCCGATTTTCGGAATAGTCTCGGATGCGGCCGAGGCGTTGGGCGTGAGGGCTTTCGTGATCGGAGGCTACGTGCGGGACTGCTTTCTCGGCAGGCCGAACGACGACATAGACATCGTGGTGGAGGGGAGCGGAATCCAGCTCGCCGAGGCGGTGGCCGCGAGGATAGAGGAAAAGGAGAGGCGGCATTGCAACGTGTCCATATTCAAGACCTTCGGTACAGCGATGCTGAAATGGCACGGGGCGGAGATCGAGTTCGTCGGCGCGCGGAAGGAGTCCTACCGCCATGACTCCCGCAAGCCGATCGTCGAGGACGGGACGCTTGAGGAGGATCAGGAGCGCAGGGACTTCACCATCAATGCGATGGCCTTCAGCCTCCAGAAGGAGGACTACGGCGCTCTCGTGGACCCGTTCGGCGGCATCAGGGATCTCGCGGCGGGGATAATCCGCACCCCTCTGGAACCCGAGCGGACCTACAGCGACGACCCTCTGAGGATGCTCCGCGCGATCCGCTTCGCCACGAAGCTCAGCACGCCGGAGCAAAAATTCACCATCGTCCCGGAATCCTTGCGCGCGATGAGGAATATGCGCGATCGGGTGACAATCCTTTCAAAGGAACGCATCGTCGAGGAACTCAACAAGATTCTTGTCACGCCGCATCCCTCGGTGGGCTTCAAACTAATGGACGAGACCGGACTTCTTGAATATATCCTCCCGGATCTCCTGAAACTAAAAGGTGTGGAATCCGTTGACGGAAAGGGACATAAGGAGATATTCTCGCACACGCTGCAGGTCGTGGACAATGTGGCGGCATCGGAGATCGATGGCATTGCCGCCGGCACTTTGAAGGACTTCACGCCGGACGAGGGAGGGGACAGTTTCGTGGAGTCTGTCCGCACACAGCCGAATGTCTGGCTCCGCTGGGCTGCCCTCCTGCACGACATCGGAAAACCTGCCGCTAAGCGTTTCGACCCAGCGGTAGGCTGGACTTTCCACGGCCACGAGGTCGTAGGGGCGAAGATGGTTCCAAGAATATTCAAGTCCCTGAAGATGCCTTTGAACGAGAAGATGAAATATGTCCAGAAGCTCGTGAGCCTCCATCATAGGCCTATCGCCCTTGTGGACGAGGAGGTTACGGACTCAGCTGTGCGCCGTCTCCTGTTCGACGCCGGCAACGAGATTGATGACCTGATGCTCCTGTGCAACGCCGACATCACATCCAAGAACCCGGTGAAGGTCGCCCGGATCCGCCAGAATTTTGAACTGGTGAAGCGCAAACTCGTCGAGGTCGAGGCCAAGGACGCCATCCGCAACTTCAAGAACCCGATTACCGGTGAATATGTGATGGAGGTCTATGGCCTGAGTCCGTGCCGCGAGATAGGTGTCCTGAAGGAATATGTCAAGGAAGCCATCCTGGACGGCCAGATCGGCAACAACTTCGAGGAGGCCGACGCCCTCATGCGCGCCAAGGCCGCAGGGATGGGGCTTGTGCCCGTGGGTTTAAACAAAACAGATTCTCTTAAACAGTGAAGATTATGGACAGAAGAAAATTCATCAAGGTCGGAGCCGGCGCCGTCACTGTCGGAGCGGTGTCGGGCGGGTTCGCGCTTATGCGGGCTTCCGAACGTTCCGCTGAAATCGGGCCTTACGCTGGTTCCGTTGGTTCCGGGTCGTTGGAAGGCCTTTCGGGAGAACGGACATATTCATCGGAATCGGGAAAAGCGGGTAAGGATGATCTTCTTGTGAGGTTTCTCGGGACGGGCGCCGCGGACTGGGACGGCGTGGATGAGAGGGGAGAGTTGAGAAGGCTTTCAAGCGTCCTGCTTGACAACCGCATCCTGATAGACTTCACCCCTACCGACACCGACATGCTGCCGGAAGGGTTCGTGGCTCCGGATGCCGTGTTCTATACTCATTCGCATTCTGATCATTACAATCCCAAGTCCGCGATCGGAACCCTTAATGCCAAGGTCATCTATGTCGGCGACACCTGGCTGGAGAGGGCGAAGGCGGATTTCGCCGCCGCCTCTTCGGAACTCGGAAAGCCCTCGCCGGAGGTTGTCGGCATCCCGGTGGGCAGGAAGGTGCGGTGCGGCGACATCACCATCACCTCTCTTCCCGGCAACCATGCGACGAAGGACGACAGCGAGCAGACTCTCATCTACCTGATAGAGAAAGGCTCCGTTCGTGTCCTCTATGCGACCGACACCGGAGGGATCCCTGTGAGGGCCGCCAGACTTGTCGGAATCGACGCCCACATCGCTGACGGTAAGCCGATAACCGGACTGATCATGGAGGCTACCATGGGCATCGATTATGATGAGGATTTCCGGATCTACACTCACTCCAGTGTCGGCACGGTCCTTCGCACGACCCACGTCCTCCTGTCCACGGGACGGCTCACCGCCCCGGAAGGCCAGCCCGTCTACCTGACCCACATGGCCAGAACCCTCCACGGCACGCAAGCCCAGCTGGACGCCACCCTCCCGTCCCCGCTCCGCGCCGCCTACGATGGCCTGGAGGTCATCTTCCGAGGACGCGCCTGATCTGCCCGTGAGGGACTTCGGTGAATCCTGCGCCCCGTGTTAATGATTCTATCGACCCTGATTTACTGCCCGTGAGGGACTTCGGTGAGTCCTGCGCCAGGGAAGAGTGGGCTGTCTCGACTTTTACAAATCACTTTCAGCCCCATCCCCCGTATGCCGCGCTCCAGCCGCACATGGGCTGAAAATCTTTCACTTTTGCCGTGGACTTTTTCAGCCGGTTCTGCCCTTCATCGCCTTCTGTGGCACAACGCCATGAACGGGTTTCGTAAGCCTGTCCAGACGCCGCCATTGATGTTAGGTTTTTTCCTTCGTTAAATTCCTTCGTTAAAGAATAAGAAGAGACAGAAAGTGGATAAAGTTGTGTATCTTTAAGACCTTAAATTCGAACAGAAATGAAATCAGCACCACGTAAGGCCGGGAAGAAGCCGGCGGTCAGGGAGAAGCGGATCTCCAACATTGTTCGTCCGTCGGATTTGACCTCAAAGGAATGGCAGGTCGCTTTGCGGCGGCAGGCGGCGCAGAAGGAGAACCTTATTGTGCGGCAGCCTGCGGACGAGGGACGGTACGGGGTCTACGAGGTGAGCAACCCGCTCAGCCGCAGTGTCTACAAAGTCGTTTACAGGGGATTGGCAAGCAAATGGAACTTCTGCTCGTGTCCGGATTTCAAGACCAATCAGCTGGGGACATGCAAGCACATAGAGGCGGTGAAAATCTGGCGGACGGACCACAGGAAAGGCAGACTCGGGGATCTGCCGCCATATTCATCGCTCTATCTGACATATTCAGAGTGCCGCACCGTCCGTATCAGGATAGGGTCGGTCAGAAGAGCCTCGATGAGGCTTCTGGCGAGTGAATATTTTTCCGCCGACGGGGTCGCGCTTCCAGGCAAGGTGTCAGAGCTGGAGGGTTTCATCATAAGGGCGAAGGAACTCGACCCGGACTTCCGCTGCTACCCTGATGTGCTTGACTACATCTCGGAGACGAAGGATTCGGATTACCGTAAGGGCTTTCTGTCCAAACTGACGGACAAGGACTTGGACGGCCTTTTGAAAACCAGTCTCTACCCTTACCAAAAGGAGGGGATCCGCTTCGCCTTCGGGAAGGGCAAGTCCATCATCGCGGACGAGATGGGGCTTGGAAAGACGGTCCAGGCCATCGGCGCGGCGGAACTCCTCCGCAAGGCCGGGTTGGTGTCTTCCGTACTCATCATCTGTCCCACGTCGCTTAAGTACCAGTGGCAGAAAGAGATCGAGAAATTCACGGACTCTTCCGCCCTGGTGATAGAGGGCGATCCGGTCAAGCGCGCCCAGATGTACAAGTCTGACGTGTTCTACAAGATAGTCTCCTACCACGCTATGAACAGGGACGTGCGCCTGAAAGGGGAGATGTTCGCCGAATGTGTCATCATGGACGAGGTCCAGCGCCTGAAGAACTGGAACACCCAGATCGCGAGGTCGGCCAGACATATTCATTCGGACTATTCCATCGTGCTTTCGGGTACGCCGCTGGAGAACAAGCTTGAGGATCTGTATTCAGTGATGCAGCTGGTGGATCAGTACTGCCTCGGCCCTTACTACAAGTTCGTGGAAGAGACCACGGTCCGGGATGACACCGGCAAGGTGCTGTCCTACCGCAATTTGAATATGGTGTCGGAGAAGATCCGCTCACGCCTCATACGCCGCCGCAAGGCGGATGTCTCGCTTCAGATGCCGGCACGCACCGACAAACTGCTTTTCGTGCCCATGACCCCTCAGCAGAGGGAGATGCACGATGAGTGGAAGGCTGCCGTCGCCAAGATTGTGTACAAGTGGAAGAGAATGCATTTCATCAGCGAGACCGACCGGCGAAGGCTGCTGCTCATGCTCAGCCAGATGAGGATGGTCTGCGACAGCACTTTCATCCTTGACCAGAAGACGCGGTACGACACCAAGGTTGAGGAGACGATGAACATCCTCCACGACCTGTTCGAGTCCGGGGATGAGAAGGTGGTGATTTTCAGCCAGTGGGAGAGGATGACCAGGCTGATCGCCGCCGAACTTGCGGGTGCGGGCGTGCGTTACTCCTCCTTGAACGGGCTGGTGCCGTCGGAGAAGCGCAAGAAGCTGTGCGATGATTTTCAGGAGGATCCGGATTGCAGGGTCTTCATCTCGACGGACGCTGGCAGCACGGGTCTGAACCTTCAGGCTGCGTCCCTCGTGATCAATCTGGATCTGCCGTGGAATCCGGCGGTTCTTGAGCAGCGCATTGCCAGAATCTACAGAATTGGCCAGAAACGCAGCATCCAGGTCATAAACATGGTCGCGCGCGACTCGTTCGAGGAGCGGATGCTCTCGACCCTCAATTTCAAATCCTCGCTCTTCGAAGGAATATTCGATGGCGGTGATGACACCGTCGTACTGGATGACAGCCGCCTCGGCAAGGTGCTGGAAGGGGTTTCTGAATATGTTGACGCGCCTTCCGAGACCGAACCTTATGACGGATCAGCCGAAACGATGGAGAAGGATCTGACTGAGAAACCTGTTCCGGAGGTGGGTTTTGGAATAATGGATCCTGTTGAGGATTCCGATGTGGAGTCTGGCGTTGGTTCCGAAGTCATCCCTGAAAAGGAAGAGGCTGCCGTCGTGTATGGAGTTGGGAATGCTGAGGAAGCAGGAGCAGGGGGCGGAGCGGGCGAAAACGAGCCGGCGGAAGAGGGACAAAGGGTTGGGAAAGTCCGTCCTGCATCTCCCGAAGTCCTTGTCAGCCAAGGTGTCGCGTTCCTTTCCGGTCTGGCTGAGACCTTGCGCTCGGAGGAAGGCGTCCGGAATCTGACCGAGACCCTGGTCAAGACCGACCCCGTTTCCGGAAAGTCTGAGCTTCGCATCCCCGTTCCCGACAAAGAGACCGTCGCCGGCATCCTCGCCCTCTTCGGCAAACTCCTGAAAGGCTGACACCGACGCTTTGCCGGATAACGGTCAACGAATATGTCGAAGTGTCCTTCTATTCATTAGCCACAGGGTTGATGCCGGTACGGCGCGGCTCGGTGGCGGGCGGGAATGTCTTCCGCATCACTCGGAATCCCAGATTGACACTGGTGGGGTTGGAGTCCGGAGAAAAATGAGTATATTCGCACGCATTTTCAGGGAATGGGAGATACTAATCTTAGGACGGCTTTTCTTCAGCTGCATCTGAGCGTGCTGCTGGCTGGGTTTACGGGGCTGTTCGGCAAGTTGATCATGCTCAATGAGGCCACATTGACATGGTACCGGCTGTTCTTCACGACAGCCGTGCTTGTTCTGTTCATCGGATTCCCTAAGGTCAGTTGGAAGAAGTTCCTTCAGATCGCCGGGAACGGGACTTTGCTCGGGCTGCACTGGATCCTGTTCTACGCCTCCATCAAGGCGAGCAACGTGTCGATCGGTGTGGTCAGTTTCGCCAGTCTGGGATTCTTCACTTCGATTTTCGAGCCGCTGGTCTTCCATAGGAGGATCTCGGTGGTCGAGATGCTGCTGGCGCTCATCACCGTGGCGGGACTGGTGTGCATCTTCTCATTTGACTCCCGCTACCGGACCGGAATCATACTGGGAGTCATTTCCGCCGCCGTTTGTTCCTTATATTCAATAACCAACAAGATTGCCAGCGAGGGCGTGAGATCCCGGACGGTGCTGCTCTATCAGATGGCGGGCGGACTGCTCGGCGTGACTGTGATCATCCCTGTCTACCTTCTGATCTATCCTCCGACGCAGCCGGTGATGGTCTTCCCAACAGGTGCGAACCTGTGGTGGATGCTGTGTCTGGTACTGTTCTGCACGGTCGGTCTTTATCTCCTGCAGATCATTGTGTTGAGGAAGATGTCCGCGTTCACCGTCAACCTTACCTACAATCTTGAGCCATGCTACACCGTCATAATCGCCTTCCTCGCCTTCGGAGAGGCCCGCGAGTTGAACGCCTCCTTCTACATGGGCATTTCCCTGGTGATTCTCAGCGTGTTGCTTCAGACGGTCAGGGCGTTACGGAAGACCGCTTCGTAGGCCGGTGGCTGGCGGATGGAGTCGCTCTACAGGCTCAGTGGCCGATGCTCAATGACCGATGCTTAGTGACTGATGCTCAGTTGCCGAGGCGGTGCCGTCGCTATTGCCGCCGCTCGGGAATGATTACGTGGTGGTTCCCGATGGGGGAGCGGAG
>ERZ1026780.1866-NODE-1866-length-13048-cov-12.396675_pt1 | contig 13048 bp, 7 predicted proteins | sample MGYA00380126_ERZ1026780 | MGnify/ENA primary metagenome ERZ1026780 (study PRJEB33269, sample SAMEA4719762) | human gut metagenome | biome: human-associated habitat; feature: organic feature; material: feces | place: Cameroon | collected 2013-10 ... | reverse complement strand
AACGGCTACATAGAGCGGAAAAACGTGAAGTTCGACCGTAAGTTTGCTATCGACCGTGAAATGCTCTTTGAGTTTTTGGACAGCACACAGCCCGAAGCGATGGCGCAGATCCGCAAGGTGTATAAAGACGTTACCGAAGATACGGTGGTGAACTTTATCAATACCGAAATTACGAAAGCGAAAAGCAGTCTGTTATCCGTCTTAAAACACGGCGTGGAAATCGCGGGGTATAAGTTAGACCTTATGTATACCAAGCCCGCAACGACTTTCAATAAAGACCTGCTTATAAAATACAATAAAAATATCTTTTCCGTAATGGAAGAAGTGTGGGCGAGCGATACAGAGAGGATCGATCTTGTGGTTTTCCTGAACGGCTTTGCGATTATGTCGTTTGAACTCAAATGCAATTTTGCGGGGCAGAGTTATCAGGACGCGATTTTGCAATACCGCACGCAAAGAAACCCGAAAACGCGATTGTTCTATTTCAAGGCGGGGTGTATCGTCAACTTTGCAATGGATTTGCAGGAAGTGTATATGACGACGCGCCTTGCAAACGATGGCACGTTCTTTCTACCGTTCAATATGGGTAGCGGCACTGGAATTGACGCAGGCAAGGGCAATCCCGTTTATCCCGACAAATATTCCGTCTATTATATGTGGGAAGATATACTCAAAAAAGATACGGTGTTAGACCTTATCTCGGAGTTTATCTTTATCGAGCGCAAGGAAGAAACGGACGAAGTAACGGGCAAAACCACGGTAAAAGAAAAGGTAATTTTCCCGCGCTATCATCAACTTGACGTTATCCGCAAAACGATAGCGGACGTGGAAGTCAATCGCACTTCGCAAAACTATCTGATACAGCACAGCGCAGGTTCGGGCAAGACGAATTCTATTGCGTGGCTTGCACACAGGCTTTCTTCGCTTCACGACGAAGAGAACAAAATCGTTTTCGATAATATTATCATCTGCACCGACCGTGTGGTGGTGGACAGGCAGTTGCAGGACGCGGTGCGCGGTATCGAACACAAGACGGGGCTTATCAAAGTAATGGACGATAAATGTTCGTCGGCAGACCTTGCTCTCGCGCTTCAAAGCAATATCAAGATTATCGGCACGACGATACAAAAATTCCCGTATATCGTGGACACGGTAAAGAATCTGAAAAACAAGACGTTTGCCGTGATTATCGACGAAGCACATTCTTCCACAGCCGGCAAGGATATGGCGGCAATCACGATGACGCTCGGCGCGGGCGAAGTCGATTTTGAAGAGGGCGTAGTAGATACGCAGGATATGATTGCGGACGAAATCCGTCGCAACGGAAAACAAAAGAACGTTTCTATGTTTGCCTTTACCGCAACACCGAAAGCGACCACTCTCGACTTGTTCGGCAGATTGAACGCAAAAGGGCAGAAAGAAGCCTTCCACTTATATTCGATGAAACAGGCAATAGAAGAAGGCTTTATTTTAGACGTGCTTGCGAACTTCACCGAATACAATACGTATTATCGGTTGAACAAAGAGATTTCGGAAGATCCGAAGTATAAGACGGCGGAAGCCAAAAAGCAAATCGCGCGGTTTGTGGAACTGCACGAAACGAATATCGCGCAAAGGGTGGAAGTGATTGTCGAACATTTCCGCACGACGGTTTTGACTGAACTCGGCGGAATGGCAAAGGCAATGGTGGTAACGGCTTCCCGCGCAAGTGCAGTCAAGTATCGTCAGGCGTTTGAAGATTACGTTACCAAGAAAGGCTACGCGGGTATTCACGCGCTTGTGGCGTTTTCGGGAAAAGTGAAACTGCCCGATGACGAAACGGAATACACGGAAACGCTTCTGAACGGCTTTTCGGAAGATAAACTGCCGAAGAAGTTTGATTCGGACGATTACAACGTTTTGCTTGTGGCGAACAAGTATCAGACGGGCTTCGACCAACCGAAACTTTGCGCAATGTACGTTTTGAAGAAGTTGCGCGGGGTGAACGCGGTGCAGACGTTGTCACGCCTGAACCGTATCTGTCCGCCGTTTGAGAAAAAGACGTTTGTTCTCGATTTCGTGAATACATACGACGATATTGTCAAGGCGTTCGCGCCGTATTATACCACGACGTTGCTTGCAAATTCGGTTACGCCGACGGCGGTATACGATTTGGAAGCGAAACTCGACGGGTATATGATTTTAGATCCTTACGACGTGAATATGGCGGCAGAGATTATCTATAAAAAGATTATCGAATCAAAGGACAAAAATCAGTTGCGTTTCTATCTGCAACGCGCCGAGAAGAAGCTGAAAGAATACGAATTGATGAAACAAATCGAGATTATGGCGGTCGTGCGGCATTTTATCCGTTTTTACGAGTTTCTGATACAGGTATCGTGTTTCGAGGATGTGGAACTGCATAAAAAGTATCTGTTTTTGACTTATTTTGTTTCGTTCGTGAATATCTCTCAGCCGGGCGGCGGTTTCGATTTGTCCGGTAAGATTAAAGCGGACAACTTTATTCAGAAGAAAGGCGAAGAGCATAAAACAACCAAAGTTACGCCCGATCCGATCGTAAAACTGCCAACGGCGGACGACTTTAATTTGAACGAGGACAAAGTAAAACGTCTTTCGGAGATTATCGACGAAATCAACAGCAAAACGGGCAAAACCTACGATAACGACGTCGTAATTAAGGCAATGCTTCAAATCAAAGACTTGATGATGAAGTCAGAAAAACTGCGCGAGAGTGCGAAGGCGAACACGGAAAGCGACTTTGCGTTTTCGTATTTCGACGGTATCGACGACGCGCTGATCGAGGGACTTTCGCAAAATCAGGACTTCTTCTCGTTGCTTCTTTCTAACGACGAAATGAAGAAAGAGGTTCTCGGTATCTTCGTCAGCGAGATTTACAAGAGTTTGAGAGAAGATAAATGAAATGATTAATGTAGTCAATATTCATTTATTCTCATTTAATAGCGGAAAGATAATCTTACAAGACATTATCGACGGCGGCAAGATTATCAGAATCAAGACCGCTTATTCAAACGTAACACACATGGTGGCATAGTTATGAGACCGATAGAACCGCCGATAGGCAAGCCATATTGCTTTGCTGCGGTAAATAAAATACAAATTTAAGCAGTGATAGTTTAAGCACGTGTCATAAAAAAAGCGATATAATACAGATTTTTGCAATGAAGTAAGAATGTAATAAGAGCCGGGAATCAACTGATTTTTATTGTTGATCTTTCTGTCAAGATGTGTTATAAAAATGTACACAGGAAGCCGTTCAACCGGAATTTTAACTGCCCGGAGAGAAAAATATGTTTAATAGAAGAATTGAGATTACAAAAGAAAACGAGTCAATATTATTTGTCAACGCCGTTATTGAAAATTTGCGATATGCTATTATTTCTTTGGATGCCTTGTTTAATCAAAGGGATTATAGCGGCTATTACGACGAATACACATTTTACTTTTTTCACATGCAAAGCATACTTACAGCGCAGGGCAACATTTACAACGTTTTGTTTAATGATTATTTTGGAAGGAAACAAATCTCAGAGGAACGAGTAAAAAAAGTCAGAGATAGCTTTGGGATCGATTTAACAAAATATCCCTTAGTAGGAAATAAAAAATTTAGAAACAGTTGTGCGCATTTTGATGAACGCTACTATAAATTTAACAACGTCGGGGATATGAATATACTGCGTTCCGACACGTCGGAAGGCGAGAAAAAACAAATTTTAGAAACGCCGCATTTAAGAACGCTCGACTTAGATAAGTGGATTTATTATTCTTATGATGCAAAAGGGAAACGAATTGTTTTGGATCTCAACGAGCTGAGAAACGAAATGTATGATATGTTATCCGAACTATGTACGAACGATATAAGAAAAGAAAAGTGAAATAAGAAAAATCAAATAAATTTTTCCTTCCGTGGCGAGGTTTCGTGTGCACGATGCTTTGACTTTTGAAAACGGTTGTGATATTTTATAAATAACCGCTTGAATGTGAACAATATTTGGGAAAGACACTCGGTATTGCTTGTTTTATGGTCATCAACGTCTTTTCCAAGTTCACGTTTAATGGTTCATTAGCTTAAATTTGTTCAGGGTGTGGCGCAGTCGTCGCACCCTTGTTTTATTTCCGGAAGCATTTTCTTTATTATTAAGACAAAACGTATAAAAAGAAATCGTGAAACCATAGGGATTTTTGGAATTTTATGTTATACTGTTTTTGATGGTTTTTTTGAAAAGGTGAAACAATGTATAACAGGGTTGATATTGCAGAACGCAACATACAACCTTGATGCCAAATTGCAACGCTTTTCCAAAAATCAACGAAATACTGTATTTTTAAGCGATGGTTGATAAGGAGAGAAATATGAGTAGCGAGGGAATAATTCAAGGTTCGGCAGACGTAATACATACGGATACAAGGTCGCCTTTTGTAAAATTCGATTTAGTTGTTCAGGCGCAACAAACTCCCGGCGTTGTATTATTCAATAATTACGAACAGTTAAAAGCAAGTATCGGAAACGGGGTTTCGTATTATTCCCAATTTGAATACTCATTGGAAAATTATCAAATTGCGCTTAAACATCATAACGAATTGAAACACGTGAAAAGCGTGTTGGAAAAAACAAAAAGAGAAATTGTAAAAAACTACAATGCTCCGCTTGAAATAGTGGAAAAACGAATTGATGAACTGATTGATTTAATAAAGATTCCGTACAAAAAAGTCGATACGTTTATTAAACAAAACGAAAAGAATTCAAAGAAATATGAAATATATTGCTTTGCAAAAGAAGTCGCCGCGGCAAAAGGATTGCAGGAACATATGGAAGACATATTCAAAAGCCCGGCTTTTTTTGATGAAAAATGGCTCAATACGACATGTTCCGGAACAAGCTGGAAGACTGCGGTTTCTGAAAAGTTGGACAATGCCGCAAAAGATATAAACCATATTTTGTCAAGCCAAAACGACAATAAAGCCGGTATATTGGCGCACTATTACCAGACTTTATCAATGGATAGGGTTGCAGAATTCAGCGATTCGCTCAAAAAAACGTCATTACTCGCCGATAATGCGGATACCAAACCGCACTCAGTCTTTGCCGAAACTGACGAGGCAAAAGCAAATAAAGGTTCAGACGCGGCAATAAATCCGACAAACATCCCGGATTTCAAAGACTCGGATATTCTAAGTTATGTTGCAAATTCAATTAATCCATATACGGGGGAGGTCATTACCGGGATTGATGATTTGTTGAAATCGAGATTGGAAGACATTTCCCATAATTTACAACTGACCGATAACGTGTATTTCACGACGCGTTTTAAAAAGGCGGATAAATCCGAAACACAACGCAAGGAAGATGGTTTCACGGTTTGGAAAAAATGGACAACGCAGGAAGATTTAACGCTTATTGAGGAGTTTAATCAAGGACTTTCTGTTTCGGAAATCGCAGAAAAACATAACAGAACGGCAGGCGGAATAAGGTCAAGATTAAAGAAGCATAAGTTGGTAGATTAGATTTATTTGCGAATAAAGATAGAAACCTTATATTGAATCGGAAGCGCAGTCTTTTGATCTTTAATAGGATATTGTTGGAAAGTATTCAAGCGTCAGGAAAGCGCAAAACGCAGGAGCCTTTTTTATACAAATTATGGCACAAATTATGGCACACTTTTTATGAAACGTTGTGCCAAAAAGTGCAAAAATTTACCATAAAACAAGGAAAAACCGCCCAAAACAGGCGGTTTTTACCTATGGCGGAGCGTTAGTAACGTAAATCGAATTTAGTTGTCCTATATTATATCGAAGATTGCAGTTCAAACTCATGTTTTACTATAGAATTTAATTGCTCCTTTATTTTTTCAAACGGAACATTTAGATCTAATGTTTTTACGGATATTCTGTTCCCACTCATAATATAAGAATTGTCCGGTTGAATAGTATCATCCGTTTTTGCGTAAAGTAACATACCAGACACTTTATGCTCCGTTTCTTTCAGTTCATATTCCTTATTCTTTACATAAGTAAAAATCTGATATAAGTTTGCGGAATGTAAAGTGTGTGCGCCATATTGCTCCTGCGTATTATGCAAGTAATATTTTGCATCGATGATAAAAACATGATTCCCTTTGCGCAACATTATATCCGATTGCATTATCGGAAGCATATTCTTATCAGAATCGTCAATTTGCCATGCAATTTGCTCGGGATTGACGGATAACATAGGATAATGCTTACGATAATACTCAAGAATAAATTTCTCATAAAGCCTGCATTCCCTTTGCTCGTCAAGAAATGTCATTAGTTTTGCCGTGCCGTCGGATTGAGTCTGAAGCAAACCCTTTATTACTAAATTGCAGATTGACAATAATAAATGATAAGACTGATTATTTTTGTTATATTTGATATGCCAGTCTATACTGTAAACATCAATCAAATCAACATTTACAAAATACAGCATTAAGTTTTTCAGCTCTTTTTTACGCGCCTTTGATATATCGGCTTTCAACAATAGAAAAACCGTTGATTTCAGGATCTTATTGAAATAGCAATTTTCTGAAAACTCGTCATAGGAACAAACAAGTTGTGATTTCATTATGCTACGCGTTTTTATCGAATCGGAAACGTTTATTTTTCCTTTAATCGCCGAAAGCGGTTCAGTTAGATCAATATAACTCTTGTTTAATCCTCGCTTTAACTGTAAAGAGATACCTTTTGAAAGGATTGCTGCAAATAAATCCGCAGTATTTTCAAATTCTTCCATCGAAATATTCGAGTATCCGTTTTCGTTCAACACTTGAAACGCATAGGATAGCATGTAATATATATTTCTTACGGGAATCACTTGACTGCACCTCTCAACAAATTGCTCCAATCTTTTACTTTGGTCGGTTCATCAAACCAATACTCTTTGAGCATAGGAATAAGTTCATATTCGACAATATTTGAAAGTCTGCTTTCGTTGATTTCTTTGATATTGCAAAAATAACTATGCCCAATTTTGAACCCTTCGCCAAGTGATTCGTCTGTAGCAATAGCGTGATTGAGCGACTGAACAACATCTATCAACTTATCAAACTTCGGATTATTGAGATTCATCCGATATTCAACAAATTTTTCGTTATCAAATCCCGGCTTCATTTCATAGAACGCAAACCGTCTTCGTAGCGCATAGTCAAGCATAGCGAGGCTTCTGTCAGCCGTATTCATCATGCCGATAATATACACATTTTCAGGAACGGAAAATTTTTCATCAGAATACAACAGTTGCAATTTAACCTTTGCACGTTTGTCTGCCTCGACAAGCATAAACAATTCACCGAAAATTTTACTTAAATTTCCTCTGTTTATTTCATCGATAATAAAAAAGTAATCGTTATCGCTATCGTTTTCCGCCTTTTTACAGAAGTTATAGAATGGACCTTTTTTCAATACGAATCCGCCGTTTTCGGTAGGACGGTAACCCATAATAAAGTCCTCATAGGAATAACTTTGGTGAAACTGAACCATCATTACTCTTTCCGAGTCCTGCACGCCCATCATCGAATATGCAAGTCGCCTTGCCGCAAATGTTTTGCCTACGCCCGGCGCACCTTGCAAAATAACATTTTTCTTTACTAATATCAAGTCAACAAGAGTATTGTACTCCTCTTCAGACATATAAACTTCATTCAAGAAGTTTTCAACAGAGTATGGCGGATATACAATTTCTTTTTCTTCTATTTCTTCTTGATCATTTTCAAACAATGCGTTTAAATTTCTCACATATTCAGTATATTGAGTTATGTCGGTCAGCGTTTTGACAACAGCTTGATGCCAAGGGTGCTCCCATTCGCCTTTATCGATCCACTTAACTTTACGAATATTATTATACCCATCAGGTTGCGATGCATCATATATGTAGTCGGATTCAATTACGCCGCGCCCGATTATTTGTCTCATTCCACGCTTTACAAATACAATATCGCCCGGCTTCATCTCTTTAGCAAATTGCCAAGTTGCAAGCGCAGCATTTTTATATGAGCGCTCGGGATCAAAATCAGCTTTCATTTTTGCTTTCATCTGGTTTTTATCCGAAAACTTCGATAAATCGCCTATTTCGCCCCAACCAATAGCCATTATACCATTGTTATAAAATTCATCCCATTTCTCACTGCCATGTCCCGGTGCATACAGCCAATAATGCACGGCATTAGAGTCTTCTTCTACGATTGATGTGTTTTCGTCATCATTTACCTTTTTATTTTCTTGATTGACTCGCTCTGACTCGACGTATGCAGTATACGAAAGTTCTGGAAGATTCTTAAATAAATAATCTCCGGTTGAAATTCTCGATGAAATTGTTTCGCAAAGCCACAGGAATGTTTCTCCGTTCGGAACGTCCTTAAAAGATTTAACATCACCGCCCACAATTTCAGGGCAATATTCTTTAATATACCAACGTGTTCTCGAATCCAAATTAACAAAAACATACGGCCTTATCCAAAATAAGCCCATTGTAATATTCCACTTAATACAGCTCTGCCCACCAACCTTATCATAAAGTTCAATAAAGTCACTTTTTATAGCCGTTTTATCGGCAGAATCAGCGTACCTTAATGCTGTCCGAAACAATGTCCACAAGTTATCTATATCGTCGCTATTCCGTGTCCAGCCGAAAAATACTGCCTTCAAATTATTTAGAACAGGTATACCATCAAACTCGGTCGGAATTTCTATAGATTTATCTATATCAAACTCTTCGGAAAGAGAATGAATTATTGATTTTCTGGTAGTGGCAGACAATCCTCTATTGAACATTCCAAAAACTGTAAAAGGATCTATATCAATCACCGAATCATCTTTTTCAAGCTTTTGGAATTTCATATCCAAGCTATTAAAAACTTTTTGCAACATTTTTAATAACGACAGTCTATCTGTTTCGTATGATAAAAGTTTGTCTGCAAATGCCGAATAAAATTTTGTCCAATTGTAATTTATTTTCATTTCAATCTCCTAGTAATGTTTCTTCCCAAAATAATACAGAACTCAAAGTTGGGAAATAGTCATTGTTTCAGCCAATCGGCAATATCGATTATCGATACGCCTTCGTAGTCGTATTGCTCGTGACGGGTTCTTGCAATTACCGTTTTGGGATAGGCATCTTTTATTTGCAAAAGCGGTGACACTTCCCTTTGAAAAGTAGCGGGATCGGATATGTTATCCGAAACCTGAATATACATCTTTTCGTTACGTTTTATCGCAACGAAATCTATTTCTTTTTTGTACAGCACGCCGACGTAAACTTCATAACCTCTGCGAAGAAGTTCTATTGCAACGATATTTTCCAGCACTCTTCCGTAATCGAGATTTTTCGTTCCGAGTTTTGCGTAACGAAAAGAGTGGTCGCTCAAATAGTATTTATCGTTGGATGCCAAATACTTTTTGCCGCTTATATCGTATCTTCTGATTTTGTAAAACGCAAAGGCGTTGCAAAGATATTGAATATAACTGCTTATGGTTTTATGGTTAATTTTATCCTTATTCGAGGTCAACGTGTCGGCAATATTTCGTGCAGAAGTGAGATTCGACACGTTATCCATAAGAAAGTCCACAAGCCTGTCCATTAAAGAAACGTTTCTTATTTTGTACTTTTGACGAATATCTCTCACAATGAGTGTATCGAAAACATCTTTAATGTAGTCGTATTTTGATTCTATGTCGGAGTAGAGATACGAGCCTGCCATTCCGCCTTCTTTTGCATAGTTATCGAAAGCATCATAGATATTTTGTAGCTCGAAATATTCCAAATATTCCTTAAAAGAGAACGGATATACTTTAATTTCGAAAGTTCTTCCCGTAAAAAGCGTTGCCAAGTCCGACGAAAGCAAAAACGCATTCGAACCAGTGAGGTAAATATCGTATTTTTCCTGTGCGTGAAGACTGTTTATCGTCAATTCAAAATTCGGACAAAGTTGTACTTCATCGATTAGAACAAAATTATCAGCATTATCCATATATGCATCATCGATATACGCATTCAATGCATGGTAATCTTTTAACTTTTCAAACGCTTCAAGGTTAAAATTTATATGCACAATGTTGGCATTCGGAATACTCTCAAGGATATATCGTTTGAATGCTTCTAATAATTTTGATTTTCCGCTACGACGCACGCCTGTGATTACCTTTATATCCGGCGTGCCAATTACGTTTTTAAGCTTTTCAAGATAAAAATCGCGCTCGATAAGTTTCATTCACGTCACCTCGATTTTTATTATATCATATTAGTTTCCAAAAATCAACGTTTTTTGATTTTGGGAAATAGACTTTCGTGTAATTTTTTAGGGAAGATTTAAAATGGCTCTTTGGCGGGTGCTTGACTTATACAAGCACCCGCCAAACAATCCGCTAAGCTCGGTAAAAAGACAAATCTAAAGCACTCATGTTTATTTTTCCAATTGCACGAAAGACGGAGCGTGTAACGACGAGTTCGGCAACAATTTTGCTGGCGGCACAAATGTCGCAAGATCTCTTTTGACAAAACAAAAAGCGCTCTTGCGAGTGCTATTTTTGTAGCGGAAGCGAAGGGATTCGTCCGACCGTGCCCTTCGGCGGTAAGTGTAGTGCAACGGAACGCTACGGCATTTCGTACTCCCAAAACAAAAGAGATAAGTCGGCGAGAGCAAAAGAAAAAGGCTTGACTATTTTTGTCAAACCTTTTCTTGTGCGACTCCAAGCCGAGCCGACGTTGGCGGAGAGAAAGGGATTCGAACCCTTGCGCCAGTTTCCTGACGACCGCATTTCGAGTGCGGCTCGTTATGACCTCTTCGATATCTCTCCAATCTGATTACGTCGGGAAAATGCCCAACGTGTGTAATATACAACATTTCGCCGGATTTGGCAACCATATTGCGGCAATTTTGCAAAAATCCTTTAATTAAAGCAAAGGCAAAAATAATAAGGTGTAGAACAATTATTATATTGTAATAAAACTTGTTTTGTGATAACATTATTTTATTAAGAGGAGGGAATATGAGGAACTCACGTTGCTATTATTCGGCAGATCTTTTTCAATTTTTACACGAAAATCCACAAACGATACTTGGTATAATTTGCGAAAACGATAGTTTTTCTGAAACAACGCTTTTGCAGAAGAATACATGGTCAGAAGAGATAAATATTTTACAGAAAGAATTTGCGCGTTTTGATGAAGGGCGTATTATATTTGAATATACTATACCGAGGATTTGCAAAAGAGTGGATGTTGTTTTTTTGCATAAAAATGTTGTATATTTGCTTGAATTTAAGTGCGGAGAGACCGAGTATAAAAAAGGCGCAAATGAACAGGTGTTGGACTATGCACTTGATTTGCAAAATTTTCAAAAAGAAAGCCATGACAAAATAATTATCCCTATTGTTGTTGCAACAGAAGCAAAAACGATTGAAAACTCTTTCATAGTAAAAGGTAATATAGCAGAGCCGCTCTTTTGTAATAGAGGCAATATCGGGGAGACTATAGCGTTAATAGATGAAAAAATTTGTTGCAACAGTTTCAATTACGAGCAGTGGGAAAACTCGGAATATCTTCCTACACCTACAATAATCGAGGCAGCGCAGGCGTTATATAATGGGCATAAAGTTGAAGAAATAACCAGAAGTGACGCAGATGCAAAAAATCTGAGCGAAACAACGCGTGCAATTGATGAAATAATCGCATATAGCAAGAATAACAAAAGAAAATCCATATGTTTTGTGACGGGTGTACCCGGTGCAGGAAAAACATTGGTAGGGCTTAATCTTGCCATTGAACATGCAAATGCACGACAAGGGGAACATGCGGTGTTTTTATCAGGCAACCAACCTCTGGTCAGTGTTTTGCAAGAAGCGTTGGCGCGTGATAAGGTAAAACAAGCAAGCGAGGAAGGAGAAAAAATCTCAAAAAGAGAAGCATTACGAGAAACAAGTGCCTTTATTCAAATCATACATAAATATAGGGATAGTTTTGTTGGAAATGATGATGTTCCGCCTGAAAGGATTGCTATTTTTGACGAGGCGCAACGGGCGTGGACAAAAGAAATGATTTCAAAATTTATGAAAACCAAAAAGGGAGTCTTGGATTTTGATTATAGCGAGCCAGAATTTTTAATAAGCACATTAAACAGGCATAATGATTGGGCGGTTGTTATTTGTTTGGTCGGTGGCGGACAAGAGATAAACACAGGAGAAGCAGGTCTTCCTGAATGGTTTGACTCATTGAAAAAGTCTTTTTCAGAATGGGATGTTTTTGTTTCGCCACAATTAAACGATACGGAATACACAAGAGGAAGAAAATGGGCGGAGATGATCGAAGACTTAAACATCAATCAGGATGTAAATTTGCATTTAGCGTCATCAATACGGTCATTTAGGACGCCAGATGTATCCGCATTTGTAAAAGCTATTCTTGACAATGATTTACAAACAGCGCAATCATTATATCAGAAAATAAAAAACAAATATCCCATTCTTTTAACAAGGGATTTAGAAGAGGCAAAAACATGGGTAAAAGATCAGTGCAGAGGAACAACGAGATATGGTTTAGTGGCAAGTAGCGGTGCATTGAGATTAAAACCAGAAGGTATATATGTTAAAAATGATATTGATGTTGAAAACTGGTTTTTGAATGACAAAGATGACGTTAGGTCAAGCTATTATTTGGAAGATGTTGTAACAGAATTTCAAATTCAGGGGTTGGAGCTTGATTATACAATAGTTGCATGGGATGCCGATTTTAGGTATATAAATGGCTGGACATACAACAAATTTAGCGGCACAAAATGGCAAAATATAAACTCAGATGATAACAAAAATTACCTTAAAAACGCTTATCGTGTTTTACTAACAAGGGCAAGACAAGGTATGGCTATTTTCATTCCAAATGGAGATGATAGCGACGAAACAAGATTACGCAAGTTTTATAATGGAACATACAATTATTTGAAGAATATTATGGATAATTGAGAAAGTTTTTACAGGTCGGACGATGAAAAAAGCCCGACTTTTTTTGTCATAAGGAAGCGAA
>ERZ1026780.1862-NODE-1862-length-13070-cov-5.200307_pt1 | contig 13070 bp, 2 predicted proteins | sample MGYA00380126_ERZ1026780 | MGnify/ENA primary metagenome ERZ1026780 (study PRJEB33269, sample SAMEA4719762) | human gut metagenome | biome: human-associated habitat; feature: organic feature; material: feces | place: Cameroon | collected 2013-10 ... | reverse complement strand
GTCGCGGCCTGGCCGCTCGCCGCCGCGCTGGATGCCGGCAGCGCATGGACGTTCGCCCACGCCACGAGCATCCCCAACACGGAGGGGACGACACCGCCCACCCTGGCGCGCGGGGCCGTCAACGGGCACGACGCGCTTGCGTTCAGCGGCGAGACCATGAGCTTCCTCACGGGCAGCGCCGCGCAGCCGATCAGCGGCCGGTCGTCGTTCACGGTCGCGCTCGTCTTCCAGACGGAGAAGGGCTTCGTCGGCTCGGCCTCGGAGGAAATCGCGACGGCCACGCAGATCTTCGGCACGTCGATGGAGCAGAGCTGGACCGAGGGCCGCCTCTACGGCCTCGCGCTCGACGACCAGGGGCGCGTGGGGTGCGGGATGTTCGGCGGGCGCTGGAAGGAGGGGACCGTGCAGAAGACGATGGAGAGCGAAAACCTCTGGTCCACGAACCGCGTCAACGACGGGCGGCCGCACGTCGTCGTCTGGAAGTGGGCGTGGAACGGGTCGCACGTCCTGCGGGTCGACGACGCGGTGTTCAGCCTCGCGTCCCCCTCGAACGGCGTGAAGCAGACCGCCCAGACGCGCATCCTGCTCGGCGTGGGCGAGCGCCAGTCGGCGCCCGTGCGCCGCTTCAGGGGATTGCTCGCCGATCTGCGGATGCTGGCCGGGGTGGCCTCCGACGCGCGGTGTATGCAGCTTGCACGGGAGCTGGGGGTGCGCTACGGCGTCGAGGCGTTCGCGGGGACGCGCCTGTGGAACGACGTCGCGGAGCCGGCGCGCGCGGAGGTGCCGGCGGCGACGGCGAGCTGGACGGCCGACGCGCTCGGCCTGCCCGCCGGAGCGGCCGTTGACGCCTGGGCGGAGGACGCGGGGAAGGGGAGCGGCAACGGGACGCCCTGGACGTTCACGCGCGCGCTCGCCGACGTGATCCTCGTGAATCAGACGGCCACCTATCCGGGGACGACGGAAAGCCCCGTCGTCGCCGTCGATGCGCGCACGGGCCGCTCGTTCGTGTCGTTCAACGGACGGAATGCGTGCCTTGCGCTGACGGGCAGCTCGCCGACGCCGGTCGGCGGCGCGGACGGCATGACCGTCTCGATGGTCGTGCGCTTCACGGGACGTGGACAGGGCGGGGGCTCGTTCTCGCCCGCGAACACGGCGCCGTTCTTCGGATCGGCCTACGGCATGGATTGGCAGAACGGCAAGGAGAACTGGCAGCTCACGCTGTCGGGTGCGTCTCGCCTGGGTTTCGCCCACCGATGGGGCGAGGCGGGTCCGGAGACGGTTCGCTCCCGCCAACGGTTCCTCGACGACGGCGAGGCGCACGTCGTCGTGGCGCGGCTTCCGAAGAAGGGGACGGCGGAGACGCTGGCCCTCTTCGTGGACGGCTACAAGGAGACCTCTTCCTTCCGCGCCTCCAACACCGTCCACAACACCCGCATCCTGCTGGGCGGGTCTGAATACAGCGGCGCGCGCTATGCGCCGGTGGACGTGGCGGAGATCCGGCTCTGGAAGGATGCCGTGCTGGACGACGACCAGGTGCGGACGCTGAGCGCGGACCTGGCGGGCCGGTACGGGCTCGACCTTGCGGGCGCGACGCGCGGCGGGGCGGCGGCCGGGCAGCAGCGGTCACGCGAGGTGTTCGTCCACGCAGGCGCTTCGTTCGGCGGAACCGGCACCCACGGTAACCTGCTCTGTCCGGGACAGACGCTGTGGGGCGACGGCACGGCGGACGGCCTTCTTACGCTCGCGCCCGGCGCGGTGCTGATGGCGACGGCGACGAACACCTTCGCGTGTACGGGCGGCCTGGCGTTGATGGACGGGGCCGTGCTGGCGGCGGACTTCACGTCGGGTGCGGCGGTGCAGCCGGTTGCCGTGACGGGCGACCTGGTTCTGGAGGGCGGCGTGACGGTGCGGCTTGCGGCGCCGGAGCGGATGCGCCCGGCGGGAACGCTCCTCACGTGGACGGGGGACTGCCGTCTGCGGGGGGCGGAGAGCTTCACGGTCGAGGGCGACGCGGCGTCGGCCGTGAGGGTGCGGCTGGACACGGAGCGGAAGCGCCTCGCCCTCGTCCCCGTCGGCGGCAGCGTGCTGCTCGTGCGGTAGGGCGCCCGGTCGCGACAAGCGCGCCCCTCCCGCGTTCGCCCGGTCGCGTCCGACAGTGGCGCTGGGGGAGGGTCGCGCTTGTCGCGACCGTTTGGCTCCCGCGTTCGCCCGGTCGCGACAAGCGCGACCCTCCCGTGTTCGCCCGGTCGCGTCCGACAGCGGCGCTGGGGGAGGGTCGCGCTTGTCGCGACCGTTTGGCCTGGCGCGCGAAGTACCCGCGCCGCCCTCGGCGCGTGGCGTCCGACAGCGGCGCTGGGGGAGGGTCGCGCTTGTCGCGACCGTTTGGCCCGGCGCGGGTACTTCGCGTGCCGGGCCGTCGTTCGCGCGTTCGCGCGGAAATCGGGCGGGGCTGCGCATGGAAATGAAAAATCATGGTAAAATGTTTCCGTCTTGAAGGAGAGATCATACATGAGGAAGCTGTTTTTGCTGTGGACGGCGGCGTGTGCCCTGGGGGCGCTGGCCGGAACCTACGTCTGGCAGGGCGCGGCGGGCGGCGCGTTCTCCTCGTCCGCGAACTGGCAGGGCGGCGCCGTGCCGCCGGCGGACAATCCGGCGACGGTTCTCGACTTGTCGGCGGCGACGGGCGACCTCGTCCACGACCTCGGCGCGCTGAAGGTTTGCGGCCTGCGCCTCGGCGCGGGCGCGGTCACGGTGTCCGGCGCGGGCGGGTTTGTCCTCGCCGGTGCGGACGAGGCGGTCGTCTCCCTTGCGTCGGGTGCGTGTACGCTCGCCTGCCCCGTCGCCTTCGCGGGGCCGACGGCGTTCCTCGGAAGCGGAACCTGCACGCTCGCGGGCGCGCTCACGGGCGCAGGCGAGGTGCGCGTCGCGCTGGAGACGGCGAACGACTGCGTGACGCTCGCGGGCGACGGCACGGCCCGCACGGGCGCGACGCGGCTTGACCGCGGCATCCTGGAGGTGACGACGGCCGGCGGCTTCGGCACGGGGGCGATCTACGCCTGCACGAACGGCCTGAACGGTACGTCCGCAGGCGTCTACTCGTGCCTCCGCTGGAAGCCGGAGGCCGACGCGACGCTGGCGAACGAGCTGCGGGTCGGGAGCGAAATCAACGGCAACGCCGTCTTCGCCGTCCATAATGGCCGCGCGGTCGTGCTGGAAGGCGCTCTCCATGTCTATCCGCCGACGCCGAAGCTGACCTTTGGGGGGCGCACGGAGATCAAGGGCCGGCTGGTCGGCGTGCGCTTCACGCCTGCCGACAACCTCGTTCTCACGCCCGCGAGCAGAGCATCCGCGCCCGTCGTCCTCGCCACGTCGCCCCAGATCAACGGCGGCCGCCTCTGGTCGGGCGGAGGGGCGGACTCGCGCGTCGTCGTCACGGCGATGTGCCCGGACGTGGGCGCGCTCACGGGCTGGGGAAACGCGCGCTTCGTGTGCGGGCGCGCGCACGTCTTTCCGGCGCAGCCCCATGTCTTCGCGCAGAACGCCGCCCAGTCGATCACGGTCGACCTCAACGGCTTCGACAATGAATTCGGCGGCTGCCAGGACGGACAAGCCGCCAAGCCGGGCGTGGTGACGTTCCTCAACTCGGCGGCGGAGGCGTGTCCGACGCTCACGCTCAACCAGGCCATCGACCACCCGACGTGTGGCTACCGGATCGAGGGGGCGCTGAACCTCGTTTCGCAGGGCTCGGCGTCGCTCACGGTCACGAACACGGTCGCCGTCGACGGGACGCTCACCGTGCGCGACGGGCAGCTCACGTTGGCCGGCCCGGCGGCGGACGGGACGCCGCTTGCGTCGCGCGTCGTCGTGGAGACGGGCGGCGCCCTCGACCTGAACGGCGCGACGCGCACGTGTACGGCGTTCGAGCTGAACGGCGGCACGATCCAGAACGGCGTCCTGCGCGCCCTGACCAATTCGGTGACGGAGGGGCGGATCGCGGCGACGCTCGCGGGCGACTTCGACAAGACGGGCGAGGGCACGGTCGCGCTCGACATGCCGCTTGCGGCGACGCCCGTCCGCATCCCCGCCGCGTACGACGTCCCGGAGGGAACGGTTGCGTTCTACTCCTTCGACGAGGCGGACGACGTCTGCAGGGACGGAGGCCCGAACGGCTACGGCCTGGCGCCGGGGGGCGCGGGCGCCGTGGCGACGAACGGCGTATGCGGCGGCGCGCTCTACTTCGACGGCAGGGGGTACCTGGAGCGGAAGGTGTTCCCGGAGCGGATGCCCGTCGGCATGAACGCCTTCTCCGTGGGCGCGTGGGTGAAGATCGAGGCGGACGTGCGCGACGCGATGACCCCCAACACGGAGGTCTGCCTGTGGGGCTACGGCTTGGGCTCGTCCTTCATGGGCAACACGATGGCCGTCAAGCGCGAGGCGGGCGGCTTCTATTACCACAACTACTGGAACAACCACAACCATTCGTTTCCCTGTGAGACGCTCGTGGACGGCGCCTGGCACCATGTCTGCGAGGTCTTCGACGCGGCGGCGAAGAAGCGCCACGCCTACGTGGACGGCCGGCTGGTCCACACGAAGGTCCAGGATGCGTGCCAGCTGACGAGCGGCGTCTTCCGCATCGGCGCGAGCGCGAACCATCTCGGCTCGAACATGCGCGGCTTCCTCGACGAGGTGCTGTTCGTCGCACGCGCCCTTACGGCGGACGAGGTGGAGGCCCTCTATGCGCGGCACGTGCCGCGCACGGCGGCGTTCGAGCGCCTCCCCGACGTCCGCGTGGCGGAGGGGACGGTGGCCGTGGCGCAGGACGCGCCGGCCCTCCTCTACCGCTTCAACTCGGTGGACGCCCTCCTGAAGAACGACGGCCCCGGCGGCCACGACCTTGAGGTGGCGGCGGGCGAACCGGCGTTCTCGGACGCATCGCCGTACGGAACAGGCGGCAGCCTCTACCTGGCGGACGGCGCCTACCTCACGCTCGCCTCCTACCCCGACGAGATGCCGCGCGCGCGGCAGTCCTTCACGATGGGCTCGTGGGTGCGCATCGACCGCGAGAAGGCCCTGGCGCGCTACCTCTCTTCCGATGAGATCGGCTGGCTCCACTTCGGCGGCGAAGCGGCCTACACGGGCATTTCGCACGCGAAGCTTGCCAGGGAGGCCACCGACCCTGATCTGGGGATCAACTTCTACTGGAACAACTTCAACGTCTACGGGACGCTGGCGGGTTTCCTGGACGGCGCGTGGCACCATGTCGTCACGACGTGGGACGAGGCGACGAAGACGCGCGTGACCTACTACGACGGGAAGGTCCACAACCGCGTGACGGCCTCGGATGAGGTGTTCGCCCAGCTGGACATTCAGCCGAAGAACGTCTTCGTCGGAAAGGCCATGAACGGGAACGCCTTCTCCGGCTGGCTGGACGAGGTGGCGTTCTTCCCGCGTTCGCTGACGCAGGAGGAGGTCCGGCGGTGGCAGGCGGCCGAGCTGGCGCAGACGGACAGGTCGCTGCGCGTCGTGGGGCGGCTTTCCGGCGCGGGGACGGTGGCGGGCACGCTCGCCCTCGCGCCGGGCGCCGTCGTCGAGGGCGCGGCGACGCCGCTTGCGGTCGAAGGGGAGGTGCGCCTTGAGGGCGCGGGGACGTTCGTGCCGCCGGCCCCGCCCGAGGCGTGGGGAGCGTCGGCGCGCTGGCCGGTCCTCGCGGCGACGGCGTTTGCGGGCACGGAGCATCTTGCGGATTGGACGGTGGCGGGAGCCAAGCCGTCCGCGCAGGTTTCGTTCAAGGTGAAGGACGGCGTGCTGACGGCGCAGGTTGCCCAGGCGGGCATGGTGCTGATCATCCGCTAGGAGGAGGGACGAATGAAGCGACTTTTTCTGCTGGGCGTGGTGGCGATGGGGGCGATGATAGACGCGCGCGGGTTCACCGTGCGCGTCTGCCCCGAAAACCACTTCACAGACCAAGAGGCCGCGTGGTGGACGGAGCGGGCCGACCGCACGATCGTCCTCTCGAACGCGGTGACGGCGGCGCAGGGCGCGCAGCTCGACGGGGTGTGGCTGCCGCCCGGGCGCACGGCGACGCTGCCGCCGCCCGTCCCGGCGGGCCGCGCGCTGCGTACGGAGCGGCTCTCGGCGTCGCGCGCGGCCGTCACGAACGGCGGCTTCCAGGCGACGCTGCGCGTCGATCTCGCGGACGTACGGGAGGACGAGCGCCTGTGGGCCGTGCCCGGCGGCGTGGAACTGTACGTGCGCAAGGCGGGACGATTCGCCTACGACCGGGGCATGGGGAACTACCTGCCGTTCAGCCGCGCGGACGGGGCCTGTCCCGTCCTGGAGGCGAAGCTACCCGGTCCGGCCGCCCGCATCGGCATCCCGCTCGCGGCCGTCCCGCGCGACCTCGGCGAGGAGGAGGTGCGCCTCAACTACGACGGCACGCATTGGCAACTGTCTCTCGCGGGCCTTTTCGACGAGGAGTTCCCGTGGTACGCGGCGGCCTGGCCGGAGGAGCCCGTCGCGACGACGTTCTCGCCGCGCGTGCGGGCGGCGGCGTTCCGTCTCGGCGCGGCGGCTGACCTCGTGCAGGCGGATTACGGGCCGTCCGCCGCGCGCCCCGTCACGCGCCCAATCCAGTACTGGACGCCGAACGACCATAACGCCTGGGTGGGGGATGTCGTCTGTGGGTTCGACCGTGGGCGCTTCCACGTCTTCTACCTCTACGACCGCCGCCACCACAAGTCGCGTGCGGGGCGGGGGGCGCATTACTTCGCGCACCTCTCCACCACGAACCTGACGGAGTGGTTCGAGCATCCTGCGCTCGCGCTCACCGCGCCGTGGGAGTCGCACGGCACGGGGACGCCGTTCCGCTGGGAGGGGAAGTTCCATCTCGCCTACGGCCTCCACACCGTGCGGACCGTGCCGTGGGCGCAGACGACGGGGCCCGCGATGGCTGCGTGGCGCGCCGCGCACGGCGGTGCGGAAGGGATTTTCCGCATGGCCGACCTCGCGCCCGCCGTGCCGCAGGGCGGCACCTACGCCTCGTCGGCGGACGGTCTGCGCTTCGAGAAGTCGGGCGTCCTCTTCACCGCCGCGCAGAACCCCACCGTCTACAACCGCCCGGACGGCTCGCTCGGCCTCGCCGACTACGTGCGCCTCTGGCGGAGCGACCGCTTCGGGGGATGGACGGTCGCCGACGACACGAAGCACGCGCGCGGGGATTGTCCGAGCGTCTTCTCGTGGAGGGGGCATTCCTACGTCATCCAGGGCTTTTTCATGATGGACCACTCCGCGTCCGGGAAGCCCGGCACGTGGGAGGCCTGGGAGGAGAGCGGCGACGACCTCTACGAGGGACTGGCCGTGCCGATGGTCGCGCCCTGGCACGGCGACCGGCGGATTCTCGCGGGGTGGATCAACCACGTCCACGGCTGGGGCGGCTGGCTCTGTCTGCGCGAACTCGTCGCCGAGCCGGACGGGCGGCTCGGGACGAAGTGGCTGCCCGAGGCGCCGCCGCCCGGCGACGTGCGGACCTTTGAGGTCGCGGCGGGGGCGACGTTTGCGCACACGTTCGTCTCGGAACAGGGGGCGCGTCTGGAGCTGCGCGTCGACGCCGCTGAACGGCGCGCCCAGTTCTCGGACTGCGGTGCGGACGGCGTGGCGCCCCGGCGCGAGACGCTGCGGGAGATCCTGATGCGCCTGCCCGCGAAGGAGCGGACGATCAACGCGGTCAACCGACAGGAAGTACCGCACCGCGGCGGGAACTTCGCCATTGGGAAGGTCCGGGGGTTGGACAGGGACTACACGGTGCGCGTCGCCGTGTGGTACGACGCGAAGTCCGACGCGACGCTGTTCGACGCGGAGATCGCGGGGCGGCGTACGCTCGTCTGCCGGCGACCCGGGAAGTACGCCTACGCGGAGCCGCCGGACCTCGCGCGCGACCCGAACCGTCCGCAGCTGCGGTACACGCCGCGTTTCGGATGGGTCAACGATCCGAACGGCCTGACGTGGCAGAACGGCGAATGGCGCTTCTTCTACCAGCACAACCCCACGGGAACGCAGTGGGGGAACATGCACTGGGGCTACGCCGTCTCGACGGACCTCGTCCACTGGGAGGAGCGGAAGCCCGTCCTCGCGCCGGACGCGATGGGGATGATGTTCAGCGGCTCGGGCGTGGTGGACCGGGAGAACACGGCGGGCTTCGGGAAGGACGCGCACGTCCTCCTCTACACCGCCGCCGGGGAGAAGGGGAAGCCGTTCACGCAGTGCCTCGCGTTTTCGCGCGACGGGCGACGGTACGAGAAGTACGCGGGCAACCCCGTCATCCCGCAGCTGTCGCCCGGGAACCGCGACCCGAAGGTGTTCTGGCATGCGCCGACGCGCGCGTGGGTGATGGCGCTCTACGGGGAGGAGAACGGGCGGCACGTCGTCTGGATCCTCACGTCGCCCGACCTGAAGACGTGGACGAAGCGCTCGACCGTGACGGGGGGCGAGACGGCGAAGAAGGACCGGTGGCTCTACGAATGCCCGGACCTGGAGGAGCTGAAGATCGAGGGCGAGGACGGGACGGCCTGGGTCCTCTGGGGTGCGGACAACGCCTACGCCGTCGGGACGTTCGACGGGGCGGTGTTCCGCCCCGAGGCGGCGCGCCTTGCGGGCGTCGTCGCCGCCCGGGAAGGGGGCATGCCCTACTATGCGGCGCAGACGTATGCGAACGCGCCGGACGGACGCGCCGTCTGGGTGGCGTGGTACCGTCTGCCGAAACGGCCCTGCATGGACTTCACCCACGCCTTCAGCCTGCCGCAGGAGCTGTCCCTGCGCCGGACGCCAGAGGGCCTGCGCCTCGTGCGCCGGCCGGCGCGCGAACTCGCCGCCCTGCGCGACGGGGCGGCGGTGCCGTTCGCCCTCTTCGACGGGGAGCTTGCGGAGATCGACGTCGTCTGCGCGGTCGCGTCCGACGGACGCCTCGCGCTCGACCTGCGTGGCGTGCCGCTCGTCTACGATGCGGCGAAGGGGACGCTCACGGTCGCGGGACGGACGTTCGACTGGCCGCTCGACCGGGGACGGCTCGCCTTCAAGGCCTTCCTCGACCGCGTGGGGCTGGAGATCTTCTCGGCGGACGGCCTGCGCGTGGCCGCCGTGCCGGAGGCGTGGCCCAAGCCGCCGTGCCGGTCGCTTGCCGTCACGGCGCGCACGGGCGTGACGGAGGCATCGTTCAGGGCGACGCGCCTCCGCTCGATCTGGACGCCGTGCGCGGTGAAGCCGTCCGCACCCGTCGTCTTCGACGACTTCGAGCGTGCGGACTGGGGGGCGTGGACGGTGACGGGGACGGCGTTCGGGAAGGGCCCCGTCACGAATACCCTGCCGCGCCAGGCGCGGGTCGGCGGCTTCAGGGGGCGTTCGTTCATCACCTCCTACCACGGTGGGGACGGCGCCACGGGTACGCTCACCTCCGCCGCCTTCACGGTCACGAAGCCCTACGTCAACTTCCTCATCGGCGGCGGCCGCGCCCCCGGCCGCGCCGAGCTGCAGCTTCTCGTGGACGGCAAGGTCGTCCGTGCGCAGACGGGCTGGAACGAGCCGGCCGACGGCCCCGGCATCGGCGAGACCCTCCACCCCGCCTCGTTCGACGTGCGCGCGTTCCGGGGGCGCACGGCGCGCCTGCGCGTCGTCGACACGGCACGGGAGGGCTGGGGACACATCAACGTCGACGCGATCACGTTCGACGAGGCGCCGCCCGCCCCGCCCGTCCCCGCCCATACGCGCACGTTCGTCGCCGCGAAGCCCTACGTCCTCTTCCCGATGTGGAACTGCGGACCCGGCAGCCTGCGGCGACGCCTCACGGTCTTCGCGGACGGCGCGCCGATCCGCGTGATGGACGTCCTCCTGCCGGAGAAGGATCCCGACTGGTGGGCGTGGATGGACGTCTCCGCCTACAAGGGCCAGGCACTCACCTTCCAGATGGACGTCACGGGGCTTTCCTACGACCCGCTCGCCACGATCGAGGCGGCGGACCGTCCGCGCGAGGCGGCGAACCTCTACGACGAGCCGAACCGTCCGCAGCTCAAGTTCTCCCCGCGCCAGGGCTGGCTCAACGACCCGAACGGCCTCGTCTACCGCGACGGCAAGTGGCTCCTCTTCTACCAGCACAATCCGTTCAGCGTGTGGTGGGGCAACCTGCACTGGGGCTATGCCGAATCGACGGATCTCGTCCACTGGACGGACCACGGCGCGGAACTCGTCCCGGAGCCGCCCCATCGGGACATCATCAGCGGCTCGGGCGTGGTGGACCGGGAGAACACGGCGGGCTTCGGGAAGGACGCGCACGTCATCCTCGTGAAATACGGTCCCGGCCTCTGCGCCTGGACGGCGCCGGACGGGCGGCACTATGCCTACTGGCCCGGGAACCCGCTTTCGCGCACCGTGCCGGGTGCCGATCCCAAAGTGATTTGGTACGCGAAGGGGAAAAAGTGGATCTGCCTCACGCACGGCGTGGAGGATCGGACCTACACCGTCTACATCTGCTCGTCGCCGAACCTGCGGGACTGGATGCTGGAGAGCAAATTCTACGGCGACCACGTCTCGAAGGGCCGCCAGCAGTACCTGCACGAGTGTCCCGGCCTGGAGGAGCTGCGCATCCGGGGCGAGAAGGGGACGGCGTGGATCCTCTGGGGCGCGAACGCCGTCTCCGCCATCGGATCGTTCGACGGGAAGGTCTTCACGCCCGTGGAGGAGCGCATTCCCACCTACCAGCGGCAGCCGGGCGCGAAGGGCTGGCCGTGGTACGCCGCCCAGGCGTTCCAGAACGGTCCGGATGGGCGTGTCGTCCTGATGCCGTGGCTGACGCTGAACATGGTCGCCCTTGACCGGCGTAGCGCGTTCAACCAGGCGCTCGGCATCCCGCAGGAGCTCGACCTCGTGCGGACGGCGGAGGGGCTGCGCCTCGCGCGCCGTCCCGTGCGGGAGATGGACGCCCTGCGCGCCGGCCCCGCCGTGCCGCTTGCGGACTTCGCGGGCGAATTGGCCGAAGTGAACGTTTCGTGCCGTCCCGGTCCCGACGCACGGATCGAATGGGACATGCGGGGCGTGCCGTTCGCGTGGGACGCGCGCACCGAGATGCTCACGATGGGCGCGCACGGGAAGGTCGCCGCCGAGTCGGTCAAGTGGCCGCTCGTGAACGGCACGCTCGCCTTCCGCCTCTACGTGGACCGCGTGGGCTTCGAGGCCTTCTCGCCGGACGGCCTTCTCGCGGCGCCGTTCCGTTCGGCGTTCCCCGACCGCGCGAAGCGGCGCATCACGGTCAAGACGACCGGCCCCGTTGCGGACGCCTCCTTCACGGCGACGCCCCTCCGCTCGATCTGGTCCGCCGCACACCGTGCGCGGTGAGAAGCGGGAGACGGTGGCGGCCGGGGAGCACGCCTTGGGCCCCTCCGCACGTCGCTTCGCTCCGTGCGGCAGTCCCAAGACGTCTCCCCGCTCCGCCACCGTGTGCTTCGCATTGCTCTCCCTCGGCGCGTGGCGTCCGACGGCGGGAGGGTCGCGCTTGTCGCGACCGTCTGACCCGGCGCGCGCTGTACCCGCGCCGCCTCGGCGCGTGGCATCCGATGGCGGGAGGGTCGCGCTTGTCGCGACCGTCTGGCTCGGCGCGTGGCGCTCTGGAAGGGCTCCTATCACGGAAATCATGAAAACACCCTTGGGCTTTTCCGCACCATAATCTCATTTCTGTTCTGGTTTCTGCTCTGGCTCAATCTCCGCTTCCTCCTCGATGTCTTACGCTCTGTGCCGTGTCCTCGTGTCTCCGCGCGCTCCGTGTTAACCGGCCGGAGGCCCACCCGGTCGCGCAGGAGTGCGACCCTCCCGCCGTCGGACACCACGCGCCAAGTGCCACGCGCCGAGGGCGGCGCGGGTACATCGCGCGCCGGGTGCCGTTTAGTGCCCGGTCGCGCAGGAGCGCGACCCTCCCGCGTCGTTGGGCGTATCGGGGCTGGTTGTTTGGAACGGGAGGGTGGTGAAGGAAAACGGAAATGTGCTATAATGACGCCATGAAAATTTACTTCATGACGTACTTGATCGTTGGTGCGGCGCTGTGCGGAACGGCGGAGCGGCCGCTCGCGGAACGGTTCGCGCACCCGCCGGAGTCTGCGCGGCTGCAGGCGTGGTTCCACTGGAACGGCGACTGCGTGACGAAGGAGGGGCTCGCCGCCGACCTGAAGGCGATGGGCGAGATGGAGATCGGCACGGCGCATGTCTTCCTGCCGGCGATGGCGCATCTGCCCGTGACGGCGAAGCCGCTCACGCCCGCCTGGTTCGAGCTGTGGGAGACGGCGATCCGCGAGGCGAAGCGGAACAACGTGAAGTTGGGGTTCCACAACTGCCCGGGATGGTCCAGCTCGGGCGGGCCGTGGATCACGCCGGAAAATGCGATGAAGATGGTCGTGGCGTCCGAGACGGACTACGATCCGGCGGAGGGGAAGAGCGCGCTGAAGCTGTCCCAGCCGACGACGATCCAGAATTTCTACCGCGATGTCGCCGTCCTCGCCTTCCCCATCCCGCGCCCGCCGCGTCTTGTGCGGGCCTCCGGCGACTTCCCCGGCGACTTCGCGGGCTTCTGCGCGGGGACGAACGCGCTCACGCTGCCGCTTGGGGCGGCGCATGCCCGCTGCGAGCTGACGCTCGAATACGACCGGCCGGTCTCGCCGTCCACGGCGGTCTTCTCGCTCGACGAGACGCAGTTCTACGCGAAGGGCGACGTTGCCGCCTCGTCGGACGGCAAGACGTGGACGACGTGCGGCGACTTCCTCTACCAGCTCTTCAACGCGCAGAAGACGCCGAAGACGCTGCGCCTCGCCGCGCCGCCCCGGAACGCGCGCTTCTTCCGCATCCGCTTCAACGCGATCCCCTGCCCGCCCTGGGTGGGCGTGCGCGACAAGGCGCTTACGTCCTTCGCCTTCACCGAACTGCCGCGCGTGGAGGACGTCGATGCGAAGAACTCGGCCTCCACGTCGTTCGCCTACCGCGCGCCGCAGGATCCCGCCGCGCCCGGCATCCCGCTTGCCTCCTTCGTCGACCTCACGCCC
>ERZ1026780.1860-NODE-1860-length-13075-cov-4.902227_pt1 | contig 13075 bp, 12 predicted proteins | sample MGYA00380126_ERZ1026780 | MGnify/ENA primary metagenome ERZ1026780 (study PRJEB33269, sample SAMEA4719762) | human gut metagenome | biome: human-associated habitat; feature: organic feature; material: feces | place: Cameroon | collected 2013-10 ... | reverse complement strand
TCTAAAGCGCCCGGCCAAGGGCGTTTGGAAATAAAAAATAAATTTGAATGGAGGAAGCAAAATGAAGAAGTACTTAGCGCTGCTGCTGGCCGCGATCATGGTTCTGGCAATGCTCGCCGGCTGCGGTAATGAACCCGGAAACGACTCCCCGAACACAGGCACAGGCAAGCAGATCCCGGCAGAGCTCACCGTCGTGGGCGATAACTGGGAGGGCATCGATATGTTCCTTGTGGACTCCTGGAACGACGGCGTTCAGGGCTTGGCAGCCGACAGCATCCTGACCATGGATGACGACGGCAGAGCACTGCCTCAGATCGCTTCCAAATCCGTCTGGAGCGAAGACGGCCTGACCTGGACCCTGACTTTCCCGGAAGGAATGCACTACTCTACCGGCGAGCAGCTGGAGCCGGAGGATGTGGTGGCCAGCCTGGAGCATGGCCTGGAATACAGCACCTGGGCCGACGGCTATCAGATGATCGATTCTATGGAGATCCATGGCCGGGATGTGATCATCCACCTGAAGGAATATCAGGCGGACATGGAGTATAATTTCATGAGCTCTTTCGTGGGCGTTATCGACAAGGATGAGCTGGACAGCATGACCAACGATGAGCTGCTGTGGGGCTGCCACCCCTATGGCGCTTACTACATCGAGGAGTTTCAGGCCGGCGCCTATGTGACGCTGAAGGCAAACCCCGGCTATGTGACCCACAATCCGCTGGTGGAAAACAAGGGCAAGCCAAATGTGGAGAAGATCAATGTGGTCATGGGCGGAGAGGCCTTCACCTATTACACCGGCCAGATCAATGGGGAATATGACCTTCTGAACTCTGCGCCCTCCGATTATCTGGAGGATCTGCAGGCCTCTGATGCCGTGACGCTGGTGGAAAGCAGCTGTGCGATCTCCGCCTATGCGGAATTCAACACGAAAAACGAATTCCTGGCGGATAAAAATGTCCGCCTTGCCATCATCCGGGGCTTTGACAGGGATAAGTGGGACGCCTACAGTGATGCCTACAACGGCGCCACCTATTCGCTGATCCAGGATAATTGCCTGAACTACAGCCAGGAGGCGGCGGATTATTACAAGAAAAACTATGGATATGATGTGGAGGAGGCCAAAAAGCTGCTGGCGGATGCCGGCTGGGCCGATACCGACGGCGACGGCTTTGTGGATAAAAACGGCAAAAAGCTCAGCATCACCTTCAGCTCCCGCGATCAGGTCAATTCCATTACCGTGGCCCAGTCGCTGCAGGAGGATATGAAGGCGATCGGCATCGAGATGAACATCACCACGCAGGATTGGTCCTATGTGAATCAGGGCGTCCGCGAGGGCAATTTTGACATCGCGTACCTGAGCCTTGGCTGGTCCGAGCCGATGCTGCTGCTGGATAATTTCTGCAACCGCAGCGACATTGCCGCGGAATGTACGAATTTGGATCGGGAAGGCTATCTGGCGATGGTCGCCAAGGTCCGCGGCACCGTGGACTACGATGAGCGCACCAAGCTCATTGCAGAGGTCCAGGAGAAGCTGTTTGACTATGCGACCATTATGCCGCTGCTGCGGGGCACCGGCTACCGCTGCTGGAGCAGTAAGCTGGGCGGTGTGGTTTCCACGCCCACCGGAAATCTGTTCCTGAACGACGCCTATATCATGGAATGATCAGAACGAGGCTCATTACTCTCTCCTTTTTCGGCAAGTCCCAGAAAGGCCCTTGCGGCAGAGCCGCAAGGGCCTTTCCCTGTAAGAAAACAGCAGGTCAGCGATAAAGGTCGGCGTCGTCTCGAAAATTGCCGGCCAGAGAGGCACCGGTCAGAAAGGCCTGATAGGCCGTCAGATAGTCGGGGCCGAAGCAGCGGACGCTGGTTTCGTCCAGTCGGCGCGTATTGGGTGCGGCAGCGGCGCGGGCGCCCTGGGCCATGCTCAGCGGACGAAGCGTTCCGGAGATCAGGTCGATCCGGGGATCCAGCTGCTCGATGAGCAGATTGGAGCCGTCGTTGTGAGCGTCGTTGACGATAACCTGCTCTGCTCCGGCCTGAAAAGCGCCCTCGGCAGCCGCATTGACATCGTTTGCCATCATACGGCGGGCAAATTCATATTCCCGGTGGTTGGTCATGACCTGACCGAGCTTATAGATTCCGGAGATGCCTTCCGCATCCATGGAAATGTAGACTTTCATGGCTTTCACAACTCCTTTTTATGAAATCGCGGCGGTTCGCGGGATCGAATGCCCCGGACCGGGGAGCCGGGTTCTTTCTGAATTTCATTATAAAAGGAAATCCCGGGCGGGACAAGGGAAAATTTGCAAAAAACGGAATTTTCGAACCGCAAAGCAGAAGCAGATCGTCCACTCCGCTTACCCGGACCGCAAGGGGCGGCGGGACGCAGCGCCCTTCACCGCGTTTCGTCCTTCGCAGCGCTTGGCGCCCCTGGAGCATCTCAGTCCCTTTTTAATGGGCGCGGGCAAAGCCTTTTCAACAACGCAAAAACAGCCCGTCCGATTGGACGAGCTGTCTGCATGGCAGCGAGAGAAGGATTCGAACCCTCACAAACAGAGTCAGAGTCTGTCGTGCTACCCTTACACAATCTCGCTAAACGCAAGAATTATTATACCGCATATCCGCCGTTTGTCAAGCGGTTTTTTCAGATTTCCCCGGATTTTTTTGCAAAAAGGCTTTCAAAACCGGCCGTATCCGCTTATAATAAAGAAAACACATCTCCAGGGAGGATGGCAGGATGAAACTGATGGTTCTGGACGGCAACAGCCTGATCAACCGGGCCTTTTACGGCGTGCGGCCGCTGAACGCCCCCGACGGGACGCCCACCAACGCGGTCTATGGCTTTGTGGCCATTTTGCAGAAGCTGCTGGAGGAGGAAAAGCCCGATGGGCTCTGCGTGGCCTTTGACCGGCGGGAGCCAACCTTCCGCCACAAGGCCTACGACGGCTATAAGGCCCAGCGCAAGCCCATGCCGGAGGAGCTGGCCCTGCAGCTGCCGGTGCTGAAATCTGTGCTGGACGCCATGGGCATCCTGCGGGTGGAGCTGGCGGGCTATGAGGCAGACGATCTGCTGGGGACCATGTGCCGTCTGGGCGCTCAGGCGGGAGACGCCTGCCTGCTGGTCACCGGCGACAAGGACAGCTTTCAGCTGATCTCCGAAAGCACCACCGTGCTCCATGTAAAAAACCGCATGGGCAAGACGGAGACCATCCGCTACACGCCGGAGCGCTTCCGGGAGGAATATGGCTTCGAGCCGCCCCGGATCGTGGATCTGAAGGCCCTGATGGGCGATCCCTCCGACAACATCCCCGGCGTCCCCGGCATCGGAGAGAAGACCGCCATGGAGCTGCTGCGCCGCTGGGGCAGCATGGAGCAGGTCTATGCCCATCTGGAGGAGCTGGAGCTTCGGCCCGGCATGCGCAGAAAGCTGGCGGAGGGCCTGGAGAGCGCCCGGATGTCCTATGCGCTGGCCACCATCGACACCAATGTGCCCATGGATTTTCACCCGGCGGAGACCCGCTGGACCCCGGCAGACTACAAGCCGGAGCTTTATGCCCTGTTTTTCCGGCTGGGCTTCGTCCGCTTCATTGAAAAGATGGGCCTCAAGCCCACGGAGGAGGATCTGGCGGGAGGGCCCGTCTGGGAGGGCGAATGCCATAGGACGGAGCTTCTGACGGAGGAGCAGGTCCGTCAGGCGGGACAGGCCCTTCTGGCCTGCGGAAAGACGGCCTATGTCCGGGCGGAGGCGGAGCTTTCTCTGATCGCCGTGCAGCAGTCGCCCTCGGAGGAGCAGGCGGAGGCTTATTTGCTGGATCGGGAGCGCTATACCGGCGATTGGGACCGGGCGCTGGCGCTGCTGCTGCCGCCGGCGCTGCCCAAGGCCGGCCACGGGATCAAGCCCCTGCTGTGCCGCCTGCTGGAGGCGGGCGTCCCGGCGGAAAACTGGGTCTTTGATTCCGCCATCGCCGCCTATCTGCTGGATCCGGCGGCAGGCGCTTATGAGATCGACGCGGTCTGCCGGAAATATTGCGGCTTCACCCCCTGCCGGGGGGAGGATGCCGAGCCGGAGGGACAGCTCTCGCTGCTGGACGGCCCGGCGGAGCTTCCGGACCGGGCCATGCGCTATGCCCGGGCCGCCAGCCGCGCCGCGGCGGCGGAATGTCTGCAGGAGGTGCTGGAAAAGAAGCTGCGGCAGCAGGGAATGCGGGAGCTTTATGAGACCATCGAGCTGCCGCTGACGCCGGTGCTGGCCCAGATGCAGCAGGCGGGCATGGCCGTGGACGAAACGCGGCTGCAGGCCTTTGGCCGGGCGCTGGAGGAGGAGATCTCCGGCTGGGAAAAGGAGATCTACCGGCTGGCGGGCCATGAGTTCAAGATCGGCTCGCCCAAGCAGCTGGGGACGGTGCTCTTTGAGGAGCAGGGCCTGAAGGCGGGCAAAAAGACCCGCTCCGGCTATGCCACCGATGCAGACACCCTGGAAAAGCGCCGGGGGGACAGCCCGCTGGTAGACGCCGTCCTGCGCTGGCGCAAGGCCTCCAAGCTGAAGAGCACCTATGTGGAGGGCCTGAGCCGCTATATCGGGCCGGACGGCCGCATCCACTCCACCTTTCACCAGACGGTGACCGCCACGGGCCGGCTCAGCTCCGCAGACCCCAACCTGCAGAACCTGCCCGTCCGGCAGCAGCAGGGAAGCGAGGTGCGCCGGTGCTTCGTGCCCCGGGAGGGCTGGCTGCTGGTGGACGCGGACTATTCCCAGATCGAGCTGCGGGTGCTGGCGCACATGGCAGACGACGCCGCCATGCAGGAGGCCTTTGCCTCTGGGGAGGATTTCCACGCGGTGACGGCCTCGCAGGTGTTCCACATCCCGCTGGAGCTGGTAACGCCCCAGCTGCGCTCCGCCGCAAAGGCGGTCAACTTCGGCATCGTTTACGGCATCTCCGCCTGGTCGCTGGCAGACGATATCCATGTGAGCAGCAAGGAGGCCCAGCAGTATATCGACGCCTATCTGGAGCGCTACCACGGCGTCCGGGACTATATGGACCGGGTCAAAAAGGAGGGCGCGAAGCAGGGCTATGTGACCACGCTCTACGGCCGGCGGCGGTGGCTGCCGGAGCTGAAGAGCGCCAACTTCCAGCTGCGCTCCTTCGGCCAGCGGGCCGCTATGAACGCCCCCATTCAGGGGACGGCGGCAGACATCATCAAGCTGGCCATGGTGCGGGTGGCCCGGCGGCTGCAGCAGGAGCAGATGCGCACCCGGCTGATCCTGCAGGTCCACGACGAGCTGATCCTGGAGACGCCCCGGGAGGAGCTGGAACGGGCCTGCGCCCTGCTGAAGGAGGAAATGGAGGGGGCCGCCCAGCTGAAAACGCCGCTGGTGGCCGAGGTGAGCTATGGAGAGACCTGGTATGACGCAAAGAAATGAGGGCCTGACCTTCTGCCATCTCCGGCCGGAGCATATCGACCAGCTGGCGGAACTGGAGGTGCAGTGCTTTTCCGATCCCTGGAGCCGGGAGAGCCTTGCGGAGGAGCTCTCCAACCCCCTGTCCGTGTATTATCTCTGCACGGAGAGGGCGCAGGTGCTGGGCTATATCGGCACGCGGCAGCTGGGAGAGGAATGGGAGATCGTCAATGTGGCCGTCCGGCCGGCGCGCCGGCGGGAGCATATCGCCTCCCGGCTGCTGGAATGGCTGCTGGCAGACGCCCGGGAAAGACAGGCGGAGACGGTCTTTCTGGAGGTACGGGAGAGCAATCTCCCCGCCATTCGATGCTATGAGCGCTTCGGCTTCCGGCAGGTGGGCCTGCGGAAGCGGTATTATGAAAAGCCCGTGGAAAACGCGCTTTTGATGGCGCGGGAGGTGGAACAGAAATGAGCAAGCTGATCCTTGCGATCGAGAGCTCCTGCGACGAGACGGCCTGCGCCGTCAGCCGGGACGGGAGAGAGATCCTGGCGGATGTGGTCTATTCTCAGGCGGATATGCACGCCCTGTACGGCGGTGTGGTGCCGGAGATCGCTTCCCGCAAGCATATCGAAAAGGTCTCGCTGGTGGCGGAGCAGGCGCTGCGGCAGGCCGGCGTCCGGCGGGAGGAGCTGGATGCGGTGGCGGCCACCTGTGCGCCGGGCCTTATCGGCGCGCTGCTGGTAGGGGCAAACTTTGCCAAGGCCGCGGCCATGGCGCTGGACAGGCCCTTCGTGCCCGTCCATCATATCCGGGGCCATGTGGCGGCCAACTATGTGGCCTTTCCAGAGCTGGAGCCGCCCATGACGGCGCTGGTGGCTTCCGGCGGACATACGGTCATTCTGGACATTGCGGACTATACCCATATGCAGGTGCTGGGCACCACAAGGGACGACGCGGCGGGGGAAGCCTTCGACAAGATCGCCCGGGTGCTGGGCCTGCCCTATCCCGGCGGCGCGGCCATGGACCGGCTCGCAAGGGAAGGAGACCCGGGCCGCTACCGGCTGCCCCACGCGGGCATCCGGGATTCGCTGGATGTTTCCTTCAGCGGGCTGAAGACTGCGGCGGTGAACCTGGTCCACAACGCCGCCCAGAAGGGCGAGACCGTCTCCGGCCCGGATCTGGCGGCGGCGGTGTCCTGTGCGGTGGCGGAGACCGTGGTGCCCAGGGTCATTGCGGCGGCAAAGCAGCGGGGAAGACGCCGGGTGGCGGCCGCCGGCGGCGTGGCGGCAAACAGCACCCTGCGGGCCATGCTGCAGCGGGAATGTGACCGGGCGGGGCTGGCGCTTTATCTGCCGCCCCTGTCCCTCTGCGGCGACAATGGCAGCATGATCGCCTGTCAGGCTTATTTTGAGCTGATGGCGGGCAATGTGGGCGCGCCGGATCAGAACTGCTTTGCCACCATGGCGGCCTCGGAGGATGTGTGCCGCTTTGACAACGCACTGTAAAGCCGAACTGGGATAAATTGGGAAAAAGACTCCGCACAAGCCTGCGGAAAGCGGCGTTTTTTTCGCCGCTTTTTCTTTTTTTGCAAGGGCAGGGCAGCGTTTGCAGCGGGAAACGGCGGGCGCTGTGTGGAAAACTCTGTGGAAAGTGTGAATAACGCAGGGTAGACCCTCCCGGCGCCGCAGCAAAAGCCGCAGAGTTTTTTCCGGTCCTTTGCCAAAAAAGCACGCAACTTATGACAAAAACCTTGCAATCGAATAGGAAAACCGGTAAAATAAGAAGGAATAAAACAAAACCGTGCATTGGAACGGGAAAGGAAGGCGCGTATGGAAAAGGAAAAAAGGATCTCCTCGGCGGTGATCCACCGGATGCCCCGGTATTACCGGCATCTCTGCGACCTGCTGGACGCGGGCATCACCCGCATCTCCTCGGGCACGCTTTCCCAGCGTATGGGACTGACAGCCTCGCAGGTGCGGCAGGACTTCAACTGCTTCGGCGGCTTTGGCCAGCAGGGCTATGGCTATAATGTGGCGGAGCTGCGGGCTGCCATTGCAAGCATCATGCACATCGACCGGGAGCGCCGGGCCATCATCGTGGGCGCGGGCAACCTGGGCAAGGCGCTGATGAGCAATTTCAATTTCGCGAAATACGGGGTGCGGCTGGTGGCCGCCTTTGATTCCAACCCCATGCTCATCGGGCAGGAGATCTCCGGCGTCCCCATCTTTTCCTGCCGCAGCCTGGAGCAGGTCATGGCGGATTTCCGGCCGGATATCGCCATCCTCACCCTGCCCAAGCTCCATGCCCGCTCCGCCGCCCAGCGGCTCATCGCCAGCGGCATCCGGGGCATCTGGAACTTTACCAGCATGGATCTGCATCTGGATGTCACCGAGGTCCCGGTGGAGAACATCCATTTTTCCGAGAGCCTGATGGTGCTCTCCTACAAGATCCCGTAAGCGCGGGCAAAACGCAGACAGAAACGAAGGGAGAAGCGTATGCGTACTGGCATCATCACCGGAGCCTCCTCCGGCATGGGAAGAGAGTTCGTCCTGCAGGCGGCGGCCCGGGGCGATCTGGACGAGATCTGGGTCATTGCACGCCGGGCGGAGCGGCTGGAGCAGCTGAAAAAGGAGGTCTCCGTGCCGCTGTTTGTCCTGCCCCTGGACCTGACCCGGGCGGAGAGCTTTGAGACCTACCGCAAGACCCTGGAGGAGCGCCGGCCGCAGGTGACGCTGCTGATCAACGCCAGCGGCTTCGGCAAGTTCGGCCGCTATGACCAGATCCCCCTGCAGGACAGTCTGGACATGATCGACCTGAACTGCAGGGCGCTGGTGCACATCACCCAGCTGACGCTGCCCTATCTGGAAAAGGGCGCTCATGTGATCCAGATCGACAGCCTTTCCGCCTTCCAGCCGGTGCCCTATCTAGGCGTCTACGGCGCCACGAAGGCCTTTGTGCTGAGCTATTCCCGCAGCCTCAATGCGGAGCTGGCGCCCCGGGAGATCCATATGATGGCCTTTTGCCCCGGCTGGGTCAAGACGGAGTTTTTTGATCATGCGGAGCAGACCTCCAAGACCGCCGTTACCTATTTCAATCAGCTGTTCACCGCCCGGGAGGTGGTGGCCTGCGCTCTGCGGGATTCTGCCCGGGGCAGGGATGTGTGCGTCCCCGGCTTCCGGATCAAGCTCCAGGTCCTGCTGACCAAGCTGCTGCCCCACCGGCTGGTGATGCGGATCTGGCTGAAGCAGCAGAAGCACGCCGGAAAAACAGAAGCATGACCGGGAGCAGAACCATGGAACGGGAGCTGGACGCCTGCCAGCGCATCGAGCGCAGCATCATCAAAAAATACCGGAAGGAGCTTTGGAATCCCTTCATTCTTGCCGTCAAGCAATACCGCCTCATTCAGGGCGGCGACCGGATCGCCGTCTGCATCTCCGGCGGAAAGGATTCCATGCTGCTGGCAAAGCTCATGCAGCAGCTGCGGGCCTACAGCGAGGTCCCCTTTGAGCTGCGCTTTCTGGTGATGGATCCTGGCTATAACGCCGAAAACCGGCAGCAGCTCCTGCACAATGCCGAGCTGCTGCGCATCCCCGTCACCGTTTTTGAGAGCGATGTGTTTCGCGTGGCCAACGGCGCGGAAAAGAACCCCTGCTATCTCTGCGCCCGGATGCGCCGGGGTCATCTCTACAGTCAGGCCCGGGCGCTGGGCTGCAATAAGATCGCCTTGGGGCACCATTTCAACGATGTGGTGGAGACCACGGTGCTGAGCATGTTTTACGGGGCGCAGCTGCAGGCCATGCCTCCCAAGCTCCACAGCAAAAATTTCCCCGGCATGACGCTGATCCGGCCCCTTTACTGCATCCATGAGGAGGATATTCTGGCCTGGAAGCGCTATAACGGGCTGGAATTTCTTCAGTGTGCCTGCCGCTTTACCGAGAAAAATGAGGGCGCCCACGATGGCGGCTCCTCCAAGCGGCAGGAGATCAAGCTGCTGCTGAAGCGGCTCCGGCAGACCAGCCCAAACATTGAAAAAAGCATCTTCCGCAGCATCCACGCGGTTGCGCTGGATACCTTTCCGGGCTATAAGTCCGGCGGCGTGGAGCACAGCTTTTTAGAGCGCTTCGACGCCATGGAGGGCAAGGACGCCCCGGCAGACGGAGCGGAGGGAGACTGAGCCGCCGCAAAATGCACAGCATTTTTTGCGAAGCGCCGGTTTTTCTCCGTGCAGCTTTCACAGACTTTTTGTCCGGCTGGTTTTTTCTGTTGACAGCGGACCGCGCCGGTGCTATGCTACCCACAGAAAATATGCTCCGCCCCTTGGCGGGCAGAAGGGAGACCTCTCACCATGGCAAACGGCTTTCTGATGGCGCGCGATATGATGTACATGTGCATGTGCATTGGCATGATGATGCTGATGTGCATGCTTTTCCGTGTCCAAAATTGCCGCCGCCCACTGCCTGCCATGCTGAGACGGGAGGCTTGCTGAAAGCAAGCTTCAGGTCTGCAATACTGCGGGAAGCCCGGGATGGGGCTTCCCGCTTTTTAGTTTCGCTTCGGGCGAAAGGGAGGGATCTGCTTGATCGAACTGAACCATGTATCCAAGACCTTCGGCTCTGGCCAGAGCCAGGTCCGCGCAGTGGAGGATGTGAGCCTGCGCATCGGCCCGGGAGAGATCTTCGGCGTCATCGGCTTTTCCGGCGCGGGAAAATCCACGCTGGTGCGCTGCATCAATCTGCTGGAAAAGCCTACGGAGGGCACCGTCGCCGTGGACGGGCAGGAGCTGACGGCCCTTGCTCCGGCGGCCCTGCGCCAGGCCCGGCGGAGGATCGGCATGATCTTCCAGCATTTTAATCTGATGCAGTCCCGCACGGTGTTCGGCAATGTGGCCTATCCTCTGCGGGGCAGCGGCATGACCCGGGCACAGATCGCGGAAAAGGTCCGGGGACTGCTGCAGCTGGTGGACATCGCCGATAAGGAAAATGCCTATCCCAGCCAGCTTTCCGGCGGCCAGAAGCAGCGGGTGGCCATCGCCCGGGCGCTGGCCTGCGACCCGAAGGTGCTGCTGTGCGACGAGGCCACCTCCGCGCTGGATCCCCAGACCACCAAGTCCATTCTGGAGCTGCTGCGGCGGCTGAACGAACAGCTGGGCCTGACCATCGTGCTCATCACCCATGAGATGGCGGTGGTCAAGGAGATCTGCAGCCGGGTGGCCGTCATGGAGCATGGACGGGTGGTGGAGGAGGGGGATGTACTGTCTGTCTTTGCCGCGCCCCGGCAGGAGGTCACGCGGAGCTTTATCCGCACCACCTCCAATCTGCGCAAGATCGATGAGCTGGTGGCGGCAGACGAGCCCATCACCCACCTGCGTCCCGGAGAGCTCATCGTCCGGCTGTCCTATCTCAGCAGCAACGCAGCCCAGCCGGTGATCTCGGCCATTTCCCGGCTTTACAGCGTGGACATCAGCATTATTTTCGCCAACATCGAGATCATCCAGAATGTGCCCATCGGCGGCACGGTGGCCATCGTCAGCGGCCGGCGGCCGGATATCACCCGGGCGATGGAATATCTCATCGAACACAATGTAGGAGTGGAGGTCATCAAGGATGCAAGAGCTGCTGAATAAATGGATCCCCAATGTGATGGAGCGTCTGCCGGATTTCTGGCAGGCCATCGGCGACACGCTGCTGATGGTGGTCTGGTCCGGCGCCATTTCCTTTGTGCTGGGGCTGGCGCTGGGCGTGGTGGTGACGGTGACCCGGCCCGGCGGCATTCTGGAAAACCGGGCCGTCTACCAGATCCTGGACAAGCTCATCAACTTTATCCGCTCCATCCCCTTCATCATTCTGCTGACGGCGGTGATGCCCCTTTCCCGGCTGATCATGGGGACGGCCATCTATGTCCGGGGCGCCATCGTGCCGCTGGTCTTCGGGACGGTGCCCTTCTTTACCCGGCAGGTGGAGAGCGCGCTGGCCCAGGTGGACAAGGGGCTGGTGGAGGCGGCGCTGGCCATGGGCTCCTCACCGCTGGAGATCGTCTTTCGCGTCTATCTCCGGGAGAGCATTGCAGCCATCGCCCGGGGCACCACCATCACCCTGATCAGCCTTATCGGCCTGACGGCCATGGCCGGCGTGGTGGGCGCGGGCGGCCTGGGCGATTTTGCCATCCGCTACGGCCACGACCGGAACATGACGGATGTGACCTATGTGACCGTTCTGGTGGTCTTCCTGCTGGTGAGCCTGATCCAGTTCATCGGCGGACGCATCGTAAAGAAAAACACCCATTGAATCCATGGGCTTTCAATAAAGAACATCAAAGCATCAACGATTTAGGAGGAAACGAATATGAACCTGAAGAAATCTCTGGCCCTGTGCCTGGCCGCCGCCATTTTGACCCTGCTGTGCGCCTGCGGCAGCCCCGCGAGCTCCAAAACCGAGACCACTACCGTGAAGATCGGCGTCACCGGAAGCTTTTATGAGGACCTGTGGCAGCCTGCCAAGGAGCTTTTGAAAAAGGACGGCATTGATTTGCAGATCGTGCAGTTTTCCGATTTTGTCACCCCAAACAACGCGCTGGCCAACGGAGAGATCGACCTGAATGCCTTCCAGCACCGGGTCTATCTGGAATCTGAGGTGAAAAACTACGGCTACGCCATTCAGAACATCGGCAACACCCTGATCATCCCGCTGAACATCTATTCCCAGAAGGTCTCCTCCGTCAGCGAGCTGAAGGACGGCGACACCGTGGCCATCCCCGACGACGAGAGCAACGGCGGCCGGGCCCTGAAGGTGCTGGAATCCGCGGGCCTCATCACCCTGAACCCCGATGCCGGCTTCAACCCCTCCGTCAGCGATATCACCAGCTACAAGGTCAAGCTTCAGATCGAGGAGCTGAAGGCCAATGTGATCCCCTCCGTGCTGCCCGATGTGACCGCCGCCGTGGTCAACGGCAACTTTGCGCTGGATTTCGGCCTGAAGCAGGAGGAGGCCATCTTCCAGGATGAAAATCTGGATCAGAAGGAATATTGGTGCCTGATCGCCGCCCGCACCGCCGATTTGGAGGATGCGGACAAGAAGGCCCTCTATCAGTCCATCGTGGACGCTTATCATTCCGCCGAAACGCAGACTGTCTTCGACACCACCTACAAGGGCTATTTCGTCTCCGTGGGCTGGGACGAGGATCTGCTGGGCTGACGAGAGCAGGAAAGGAGAGGTATAGCATGGCTGTGGACAAAAGTATTCTCCGGTCGATCCTTCCCCGGCCGGAGCAGACGGTCTTTGACCGCATCGAGGAAAAATATCTCAGCGATACCTTAGGCCGCAAAAAGGGCCGGGCGGAGGCTCTGGTCTTTCCGGAGAGCACCGAGCAGGTGAGCCGTCTGCTGGCCTATGCCCACGAAAACCGGATCCCTGTCACGCCCCGGGGCGCAGGGACCAATCTGGTGGGCTCCACCGTGCCGCTGGACGGCGGCATCATTCTGGATCTTTCCCACATGAATCGGATCCTGGAGCTGGACCGGGACACCATGACCGTCACCGTGGAGCCGGGCATCCTGCTGCAGGACCTGCAGCGCTATGTGGAGGAGCGGGGCCTGTTTTATCCGCCGGATCCCGGCGATAAGGAATCCTCCATCGGCGGCAACATCAGCACCAACGCCGGCGGGATGCGGGCCGTGAAAT
>ERZ1026780.1857-NODE-1857-length-13091-cov-3.522169_pt1 | contig 13091 bp, 11 predicted proteins | sample MGYA00380126_ERZ1026780 | MGnify/ENA primary metagenome ERZ1026780 (study PRJEB33269, sample SAMEA4719762) | human gut metagenome | biome: human-associated habitat; feature: organic feature; material: feces | place: Cameroon | collected 2013-10 ... | reverse complement strand
CAAGGTCGCCGTCACCCTGATATGTAAAAACGATTTTATCTGCATCGGAGCGTTTTACTCCGGTTGCAACAGCCGGCGCTCTGCCGTGCGCTGCCTGAACCATATCAACATTAAAGTAATTGTATGCAAATACAGAGCATCCGACCGAGGCAACGCCTATTGTCCGTCCGCGCACGCCAAGTTCGTCAATAACCTCTGCAACCAAACGGTGAATAATTCCGTGGGTACAGCCCGGACAGTAATGCAGAACTGCATCGGTCAGCGCCTGTGGTTTTTCAAATACTTTCATTTGTCAGCACCTCCGATTTTTGCCGCTTCGGCAATTTTATCAAGAACATTTTCGGTTGTGGGAATCATGCCGCCTGTTCTGCTGCACAGCAATACCGGCTTTTTGCAGCGTGTACTGAGTTCAATGTCCTCCAGCATCTGTCCCATATTAAGTTCAACGGAGATAAAGGCATTTACCTTATCTGCAGCTTTGTTTAAAACGTCCTTTGGGAACGGCCAAAGTGTAAGCGGACGTATCATTCCGACCTTTATGCCGTTTTCACGTGCTTTATCTATGGCGTTCTGCGAAACTCTTGCCGCTATACCGAATGCAACTATACAGATTTCGGCATCCTCCATACGATATTCGTCGTACATAACCTCGTTTTCCTCAACAACCTTATAGCGTTTAAAGCGTTCAATATTGAATACTTCAAGTTCGTCCGGCTTCAGGAAAAGGGAGTTTACGATATTAGGCTCTCTTTTGCAGTCCGTTCCGGTCAGCGCCCAGGGCTTATCGTACTTGTTTACGCCGCTTTCGTCAAGGTAAACAGGCTCCATCATCTGTCCCATTGTGCCGTCTGCCAAAAGCATGACCGGCATTCTGTATTTGTCTGCGAAGTCAAAGCCTTTTTTGGTTAAATCAACCATTTCCTGAACAGAGGAGGGGGCAAGCACTATCAGATGATAGTCACCGTGACCGCCGCCCTTGGTTGCCTGAAAATAATCCGACTGTGACGGCTGAATTCCGCCAAGTCCGGGACCGCCGCGCTGAACGTTTACGATAAGTGCGGGCAAATCACAGGCGGCAAGATAGGAAATCCCCTCGCTTTTAAGTGATATTCCCGGACTTGAAGATGACGTCATAACGCGCTTGCCGGTAGAGGCAACGCCGATAACCATATTTATTGCCGCAATTTCGCTTTCTGCCTGCAGAAACACTCCGCCGTCTATCTTAGGCAGTCTTTTTGACATATACGCCGCAACCTCAGTCTGCGGTGTAATGGGATAACCGAAGTAATGCAGACATCCGGCTTTGATTGCCGCTTCTGCCATTGCTTCGTTGCCCTTCATTAAAACTTTCTCGCTCATAGTATCAATCCTCCCTTTTTATACTATCTTTCAACGGTTATAACGCAGTCGGGACACATGGTTGCACAAAAGGCACAGCCGATACATGCTGCCATATCCGTTACACCGGCAGGATGATAACCCTTTGGATTAAGCTCGTCTTTCAAAGCTACTATTTTTTTTGGACAGGCGCCTACGCAAAGACCGCAGCCTTTGCACAGACTCTCGTCAAAGCTTACTTTTGCCATTTTTACCTCCGTTCTGCCATCAGCTTTTTTGCCATGCCTGTCTGACATAGATTCTGATGGGCATAAGATTTTCAATCTTGTCTTTCAATTCCGGTTCAAGGTCGTGCCGCAGTGTTGTCATTTTGAGTTCAAGTCCCGACAGCCGTGCCACCTCTTTGGCATAGCTGACTGAGTCCGAAACATCCGCGGCAGAGGTTTCATCGCCTAAGTTTGAATTATTTATAATTCCGGTAAATCTAAGCTCGGTCGAAGCCTGGATTTCATTCATTATTTCTATTGCCTCGTTCGGATGCTTGGTAAGATAACGATATTTGTTGATTACAAAAAACATATCGTAGTCGCCTTGCTTTATAATGTCGGGTGAATATCTCCCTAAAGCCAAAGCGCCGCGGTCATCTCCGCCGACGTCAATTATCGCATGGACAGAATCGTCGTGTATGACGGAATATGCCTCCGCAGGAAGCGCCGGCGTATCAACATTGGTGTCGGCATAGGGCGAGGCAATAAGCCTTACCCCGCTTTCCGACAATAGCTTTGCAGCGTCTTTGGTTCTGAAATACGGATTAACTATATCCAAATCGGCAATGGCTGTTTTGATGCCGTTTGCCGCCGCGTTTATGGCATAGTTTATCGCAATATTTGTTTTTCCGCTGCCGTAGTGACCGGCAAATACGGTTATACGTTTTAGATTTCCATTGTCCATCCGTACGGATCCTCTATCTTTCCCCATTGAATACCGGTAAGCTTTTCATACAGCGCATGAGTAACGTCACCGATTTCGTTGTTGTTTATTGTATAGGTTTTGCCGTCATAATACAGCTGACCTATCGGAGATACAACAGCAGCTGTTCCGCAGCCCCAGGCTTCCTCCAGCGTTCCGTTTTCCATTGCCTCTATAAGTTCGTCAACAGACAGCAGACGCTCGGATACCTTAAAGCCTGCGTTCTTCAATACTTCAATGCAGGATTTTCTTGTGATTCCGGGGAGAATGGAGCCTGTAAGCGCCGGTGTAATGATTTCGTTGTTTATCTTAAACATAACGTTCATAGCGCCTACTTCTTCAATATATTTACGCTCAACACCGTCAAGCCACAAAACCTGTGTATAGCCTTTCTTTTCTGCATTTTCGCCGGCGCGGTTTGCTGCCGCGTAGTTACCGCCGCATTTTGCAAAGCCTGTGCCGCCGCGTACCGCACGTACGTCATCATGCTCTATCATAATTTTGACGGGGTTAATGCCCTCAGGATAATAGCTGCCGCTCGGAGAAGTTATAATAACAAAGGTTGCGTGGTTTATGGAATGTACGCCGAGGCTTTCGTCATTTCCGAAAAGGAACGGACGGATATAAAGAGATTCGCCCTCCTCTGACGGAACCCATGCCTGATCAAGTCTGACAAGCTCTGTTATTGCCTGAAGCATATCCTGCTCAGGCATCTGCGGCAAACGCAGACGCTCTGCTGAATTGTTCATACGCTTTACATTTTCAAGCGGTCTGAAAAGCTGAACCTTTCCGTCCGCGCGTCTGTATGCCTTAAGTCCCTCAAAAATTTCCGCACCGTAATGGAACACTGTTGCGGCAGGGTGCAGGGTAAGGTTGCCAAAGGGTACTATTCTGGCGTCATGCCATCCCTCATCTCTTGAGTAATCCGCCATAAACATGTGGTCGGAAAAAATCTTTCCGAAGCCGAGATTTTTTGTAGGTATTTCTCTTGGTGATGTTGTTTTGGTAATTTTGATTTCCATGATATATCATCCTTTCTTATAATAAAAACGTGGTTAATAAAACAAAAACGGTTTTGCCCCGGAAAGCAAAACCGCTGTTATCTTAATAGTAAAACCTTTACATAACATAACTTTGAGCTTTGCTTTCGTGCGGTATGCAAATTGCAATCAGTATTACGGAAATAATACTGATGATGGTAATGACGCTAATGACGCTAATGACACATATGGCACGAAGGACAAAAACAAGCGTCAAAAAAACAGATACCGCCATAACGGTATCTGTGAAAGCTGCATTATCGGATTCAAAAAAAGAGCGGAACATACTGTTGGCACGGCAATATAAAGACGCAAAAGCATCCCTGAATGAATTATTCAGCTTTTTGTCATTGCCGAAGAACATTTTACTCAGCTCCTTTCAAATCTTCCCGATTATATTATCACATTTAAAGATTTAAGTCAAGAGTATGCGTAAAGTTTTATATAAATGAGCTAAAAATTTATAAATATGATTGGTTATTTATATAGAATTTACAATTAAAAAGTCGAAAATTTAAAAATACGGCCGTAAAAGTTGAAATTTTATAAACTTTGTGGTATACTGTTTCAGTATTACTTCCAAAGCTTAGCCGAAATTATGCTTTTTTCGGCTGCGTTTCGGGAAAACACAAAGTTAGAGGTGAACACCAATGAAACGAATTTTTGCAGCTGTCCTGACGGCAGTGCTTAGTATTCAGGCGCTTGCGGGTTTTGCCTATGATCCCAGCTTTTGGGCGGCAGACGCGGTAAACAGCGCGGTAAGGCTCAGCCTTATATCAGAGGAATACTCCACCAAATCATTTCAGGATGCAATCTCCAGAGGTGACTTTATCAATGTGGCGGTAAACCTTTATGCAACCATAACGGCAGAGAATGTTTCAACCCACGCCAACAATCCTTTTACGGATACCTCAGATCCGTTTCCCAATATGGCATATTATGCAGGTTTGGTCAGCGGCGACGGAGAGGGTCATTTTTATCCGCAGGGAACTCTCACAAGACAGGAATTATGCAAAATTATGACAAGTCTGCTTGATTCTGCAGGTGTACTCGGACCATACTTCCCGTCGGAAAACGTTTTCGGTGATATTGTGGATTCCGGCGATATAGCTTCATGGGCACAGAATCATGTTGCATTTATGCTTGATAACAATCTTATGGCAGGCGATGAGGATGGTCGCTTCCGTCCAAATGATGCCGTTACAAGAGAAGAAGCGGCAATTATTGCATATCGCTGCTTTATACGCTACGGCAGGGACTGGAACGGCAGTATCCGAACAGCCCTGCGCCAGACCAAGGATGCGGGCGGCAGAACAATTCAGACGCTTGTAAAGACAATAACGCTTGATAGCGGAGCAACTGTAGCGCTCAGAAATGCCGATAATCCAAATGCTCCGGATGTTGCTATGTCAGGAGTTTCCGGCGGCAGCGATGGAACAGCACCGAGCGGAACACCTTTGCAGGCGGCGGATGAAAAGGGACTTTACAGACTTAAAACATATTCTGAAACCCTGGCGTCCGGTGAGGCGGCTGAAAAGGAAAACAGAATTTTCGGCGGCAACAGCAAGTATACCTCGGCAGACGAGGCAAATGCGCATATGAGCGACGTTACCGTAAAGGTGTGGAAGCTTGACGGTGACGGAAAACCATATTCTTCAACACTGAGCTTTAAGATAAATTCTGTCTTGAAGGATGACGTAATTGCGATATTTGACGAGATATATAACTCGCCGGTAAAAGCACCGCTCAAAGACGTTACTGCATACGGCTGGAGAAACGCTATGTCAAGTGGAAACTATTCCGACCATAACTACGGAACGGCAATCGACCTTAACTATAACGAAAACTATTGCGTATACGCAAGCGGAACGGTTGTCGGCAGCTTTTATGATCCGGCAAATTCTGTGTATTCCTTTGCTCAGGACGGAATTGTGGTTCAGACATTTGCCAAGTACGGCTGGCTCTGGGGCGGAAATGCGTGGGTAAGCGGAACGGTGGATTATATGCACTTTAGTTATTTAGGAAAATAAGCGAACATAAAAATCTTAATACACAAAACGAGCCTGACGGTGCATTTTGCATCTCAGGCTCGTTTTTAAATTATGGAGTTTTTCAACAGTCTAACAGTTCATTATATACTTCATCAAACAATTCCGGCGAAAAATCCGCTGTAAAATCATCAGTTATGCATTTGCCGGTCAGCTCCTCCGCGCGGCTGCGGCTGAGAGATGATAAAAGCTCAAAATCCTCAATTCCGGCGCGCTGCATCTCAAGACGTACGCTGCCGATAGGTTCTCCGTTATAGGGGTATACGATATTTGTGTCGCCCGGCGGAAGATATTGCTCCAGACTGTCGTCAAATATTTTAAAAGGAATTGACGGCTCTGTGTAGGAATCCTGTACGTCTGCCTGAAAGCAGAAGCCCCAGTGCAGATAAGCCGATACGTTAAGCTTAAAGCACAGCCAGTGTATATAACGCACTGAAAGCAGCGGCATATCCAAAAATCTGTTCAGATACGGCGCAGACGGCCAGCAGCAGGTGTATAACCAAAGACGGCGTTTGTCGGAATCGGAAATCATTTTGTTAAATTCATCACGGTGCAGCTGATAAAAACGCGTTGTCGGTATAACTATATCCGGGTTTGAATCCAGATCTGTTGTCAGTACCGCGTCTATGGTCGGTACGTCCGGCATTATTTCTTTTACAAGCTTTCCGAGTTTTTTGTATATGTGAATGTTTTTACTGCGCGGTTCGTCAAATATATGCTGTACTGTTATTCCGTCAAGTTCTGAGGCTTTCAAAAAGGCGTACCATTGTTCGATAAAGGCTTTCAGAAATGCAAAACAGTTGTCAGAACCGAAGCTGCCCTCGTCAGCGTTCGGATACATATTCAAATATATTGTTTTAAGATTGGGGCCTTCAATATATTTGCAGCCCTGCTCCATACAAAGGTTTATATATGTTTTTGCACGTTCAAAACAAAATTCCGGGTTATCTGCCGTGCCTTTATAATAAAAAAATGAAGCGTTAAGATTGATATGTGTTTGATGTGCGTCACAGGCAAGGCGGTTCAGTTTTTTTAGTACCTCCCAATGCTTTGGCGAAAACGGTGTATATTCGTAATGAACAGGATTCGGCTCAATCCAGTTTATCATTTTAAATTGCTTATTATCGGGGATAACGGCTTTGGAAATTGTAATTCTGACAGGAACGGAAATATCGGCGCTTTCACTGCTGAATTTCACACAGCCGCTGTAACTGCCCGGCGGCATTTCTTTTGAAATATGCCATTTTAAGTACAGAGGAGTTTTTTCATTTTTACATATAAAATGCTCGCCGGCAGGCTTTAAAGCGTCGTAGACAATAAACGGCGCTTTTTTTGTATAGTATTTTTCCATATCCTCGGCAGAGGTTCTCTCTGTATCAAGTTCCTCCAGAAAGCATGAATTCTTATTTACTGTTACCGGCAGAATTTCAAATAATTCCGGAGCGGATAGCTCTGTGCTTTCAAAGCTCCATGTTATGACCGAGTTTGGCAGAGCATACAGAAACATCTGGCAGCAGGCACAGGAATTACGTGCTGTGCTGATGTTTATTTCATGTTTCCCATTTGAGGTATCAGGAAACATCCATATATAAGACGGGAAGATTTCAAAGTCCATAATGTGTTCTCTCCTTTAAATAATATAAGCCATTTAGGTATAAGACCTGAACTGTGTGGGGAAACAAATCTTATTCAGCAGTGCATAAGCTGCACCGGGGTTGGATAAATATAGGGGGACCTAAATGGCTGTATAAATTATAAAATGCTGTTGCTGTAAATTCAATGGATTAAATCATAGATAAGCTTACAATCAGCGGTATTACGGTAAAAAGTATCGAATTGTAAATCAATGTATGAAGCGGTCTATAGCAATTTTGCTCCCTGATGTGATAGACTTTAAATAAATAAAACAAAAGGAGATCGAGATGAACAGACTTAACATTTATCCCGTGGCGGAGGCCGAGCCTAAGTCAGCGCATTACAGGGTGCTGGTAAACGGCAGGGAATCAGGTGTGTATACTTCGTACCGCTTTGATCCGGGAAACTATCAAAAAAGAATTGCAGGCAGACCGGTATCGGATGTTTCGTTTACGGCTTTTGATTTCGAGGGCGAGGTGACAATAGAGATTTATTTGGAAACCGAGCCGACAGAACAGGTTGCGGTAAGACCGCTTAAACTCGGAATCAATCCGATAACGGAAGGAAAAAAGATTTCATTTAAGATTGATAAGCCTGCCAATTTTTCTGTCGAGCCTTACGGAACATTCTGTCCGCTGCATATATTTGCAAATCCGATGGAAAGCGAAGTGCCGGATAAAAATGATCCGAAAGTACATTACTTTCCGGCAGGCGTGCATGAAATTGATCCGATAAAGCTGAAGGATGGCGAAACGGTTTATCTTGAAGGCGGAGCTTTTGTATACGCAAAGCCTCAGCCGCCGGAAAAAACAGAACCATTTGGTTTGGTAAACGCATTTGACATGAAGTGGATTGAGTGTACGCTCAATGCTGAAAAGGTCAAAAATGTAAGGGTTTGCGGCAGAGGAGTTCTGTGCGGAAGAAAAACTCTTGATAATCTGCAAAGACACCGCTTGCTTGTGATTTCAGAGAGCACAGATGTATCGGCGGAGGGAATTATATTCCGAGAGGGAACCTCGTGGTCGGTACAGACGCATCGCGCAGAAAACGTACATATAGATAACGTCAAGGTTTTAGGGCATTTCTGTAACAATGACGGAATTGACATCTGCGATTCGGCAGATGTATTGGTTGAAAACTCATTTGCACATAATGCTGACGATTCGTTCCTTGTAAAAGGCTTTGAGCCGGTAAAGAATGTCGTATTCAGCAACTGCACAGCGTGGAATGACGTATCAACATCATTCGGAGCGGTATGTGAGATGGCAGCAGATACCGAAAATGTTGTGTTTAAGGATTGTACGGTTACACATTCGACATTTCATTTATGGGATCATGATTCCGGCGGCGTAATAGGAATATGGAATGCATACGGCGGAAATGTAGAAAACTTTTTGTTTGAAAATATAGTCCTTGAGGACTGCTGTGCAGACAAAGAGCCGATAAAGGTAAGCGTGACATGGCGTGATGAGGGACGCATCAGCAATGTGCATTTCAAAAATATACAGGTATTAAAGAGTGAAGATGAAAGAATAGCCGTATACGGCGATGTGCCGCAAGCGGCGGATAATATAACCCTGGAAAATATAATTATAAACGGCAAAAAGGTGGAAAGCATCAATGATAAAAGAATTGTAAACCGCTGCAATGCCGAAATAAAAATAAAATAAAAAGGAGAGAGGACAATGAAGAAAAGAACCGCAAAGTGTTTAAGTATGCTGCTTGCTGTGTGCATGGCATTGCCGCTTGCTGCGTGTTCAAAACAGACCGAAAAGGAAATGGTGCAGAATGCAAATAAAGATCCTTTCGGCAAATACGAATCACCGGTAAAGCTGACAGCCGTTATAGGCTATGGCGAACCGACAGACAAAAAGGTGCCGAAAAGCACCACGCCGGAAAACCAGGCATTTAACAGACTGCTCAAAGATGAACTTAATATTGATATTGAGTATCTTTGGACTGTTCCGGAGGCACAGTACGATCAAAAGTTTTCGACTGCAATAGCGTCAAATGCTCTGCCGGACATATTGGCGCTGAATCAGGCGGATTATGAATTACTGAAGGCAAACGATATGCTTGCTGATTTAAGCGATGCGTATACATATGCAAGCGATAAGCTGAAAAGCATGGCAGAACGCGATCCGTCAGTGCTTCAAAGTGTAACGGAGGACGGAAAGCTTTATGCTATACCGCGATACGGTGATGTCCGTACCGGAACACCGCTGCTTTGGATAAGAGCGGACTGGCTGAAGAAGCTTAATCTTAAAGAGCCTGAAACATGGGCAGACGCGGTTGAAATTGCAAGGGCTTTTGTAGAAAAGGACCCCGACGGAAACGGTAAAAATGATACTTACGGATTTGGATTGACAGCAAAAAGCCTGAATCCGTGGGGCTATGGCATAAAACCGATATTCACTCCGTACGGCGCATATGTTGATCAGTGGATTGACGACGGAAAAGGAAACCTGGTATCGGGAAATGTTCAGCCTGAGATGAAGACAGCGCTTGAAAACCTTGCAAAGCTTTATAAAGAAGGACTTTTTGATAAGGAAATATTCACTAAGGACGAGGATAAGGTAGCGTCTGATATAGCAAGCGGAAAAATCGGTATAGCGGTATCCGAATGGTGGTTCGGAGAGGTTGCCGTAAACGATTCGTGCACAGCTGATCCGAATGCAAAATGGATTTGCATGGAAATTCCGCCGATGGAAAAGGGCGCAAAGCCAAAGCTGTGCCTTAATAAGCAGAATGTTGTTACATACTATGCGGTAAATAAAAACTGCAAAAACCCTGAGGCGATGATAAAATCAATGAATGTGTTTGTTGAGGCAAGCGGAAAGTATAAGGACGTTTTGACCTCTGAAAACGGACACTTCTGGAGCTGGGCGCCGACAATATATCTTGATCCGTACGAAATTACGGAAACATACGAGGAATTTAATCAGGCGCTTGACAGCGGCAGCAATACCGTAGAGAACAGCGAAAATGATGAAAGAATTAACGATATGCTGAAGAACTATCCGGATTATCTGAACTTTAAAAAAGGAACGGAAAAGTGGGACGGCACAAAATTCTTCGGTACGATTCTTGCAAGAGGCGACAAAGAAGGCGGTTGGGGAACAACGCTTAAAGCAGTAGACAATGCGGACGTAATTTATAATGAATTCTACGGTGCGCCGACAGCTACCATGCAGGACAGCGGAGCAACCCTTGATAAGCTGACAGAGGAAACCTTTATAAAAATTATAGCCGGCGAAAAGGGTATAGACGCCTTTGATGAATATGTAAAGACGTGGAACAGTCTCGGCGGTGAGAAGATAACCAAAGAGGTAAATGAATGGTACAAAAATAAATAACGGCAGGGCGGTGAAATAATGCAAAACAGTAATGACATAACGACAAAAAAGCGGCCGCGCCGGCGTATGGGCAATGATGAAAAGATTTTTCATCTTATGGTTTTGCCCGGACTGATAATCTGCCTTATATTTGCATACGGTCCTATGGCGGGACTTGTAATGGCTTTCCAGAACTTTAATCCGTTTAAGGGTTTTACGGGTTCAGCTTTTGTCGGACTTGATAATTTTAAATACCTGTTTTCCATGCCGGATTTTGCATCGGCGTTTAAGAACACTGTTATAATTGCAACATCAAAGGCGGCTTTGTTTCTGATTATTCCGCTTATACTTGCACTTATGATAAACGAGCTTAGATGCACAAGGTATTTAAAGGCAGTTCAGACAAGTATGTTTTTGCCGTACTTTCTGTCGTGGGCAATCCTCGGCGGAATCGTGGTTGAGATATTCTCATACGACGGAATAGTAAATACCGTAATGGCAAATATGGGCTTGGAGCGTATATCGTTTATGGGCAGCAATAAATACGCCAGAACAATTATTATATGGAGTGATGTCTGGAAGAATATGGGATATAACATGATAGTATTTTTTGCGGCGATAACGGGCGTTGATACAAGCCTTTACGAAGCGGCTGAAATTGACGGCGCAGGAAAGCTGAAACAGATGTGGCACGTAACACTGCCGGGAATAGCACCTATTGTATTTCTTATGGTAGTTTTAAGTTTTGGCAGTCTGCTTAACGCAAACTTTGATCAGATATTGATTATGTATAATCCGCTGGTTTATGAAACGACCGATGTTTTGGATACGCTGGTTTACAGAATAGGTATATTCAACAAGCAGTACGGAGTTTCAACCGCAATGGGATTGTTTAAGTCGATAATATCATTTGCACTGGTTGCCGGTTCAAACTACATAGCCTACAAAGCGGTTGACTACAGAATATTTTAAAGGAGGGACAAATTATGAAAATAAAAAGAAGACTTTCAGAACGGGTTTTCAATGTATTCAACATAGTATTTCTGTTTTGTCTGACGGTAATTTGTCTGCTGCCTTTTATACATCTGCTCAGCGTATCGCTAAGCTCAAAATCGGCGGTAATAACAGGAGCGGTTTGGTTTTGGCCTAAGAATTTTACATTTGAAGCATACAAATTTCTGTATGAAAAGCCTGAGTTTTTAAAGTCATTTATTGTATCACTTAAAAGAGTGGCGCTCGGTACGGCGATAAATATGCTTTTTTTGATAATCACGGCATATCCTCTCAGCAAGGAAACAAGCCGTTTCAGAATGAGAAATGTATATTCATGGATATTTGTTGCAACTATGTTTTTCTCAGGCGGAATGATACCTACATATATGCTTGTAAAAGAACTTAATATGCTTGATACCATGTGGGCGCTGGTTCTGCCCGGAGCATTAAATGTATGGAATATGGTGCTTTTGATGAACTTTTTCAGACAGATTCCGCATGAGTTTGAGGAAGCCGGTCTTATAGACGGAGCCGGACAGATGAGAATACTGTTTTCGATATATCTCCCGGTTTCGCTTCCGGCGCTGGCAACAGTACTGCTCTTTACTATTATAGGTCACTGGAATGCATGGTTTGACGGAATTTTATATATAAACACTCCGTCAAAATACCCGCTGCAGACATACCTTGCAACAATTATTCAGGACGCAAATCTTACAAGTATGCGTCAGCTTACAGAGGAAAAGCTTCAGCAGATGCAGACTCTCAGCGATAAGTCAATCAGATTTGCTCAGATATTCCTGGGTGCGCTGCCTGTTATGGTAGTTTACCCGTTCCTGCAGCGGTATTTTGTAAAAGGAATAGTTGTCGGAAGCGTAAAGGGATAATATTACAGTGGAATTCGGAAGAATTATTTGATATAATGTGTAAAAAATGTCGAGTAATGTCGAACAGCTATACATTATTCTAATGGGAGTGTGAAATGAAATGTTAAAATACAAAATTCTTTCCGGATTGCTTGCGGTATCTCTTGTATTTTCGCTTTCAGGCTGTAAAACAGGTAAAAACGACAGCCGCGAAAGATTTAATATCTCGGTCTATAACGGAGGCATGCAGCCGGTAGACGGCGAAACTCCGGTAAAAAACCGGCTTGAAGAAAAAACAGGTGTGGATCTTACATACATATACAGCACATACGAAACCAGAAACACAAAGCTTGACGTAATGATTTCATCGGGCAAAACCCCTGATTTGTTTACATACGGCTACACCATAGGCGAAAAGTTTAACAGGCTTATTCAGCAAAATGTTGTCGCAGAGCTTACACCGTATATAGAGGACTATCCCAATATAAAAAAGAGGATGGAGGAATTTGAAACGGTTACGCGGTACGGCAAAAGCAAGAATTACTTTATTCCGGTAAAGTCCACCGACACAGAAGCAAATGTTGTGTGTGAACATGCGTGGTTTTACCGCAGTGATGTAGTTGAGGAGCTTGGACTTAAACTGCCGACAAATGCCGATGAGCTTTACAGCTTTTTAAAAGCCTTAAAACAGTATCAGATTGATAACGGTCAGACCGGTGACAGTCCGCTGACGCTGCAGAGTCCGTTTTTCCTCTATTGTATATACAATCTTTTCGGAACAGACATAAAGGGTGTTGAGGAAATTAACGGTCAGATGCAGCCGACCGCCGTAGGGGATAAAATGAAGCAGGCGGTTTTGTATATAAG
>ERZ1026780.1855-NODE-1855-length-13109-cov-37.455339_pt1 | contig 13109 bp, 25 predicted proteins | sample MGYA00380126_ERZ1026780 | MGnify/ENA primary metagenome ERZ1026780 (study PRJEB33269, sample SAMEA4719762) | human gut metagenome | biome: human-associated habitat; feature: organic feature; material: feces | place: Cameroon | collected 2013-10 ... | reverse complement strand
TTATTGTCGCTACGAAGTAACAAAGCCTTATATTTGCAAGGCTTTTTACTTGCTTCTCTAAACAGTTCTTGATTACTTTATAGCCTTATCATACTTGGCTATTTCTATAACTTGTTTATAATTGTTTTAAAATCATTTCTTTCCACACCATCCACACAAAGTTTTTCCTTGGTCAATGGCATTAGCCTCATCTGTAGCAGTTATATGGCCTGCACTTCGCTTTAATGCCTGACAATTCCGATCCTTATGGTATCGCTTAGAACCTGGACTGTCTGATACATATACGTTGCCTCCTGCTGTTACCTCAGTTTGACCAACCTCAGCATTATTAGAAAAGGAAGACAACCTACCTATTGCAAAGCCAATCATCAAGAAACCTATGCAGAAGGTCACTAGACCAAAGCAAAAGAACTTCTTTGAAAGCCTCAGCTTTCTGTCTATATCATATTTGCAATCTTCCATGTTCATCATAATTATCATCCCAAACTTTATGTCTAACTCTTCCAAAAAGCCATATATTCTCTATAAAACTTTTATACAGATAAAAAATAAATAGACTACATAGAACTGCTCCAATTATTTCTGCTACGCCATAATGAAGATCCATCACCCATATGGATTTAATTATTCCGATTCCATTTGCTATAATCAAAATTGAGCATAAAATCTTAGCTGATATAGAATCTTTTGCCAGTTTCAATAAAGGCACAGACAGAAAGCCAACAATTACAGCCAGGATGCACGCCACAAAAGTTCCACTTAGAAGGAGAAAAAGAATATCCCCTATCCAACCATTAAGTATAACCAACTTGCAAATCCATTTCATAATAAAAGTAACTACTACACAAAATAGAGTTGCATATATCAATGCTCCAAAGAACCGACAAACTTTAATTAATATATCCATATTAGCTATTTTTTAGTATTTTTATTAACATGATTAATTACATCGTCTTTATCCAAGAAAGATGTTCCCCATTTATTGATGTAGTCAGATAATTCCACCTGATGATTATGAACTTTTGACAAATCCATTTTTGCAAGAATAGTTTCCATCTTTGTTAAACCATCATAGTGTTCAGACTTCCATCTGACAACTCTATAATCTATACATTTGCCTTTCAAGAAGTAATTACTTATGTAACGAAAGAACTTAAAGAAAAATAAATCTAGACTACTTAAATATTTATCGTACCTTAATTTCTCTATAACCACTTCTTTATTTTCAGGTTGCAACTTTAATGTATCATCATCTATTGTATTATACACAGGGCCATTATAGGCATGCTTTTCAAAATCTTCTCTAGAAAACCCCATATTACCATATTTTAATTAAGCCGTTCTAATTTTTTATACTTAACTACCTTTTGCGCATCCATCAAATCTGTCTGTGTGGGACCTGCTTTATATATTTTATAAAACAAGAAATTAAAAAATAACACACATGTAACAGATAAAGCTATATCAAACTTCAAATACATAAATAAAGCATAATAGAATGCAAGAAAAGCAAGAGTAAATCTGATAATCAAATCCGGCTGTTTCCAATATGATAGAACGTAAGACTTTCTAATTTCCTTAAGCATAAGAAAATCATGAATAGAAACCCTCAATATATATTGCGTACAGATAAACATACTCCATAGAGCAACTTTCATAGTCAAATCATTTGAAGCGAATAATGTGACTAAAAAAGACACCAATATTATCAATCTGCAAAACAACAATAAAATAAATACCATATCACCACATTTTAATTATCCTACATGTACCTGACTTCTTGAAGAAAGACCCTGGATCTCCCTCAGCACCTTATTTTCTGCACGGAGGGCTATCACTTCTCTCTCCAGCTCATTCATATCAACCACATTACTGCTGTTAGATAAAGAAGGCGTTTTCTTATCTGAACTAAAAAACTCAGCAACATCTACCCCAAGGACTTCAGCAAGGTTTTCAACTGTACTAACTTTCACATCAGCACCATTCAGGAGGTTATCCAACGTTGTTCGACTAACCTTCATCTTAGAAGCAATATCAATTTTGCTTAGTTTACTGGACGTTATCATGTCCACTATTCTTTGCACATTCATGTTAAAACCCTTTAATTGTTCAACAAAGTGGGTTAATATGTTTTAAATACACCCACCAAACCATACACTTTTGAAAAGTTTATTGTACTTTTGCACCATAAAGTTAGTAAATAAATACATAAGTACCAAATAAATTTGATGAAGAATGAAGAATGAAGATAAAAAAGTTCCTGATGCGCCTAAAAGGTTATGGGTTCGAACAAATTCTTTGATACATGACTCAGGCTTAGTGGCTGTAGGAAATGTTTCATATAAAGAATATTGGATTGGACACAAAAATAAGGTTCCGAAAAATTTGTACCCTTGGTGTTATGAAAATGAGGTGGAATACATCAGCCTCAGCCAATCTTGGCACGAAGCAAAAGAAGTTCCAGAAGATCTGCACACCTTTATCATCGGTGTTTCCAAAAACTTCACTCATCCAGTACTCATCAACTTGAAACAATCATGCATACATACGTTTTATGATGCTCTCAACATAAACGATAAGAGGAAATGGAACGGAATCATCCGCAAACATTTCCGCTTCGCTTACTGGGCTTACATCAAGGACTTAGTTCCTACCATAGAGGAAGGAGGCACAAAATGAAAAAGATAATGTTCAATGACCAGTATGGTCTCACCCAAGCTGTTCTGGAAGGTCGCAAGACTCAGACAAGACGTATTCTGAATCCTACAATGCTTTTCGAGCGTTTGGACACGTACGAAGGTTGGACAAAAGAATCTATTGCTGATTGGAAGAAATCTTGTAAAGACCGACTTTATAAAGCAGAGGGTGAAGAACTGAAAGAAATGCTTGATTACGCCTTGGAACATTCACCATACAAGGTTGGAGAAAATGTGGCGATTGCGCAAAGATACATAGACCTTGCTGGCAATGATGAGTTCTATCGCCTTTGTGGCATTCATTGGATGCCATTAGAGTGTATTAAATACGAGAAAGGTTGCTACAACAAAATGTTCGTTAAGGCAGACCTCATGCCGCACCGCATCCGCATCACGAACATTCGAGTAGAACGATTGCAGGACATCAGTACCGATGACTGCATGAAGGAAGGAATCTACTGTTGTCACATGGTTTGGTATCATGATCGCTATTCATACGATGCCACTAACGATAGCAACCGTAAGAAATGGTGGTACAGAACCCCTATCGAAGCATACAAGATGCTTAGCTGCAAGCTCCACCTCAACTGGGACAGCAATCCTCTCGTTTTCGTTTACGATTTCAAACTAGTTAAATAATAATTAAATTCAAGCAATATGTCAGAAGAAAAAGTACCACTCAGACCTCAGATCAGAGAACTGGGGCTGGGTAAATCAATCAGTTTCCCTATCAGGAGAATGAGAACGATCAAGACAACCTGCTCGGAATTAGGTGTAATTTACTGTCGTAAGTTCAAAACCAAAATCAACCGGGAGAAAGAGATCATCACAGTTACAAGAACCAAATAAAAACAATAGTCATGAACGAAGTAGTACAAATCCAGTTTGCAGATAAGATGCTATCCTTTGATACATTCCTGTCAGCCATACGCAACGTTGTGAAAGAAGAAGTCTGCAAGGCTGTGGGTAAACGTCCGTTCCTCACACAAGCAAAGGCATACGACATCTACGGAAGAAAAAACGTAGAGCGATGGAAACGTGAAGGAAAGGTGAAAGACTTCGCAAGAGGCAGAAATGGCAAGATTACTCGCCACGAATACAAAGTATCAGAGCTGGATGCATGTGCCTGCCAAGTTCAAGACTATCTGTGTTCCAAATAAGATAAAGTTATGAAAACAATTAAGACCATCTTCTGCATTGCCATCTGGTTAGTCCTTGGATGGCTCTGCCTCAGTAAACTCTCTCAGGGCTTTCATGATGAGAATCTCATTTTACAGATGCCTCAGAGTACCTATGATGAGATAGTAGATACTCTTACCACTCGTAATGGCTTTCAGCCTACCGAGCATCAGATAGTAACTTACTATTATGAGCGATTCCAGAAGTAAGAGCACCTATGCAGCTCGCAAGTGCCTCCTCTGCCATGATGGGCGTAACTGCATCAATGGCAAGTATTGCCTTAAATACAAAAGATACGTGCAGCATCAGGAGAAACTGCCATGTGAATGAAAAATAGATTAACTAATCATCCTGTAAAGGATATAAATATAAGTAATATGTCAGAAATAGAATTATACAACGAATTACAGAATGTAGAAGGTTGTTTAAAGATATTGGGTTCACAAATATCAGAGCTTCGTAAAAAGAAGAATGATATAATGAACAACTTTCTAAGTTTGTTACCTTTTCAGGAAGGTGACAAGGTGAAAGATAAAGATGGCAATATCTTTATCATAGAACATCTAAAAGATGCCATTTCTCTGGGCAAGAATGAAATCAAGGTTCATTTTTTTATCCGAAAAATAAAGAAAAACGGAGAACCTTACTGTTACGCAAACGAAGCTTGGGGAATTGATTATTTTTCCCTTGAGAAAGTAGTAGAATAATTAACCGTCCTTATAGGACATAAATATATAACATGAAAAAGTTTATTGGAACAAAGGTCATTATGGCAGAGCCTATGACTATGACAGAAGCACAGAAAGTGCTATGTAGAGAAATTAAGCCAGCAACCGCTGAGGAAGATGGCTACCTGGTAGAGTACAAGGACGGATATAAGTCTTGGTCTCCTAAGAGTGTGTTTGACGAAGCCTATCATGAAGTAGGCTCACTTAACTTTGGTGGTGCTATTGTCTTACTGAAGAATGGTTTTGCGGTAAGACGCAAGGGATGGAACGGCAAGGGCTCGTTTATCGTGAAGCAGGTTCCTTCCCATATCACTGGTGACATCATTCCTAATATGCAGTCGCTCCCTCAGTCTGCTAAGAGCATCTTGATGAGTCGTGAAAATCCTCACATTGATTATGTTAATCAGATGTTGATTATCAATCCTAAAGGCAGAGCAGACTCATGGATTCCATCATCTTCCGATGTGTTTGCGGAAGACTGGGAAGCTGTAGTTGAGTAACTAACCACCCTCTCCTTTTTACAGGAGAGGGTAAAAAGAAGATGATATGGCAAAAATGAATGTAACAGAAATGTGGTTTTTATATAATTTCAATCATTATGGAATCAGAAAAAGCAAAGTCAAACAGCAGAGCCTGGCAGCGAGAATACTATCTTAAGCATCGTGATAAAATGCTCGCCTATTCTCGCAAATACATCAAGGATCATCCCGAAAAGCAGAAGCTATATCGGGAAAATGCAGCCAAGAAACGAGCCAACGGTATTGGATATTATCAGAGATATTATCAACGCAACAAAGAAAAATTGCTGGAAAAATCTAAGAGTTGGAGACAGAATCACCCCGAAAAGGTGAAGGAGTACCAGCGCAGATACTATCAGAAGAAAAGAGCAGCAGCAAAGAAAGAGAAGAAGATAATGCTGAATCCAGACATAGATAAGGCAAAATCCCTCTTCCGTGATCCTTCCAAGGCTGTTCATCTACAGTGGCTCCTGGAGCACAACAAAATTAAACAATATGAATCACGCTAGTTTATTCAGCGGAATCGGTGGTGCTGAGGTCGTGGCATCCATGATGGGATGGAAAAACCTCTTCCATTGCGAGATACAGGAGTTTCCTCGCAAGGTGCTCCAATACTGGTTCCCAAATTCAGAAAGTTATGAAGACATTACCAAAACAGACTTCACAAAGTGGCACGGCAAGGTCGATGTTCTCACAGGAGGATTCCCCTGCCAACCTTTCTCCCTCGCTGGCAGAAGAAAGGGAGCGGACGATAACCGCTACCTCTGGCCACAGATGCTTCGAGCAATACGGCAGATACACCCCACTTGGGTCGTTGGTGAAAACGTTAATGGAATCAAGACGATGGTGGAGTCCTGCCAAGTCACTCAGATGGGACGCACAGACCATCTTTTCGAAGAGAATCACCTATACCGAGAGGAAAGCCGATTCACCCTCGACAAAATCTGTGCAGACCTCGAAGCCGAAGGATATTCCGTCCAACCGATTGTTATTCTAGCTTGTGCCATCGGAGCACCACACAGAAGAGACCGAGTTTGGATTGTTGCCCACCGTTCAGACCCAAGTGCTGAAACAGTGCAACAAGAAGGGCAAGACGGAATTTGTTCCGCTAGACCTTCTCCCCACACCCAATGCGATGGACATAGCCCACAAGGATATGGAAATCAACGAGAGAGGGCGAAGAAATCCAAAGAAGGGCAAGACCGACCACAGCTTGGGTCTAGAAGACATGGCAGTGGCACAACTCCTTCCTACGCCCACGGCACTCGACAAAGGAGGAGGAAGAATAAACAAGAGCCTTTCACCGAATGCAGCAGAACGCCCAACCTTGGCACTCGCCGCTCGAAAAGGCTTGCTTCCCACTCCTTGCAGCATAGAAGCCACGAAGTTCACCAAGACCATCAATCCCAATTCCCAGATGGGGCAAGGACTAACAACCTTGGCGGTCAACGGTCTTCTCCTCACTCCAAGTGCAACAGTTGGTCTCAGAAGTACAATGACAATGGATTCTTTGAAGAGCCACAACAAGGAGAATGCCAACCTGGCGGAGCAGATAGCCCACAAAGTAGGTGGAGGAACTTCCCAACTCAATCCCCTGTTTGTAGAGGAAATGATGGGATTCCCTTTGATGTGGACAGCCTTACCATTTCTTTCCCCAAGTGGAGACAAGAATCCATAAAGGCTTACGGCAATGCCTGGGTCCCACAAGTGGCTTACGAGATATTCCGTGCCATCGAGGCAGAAGAAAACAACAAATGATAGAAATCGTAAATTCTATATTCCAAATAAAAGAAACAGCAACAGCAAATGAAAACAGATGGCTACATTCTTACTCCAGAGCTGCTGCAGTGGCGTTACTTTCATCGTCCGGTGGTGGTACAGGTGCTCATCTACGTGCTCCTGTCTTCCACACACAATGAGGCTTCCGCTGCTACGCTCTCCTTACGTATGTTGGCTGATCGGCTCCATACCTCTGTCAAGTCTATCCGCTGTGCCATCGATGTTCTCATACAGGAGCGAATCATCACAAAATGCAGCTCCCCTAAAGCCTCAACAATAGTGTATGTTAATAGTTCGCATCCCCTCTCCCACTGCATACTACCCTATCAAAACCCACTTGGGGCACAGAATGGGGCTCTCTTTAGGGCACAGATAGGGGCACAGATTTTAACTTCACAAGTTACTGATACACAAGATTGTGCAGCGTATCTTCAAGATAACAAGGGCACAGATAGGGGCACGATTAAGGGCAAAGATAGGGCACACCCTAAACAAGGGGCACACCAAAAGGCACAGTCTATGGCACAGATTAACAATCCCGAAACCCCTTTAAATAAAGGTGATTCCGAAGATTCTGCCGAAGTTGAGGGCACAGATAAGGACAAGGGTAAGGGCACAGAAGTAAGAGGAAAGAAACAAATAAAAGAAAACATTTCCCCCGACCCCCCTATAAAAGAAAACAAACAAAGAAAGGAGAAAGCCCACACCCACACACAAAAAAAAGAAAAAGAAAAAAAGTCGTTGGATCCGGAAGTTCAGTTCTCGGAAGTGCTAAGACTCTTCAATCGCCTCTTTCTGGGCACGCAGGTCAAGCCTATCTCAAAGATGACTCCCGACCGCAAGAAGATGGTGGCAAAGTTTATCTCAGACTATTCCTTCGAGGATATAGAACCGATGCTTCGAAAGGCTCTCAACTCCGATCTTCTCTCAGGGCGCAAGGATGGTGGATGCTATATCTCCTTCAACTGGCTCTTCAATCCCAAAAACTACGAGGCTCTGATGGAAGGAACCTTCGACAATCCTACAGTTGTAGCCTCAGCCGGAAAGAAGCCTCAGCATTCAAGTTCTCCACCACCTTCTCCTCCACAGCCTCAACGCGAGGAGACCAACGAGGAAATAGAAGCTCGCCTCAGAATGAAAGAAGAGCGCAAAAAGGAATTGGAGAAAGAACAGACCGAAGCCCTACGGCAGAAGTATCTAGGCTGGATAGAAGCCGCCAAGAATAACCCGAATGGTTCCATGGCACAGATGGTGAAAGATGCCTACAAGAATGGTACTCTAGCCAAACTGGGTATCGTCTGGAATCCATCGGTGGCAGAAGAAGAACAGTCACTGGCCGACTTGGATGATCAGACTCAGAATTATCTCCAATCTCTCCTCAGCGACTAAGAAACACAAGTAACAAACAATTTAATTCATACGATTATGGACAGACAAGAATTAATCGACCGCCTCAACGGCAATTATCCTGAATACACCAAGAAATCTGCTAACAAACAGAAGAAGGTGCAACATGAAGGGCAGCTTCAGATAGCTTGTGTACGCTGGTTCCGTCTCCAGTACCCGGCTTATGCCTCTCTCCTCTTCCATCCCAAGAATGAGGCTGATGGTGCTACCAGTGGCAAGAAGATAGCCATCAACGCTGCATCAGGAGTTGTGCCGGGCGTTCCAGATCTCATCCTGGCTCTCCCTTCATACAAGAATGGCAAAAACGGAGCTCTCAACAGGGGTACAGAATTATTCTACGGCTTGGGCATTGAATTGAAGTATGGCAAGACAAACAATCAGACAGCTCATCAGAAACGTTTCCAGGGCTACTGGCAGTGTGCTGGCTATAAATACGCTCTCTGTCGCTTTCTGGAAGACTTCATTAAAGTTGTCACAGATTACATGCTTTCAGTTGATTTAGGCATCCTTAAGAATATAACATCTTATCATCTGAGTGACGATGATACAGCGCACAACAAGCAAGTATTAAACAAAATCATTAAAAACAAGAAGTAATATGAAGAAAAGATATTTTTACGTAGTCGTATCATTCATGCGCAAAGACATAGCCAACTCATGGCGTAAGGTTGACTTTACCTTTATGAAGGATGATGGCTCAGCATTGTTCCCTCTTATGGAGGCTATTAAGGTGATCTCTGAAGGATATTCAGAGATAGCTGATCCTGCAACTATCCAGTTCGACAACTGCATAGAAATCAGCAAGGAAGACTATGAGGCTTTCAACAATCTCAAAAAATTAGTCAAAGTAAATAAGTAGCGTATGGAAAAAACAATTTTAGACATGTGCTGTGGCTCTCGAATGTTCTATTTCGATAAACATGACCCAAATGTTCTCTTCACAGACATAAGAGAGTATCACGACACATTATGTGATGGACGCAAACTAGACGTGCAACCAGATATGATAGCCGATTGCACAGCCTTGATATTCGAAGATGAAACGTTTAATATGGTAGTATTCGACCCTCCTCATCTACAAAAAGTAGGTCAGAACTCATGGCTATGTAAGAAATATGGTAAACTGCCCGAAAATTGGCAAGCGTTCATCAATGACTCTATCCACGAGGGCATGAGAGTACTGAAAACTGGCGGAACACTCATTTTTAAGTGGAACGAGCAACAGATAAAGGTAGGTGAAGTACTAAAGGCAATTAAAGATTACAAACCGATATTCGGACATCGTACCACCATCAAGAACCAAACAATATGGATGACATTCATGAAATATCGCTGGTCCCTCAAAAAAAATATAAACAAAGAAAAATAATTATTATGCAAACAGATTTACATTCATCTTTACTCTTCCTAATGATTAAACTGGAAGAAGCAAAGGGTGATCAGATGGCAGACAAAAACTTTGTTGCTGCATTGACGGAAGTACTCAGATATTTCCGTGATAACGGAGAGTTGAAGAAAGCTTATGAGCTTCAAAAGGATTCATTGGCAGATATAGCTAATAGTCCTTGGGCGAAATTAGTAATTGGTATGCTTACCTCAAAAATGCAAGAAGACAAAGTTGATGCAGAGTTACCAAACATTGATGCTCTAATAGAGGAGAATACTTCTGATGATTTTATCGAAAAGAAAATCAATGATGTTCTTGGTGATGGATGTAGAACTTAAAGAAGAATTAGAGCAATGAAAATTCATTTATGGAAATCCTCATCTTGTTGCGCAGCAGATGAGCATGAGACAGGATGTTATCCTCGTTCTTCATTTAAGCCAAAACCTGAGCTTCCGGCTGGAACTATACTCACAGTCAAGGAGAAATGGCAAAACTTCTACGGAGTATACTACCGCTGCTATCTCCCAGACGAAATGAAGGACAAAGGATATTCCATCCCTTACTACGACATTCCTGCCGACAAAGCAGAAGTAATAGAACTTTAAACATTATAAATTATGTATGTATCAATAACATTAATTATTTGCCTCAGCGTGGTCTTTGTTATCACGCTAGGCATTGTCTCTTGCACGCTAAGAGACGAGAACTTCAAAGTTCGCTTCGATGACAGAAACAAGCGTTTAAGTCGAATTATTCAAGAGCAGCGTGATGAACTTATCTCATACAGAGAGGCTATCAAGAAAAATGATGATAACCTAGAGAAATCTCTAAAGGTATTAGCTTCTGCTTCCGATACTGTCAACAAAAAAATATCTCGTTTGAAAGATACGGAAGAAACTCTATCCTTGATCAAGATCAAACTTGAAGATTTCATTTTGCGGCAAGATAAGTCTTCAAAGGAAATAGATGAAGCTATTCGTGCATTCTCATCATGCGCAAAGAGTATTGAGCAAAAGATTGAGATAGAATTTAAGTGGTTAGATGAGCGTCTTGTGCTGCGCCCTTCCCACCTCTCCCCTGAAGAGAAGAAGAAGTTCATGGAATATATGCAAACATGTTCTAAAGGCTATGTCTATTCTAAAGGCTATGTCTATATTAACAAAGACAAATATTTTGTTACTCTTGAAGACATAAAAACAGCCCTTGAATGTGTAGGCACTAACAATTGGGGACTATTAAACGAAAGCTACCCATCAGAAGAAGAATCATGCCATGGAAAGAATACAGAACGAAATCAATAAGCTTCGCCATGAGCAGCATCTAAGTGAAAAACTGCAAGAAGCCCAACTTCGACAGATAAAGCGTGAGCACGATGGTCTCCATAAGTGGATTACCATTAAGCCAAATCTCAGACTCCTCTGCCGAATAGACGAAAAAGGTAACCTCCTCCCCAAGGAACAGGAGCGCATCAGAAAAGTCAAACAAACTTTAGGTATCAAATAAGATATGAGTGAAGAATCAGTATTATCCTTTCGCAAGCTGGTTTCAGCTATGCGAACCACGGAAAAGGAATATTGGGCACACCGCGATAAGAAGATGCTGCGCCAGTCCATCGAACTTGAAAAGCGTGTTGATGGCATCATCATGAAGGCAGACAGAAATGATGTCCCTCAGAACGACAACGGCAAATTTTTCCTTCTGGTGGCAGAACTTAGAGCCTCAACCATCCAATATTTCCAAGAGAAGAAGAAGCTACAGCCCGACAAGGAGCTGGTCAACTCCCTCTTCAAGACCATCAAGGAGAAAGAAGCCAAGATAGATAAGATGCTCATACGTCTCAAAGACGAGCAGATAAAGAAAGATGGCTACATCATCCAGTACCACGTCATGGAACGTATGCCAAGAGCACATCAGGCTCGTTCTATCTTTAATTCCTCGGATGAGCAGCTTGCCAATATAGAGTTGAATGACCACTACCGCCATCCCGACCCTCCTGGCACCATGTATTTCATCTGCAAGGAATATCTTGGCAAAAACGGAAAACAGCTACCTCAGGAAGAGTTAGACAAAATTATTAATAACAATTTAAATTCTTAAAATTATGGAAAAGAAAACAGAAAGTTTAAAAGTCAAAGTAGATAAAGCCATTGCCGAAAAGATTATTGGCATAGGCAACTGTTCTTCCATCCGCTCTCGTACAAGCACATGGTTCGAGTGCAAGGTACGCTATGAGAAGACCCAGGAGGATGGAAGCGAGAAACTTGTAAACGAGCTGTATGTTGTTGATGCTCTCTCCTTCACCGAGGCAGAAGCAAGCATCATCGATAACATGGCAGTCTATGTATCTGGTGAACTTAAGATTGCCAACATCAACCCAGCCAACTACAACGAGATTTTCTTCTCTGATATTGATGACGATGATCTTTGGTTCAAGGCTCGTTTGGCTTTCATCACCATTGATGAAAAGAAGGATAAGGAGAAGCGTACCTATGTCAACTACCTTATCCAAGCCAAGAGCATCGAACGTGCCAAGCGTTATGTAGACGAGGTTATGGGCAAGACCATGATCGACTATGAGTTGAAGAGCCTCAGCGAGACAAAGATTTTTGATATCTTCGAGCATGAGCCTTCCACTGAAGGCAAGCAGAAAGAGAAGGACGGTAAAACCGAGTAATCACTGACAATTCTTGCGCAATTTGGTTCTCAACAAGCTAAGTTGCGCAAGTTATCACTTTTTATCCTCATTTTTCTCGTACCTTTACCCACATTATTAATATATAACATCAATCATATATGAAGAAGTTGAAACGTTTAATCATTTACCTACGCCTCTGGTTTATCCGTAAGATGGGTTACAACCTCCCATCCCTCCGTGAGGCAACCTGTATCATTCCCGGTCAACTTTATGACCACTTTGGCCGTGTTGTCAGGGCAGTACCAAGTAAGATGCCTGCAACTGATAATGGAGACAGCAAAGAACAGGAAGAAGTGCCAGAACATTGCTTCCAGTGTGATCTGTACAACAAGCATATCCCTTGCTCCTTCAATCATCGTATGGCCAACGGCAACGACATCTGCGAGAATCATCATTTCGAAATCATCTGCCTCAACACAGGCAACATCTAAAGATTACTCATTATGGAAAAGCAAAAAACAAGATACAGACTTGATAAGAAAACGGGTCATCTTCTGGAAATACCTTCTAAGAAGCAGGTTCGTGAAAACGTTAAAAAGATTCGTGAGCAAAAGGGAAATGGTCAGTTACCTCAATCTCCGGTCACTATTCATGAGACTCAGGCTGAGAAAAACTTCAAAAAGGTACAGAAGGTCATCGACCGCATGCACGCCAAGGCGAAACTGCCCGACTTCCTTACCATGGCCCGCAAGAAGTTCCTTTCCACCGTCTGCGTTATCA
>ERZ1026780.1854-NODE-1854-length-13112-cov-26.003983_pt1 | contig 13112 bp, 11 predicted proteins | sample MGYA00380126_ERZ1026780 | MGnify/ENA primary metagenome ERZ1026780 (study PRJEB33269, sample SAMEA4719762) | human gut metagenome | biome: human-associated habitat; feature: organic feature; material: feces | place: Cameroon | collected 2013-10 ... | reverse complement strand
AGTGATTTTATCAATAATTCCAAGGTGTTGCATTTCAAACGAAAACATTTATTTTATTACTCGTAAATAGATATTTCTAATAATTCTACCTACAAAAAATCCTAGTAAGTAAAATAAGATATCCGTAACATCAAATACTCCGACTTGTAATTTGTTTTGGAGAAATTCAACTCCTAAACAAATTACGAAAAAGACTAGTACAAAACCAAAGTCCTTGAGTCTTGATTTAAAATAAATACATCCTAGTGGTAAAAATAATAAAGTATTAAATAAGTTTTGCTTAAAAACAAGCGGATCATCTAAATTTAGTTCATCATAAGCAAATAATTTCAAATTAATTCCACTTACAGCATTATCCGCTCCCCGACAAAATAAAAATACATAAATATAACCACAATAGGCAATAAAGAATAAATACTTATAAAAAGTATTATATCTAGTAAAAAATATTTTTACTAAACAAAAGAAGCACACACTGTTGCTAACAAATAAAATACTTTTCATATAATCTGTATAAATTAAGTAGCTGCTTGTTACATTAATCGCTAGCTGAGTTGCGATTAATGATAATACTAAACTAACAACAATTAATACTAGATTATGTTTAGCTAGATATTTCATATGCTTCCTTTCTTTAATAAAAAATACTCATAAAGCTTTTATGAGTATTTTTTTACTTTGCTTATTCTCTAACCCCTTTATAGTTTTTACAACGTCCAGTTCCGGCTGGAATAAGCTTACCAACAATAACGTTTTCTTTGATTCCATATAGTGGATCAACTTTACCACGAATTGTTGCATTAGATAAAGTTTTTGCTGTTTCTTGGAAACTTGCAGCTGATAAGAAACTTTCTGTTTCAAGTGAAGATTTTTTAATCCCCATAATTTCTGCTTTAACACAACAAGGTTCTTTACCTTTACTAATTGCTTTTGTATTAGCTTGATAAACTTTTTGCGGACGAATTAATTCACCAGTGATTAATCCAGTATCACCTGGTTCTGTTACACGAACATATTTCATCATTTGTGAAACGATGATTTCCACGTGTTTATCGTTAATTGCTACCCCTTGTAAACGATATACTTTTTGAATTTCTTTTAAGATGTAATTACGGACAGCATCTACACCTTTGTATTCTAGTAATTCACGTGGATAAATACTACCTTCAGTTAATTCTTGACCACGTTCAACGATATCGCCTGTTTGGTATTTAATTTTAATTCCATGAGGGACAATTGTTTTCCACAATACTTTTTTCCCTTTTTTAATTTTAATTTCAAATCCTGCAGCTAATTCGTCAATATCGACTTTACCGCTTTCTGGTGTTAAAATTGCTTTACCTTTTGGATTACCTGCTTCAAAGATCTCAACAACACGAGGAAGCCCTTGCGTAATATCAGCTCCCGCTACCCCTCCGGTGTGGAAGGTACGCATTGTTAACTGTGTCCCTGGTTCCCCAATAGATTGGGCTGAGACAATACCAATAGCTTCACCAATACTTACTAAGTTATTGTTACTTAAATCACGTCCATAACATTTACGACAAATTCCATCTTTAGCTTTACAACTAAATACTGTACGGATTTTTAATTCTTTAATTCCTAGATCAATAATTTGATCAGCATCAGCTTCAGTAATTAAATGACCTGTTTCAAATAAGACATTGCCTTTTTTATCAAAGACATCTTGTTGTAGACAACGTCCAATAATACGTTCTTTAAATGGTACTAAGATTTCATCGCCTTCCATCATATCAGTGATTACATCATAATCATAAGTATGACAGTCTTCTTCAGTAATTACTACATCTTGAGCTACATCAACTAAACGACGAGTAAGGTATCCTGAATCGGCTGTTTTTAAGGCAGTATCAGCTAGACCCTTACGAGCCCCGTGTGATGAAATAAAGTATTCAAGGACACTTAAACCTTCTTTAAATGAAGATTTTACAGGAAGTTCAATAATACGACCATTAGGTGCGGCCATCAGCCCACGCATTGCTCCTAATTGGGTAAAGTTAGAACGGTTCCCACGTGCTCCTGAATCAGACATCATGAAGATGTTGTTAGTAGCTTCTAAGTTGGCTAATAAACGTTCAGTAATTTCTTCACGAGCATCTGTCCAAATTGTTTGTGTAATTTTTTGGTAACGTTCGTTTTCAGTAATAAGTCCAGCTTGGTATAATTCATTCCATTCATTAACTTGTGCTTGTGCTTCATCTAAGATATCTTGTTTTTCTACACTAGGAACATCAGCATAAGAAATAGAAATTCCTGATAATGCTGAGTATTTAAATCCTAATGCTTTCATATCATCTAGCATTGTTGCTGTTTGATTAATATCATATTTTTCAAACACATCATAAATTAAATCAGATAAGAATCCTTTTTTAACTGGTTGGTTAATTGGTGTATCTTTTAAGACTTGTTCTAAGTTAGTTCCTAACTTAATTAAGTATTTCTCATCTAATTGTTGTAAGTTAGCATTACTAGGTTCATTAATATATGGATAATCATTTGGTGTAATGTGATTAAAAATATATTTACCAATTGTTGTAAATAATAATTTATCTTCTAAATTTTCTCCTAAGTACGCATTACTTACTCGATCAGCCTTAATAAAGATACGATCATGTAATGTAATTAAACGGGTTTCATACGCCATCATCGCTTCTTCTTCATCTTTAAAGATGTGAACATCTTGGTTAGCATCTTCCATTGTAATATAGTAGTTACCTAAGATCATATCTTGAGAAGGAGTAACGATTGGTTGTCCATCTTTTGGATTTAAGATGTTATTAGAAGCTAACATTAATTTAGTTGCTTCTTCTTGGGCAATTTTTGATAATGGTAAGTGGACTGCCATTTGGTCCCCATCAAAGTCGGCATTATAAGCCGCACAAACTAATGGTGATAAACGAATTGCTTTACCTTCCACTAATTTTGGTTGGAAGGCTTGGATTCCTAAACGGTGAAGTGTAGGCGCACGGTTTAATAATACTTTATTTTCACGTACTACTTCTTCTAAAATTTCCCATACTTCTTCTTCACGGTTTTCAATTTTTTTCTTTGCAGTTCCCATGTTAGGTGCTTTTTTCTTAGCGATTAAACGCCCAATTACAATTGGCTTAAATAATTCTAAGGCCATTTCTTTTGGTAGACCACATTCGTTTAATTTAAGATCTGGTCCGACAACAATTACACTACGTCCTGAGAAGTCAACACGTTTTCCTAGCAAGTTTTGACGGAAACGTCCTTGTTTCCCTTTTAATTGTTCAACTAAAGATTTTTGAATTTTTTTCCCTTTATTTAAGGCATTTTCATTGTTTTTTGAATTATCAAATAAATCATTTACTGCATTTTGTAAACTCACACGTTCATCGTTTAATAATAAACGAGGAGAACCTAATTTAATCATTTCACTTAAACGTTGATTACGAATAATTACTTTACGGTATAATTCATTAATTCCACTAACAACATTACGTCCACTTCCTAATTGTACTAATGGACGTAAGTCAGCAGGAATGACAGGAATTACCGTCATTACTAACCATTCTGGTTTATTCCCTGAATTTTTAAAGTTAATTAATAACTCTAAATGTTCATTAAGTTTACGTAATTTTTCTCCTTGATTTTTAGGAGTTTTTTCTTGATCAATATTATTTTTAATACTACGTTTAATTTTACTAATTGCTGCTTTTACTTTTTTGATTTCTTTATCAATGTCATAGTTTTTTAAGAACTCTTGAAGCCCAATTGTTCCATAACTAACTTCAACATTATCAATATCTTCTAATCGCGCTACATCATTTTTATCAATAATTGTACCTGCCGGTAATTGTTTATTATTTGATTTAGTAACAATATAAGCACGGTAATTAATTAATGCATCTAAATCTGATAAACGAGTTGATTCGCCTAATAAAATGGCAATATATTTTTTAAATAAGGGTGAGACTACTGGGTTTACTAATTTAATGTGTCCCATACGTTGACGACGTACTTTACTACTTACAATGTCAACCCCACAGTTTTCACAGACATTCCCACGGTAAGTTGATTTTTTATACTTACCACAAGAACATTCATAGTCTTTCATTGGTCCAAAAATACGTTCACAAAATAGTCCACCAAATTCTGGTTTTAGGGTACGATAATTTAATGTTTCAAAATTATATACTTCCCCACTAGACCATTCGTTAACGATTTTGTCTGGTGATACTAAATTAATTTTTAGTGATTTTACTTCATCAATATTTCTTTTTTCTACCATTAAAACTCCCTTAATTAGTATTCAATTAAATCAGTGATACGAATTTCTTCACCATCTTTATCAAGCATTTGTAAATCAATTCCTAGACCATGAATTTCATTTAATAATACATTATAACTTTCTGGTACAACAATTTCTGTTGTAGTTTGGTTGTGTGTTAATGCTTCATACATTTTACTACGTCCAAAGATATCATCTGACTTGATTGTCATCATCTCTTGTAAAATATTAGCTGCCCCATAAGCTTCTAGGGCCCAAACTTCCATTTCCCCAAAACGTTGTCCCCCGAATTGGGCTTTACCACCAAGTGGTTGTTGTGTTACTAATGCATAAGGACCAATACTACGCGCATGCATCTTATCATCAACCATGTGAGCAAGTTTCATAATATACATTACCCCAACCGTTACTGGATTATCAAATGCTTCTCCAGTACGACCATCGAATAATGTTACTTTACCTGTTTGATCAATGCCAGCTTCGTTCATTAAACGAATAATATCTTCCTCTTTTGCCCCTTCAAATACTTCTGTGGCAAATTTTTCACCTAAACGTTTACCAGCAATCCCTAAGTGCATTTCTAGTACTTGTCCAATATTCATACGTGAAGGTACCCCTAGTGGGTTTAACATGATATCTACTGGTGTTCCATCTTCTAGATATGGCATATCTTCTTGTGGAAGTACACGTGAGATAACACCTTTATTACCGTGACGTCCGGCAACTTTATCTCCGGCTTGGATTTTACGTTTTTGAGCAATAAAGACTTTAACAACTTGCTTAACTTCACTACTTACATCTAAGTGGTCTTCAACAGCATCATATACTAATACTTTTTGAACGATTCCTCCACCACCGTGTTCAACACGTAGTGATTCATCTTTAACATCACGAGATTTTTCTCCTAAAATATCAAATAATAATTTTTCTTCAGGAGTAGGATCTGTTTTAGCTTTAGGTACAACTTTACCAACTAAAATATCTCCTTCTTCAACATAAGTTCCTTCAAGCACAATTCCTTTTTCGTCTAAGTGTTTTTTCGCTTCTTCCCCAACGTTTGGAATATCACGAGTAATTTGACTTAAACCTAGTTTAGTTTGTAATACCTCACACACATATTCTTCCATATGAATCGAAGTATAAACATCATCTTTGACTAAACGATCAGAAATAATAACAGCATCCTCATAGTTATATCCATCATAAGTTAAGAATGCTACAGTTACGTTTTTACCTAACGCTAACTCACCATTTTGCATCGCTGTTCCATCAGCAATTACTTCACCTTTTTTAACTTTTTGTCCAACTTTAACGATTGGTGTTTGGTTAAGTGTAGTAGATTGGTTAGTACGTAAGTATTTAATTAATTTATGATCTATTTCTTCACCTTTAGAATTTTTAACTGTAATTTTTTCACTACTTACAAAACTTACAGTTCCGGAACACTTAGCATTGACAACACTTCCTGAATCTTTACCAATTGCATACTCCATACTTGTACCAACAATTGGTGATTCACTAATCATTAACGGAACTGCTTGACGTTGCATGTTGGCACCCATTAATGCACGGTTGGCATCATCGTGCTCTAAGAATGGAATTAATCCTGTTCCAGCACTAAAGATTTGTTTTGGTGAAATCTCAATATAATCAACACGCTCTAATGGACGAATATAATTAACTCCATTATAACGAGAAGGAACCATTTCATCTAAAATTTGTCCTGTTTTTTCATTAACACTAACAGTTGATTGACCAATACAGAAACGATCTTCATCAATTGCTGTTACATATTCAATATCATCAGTTACATAACTTCCTTTAAAATTACCTTGACGATCATATTTTTTATTAACTTTAATATATGGTGTTTCAATAAATCCTTTATCATTAATACGTCCATATACAGTTAATGAACTAATCAACCCGATGTTTCCACCCTCTGGTGATTCGATTGGACAAATACGTCCATAGTGAGTCGAGTGAACGTCACGTACTTCTACTGTTGCACGTTCACGGCTAATTCCACCAGGTCCTAGAGCTGATAAACGACGTTTGTGTGTTACTTCTGCAAGTGGGTTAGTTTGGTCCATAAATTGTGATAATTGACTTGTTGCAAAGAATGATTTAATAGCTGAATCAAAACTTGTAGTTACAAATCCTTTTGGAATTTTATTTTCTACATCATCATTCTTCATACTTGTAAATCCATAACGAATAATACGACGTTCAATTTCATATAAAGCACGAGACATTTCTTCTTCAATTAATTCACCAACTAAACGCACACGACGGTTACCTAAGTGATCTTTATCATCAAACTTACCAATTCCGTAAGCTTCACCAATAAAGTAGTTAAAGAACACTAAAATATCATCTAATCCAATTGTCATTTTTTTATCACTTGATTTAACTGTACCAACTACATCAATTTCTTCACCATAACGTGGAGAAATTACACGTACTTTTTGTAAAGTTAGGGTTTCTTTAATTCCTAATTCACTATTGTTAATAACTTCTTTGTAGATACCAAAACCATCTTCTAAAATTTCTGATAATGTATCTAAGTTTTTAGCATCAATTAAAGTCCCTTTAGCTAATTTTAATTTTTTATTAGTAGGACTTACAACATCCTCAGCTAAACGCACACCATAAAAACGTGAGTTAACGTTCATTAATGAGTTTTTAACTAAGTCTGCTTTTAAATTGAATTTATAACGACCAACTGATCCAAAGTTATAAGCACGAGTATTAAAACGTGCCATAATATCTTCATAGGTTTTACGTTTTTGACGATAGATGTGGTTGTTTTTAACAATTAAAGTATTTTCTTGATTAATACGATTATCATCACAAAGTTCTAAAAATTCTTTTAATACTTTAGGATAAGTACCACTTAATGATTTAATAACTAAATCATCAATTTCTTCATTAGTTAAAGCTGTTAAGTTACTAACTGCTTTAACATCAACATCTACACCGTTATCTTCTAAGTGAGCAATCAAATTATCAACATCTTTTAAATAGTCGCGATCCATTGGTTCAACATTAGCTACATTTAATAATTGCGATTGTACAAATGTATTTAAGGCATCATCAAAGTTGTGATTTTCTTCTACTAATAAATTTTCACGAAGTAAACGTGAATCACCTAATGTATTAATAATGTTTTCTTCACTTAATCCTAATAAACGACAAAAAGCAAGTAGTGTTACACGACGAGAAGAATCAAATTGAAAACGAATTTGATTACGTTTAATTTCTTTCTTCATGTCAGCTACTTGTTTTTTCGCTGATTTAATTTCACCAGCATAAACTAAACGACTTAACACTTCTTCGTTATCAATATCATCACCTAACATTTCTTTTTCAGCTTTAGTTAATGCTTCAACAATGTTTTTTAATAAGTCTTTTTGTCCTGAGAAAATATCATGATTATAACGTTGTTCAATACTTAAACGTGTCCCACGAGAAGGCATAATTTGACCGACAATTTTTTCTTCATTGTTGGCTTTTTCTGGTTCTTTAGTTACATATAAATCAGGAGAACGCACAATTTGTGATACAATTACACGTTCTACTCCATTAATAATAAATGTTCCACGTTCAGTAATGATTGGTAAATCACATAAGAACACATCACGTTCTTCGACCACACAATCATTAACTAAATCATATAATTGGACAGTAATTTTTAAAGGATGAGAATAAGTTAAACCACGACGTTTATATTCAATCTCATTATCAAATTGTACTTCTGGTTTATCAAAGAAGTATTTTACATAACGAAATTCTAATTCTTGTTTATCATCTGTAATTGGAAAATAATTTTTAAATACATTTTCTAAACGATCATTAACTAAACTCTCATAAGAGTTAGTTTGAATGTCATTTAAATTAGGCATTTGTAACTTTTCTTCACGGTTAGAAAAGTTAATTCTTTCGTTATTTCCTAGTGTTAAAACATGTTGTTTTTTCATTTTGCTCCTTTATAAAAACACAAAAAACAAGGATTACTTGTTTAGTAATTTTCCTTGTCTTTAATAGTAGTATGACTATTTTGTGACGATAATATTTATCATGTTCTTATCTATTTTACCATATTTTTGATAGGTTGTCAAACTACTATTTTGCTTCATATTCACTAATAGTGTCGATCCGTGCTTGATGGCGTCCCCCTTCAAACTCAGCATCTAAGAAAATTTTAATAATTGCTTCCATCTCTTCTAAACTAGTAGTTCTTGCCCCTAAACTAATTACATTAGCATTATTGTGCTCTTTAACTAGGTGGGCATTTTCTACTTTATCAACTAAAGCACAACGTATCCCTTTAACTTTGTTACACGCAATACTAATTCCAATCCCAGTTCCACACATTACAATACCTAAACTCCCTGGATGATTAACAACAGCTTCTCCGAGCTTTATTGCTAGCTCTGCATAGTTACTAGTTGTATCTTCAGTTCCTAAATCAGTTACTTGATAACCCAGGTTAGTGATAAAATCAATTAAGTGGTGACGCTTATCAATGCCACTATGATCTGATGTGATAAAAATTTGCATAACGCTCCTTTAACGCAACTGCGTAATATTTAACTCTTCATCAATTTGAAAAATTGTTGAAGGTATTTGACTTAAGTTTTGATCATCCCCATAGACTGGTAAGTTAGGAAATATTTGATTAACCTCTTCAAAGCTTAAGGCAATGTCTTGTCCACTAAGATTAGCACTACTAACAGCTAGCGGTTTATTTAATAAATTAAGTAAATCTAAGAGCGGTTGGTGCTTGGGAATCCGATAACCTTGGTTATCGATAATAACTGATACATTACCCGGCCACCATGTGTGTAGTTTTTTTTCTAATCTTGCATCAAGATTAGGAATAAAACTACAATCAGGAATTAAATATATAATTTTCTTATCTTCGTCGCGTTGTTTTAATTGGTAAATTAAATCTTGATCTTCAACCAAAGTAGCGATACCTAATACGGTATCAGTACTAACACAAATAGGTTGGTGATCCATTAATAAATCATAAGCTTGATTAAGGTTAATTTTGTTCATCGATAAAGAACCTTTCTACACCACCAATATCTTTGATTGTTTTAATATTGTTACTAAATTGTTTAATGCTTTGATTTTGTGTTATATCAAACTCACCAAAGATAACTGGTTGATTATTTAGTTGTGGTAGTTGTTGATAAAATTCACGATAACAATCTAAACCATCTTCACCACTAAAGATGGCTATATTTGGTTCTTGTTTAACTAAATCATCAACGATGCGGGTTGTTGGCACATATGGTGGGTTGATGATAATAATATCTGGATTGATATGATTATCTATTAACGGGGTTAATAAATCACCTAATAAAATTTCCCCTTCAATCCTATGTTGTTGATAATTAGTTTTACACACCTCTAGAGCTTTAGCACTAACATCACTACTATATAGTTTAATATCAAATTCGGTTGCAAGTAGTTTTAAACTTATGCCTAATACTCCAGAACCACAACAAACATCAGCTATTATGATCGTATCACCCGCTTGATAATGCTCTTTGATATAATTGTAAACACTCATTACTAATTCTTCGCTTTCGATGCGAGGAATTAGTACATCTTGATTAATATAATAAAAATCATTTAAGAAAAACTCTTCATTTAATAAATATGGAATTGGAATATGTTCTTCTTCATATTTATTCATCAATGCTAATAATTGGTGACAATCTAAATCATTATGTTTAACTAAAAACTCTGATAGTGTCATGTTATATAATTTATGCACAATAATTGTTGCATAACTAGTTGGACAACCATTATCTTCTAACCACTCAAGTAGTTGGCGATCCATTTATTTCTCGCTTTCAAATGCTTCTAATCGTTCAAGTTGATCTTCAACGATTAAAGCATCGATGATTTCTTCTAATTTCCCTTCCATAACTTGGTCTAATTTATTTAAGGTTAAACCAATACGGTGATCTGTTACCCGATTTTGTGGATAGTTATATGTTCTAATTTTTTCACTACGGGCACCTGTTCCTAGTTTTGATTTACGAGCTGAATCATTAGCTTCTAATTGTTCTTGTAAGAAGTGATCATATAATTTAGCACGTAATATTTTCATCCCTTGCTCTTTATTTTGCAACTGACTACGTTCATTTTGACAAGCAACGACAATCCCGGTTGGAATATGGGTAATACGTACAGCACTATCTGTTGTATTTACACTCTGACCACCAGCTCCCCCTGAACGATAAACATCAATTTTTAAATCATTTTCATTAATCTCAACTTCAACATCTTCAACTTCAGGCATAACAATTACTGTTGCTGTTGAAGTATGAATTCGTCCTTGCGATTCAGTTACAGGTACACGTTGCACACGGTGACTCCCTGATTCAAATTTTAGTTTAGAAAATACATCTTCTCCTTTAACCAAAATTGAGATTAAAGAATAACCACCAGCTTCAGCTGGATGAGCTTCTAATAATTCTGTTTTAAAACCAATACTATCAAAGTATTTACTATACATACGGTGTAAATCACCAGCAAAGATGTTAGCTTCATCTCCACCGGCAGCTCCCCTAATTTCTAGGATTGCATTTTTTCCATCATTAGGATCTTTTGGTAATAATAAAATTTTAACTTCATCTTCTAAATCTACTAATTGTTTTTCATTATCACGAATCGTATCTTCAAGCATTTGTTTTAAATCACTATCAGTTTCTTCTTCTAACATTTCTTTAGCATCATTAATTTCATCTAACAATGTTTTAAATGTTTGATACATCGCTTCAATTGGTTCTAATTCTTTAATTTCTTTACTAATATTTTTAATTTGTGTTGGATCTGATAAAACTTCTTGGCTTGTCATTTTTTCTTGTAAAAGTAAATATTTTTCATGTAAATTACTTAACTTGTCAAACACATTACTCCTTATATAAAAATAAAATAGACTTAAAGTCTATTTTATTTATCAAAACCATATTTTTTGTTGAATTTATCAACTCGACCAGCAGCTACTACTTGTTTAGCTTTTCCTGTATAAGCTGGGTGACATTCATTACATTGCTCTACCACTAAGTTATCTTTATTTGATAAGACATCAAATTCGTTACCACATGTTGCACATTTAACGTGCATCATAACAGTATCAGCATGAATTTCTTTTTTCATATTGCTCCTTAATAATATAAATAAATATTAACGTTTTGAGAACTGTGGTGCACGACGTGCTGCTTTAAGACCATATTTTTTACGTTCTTTACAACGAGCATCACGCGTAATTAGTCCTGCTTGTTTTAATGTCTTACGATAACTTGGGTCAGCTTCCATTAATGCACGAGCGATCCCTAAACGGATAGCGCCAGCTTGTCCACTAAATCCACCACCTGTTGCATTTACTGTAATATCAAATTTATCTTGAGTTTCAGTTAATACTAATGGTTGTTTTAAGTCGATTAATAAATTTGGACTAGGAATGTAATTTTCTACATCTACACCATTAACGATAATTTTTCCACTTCCACTTACCATACGCACACGCGCAACTGATGATTTACGTCGACCAGTTCCATAATAATAATTTGCCATAATAATACTTACTCCTTAATTATTTTTGTAACGTATACGCTTTTGGTTGTTGTGCTTCGTGTGGGTGGTTTTCTCCAGCATAGATATATACATTACGATACATTTGACGACCTAATTTATTTTTAGGCAACATCCCTTTAATCGCACGTTCTAAAATACGCTCAGGGTGTTTTTCTAGCATTTCACTAGCTGTTTCACTTTTAAGCCCACCTGGGTGGTTAGTGTGACGATAATAGATTTTATCACTCCATTTGCTTCCAGTAAATTTAACTTTTTCTGCATTAATGATAATTACATTATCCCCACAATCCATGTGTGGTGTAAAAGTTGGTTTGTGTTTACCGCGTAAGATGTGAGCTACTTCACTAGCTAAACGTCCAACAGTTAAGTTAGTTGCATCAATTACTAACCATTCTTTTTGGATATCTTGCGCTTTTAACGTAAATGTTTTGTTCATTTTTACTCCTTGATTAAGATGTTTTACGGGGCATCTTAAGTGTGGTAAAACGCCATATTAATTATACCACAATATTTGTTGATTGTCAAAATATTTTAATTTTTGCCTAGTTACCCGTTTCTTGGTTATAACTTTCTTTTAAGCTTTTGTTTTAGATAAGGAATTCCATATTTATAAATTACTAATAATAGGATAATAATGATTAATAATATCCAACTACGATTAGTCGATTCAAATAAATGATGAGGATAAAACTCATGATTGAAATAATTAATATTAATCCCCACTAATGATCTAAATTTATGTCCAGGACTATATAGTGCCATTTCAGTTAAGACACTAAAACTAATCATCCATAGCCATAAAGTTAGCGCTGTAGTTATAATTGGTAAACGTTCTTTTTTACTAAAACGTAAAAAATAAATATTTTTATACATAATATAGTGATATAAAAATGCTCCAACGAACACACTCATACTAACTAGTGCAAAGAATGGAATGATTCCAGTTAACCAAATATTGCTGGTTGGTGTGATGTGTTTGTATAAAGGAATTTGACGAAATAACACAATAAAACCAAACTGATTTAAATTACGAAGATAAATAAATATCATTAAACTAATAGTTATAATAATACTTACTAACATTAATTGTCTTAATTGTTTCATCATTCTCCTTTATCTAATATAATTATAGCAATTAATACTAAAAAGCACCCTTTATTTTTAAATAATGGGTGCCTGTCTCTTATACACATCTCCGAGCCCACGAGACAGGCAG
>ERZ1026780.1852-NODE-1852-length-13121-cov-4.460049_pt1 | contig 13121 bp, 13 predicted proteins | sample MGYA00380126_ERZ1026780 | MGnify/ENA primary metagenome ERZ1026780 (study PRJEB33269, sample SAMEA4719762) | human gut metagenome | biome: human-associated habitat; feature: organic feature; material: feces | place: Cameroon | collected 2013-10 ... | reverse complement strand
ATGGAGGCGGCTGACACGGACGTTCTCCTCTGCGGAAGCGGTGTTGCTTGCGGCCAGAGCACGTTCATATTCAGACTCATCCAACTCGTTGGCGGCCTTGGACATCTCAAGGGTCATCAGCTCGTAGTTGCTGTCGCGCTCGGAGACGGCCTGCTCGTACTTGGACTTGTCGGACTTGACCTTGTAGAAATGCTCGCCGAAGTGGAAGATCGGGATGCCGACCTTGGCACCGACACTGAAACCGGCCTTGTCGATGAACGTCTCATCGTTGACGGTCAGGCCGTGGGTGTAGCCATAGCCAGCGAATATCCCGGCCTGAGGGAGAGCGTCGGCCCTTGTCATACGCACCTGCTGGGCAGCGGCCTGAACCTTCTTGTCAAGCATCTGGTACTCAGGGCGGCCGGAGATGTCGGTAGAGCCTGACACTGAGCCAGACTCAGGTAACGAGGATTCCGCTACATCCACCTCACTGTCAAGAGGATAACCGATGTAGTGACAGAGATTCATCTTCGCGAGACGGACAGCATTCTCAGTACGTTTGAGATTCAACGCCCCTTCATTGACCTTAACCTCAACCTTCAGAACGTCATTCCTGTCGCTCATTCCGGCGGCCTCGGCCTTACGGACTGTCTGCAAGAGCTCTTAAAGAAGGTCATTGTACTGGAGCTGGACCTTATGCAGTTCCTTGGCACGGATGACGTTGGCGTAGGCGGTGGCGGTCTGGAGTACGACCTCGTCCTCCTGCAGCTGGATGTTCAGCCGTGCGATGTCACGGCCGAACTGGCTCATCTTGTAGCCGGCCACAATCTTGCCGCCCATAAACATGGGCTGGGTCACGGAAACCCTTCCGGCAGGTTTATCTGATCCACCTTTGCCTCAAGAGCCTTGCGGGCGTTCTCGGTCTCGATTCCAGGCGCAGGAGAACACATCACCTTCTGGGACATCTGCCCGTTGTAGCGCGGCACCACAGGGGTTTCCCACTTGATGTCGATCCCGTCGCTGACATGCTTGATCGGCTTGGTTCCGAGCATCGACTCGATGAGGTCGCTTTTAGCCAAGGTACCGTTTCTCATTTTGAGCATATTCTCTTCCGTCAGGGCTCCGCCGACATCCGGAACAGTCTGCATGATTGGCACGTTCTCCAGATTGTCCATCACGCCGCCATTGTCATCCAAGCATTTGATGTAGATGGTGTTGCGTCTGTTGCCATCGTAGTAGGTCGAGACAGGAAGGCCCCCGTTGGCCATCAGCATCGACATCGACACATCGCTGCGGCTGACTCCCGCGCTGCGGGCTGCCGGCTGGTTGTAGGCCACATCCAGGACAGGCACGTAAGGCTCGCGGTCGGTGGTGATCAGGCAGATCTCCGGCATCGAGTTCATTATCGACTCGGCGGAATCGGCAAGATGCTGGAGGACAGCCCTCTGCACAACACTTGGTGCGGCCTCTCGTTCGAGATGCTGTGCCTGTGCCACCTGAAACAGATCAAGCAGGCTCTCGGAATCTCCGGAGTCCAGACTCTGGCCTGCTGACCCTGATCACACAAACGGGATCAAGCAAAACTCCCACAGTGACATTGTCCAAAGCGAGGTTTCGCTGGAGGAGCTGTTCTGTTAACCGTCCTTTCTCCCGCATGGTCAAAGAAAGAACAGGCTGTTCCGCCCAAGACAAGCCTTGTCACCCAAGCCTCCCGACGGTAGTTTCCAGCAGAGCACCTCGTGAAACGCCCCACCGTGCCCCACGGGCAACGAATATGCCCCCAAACGTTCCCGAACGACTCCTCCCGGAGGTCCCGGGGAACGAATAAGGCCGATAATGTTCCCACTCAATTCAGTCGTAATCTTATCTGGAAAACAAACTCCATACTTGCGCAGATTATCGCAGGATAACTTGCGCTAGAGTGGCAAAAAGTGACATTATCCGAGAATCATAATTTCCAAACACGTAGAGAGAGGAGCAGACAGATCATCCAATGGCGGAGTGTTATCGGTAATCATATCATTCAGAGCCTGGAAGTCAATTATGGCGGGGGTGGCGAAGAAGAGGTAGGAATATTCATCATTCTGGTCTTCCGCGAAGGGATACTGCGTCAGCTTGAGGTACATTCCATCCGGAATGAATATCTCAGCGCCCGCTTCCTGCGGTGTGATGCAGAACGAAATTTTCTTTGTTTTATGATTCAGCCTCAGCATGTTGAAATAGAGCTGGCTGTGGGTTCTGTTTGAAATCACGAGACAAAACTCGCCTTCATCAACCGTCTCTTTTTCTACTGTTATGCTATCGGAAGAGTGAACAGTGCCACAATAACCCCAGAAATAGTGTAAGAAAGTTCACTGCTTCAAAAGTAAAATAATTGGAGATTAAAGAACAATGTTTATCTTTGCATGAAAATAGAAGTATTGTCTTCACACGTGATATAAGGGAAGTGTTCCACACTTATCCTCAAAAGAAATCTGACAGTTTCATTTACGTGAAGGCGACTATAGCATTGCAGTTGTAATACAACTGCTTGTAGTGTTTTATGTTGCCTACATCTCTGTGATTCCCTCAGCATTTCTTTAGGATAAGAAGGAAAGACTCCGCACTTTCTTTTTATTGTACAGCCACCCACGGAGCGATGGCATTGAAACTATGTAATTATGAATTTGTTTGGAAAAAAAGAAAATCAAAAGACCGAGGAAGTTCAACTACGAAAGAGAAAAGACGAACTTAAGAAAGAGCTCGAAAGTGTCAACAAAAAGCTTATAGAAATTGATGCTACCAAAAACGAGTCCGTAAATAAACAAGCAGAGCTAAAAGAGGATAGTGCCACAAAGGATGTTGATCAACCTTGTGACACATTGAAGCAAACATCTGATGATGAACTGCTCAATGAGATAAAGAGCAAGAACGATGAGATTGCCAGACTAAAAGCTGAAATTGAGAAATTCGAGACAACTGTTCATCAAGATAAAGACAGCGCAACCAATAATGAGACTGCTGACATTCTGAAAGAACTACAAAAAGTAACATCTCTTTGCGCCGATGAGAATAAACGCTTGATCAAGGAAAATGCCGATTTGTCCAATAAACTGGATGAAATGCAAATGAGGATGGGACAAATAATTCAAACTTGCCAGGAAGATCGGTACAGGAAGGACAAAATCAAACTTATCAATAAGTATATTTATCAAATAGACCTTATTCGAAAGACATTGTATGACTTTCACCTTGACAGACATAATATGCAAGACAGCGAAGCCGTTGCATATTTGGAGAATCAATTGAGCGAGGTGGCAAACGGACTTGATGCCACATTGCTGCAAGAAATGGTAGAACGCAAATCATTCGGAGGAAATGGTGATCCCGTCAATCTGGAAATGCAGGAAGTTGTAGGCACATTCAGTACCGAGGATGCCTCTCTGGACGGTAAAATATACAAAAGTATAAATCCAGGATATGTGTGGACATTACCATACATCCTAAAAGCAAAGATAAACGAAAATGGGGATGAAATAAAAAATTATAAGTTTCTTCTTCGATCTGAGCAGATTATTGTATACAAACAAAACAAACAATAAGACAATCAAAAAAATAAAAGATTATGGCTGATTTTTATGGAATTGATTTAGGTACAACGTACTCTTGTATCGCAAAAATCGACAGTGATGACATTGTATCCGTGATTCCAAACGGAACAGGACTAATGACCACGCCTTCCGTTGTAGCATTCGATGATGACGGTAAGATTTTGGTCGGAAGAGCCGCAAAGAATCTCTTAGGAAGCAAGCCCGAAAATGTGGTAGCACTGATAAAACGGGAAATGTCCAACAAGGACTTTACAAGGACAATCCAAGGCAAGACATACGATCCTGTTGACATATCATCTTTCATCCTCAAAGAACTTGTCCGATTTGCAAATCAACAGAGGAAGGATGAAGAAGGTAAAGATCCTATATATGACGTGGTCATCACTGTTCCCGCATATTTTGGAAATCTGGAATGTGAGCGCACCGAAGCTGCTGGTAAAAAGGCCGGGCTAAATGTATTGCAACTAATACACGAGCCTACTGCTGCCGCATTATTTTACGGGAAAAAGAATCAATCCAATAAAACCATTCTGGTGTATGACCTTGGAGGTGGAACGTTCGATGTAAGTATTCTGAAAATTCAGAATGGAATATTAGACACTATTGCGACCACAGGAGACCATCATTTAGGTGGTGCAGACTGGGACAAAGCCATCGCTGAATACGCCTTAAATCAAATTGGAGTTGATTTCAACACCCTCACCACACAAGAGCAAGGAATGATGATGATCGCTGCCGAAGACTGTAAACTGACCTTAACTGATCAGGAGAAGACGACGATAACATTCTCCTACAAGGGTATACGTAATGTTGAAATAACCAAAAAAGATTTTGAATCATTTACAGAATCTTTAATGGGAAGGACAATGCTTCTTGTTGATGAAGCCCTTGCCCTAGCACAAATTCAATTGAATGCGATTGAAGAAATAATACTTGTTGGAGGCTCTACACGTATGCCTATGGTAAAGAAAACAGTAGCATCAAAATTCAATAAAGAGCCTAAAATCTTCGAGCCCGATATGGCTGTCGCAAAAGGGGCCGCCCTAATGGCCGCACAAAACGAGAAAGGGTATGTCAAAGGAGCTCTCGTGATGGGACAGGACAAAGGATCCAGAGCTTATGGAATGGCAGCATATGACAGTTCTGGAGTAGAACGGGTGTTTAATCTGATTATGAGGAATGACAATCTTGAAGTTCATAAGGAAAACAATGATTTTCAAACTATGGAGGATGGCCAAACCCGATTAGATTTCAGATTTTACGAGAATGAATCAATGGAAGAAATAATTGATGTTGATCCAGATCAGGAACTGAAAGGACGCAATGATTACATTGAATGGGGATGTCCCGTTCCCAAAAACACTCCCGTCAAGATTATCGTGGACAGAGATAAAAGTGGTAAGATAAAGGTTTATGCCGAATGTCATGGAGCCACTGGTGAATTTGTGATTGTATCCCCGGGCTGTGATTCCATCGAGCGACACTAAAAGGCCAAAGCACATTCCGATGCCAAACAGGTAGAAGGTAATGAATGAGCAAGAAGTAAAGAACTGGTATAATTCCGCAAAAACGTTGGCAGCATCGAAAGAGAAGCTGGACGATGCTGCCAATGATATTTACTACAGCAGGAATTTTGAGACCGTTTATTTTGGTTTCACACACCAAACTCCGTCATTAGATGAAGTGCAAGCGGCTCTAAATTTATTGCAAAGGCGGCTTATGAGCATAAAGCGTGATCTGAAAACAGATTTGGGAACATTTATCTCCATAAGCGCAATTGCGATGAAGCCAGAGAACTACCAAGATTTTCGTAAACAGCTTATCGCCAAAGGTTGGATGCCTATTGACCCCGAAGTAGAAAGGAGAAGATTAGATGAAGAAAGGAAGAGACTTGAAAAAGAAAAAGCGGAACAACTAAGGCGTGAGAATGAACAACGTGAGCGAATTCGACGTGAACACGAAGAACAACTAAGACGCGAAGCGGAAAGGCAGGAGCGAGAACGGTGGAGACGCAAGCGCAAAAGGAGACAGATTCGGAACATTGTGCTTGGTGTATTTCTCATCTCATTCATTGTCATAGGAGTTTTATACGGAATTCCTCATTACAAGTATTATATCATTGAATACAATGCGCTGATAAAAAGCTCTATGGCATACGAGAATGAATGTAAATACGATGATGCCATCAATGCTTTGGAACAGGCTCGTGAGAAGAAAAAAGGTAAACCTCAATACGACAGACTGAGTACTCGCATCCAAGAGATTACCAAGAAGAAGGATGATAAAAAGATTGAGTTACGCAACGATATAGCCAGCATATGGAAAGCATATTATATTGGCAGTAATCTTAATGCCAAAAGCTTGCGCTATATTGAAAAATCCGAAATGGTACCTGTCATTCAGAGTCTGGAGAATAAAATAACATTATTGAACGAGATTAGCGGCGATACGAAAGAGTTCAACTCTAATATGAACAAGCTTAAAAGACTTAAGAAATATTATAAAATATAATGCTATGAAAAGAATCCTATCAATATTTTTGATATGTATCTTGTCGTCAAATCTGTGCCACGCTCAAGAGTCTGCGGCAAAACGTGCGTTTGTCGCTGGTGACTACAACACCGCCGTCGAACTATACCGCGCCGCTTTGGCCATATCATCAAATGACAACAAATCAGTAAAAGCCGGATTGACGGAAGCAAGTATTTGTGCAACCTTATGGCAAAAAGCAAGCAATGCGTATAAGACCAAGGAATATGCTGTTGCGATACAAAATTGCGAGGAACTCTTAACGCATAATCCATCAGATGCCAAAGCAGATGTGATGATTCAAAAATGCAAGAGCATAATCGACACACAAGAACAGGCTTCGAAACAACGGGAAGTCGATTTCAGGCGTGCCATAAAATCAGGCCAATCATCAGAGCTCCGGTTATTCGCATCTAAATATCCACAAGATACCGTCTCAACGCTATTTCTTAAATATTCAGAGATCGATGACAAATTAACAAGGTCCGTTATTCTCTCCCCGGTTGAGGTGCCTACCATCACTCTGATGGGAAAGGTGCTCGTAAAATATGGAAATGAAAGTAGAGCACTCGAGTTATTCGACATCGCCATCTCGTACTGTAATTGCGAAGCAATGTATTGGAGGTCATTTGACAAGATGCTGGCATTAGATGAAATTATCACTCTCTTGTCAATATCTGAGGCAGGTGGCTATTCTGCCGCAAGTCAGCGCATAGACTTTTGGGCAAAAAAATACAGCAACAGCAGTATCCATTCCAAGCAGACCGCCAAGAAGTATTATTCGGCATTGAAAGATTGTGATAAAAGTCTCGATAACGCAATCTATATTCTATCAAACTGCCGGAAATTTCCTTGCAACAAAACCGAATTGCTCTCTCGAATGAAAATCATACTTCAAAAGACAGAGAATCCCGATATGCACCTTTTTGAGAACATTGATGATGGTAGGCTATTCTCTGCCGCCATCACACTGAACAATGAGAAATATTCAAGACAACTAATGGAGATCGCTGCACGGAAAGGAAATGTTGACGCTTCCTTATGGTTAGAAAATCATTTTGGCTCAAAAAACAGTATACTGGGACAATGCTATGAAGGGTATAAAGAGGATAAATATTCAAAGACACAACAAGATGATTACGTTGCGTTCTTAAAAGGGCTGAAAGTAGAATATGGAGCATACTCGTACCTTGATTGGGAATCAAGATTCAAAGGAAATTTCAACGAAGATAAATGGAAGGAACAAATGATCAGAAATAACGAATTGTTACAAGCCTCCTTTTATCTCGCCAATACTGAAAAATACAGCAATTGGCGTTACAAGAATTTCAAGCAAGTATTGAAGGATTACTGGAGGTGGGACTCAGATATAGTTAATACTTGCCTTAAATCCATCGACCCAATAGGAAGGCATCAGGGCAAACTACGCAGACAACTACGCAAGTTGAAAACCATTGACGGACTCTATAATAGAGAAGATAATATCTTCTATCATTACGCCATCGCCGGATATTTTGACAATCGGCATTTCAACAAAACTCCTAATGATAAAATCTATACCGGAAAAGCATACTCAGCAAAAAGGATTGACTGGATAGATTACTTTGAAGTTGATGTAAAACCTACTTTCAACAAAAAAAGCATCTGTGAATTTTCTAATTGGGTAAAACAGTCGCTTCAATATCCAAAAACCGCAAGAGAAAACGGAACCCAAGGCACCGTATTGATTGGCTTTTCTATCAATACCGAAGGTTATGTAAGACACGTCAATGTCATAAAAAGTGTCAGTCCTGAGCTTGACAGAGAAGCGGTTCGAGCCGTCTCATCATCCCCGCGGTGGACACCTGGAATTCACAAAGGCAAACACATCATCGTCGATGCCACTATCCCTGTGACATTCTCATTACCATGAAGTTTATTTCATTGACCGAACTACAGAATCACATAATATTCTTGTCTCTATCATTTTATAAAAAAGGCTCTGGCATTGCCAGAGCCTTAATCAAACTGTTAACCAACAGTTCCACTACAACCTAACCCACAGCCAAAACAGCCTGCACAATCAATAATAGACTGTGCAGAATCCATCTTTTCCTGATTTTCGGTCACAATTGATGTAGCCGCATTCAGAAGTTCTTCGTTTACTTTCATAATACTGAAACTTTTGATATAACACCTACTCTATTCAAAGGCTTTTCGGTTTCCGCCTATCGTTATTTGAAAATACTTTCTCCAGATACCCCTGACTAATCACTGTTTCTGTTTGAATGCATTGTATTCTTCTCTCCAATTCCAAGACATCATCATACGCGCATTCTTTACGAAGTTTACAATCTGAACAATTAAAACAATCCGGCAAAGGGAAATTCTCAAACACATTTGTCCTATTTCTCATATCTCCGATTACCTCGTTCGCTGTTGAATCACTATACAGCACATCTAAAATGGATACAATATCTTTTTCACTACGGCCATTCCGTTTTAGTGCAAAATAATCTCTGACACAATAATAATATGAAGATATTGATTTACTAGACTTGAGTTGTTCTTCTAAAAAATTCCTAAAAAAAACATATGCTTTCCCATCTTCTCCAACATAATATGACAACAATGCCAATAAAAGGCATCGATTCAATTTATGCTGCCTGCTCCAGGAATACTCGAACAACGATATACAAGATGCTGTATCATTCGAATACTTATCAATCAACTGTTTTGCCTCGGATTTTGTCAATCTCTTTATTCTATACTCCGCTTTAGTATCATAGTAGTCCGACGCGTTCACCAATCCTTTACAAATGTTATTCAGACGTTCGTCCACATTTGATAGCCCAGGAATATAAAGATGATATGCCGGAAAACCCATAAAGGAATTATCCCTTACATATAATTCATACCCTTTTTCAGTCAACCAGTCCATAACAGATTCAAAGTTCCCTTCTATTGTACTTTTAATCTTTGGCTTTTCTTTGCTATCTATAGCACAACTAGCGTTCTCAAATACACAATTCGGAAATCGTCCGCTGCCATTTATGACATTTCTTTCATATTCAACAGCCGCATCCCAATCTTCTGAGACATCAATAGGGATAAATGAAGAGTTATCTATTTCCGTGCCTTGAAATATTTCCGTAAAGCACCTTTGAAGAGCAATTTCCGGTCGTAAATCCGAGCCAAGTCGAAATGTATATTTCCCATTTACATCATCTATAAGTAAAAGGCCGACAACAGGAAATCCATTTTCTAAAGAACAATCCTTTATAACACATCTCCATCCTGTTATTTTGCACAATTCTTTTAGCCTCCTTCCTATTTCTTTGTCACTAAAGAATGACATATTAATTGTCGGCAATGCTTGCCTATCCAAGTATATTCGCTGGAGAACGTACCTTTCGAATATCTCATTCAATCCCTGCAGAATAGCTTCTTCCGCATTATTACCAGCGCATAATCCCGTTGAGCCTGAAGCCAACCTAATTAAATCATATGGCAATGGTTCGACAACTGACTTTCTAACATTATAGAAAGGGACAAATGGCATATCATACTTCCCACCAGGTAATGAAGATAATGCCCTTCCACTCATCAGAAGTCGTTTGCCCCAGTCTTTAAGTTCAACACAATTTAACTGCCGATATTGTTCATCCGGGAAATATCGAAAAGCAAGCTTTTTATCAGTCAAGTTAGACAAGCATCGGTTATTCTCTATAAACCTCGTCGAAGCATACTTGACGGAAAAAAACAACATCTTGTTTTCCATACGTTCCATAAGTTCAGCATATGCGCTTGCCAAGGCGTATTCCTTTGTCAGTCCTTTCCCGTTTGTTCCTATATCCAAATGTTTTAGTCTAGCATCAATTAAGTTCAGCCTCACCGAAACTGACAAAGCTTCTTCTCCAAAGCACTTAATCGAGAAAGGAATGCCATTAGAATTCAATATTCCTTCTATTCGCCTAATTGTATTCTCCGGGGTTTCTGATTTATAGCTGATATCATATGAATACGTTGACATAACCGAATCTTTTGATTACAACAAAGTCCTAAACACGTATTAATCTATTTCATATTCGCCATATAATTCATGACAACGTAACGCGCCTTTCAAAGAGAATACTTCCATTGGAGACAATTCCCTTGATTTACTAATATTTGTCAGCCAACAAATCTGATAATCACTTACAACTTGTGCCTCTGCCAATTGCATTCTACAGGCTCTCCTATCCCTTTTTCTTACATCCCCACGATCTTTATAGTTGAACCCATAGCATGTTTTACATATGCGTAACATCCTGCAGTCTCGGCAATTATCATCAATCAGAGAATAATCATCAAAAAAATCAATAGCAGACAGCTTATCCAAAGCATTGACATCACCATGCGTAATAGGAAGGAACAAGTGGCACGGATAACTTCTACCATCCACATCGTATGTTGCCATTGTTGTCCCTGTTCCACAATTCTTTTTGGGTATGTTCGAAATATGTGGTTCCAACAAACATATGAATGGTTGTTGGAATATTCTCATCGGTTCTACTTCAGGATGGCTCAGATGCCAATCAGCCAATTTTTCCAACTCACGCTTATATATAATCTCATCCCCCTTCTGCCAATTTTCTCCTATGGCTAAACTGGGTGCTATAGAAAAGCCTTGTGACAACAGAGAAATCAGGCCCTCTGCCAAATGAGGTAGATTATTATGAGAAATTGTAGATTTAAAACTTGACCACGGCCACAATTTCTTCACGAAATCAATAGGAACATTCCGTGCTTTCTTTCCCCTATTTTCTTCTTGCATTTCAACTGAGCCATCTACCGATAAAATTATATGTATATAATCACGATACTTTGTAAACCAATTCATCTTTTGCTCGTCCAGCAAGGAACCATTTGTTGTTACGCATAATTCATACTTCACGCCAAAATCGCCATTAACAATCCACTCCGTAACTTCCTTTATCACATCAAATTCCAGCAAAGGCTCACCACCAAAAAACTCAATTTTCAATATTCCTGTCTCTCCATTGTTCTTAAAATCCGAAAGTTCCCTGTTCAATATTGTTTTTGCCATCGCAAATGTCATCCTTTTATTTGCACATTTATATTTCTCAAAACAATATGAGCAATTTAAATTACACGCCCACGTCAGCATAAGAGTAACAACTCTTGATGATTCTGGATATTCAATCATAAAACAAAGTTTTTATAAATAAACTACTCTTATCCGTCTCGAAAAAACAGATCTTTAATGATTCTTTTAGGAATGTTACATGTCCGACTTACTAATGGTTCAGAATATGGAAAGTAACACGTCCGCATCGCTTGCAGCGGGTAGTAACCCCATACTCATTGCGCTCAAGAATCTCCAGATGATCATATCCGCAATCATCACATGTCAACGTATATTTATGGCCGAACATCCTGACCTCCGTACCACCGCCAATACCGAAGAACAGTGCGATAGCAACGCAGCCTATGAATCCGACAAGAAGTCCCATCCAAAAACCTTCCGAGATCCATTCTACAATAAACAATACTAACACCAATAAATATGCGATCCAATCAACAGCTTGGAATTTAGAGCGTAGAGCTCTACATATTAAGGCTATCGCAACCAGAACAATTATCCATAAGACAAGTCCCATAATAGTATTCAAATTTTTAATCAAGTAAGAAAAATGCTTCAACTATATCTTGTTACAAACCGAGTCTATATGCCGAATAATTTGATCTTGATCATCAAAATCCAGAAGTTGACTATTGTTTGGAGGCAATATAGAATCGGACATATCGGACTCGGCAAACACCTTTCCTGACGCAGTTTTCAGATAAAAATGGCCCTCATAACGGTACACCAGATAACCTGGGCGACATAGTTCGTTGCGTTCTTTCAAAGCATTAATTCCTGCCAGAAATCCTTGCTGCTTTGCGATTCGATACACATAATGCGAGCAGGTCTCCTTGAAGATACACTTTGAATGCAACTTCGTGGGGATTACCCAGTATATTCGAATCGCAAGCAACAAGAGATAACGCATTATCCTTTACCTTTTGAAAACGACAACAGCGACAGACGAGGTGTATCCAGGCTTTGCACCTATACCCAAGCAACCATTTGTTCCTGCAACATTTGTCTCGATGTTACCCATACTTACGAACTCCCATCCTTCCGACTGATACTTTGTGATCAGAGTCTGAAGTTGGTACGCAGATGTCTCAACAGCATCATCCTGCTGCAAGTTTGCATTAAATGGCACTACTTTGTACTCCATAGCAATTAAATTTTAAATAATTAATATAAAATAAGTTAATAAAGATATGTTGTAACAAACCAAAAAAAAGCCAAAAAGCATATAAGTATCCACGCCAACAATATAAATATACGTCCCCAGGCTGCAACATCCTTATTGTCATCTTTGATTCCCTTTATCAATAACGGCACACCTATCAACAAAAAAACAACTACCCAAAACCACATATAAAACACAACAGCATTCAGCTCCTGCAATACCTTAAATAGTAAATACAAAGAAAGTGTGGAGCCATTCTCGTTCATCTCAAAAGAGGTTCTGACAAAACCCGGATACAGACGAACTGAAACAATCCCCACACCTGTATCGTTGAGTGATGAGTTCACGCTAACGAATACAGATAAAGGTGCTGTCGTTCATATCCTTGTATCCATTGAAACTGTCAGATTTCTTTTGAAGGATAGTGCGAAAACACTTTCATCAATATGTATGTTTCAGGCACGATGTGCCTAAAACGATGCTAAGATAAGTATATTTTCGGAAATAACAGCACCTTTTGGGATTGTTTCGCCTAAAATAGCCTAATTTTTTCCAACTTACAAAAATATTCCGCAATCCTGCGGTCTTCAGACTGACAAAAAAGGCTGGGGAGAATATCTTTATGGTGTACCAAAACACCAACGGAAAATCAAAGGATGAGTTCGAGGTCGATTACATCATGCCAGCGGTCGAATTTGCGGCCGACCTCTGAGAATCTTGAGACTTGGCGGAAGCC
>ERZ1026780.1850-NODE-1850-length-13128-cov-18.653255_pt1 | contig 13128 bp, 10 predicted proteins | sample MGYA00380126_ERZ1026780 | MGnify/ENA primary metagenome ERZ1026780 (study PRJEB33269, sample SAMEA4719762) | human gut metagenome | biome: human-associated habitat; feature: organic feature; material: feces | place: Cameroon | collected 2013-10 ... | reverse complement strand
TCTATCAGTATGTGCAGTCCTTTCTGCCGGGGGAAATTCAGTCCTATGAGGAAGCCCACCGTATCGGTCTGGAATTTGCCGGGAAGTCTTTTCCGGGATACGAGGTTTTGGTTGCCACGCATCTGGATGCACAGGACGACCGCGGCGTTCAGAGAGTACACAACCATTTTATTGTCAATTCGGTCAGCTTCAAGGACGGTAAGAAGATTCACTTCACACCGAACACGCTGCAGGAACTGCGGAAGATCAGCGATGACATCTGCCGTGACCACGGTCTGTCTGTGCTGCCTCCGTCGGAGCGCAGAAACGGTCAGGGCATCGGTACGCGGGAGTACCGTGCAACGATGAGAGGTGAGGGCTGGAAGTTCGGACTGATCAATGACATTGACACTGCCATGACACAGGCGGGCGACAGACGCGAGTTTTGTGATATCCTTGCCTCTGTCGGTTATTCCGTCACCTGGACTGAGGAAAGAAAATATATCACATTCACCTGTCCGAACGGCAGAAAAGTCCGGGACAACAAATTACACGACAACAAATATACCAAGGAGAATTTAGAGTATGAATTCAGAATACGAAAACAAATTACAGAACACGCCGGCAGTCAGCCCGATGGACAAACTGAAAGCGGCATCCAGAACGGCAGTCAAGACAATAGAGGAAACACCGTATCAGCCGATTGTTTATGCGATTCCGAAGGAGGATTGGAACGCCTTTCGGGAATGGACGAAACAGGCAGTGACCTTTCAGCCCACGCTGTATCAGCAGATTGCGGAGCTGACGACAAAGAAGGAATCAGAGGCTTACACGGACGAGATATGGAACGAAATCCGGAGTTGGGCGGAGGATGTGACCGGAAACGTGCAGAAAACAGCGGAGAGCATTGTACCGAGAGTGCAGACGCTGTTGAATCAGAACAAGGAGCTGCTCGAACAGGATGGGAGGATGCGCGAGCAGTTTATCTCAGGTCTCGACTTGAAGGAAACCAATCGCATCAAAGAATTCAAGAATCTGCTTACGGGTATGAAGCGGTGGATCATCACGATGATGGTGTCAACCGCCATCGGTTCGGCAGCTTTGTCCGCGGTGATCTGTCTTCTGATGAGATAAGAGGCTTCTTCAGGAATGAACGGCAGGAAATCGACCGGTCCGACGATGAAGCGACAGAAACGGAAGATCTGACACAGAGAAAATACAATGATCTGCGGGAGCAGGCGGAGCTTGGCAACCTATATGCCGGGTGCCGTCTCTCCCGCATTTTGTTTGATGAGGACAGTCCGTACTGCGATGAGTACGACGGCGCGTATTATCTTGAATCCTCCGCAAAGCAGGGCTACCATGTGGCGCAGTATCGGCTCGGCAAGATGATCTGTGAGGGTGGTTATTACCGTCGTATTCCCGAGAACGCCGAGTATTGGCTTTTGCTGTCCGCAAAGCAGAACAACCCGTATGCCGAGGCATTGCTGGGGCGATTGTACCTCACCGGGGATTTCCTTCGCCTTGACCGCAAGGCTGGCGTCGATCTTCTGTACGATGCAATACGCCACGGGAACGCTCACGCTGCCTATACGCTCGGCAAGTATTACGCCGACGGCAAGTGCCTGAAAAAGGACATTCCGAAAGCGATCGCGCTTCTGGAGCAGGCGGCGCAGATGGGCGACCTTCATGCGGAGTACAGGCTCGCCAAGATCTATCTCTTTGAGTCGGACTGTTTTGATTGGCAGAAAGCAGTGGAGTGTCTGAACACGGCAGCGCACAAGGGCAATGAAAATGCCTATCGGACATTGCAGAACATGAGCCGGAACACCGTGATCTCCGTCACCACCGGCATTGCCGACCTGGTCGGCGATCTGTCTGCTGTGTTCGACGAAAGACCGGCGGTGGAAGACTGCACTACCATGCCGGAACACAGAGAAAGGAAGAAATATGAGTATGAGCAGAGTTTATAGTATCACATTTTTATTATCTGAATTATTTTCTCTCGAAGGGAGGAAAATATATCTGAAATATCCTGAAAGAACGAGGTAACCGGATGGGGAAAGTTATAACTGACGAAGAACGCGAAAAACGCATGGCAGAGGATATGTGGCTTAATTATTTCAATCGTTATCTGTTTGAGAGCGGTACAATCTCAGAGAAAGAATACAAGAGAATGACCGAAAAGATTGCCGCAAGAAAAGCAAAACGCTATCCTGAAAGGGACGCAAGGTGAGCGGGTTCACCTCGGAGTGCTTTGAGCACTCCCGATACATAAATGTTTGTCAAAGATATTATTTGACAAATTTCGATTTCTGTATTGCAATATGAGGTCGATTGTGGTATAATACAATCGACAGATAATGATAAAACGAATTTACGAAAGGGCGATGATATGGATATCTTAAATATCAGAGCATTATTACGAACCAAATCAATATATGATATCCCCCTGCGGGTCACATATTACGCACGCGTTTCTTCCGAAAGTGATGAACAGCTCAACTCACTCGATAACCAGATTGCATATTATGAAGACTTGATCAGGAGAAACCGCGCATGGACATATGTTCCGGGTTATGTTGACGAGGGGCTTTCCGGTATTTCTACAAAGAAGAGAAAACACTTCAATGAGATGATTGCCGATGCTAAGGAGGGCGCATTTGACCTTATTATAACAAAGGAAATCTCCCGATTTGCCCGTAATACGCTTGACTCTCTGCAATATACAAGAGAATTGCTCGGATGGGGAGTGGGTGTATTTTTTCAAAACGATAACATCAATACGCTTGATGAAGATGCGGAGCTTCGTCTCACGATTATGTCCTCGATTGCGCAGGACGAGCTTCGCAAGCTGTCCTCACGAGTCAAATTCGGGCATCAGCAAGCCATCAAATCAAGCGTTGTGCTTGGCAACAGCCGTATCTTCGGTTATAAGAAAGAGGATAAGCGACTTGTCATTGACGAGAGCCAAGCACCGATGGTGCGTGATTTGTTCAGACTTTACGCGACAGGCGAATACAGCATGAAGCAACTCGAAACGCTGTTCTACGAACAGGGATACCGTAATTACAACGGCAACAAGATTGCTCATACCACAATGTCGGGTATCATATCCAATCCGAAATATAAGGGCTATTATGTGGGCAACAAGGTTCGTATTGTGGATATGTTTACAAAAAAGCAGAAGTTTTTGCCTCCCGAAGAATGGGTCATGTTTAAAGATGAAACGGGAGAAATTGTTCCCGCCATCGTATCCGAGGAACTATGGGATAAAGCAAATGAGGTATTGACCCGCAGAAGTGAGGATGTTAAAAACCGTCAGGGTATTTGCAACCACGCCAATCTCCTGACAGGAAAATTATACTGCGCCCATTGCGGTGCCGCATATTACCGCCGCGAATCCAAAAGCAAGGATGGCACGGTCAATTCCAAATGGGTCTGCTCCGGAAAGATAAACAACGGTGCTGATTCCTGTCCATCTTTCCCAATCTACGAGGATGAGATCAAGCCCATCCTGTTCGAGGTATTCAGCGAAACACGAGTGGATGTGGAAGCCCTGCTTGCAAGCTACGAAGAAATGTTCCGGTCAATGGAAGCGGATGATGAAACCGCAGGACAGATGGAAGAACAGAAGCGGATTATAGCACTTGCCGACCAAAAGAAAAATAAACTTCTCGAGCTTGTAACGACAGGTGCCATTACGACGGCAAATTTCAAGTTAATGACCGCCTCCTGCGACAGGGAAGCGGAGGAAGCGCAGAAAACGCTCACAGAACTTGAAGAGCAACTATTCACAAAAGAGGAATACCGCAAGCACATCGGCGAGGTAAAAGCAAGACTCGATGCTGCTGTCCGTGACGCAAGCACAGGTATGATTACAAATGAATTTGTTGCCCAATATATTGATAAAATCATAGTCACATCAGACGGAAATGATACAGCGAAGCTTGAAATCAAGATATTTACGGGCAAAAATACGGAAAAATGGCTCAAAAAGCTCAGTGAACGACATCGGGGTCGTACGGGTGTCATGTCTAAAAAGATGATTGAGTCCTACGAGAACTCTATTAAATAAGCTTTAAGGGAACATTTATTAAAATGAAATCAGTCGCACGGCATTTTGCCGTGCGACTGATTTTTTGTTGCGTTTCACTTGACAATTCGCTTTTTGCCGAAAATATCGGTACGCTCTTGAATAATTTACCGACATATGTTATAATCATTACATCAGGACACGGCACGGATGCCGAAAGACCCGCGCGAAAAACAAAAAACAAATATAAATGAGGTGTAATCATGGAACTTGAAAAGATTTTATCCGCGGTAGACCACACATTACTTGCACAGGGTGCGACATGGGAGGAGATAAAGGCAATATGCGATGACGGCATAAAATACCATACGGCTTCCGTATGTATTCCCGCATCATATGTTGCGCGTGCAAAGGAATATGTCGGCGATAAGGTTGCCGTATGCACGGTTATCGGCTTTCCCAACGGTTATTCCACAACGGCAACGAAATGCTTTGAAACAGAGGACGCAATAAAAAACGGCGCAGATGAGATTGATATGGTCATCAATATCGGCTGGCTCAAGGATAAGAGATATGACGACCTGCTCGCCGAGATAAAAGCCGTAAAGGCTGCCTGCTCGGGTCATATACTCAAAGTTATCATCGAAACCTGCCTGCTCACGGATGAAGAAAAGATAAAAATGTGCGAAATAGTAAGCAAATCGGGCGCAGATTTCATCAAGACCTCCACAGGTTTTTCCACAGGCGGCGCAACCTTTGACGATATCGCGCTTTTTGCCGCTCATGTCGAAAAACATGTGAAAATAAAGGCGGCAGGAGGCATCTCGTCGCTCGAGGATGCCGAAAAATTCCTCGCGCTCGGCGCATCGCGTCTCGGCACGAGCAGAATAGTAAAAATAGTAAAGAAAATGCCGACGGAATCTGTCGGATATTAAAAAGGAGGACAATATGGCAAATTACCCTACCCCGCATATAAATGCGACACCCGAGGATTTCGCTCCCACCGTTCTCATGCCGGGCGATCCGCTCCGCTCAAAATTCATTGCGGAGAATTTTCTTGAGGCTCCGCGTCTCGTAAACAATGTCCGCGGTATACAGGGCTATACCGGAAAATACAAGGGTACTCCCGTTTCCGTCATGGCGAGCGGCATGGGCATTCCGTCCATCGGCATATATTCCTATGAGCTCTTCAACTTTTTCGGCGTTGAAAATATTATTCGCGTCGGTTCTGCCGGCGGCTACTCCGAAAAGGTTCATATCCGCGATATAGTTATCGGTCAGGGCGCCTGCACTGATTCAAACTACGCCGCGCAGTTTCATCTTCCCGGAACCTTTGCGCCGATATGCGATTTCACCCTGCTTTCCGCCTGCGTGGAATCCGCAAAAGCGCTGGGCATAAGCAATTATCATGTCGGCAATGTGCTCTCCTCCGATTGCTTCTACGGCGACGGCGCGGGACTTCCCGACTGGATGCAGGTGAAAAACGCATGGGCTAAAATGGGCGTGCTCGCAGTGGAAATGGAAAGCGCCGCACTCTATATGAACGCGGCAAGAGCGGGCAAGCGTGCGCTCGGTATTTTCACCGTGTCCGACCATCTCGTGACAGGCGAGGCGACAAGCGCGCTCGAACGCCAGACTTCGTTTACGGCAATGATGGAGCTTGCGCTCGAAACAGCCGTTTCTATGGCAAAAGCGAAACTTTAATGCCGCTATAGTGCGGTTTGCATTATAAAAACGCCATAAAAATGTCGAATTTGCACAATCGTATAAAATTATAGATAAAATTTATATGGAATATGCCAAAAAAGGCATTGACAAATAAAAGCATATCATATATAATAGTTGTAGTATTAAAGTTTTACACTTTAAACAAAATATGGGACTATCCCAAAAAAATCACAGGAGAAATACGATGAAAAAGATTATTTCTGTTTTCCTTTGCATTGCAATGCTTGCTACTTGCTGCGTTGCTCTTGCATCCTGCGGCAAAAAGACATTTGAGATCGCAGTAGTTACGGATGTAGGTCAGCTCATGGACGGCGGCTTCAACCAGGGCACATACGAGGGTGCCAAGGCTTATGCCGAGAAGAACGGTCTCACCTACAAGTATTATCAGCCCGACAACGGCTCCGATGCCAACGACAACGACCGTATAGCCGCTATGAGACAGGCTATCAACAACGGCGCCAAGATTATCGTTACCCCCGGCTACCTCCAGGAAACAGCTATAAAGACTGTTGCCAAGGAAAATCCCGATGTCAAGTTCGTATTTGTTGACGGATGGGCACTCGGTCTTGACAATGTTACCGCTATAACCTACAAAGAGCAGGAATGCGGCTACATGGCAGGCTATGCAGTAGTTAAAGACGGCTATACAAAGCTCGGTTACACGGGTGGCGGCGGCGGTTCCAACCCTGCCTGCAACCGTTTCGGTTACGGCTTCGTTCAGGGCGCTGAAGCAGCCGCAAAAGAACTCGGCGTAAACATCACTATCAAGTACAGCTACAAGTATGGCGAGGGATTCTCCGCTACTCCCGAACTTCAGACACAGATAGCAGGCTGGTATGCGGCAGGTACAGAAGTAGTATTCTCCTGCGGCGGCTCCATGCTTCAGTCCGTTAAGTCTGCGGCTGCGGAATATCCGAATGCAAAGATAGTCGGCGTTGATACAGACCAGTCCGGTCAGTCCGCACAGATTATCACATCCGCTATGAAAGAGCTTGCAGTATCCATTCAGCAGGTCCTCGGTCAGTTCTACGCAGGCAAGTGGGACGCTGAGCTTGCAAACAAGGTTCAGGATCTCGGCGCCGCAGATAACGCTACAGGTCTGCCCACAGCAAAGGATTCCTGGAGATTCTCCAAGTTCACCGTTGCTGAATATACAGAGCTCTTCAATAAGATAAAAGACGGTACAATAGTTCCCGTAAGCAAGGTTCCCGAGGCTGCAAACTACGGTGAGTGGCTCTCCGAGGGTCTTACAAACACAACTATCGATTTTGAAAAATAATAAATAGTTTTTCAGTTCGCCGTATGTGCGCCAATCGGCGCACATACGGCATTCTGTTATAGCAGGCTCATTTCTTTCTGAAGGCGCATCCGCGCGGCTACATCTTCAAAAGGGAATGAAAACTATATTTATTGAAGGAAGGCACAGGCTTATGAATGAAGAAAAGATAAATATACCGCAAAATGAAGCGGGCGAAGCTCCCTATATCATCGAGATGCGGCATATCACAAAGGTATTTCCCGGTATCGTCGCAAACGACGATATCACACTGCAGCTGAAAAAGGGCGAAATCCACGCTCTGCTCGGTGAAAACGGCGCGGGCAAATCAACCCTCATGAGCGTTCTTTTCGGTCTTTACAAGCCGGAAAAGGGCGAAATACTGAAAAACGGCGAGGTTGTCGATATCAGGGACCCGAACGACGCGAATGCGCTCGGCATCGGCATGGTGCATCAGCATTTCAAGCTTGTTGAGGTATTTTCCGTGCTGGATAATATCATCCTCGGAGTGGAGCCGAATAAATTCGGTTTTCTTCGCAAGAAGCAGGCGAGAGAAAAGGTTTTGCGCCTCTCGGAGACATACGGGCTGAATGTAGACCCCGACGCGCTTGTCGAGGATATCACCGTCGGCATGCAGCAGAGAACGGAAATTCTCAAAATGCTCTACCGCGACAATGAAATACTCATTTTCGACGAGCCGACGGCTGTGCTGACACCGGCGGAGATTGCCGAGCTGATGGATATCATGAAGAGAATGAAAGCGGAGGGCAAATCCATCCTTTTCATCTCGCATAAGCTCAATGAGATAATGGCTGTTGCCGACAGAGTGACCGTTCTGCGCAAAGGAAAATACATAGGCACAGTCAATGTCAGCGAAACGACAAAGGAAGAACTCTCAAACATGATGGTCGGCAGAGATGTCAAGTTCATCGTGGATAAGGAGCCGGCAAAGCCGAAGGATGTTGTTCTCGAGGTCAGAAATATGTGCGTGCACGGCAAGCACAAAAAGAAGGACAGCGTGCACAATGTTTCCTTTGATGTGCGCGCGGGCGAGATAGTCTGCATCGCGGGCATCGACGGAAACGGACAGACGGAATTTGTCCATGGGCTGACGGGGCTTGAAAAGGTGGAGAGCGGCACTATAACTCTCTGCGGAGCCGATATCACGCACAAAAGCGTGCGATATCGCAATACGCACGGCATGAGCCATATCCCCGAGGACAGGCATAAGCACGGACTTATCCTCGATTATTCCCTCGGGAACAATCTCGTGCTCCAGCGTTATTTCGAGCCGAGATTCCAGAAGCACGGATTCATAAAATTCGATGAGGTGGAGCGGTATTCCGAGGAGCTTATCGACCGCTACGATGTGCGTTCCGGTCAGGGCTCGAAAACCGCCGCGCGCTCCATGTCGGGCGGCAATCAGCAGAAAGCGATAATCGCGCGCGAGCTTGACCGCGAGCATACGCTTCTCGTGGCTGTTCAGCCGACGCGCGGACTTGATGTCGGCGCCATAGAGACGATACATAAAAAGATGATAGAATCGCGCGACAGCGGCTCGGCTGTTCTGCTCGTTTCGCTCGAACTTGATGAGGTAATGAATGTTTCGGACAGGATTCTCGTCATGTATGAGGGCGAGATAGTCGGCGAGTTCGACCCGAAGAAGATAACCGTGCAGGAACTGGGACTTTATATGTCCGGCGCAAAGAGACAGACTGCCGCAAAGGAGGAAAAGGGCGATGAATAAAAATGATAAATTCAATAATTTTCTGAAAAAAGACGGCACAAAGTCTGTTGCCGCCTCGTTGCTCTGTATACTCGGCGGCATGCTCGTCGGCTTTGTGGTTCTGCTTATCCTTTCGATAACATCGAGCGATATAGATATCTCCGAGGCTTTCTCGGGACTGGCTATCATCCTCGGCGGTCCTTTTGCCGCGGGAAGCGCAAAGGACGCGCTCTTCCAGTTCGGCGATATGCTGCTTGAGGCGGCGCCGCTCCTGATGACGGGTCTTTCCGTCGCCGTGGCTTTCAAAACGGGACTTTTCAATATCGGCGCACCCGGGCAGTATCTCATGGGCGCCATGACATCGCTTCTCGTAGCGCTCTCCATCCCCACGACGCCGAATACAGCCTTTTTCGTATGGCTTCTCGCGCTTGTCGCGGGCATACTCGCAGGCATGCTCTGGGGCGCTATCCCGGGATTTTTCAAGGCGGTTTTCAATGTAAACGAAGTTATCGTCTGCATCATGACAAACTGGATAGCCGCAAACGCGGTCAGCTGGGTATTCTATCTGACAGGCGACCGATTTATCAATATCGCGGAGACAAAGACAAAATTCATCCGCAAGACCATCACAAACGGCGTGGCAACTCCGAAATTCGGGCTGGATAAGCTTTTCCCCGGCTCTCATGTCGATATCAGCCTTTTCATCGCGATACTTTTCGCCATAGTGATATACATTATTCTGAACAAAACGACATTCGGCTATGAGCTGAAAGCCTGCGGATTCAATAAAAACGGCGCGAAATACGCCGGCATGAACGAAAAGCGCAATATCGTGCTTTCCATGATGATAGCGGGCGGTCTTGCCGCCGGCGGTGCCGCACTCTGGTATCTGAACGGCGAAAACGATTTCCTATGGAATACATACAGCACTCTCCCGAGCGAGGGATTCAACGGCATCCCCGTCGCCCTGCTCGCAAGCAACAATCCGATAGCCGTCATATTCAGTTCGATATTCCTGCGGTATATCGGCAAGGGCGGCTTCAACCTCGCGGGATATACCGCTTTCAATGAATATGTATCCGACCTTATCGTCGCAGTGATAATATATTTTGCGGGCTTCTCCAAGTTCATCAAGGATTTCATATCGGAAAGACAGGCAAAAAAAGAAGAAAAAGCGCTGGCGGCGGAAGCGGCAGGTGCCGTGGCTACGGAAATCGCCGAGCGGCACGAAGCCGAAAAGGTGAGCGCAAATGCTTCACAGACAAAAACAGAGGAGGGTGATGAGTAATGGTATTTCTGCTTCAGAAAACTCTGATTTATTCCATTCCGCTACTGATAGTTGCTTTGGCGGGCGTTTTTGCCGAGCGAAGCGGCATCATCAATATCGCGCTCGACGGTATCATGATATTCGGTTCGTTCATCGGCGCGATAACGGTTTATCTCTTTCAGAAGGCGGATATCCTCGTCGGCACGCAGTGGCTTTTCATCATAGCCATGGCTGTGGCGGCGCTGGCGGGAGCGCTCTTCTCGCTTCTGCTCTCCTTCTCGGCTATCAAGCTGAAGGCTGATCAGACCATCGGCGGCACGGCGCTCAATCTGCTTGCCCCCGCCATCACACTCTTTATAGTGAAAATATTCTTCATGCAGGATAAGCTTGTTATGCCGAAAGATATCGGTTTCGTTATCCTGAATGACGACCTCGGCAGTGTCGGCAGAGTATTTTTCGATAAGGCTTATATATCTACATATATCGCGATTATAGTATTTGTGATACTCTCCGTGCTTCTTTATACAACAAAACTCGGACTTCGCCTGCGTGCCTGCGGCGAGCATCCGCAGGCGGCGGATTCCGTCGGCATCAATGTAAAGAAGATGCGCTATCTCGGAACAACCGTTTCGGGCGCGCTCGCCGGCATGGGCGGTTATATCTATATAGCGACTACGGCGGGCGGCACCTCCGAGGGCACTGTCGCTGGCATGGGCTTTCTCGCTCTCGCTATCATGATATTCGGAAACTGGAAGCCGCTGGGCATCGCTCTCGGCTCGCTTATGTTCGGTTTTCTCAAGTGCCTCGGTGTCGTTTCCTCGTCAATTCCGTTCTTTAAAAGCCTCGGACTTCCGATGTATTTCTATAACCTTATTCCTTATGTGGCGGTGCTTGTGGTGCTTGCTTTCACTTCAAAGAGCTCCCGCGCACCGAAGGCAGAGGGCATACCTTATGATAAGGGGATGAGATAAGCATGAGAATGTATGATATCATTCATAAAAAGCGCTGCGGGCTGGCGCTCGATGAGCCGGAAATACGCTTCTTTGTCGAGGGCTATACCCGCGGTGATATACCCGACTATCAGGCTTCGGCACTCTGCATGGCTATCTGTTGCCGCGGCATGACAAGCGAAGAGACGGCTGTGCTGACCGATGCGATAATGCGCTCGGGCGATGTCGTAGACCTCTCGATGTTCGGTGACCTCTCGGTCGATAAGCATTCGACGGGCGGCGTCGGAGACAAGACTTCGCTGATAGTCGCGCCTGTCGTCGCCTCGCTCGGAGGAAAGATGGCAAAAATGTCCGGAAGAGGACTCGGGCATACGGGCGGCACCGTCGACAAGCTCGAATCCATCGCGGGCTATCGTACCTCGATGACGAGAGAAGAATTTATCGACACCGTTAAAAATGTCGGCGTCTGCGTAGTCGGGCAGAGCGGCGATCTCGCTCCTGCCGACAAAAAGCTGTATGCTCTGCGCGATGTAACCGCAACCGTAGATTGCGTACCGCTCATAGCTTCGTCCATCATGGGCAAGAAGCTCGCCGCAGGTGCAAAATCCATCGTGCTTGATGTCAAGGCGGGCAGCGGCGCTTTCATGAAGACGGTCGACGACGCGAGAAAGCTCGCCGACGAGATGATAAGAGTCGGCACCATGTGCGGCAGAAATGTCCGTGCGCTCGTAACAAATATGGATATTCCGCTCGGGCATAATGTGGGCAATTCGCTTGAGGTTGTCGAAGCGGTGCGCGTACTTCGCGGCGAGCAAAAGGGTGATCTCTATGAAATATGCGTGGCGCTCGCCTCAAATCTCGTTTCCATGTTCAAAAATATTTCCGTAGAAGAAGCGCAACTTTTGGTTGTCAAGTCGATAGAAAGCGGCGCGGCTTTTGCCAAGATGAAAGAATGGATAGCGGCGCAGGGCGGCGATGTTTCCATGATAGAGGATACATCAAAACTCCCGAGCGCGCCCTACAGCAGAGAGATGGTGTCGCCCTGTGACGGCTATATCTCTCATATGAATACCGAGGGCATCGGGCTTTGCGCTTCGCTTCTCGGCGCAGGCAGAGTGAATAAGGGTGACAGCATTGATTTCGGCGCAGGCATAGAGCTGGCAAAGAAAACGGGCGATTATGTCTGCAAGGGCGAAAAAATAGCGACGCTCCATGCTTCAAACGAAGCGCTCTTTGCCGATGCGGAGGAAAAATTCCTTTCCTCGCTTGAATTTTCGGATAAAAAGACAGAGAAACCACAACTTATTTTTTGATAGCAGGACGGAAAAATGCATAATATAATCGTTATCTGAATAGCAGGCGGCAGCGGAAGCGGCAAAACGACGCTCGCCGACAAGATAATCGAGCATTTCGGCGATGATATCGCCATTGTTCATCATGACAATTATTACAGGGGATATAAAGACCTCTCGTATGAGGAGCGCTCGAAAATAAATTTCGACCATCCCGATTCTTTTGAAACGGATCTGATGATTGAGGATATCAAAAAGCTCAAAAACGGCGAGGCTGTCGAATGTCCCGTTTATGACTATACTATCCATAACAGAAGCAGTGAAACGGTGACTATCGCGCCCCGTTCGATAATACTTATCGAGGGAATCCTGATTTTTTCCGATATACGGCTTTGTAATCTTATGGATATCAAAATATTCGTCGATACGGATGCCGATATCCGTCTCATACGCAGAATAAGGCGCGATATGGAAACGCGCAACCGCACACTTGAATCGGTGCTCTCGCAGTATACAGCCACCGTCAAGCCGATGCATGACCTTTATGTGGAGCCGAGCAAGAGAATGGCTGATATCGTCGTGCAGGAGGGCGGAAAAAATGCCGTCGCTTTCGATATGATAGTAAATCGACTCGAGGCGCATATAGACCGCGGCAATAAGTAAATACAAAAAAGGAAATCCGCGGGGATTTCCTTTTTTCGTATCGCACACCGATAAAGTTTCGTGCACTTTTAATTGAAGTTTTCGCCCGCCTTTTTCAAAAGGCGGCGCGAGCCGTCGGCGGCGACGGTCGCGCTCCGCAGAGCGCGAAATCTCATGCCGGCGTTTTCTTTTTGATAGCTTTTTCTTTTGCGCCTGCTTCGTCAAAAGAAAA
>ERZ1026780.1845-NODE-1845-length-13148-cov-3.462995_pt1 | contig 13148 bp, 9 predicted proteins | sample MGYA00380126_ERZ1026780 | MGnify/ENA primary metagenome ERZ1026780 (study PRJEB33269, sample SAMEA4719762) | human gut metagenome | biome: human-associated habitat; feature: organic feature; material: feces | place: Cameroon | collected 2013-10 ... | reverse complement strand
GCATAACCGCTTCCGCTCCTTCATGCGGCAGATCTCTCCCGTCGGTCCGGGCAGTCCCCGTGGAGAGCAGTGTCCTTTCTCTGCCTTATTCTGGGGCGGTGTTCCGACCGCAAATATGATCGAGCGGTGGAGCAAGCTGTTCGAACACGGTCTGCCCTTCGATACCTGCTGGGTGGATGCCGGATGGTACGAGCCGCTTCGATCCACCACCACGGCAACACAGTTAGCCGACTGGGGAAACGTCGGTCTGTGGACGGTCAATCGGATGTACCACCCTAACGGGTACCTGGATCTTGTGGAGTACCTGCACAGTCATGGAGTAGACTTCTTGCTGTGGTTTGAGCCGGAGCGGGTACGCCCCACGGTGTCCCACTGGGTGGACACATTGCCCTCCGCCAATCCCAATGCCCGTAATCTGTTGGCGGCGCTGAACAAGGATGAGGTCTGTGACGCCATCATTGAAATGGTGTCGGACAAAATCAAGGAGCTGTCGCTGTCTGTCTATCGGCAGGACTGCAACATTGCGCCGCTTTCCTTCTGGGTCGATGCCGACGAACCGGAGCGGAACGGCATCACCGAAATCAAGTATATCAACAATTTGTACCGTTTCTGGGATACGCTGCTGGAACGGTTCCCCACTCTTCTGATTGACAACTGTGCCGGAGGCGGAACCCGGAACGATATAGAAATGCTGTCACGATCCGTCCCGCTGTGGCGGAGCGACTACCAGTGTAAGTGGGACTGCCTCCCGGAGGCGAATCAGATGCAGAATCAAGCGGCATGGTGGATGCCGTATGCGGGCATTGGCTATGGTCCCACGCTGGGCGACCTGTACAGCTTCCGCTCTGCATACTGTAACGGCATGACTGTACGGACATGGGAGCAGGTCGATCCCGAGTGGGAGGTCGGTGCTTCCGGGGAGCCTCTGGACTGGGCGAAGCAGTATTTCGATGAGTACAATTCGATCCGGCACTTCTTCGCCGAGGACTTCTATCCTTTGGTACCGTTCTCCAAGGAGAACAGCGCATGGTGTGCCTCCCAATGGCACGATGCCAGAACGCACCAAGGAGTGATCCTTGCCTTCCGTCGGGCTGCCAGTCCCTATGATGAAGTGACCGTGAAGCTGGGCGGGCTGTTCATGCACAAGGTGTATCGCTTTACCAATGCCGATACGGGCGAGGCCTTCTCGGCTACAGGGTATGAGCTATCGACCAAAGGTATGCGTCTGAAGATCGCCGCACCAAGGCAGTCTCTGCTCTGGCGGTACGAATAGGGTTTTCCGGTGTTTTGGGGCAGGATCGTTGCGCCTCATGACCCGTAATATACAGCACCGCAGGCGATTGAAACGGTCACCTGCGGTGCATTGGTACCGTCAGCTTTCATCCCTATTTGTGCTGACGCTTTGGCGGCAGAATGGAGATTATCATGAAAAAGATGCTGATTCCCATTTGTCTGCCGGTCTTTCTGTCCTCCATTCTTGTGGGGTGCATAGCAGGCTCCGGTAACAAAAAGCCTGAAGGATCAAAATCGACGGATACATCTTTCCCTGAAGCCGAGCCTTCGACAAATGAAACGGAACCGTCCTCTGCCCCGGGGGAGACCTATGCGGAGACCTCGTCGGAGACGGAAAAGAACCGCAACCCGGTGTACATTGCAACCGCGCCCGAATGGCCGTCCGAGACGGAAGAGCCGGAAAATGCTGAATACGACCCCACCCGGTATGTGGATCTTGTGATCGACAACCCGCAGGTGTTCTTCTCCGCATCGACGGTAGAGGCAAGCGGAACGCCACAGGCGCTGGGTCCTGCCTTTTGCTTTGACGGTGATCCCAATACCCGCTGGAGTTCCGACCAGCGCGATGTGGACGGTTGCTGGATCTGCGTGGATTTTGCCTATCCGGTAAAGATCAACGGTCTGTTCGTCAACGAATGTAAAACATGGGGTAAGGTTTCCGCATGGGAGGCGCAGTATTTCAGCGAGACACTGCAGGAATGGGTGACCGTGTACGAGGATTACAGCTTCGCCGACAATATCTATTATGGCTTTGGCGAGGACACCGAGGAAACCTACCGCTTCCGCCTGATGTTCTATGAAAGCAGCTCGCTTGCCATTTCCCTTTTTGAAATCGGCATCAAGGGGCAGTTCGTGGAAGTACCGGAGGGAACACCGCCGCGCATCCCGGCTCCGGTAGCGTTCCGGGCGACGACATCCCCGATGGGCTGACCAATCTTGCCACGCAGGGCACATACACCGCCTCCTCCTCCGAGAATCAAGGACATCCGGAAGAGCTGGGTCCATACTACTGCTTTGACGGCAAGGCGGACACGCGCTGGAGCACCGTGTTTCACGATCTGTACGAATCGTGGATCGCCGTGGACTTCGGCAGAACCGTCACGGTCAGCGGCTATATCGTCAATGAGGTGACCAACTGGGGACATGTGACATCCTACTCCGTACAGGTGATGGAAGACGGTGCGTGGAAAACCGTTTATGACGGCACGACCTTCCCCGCGGAGCCGGATCAGTACATCGCTTTGCCGTCTTCGTACACAACGAGCGGATTCCGCCTCCTGTTCCACGACGGGGAGACGATGTCCGAAACGGTCACGATTTCGGAGATCTTTGTATTTGGCAGGTCATCGGACGAAAACGAATCCTGATGGTTAAAGAAGCGCTGTTTTATTCGGTGAAACATCTTTCCCCGCCTGCTTCTTGCCGACAAACTCGATAGGATGTGCAAACCATTCGAATTCGCTAGCAAAACAAAGCGTCATCTTTTAAGACCATAACAGCCAAGTGTTCCGGTCTTAAAAGATGCCGGTCGAAAAACCCGAGATTTTCTCGGGTTTTTTTCGTTTTTCGCCGTTTTCCGGTACTTCGCTTTCGAAGTGCGGCTTTTCTCAAAATTCGAATTTAATCAAGAATAAAAAGATGCCAAATGCCGATTTCGACCGACTGCACGGAATCGGACTGGCAGAGCCGTCGTTTGATCTATTGAAAGAATACTTATATCGACAAATTGGAATTTGTGACTGTACAGCATGAAGGGCGATTAAAATGCGCCGGATGATTCATAACATCCGGCAGCACTTAAAATCAGGAAACAGCATCCGTTTTTTGATAGAATGTAATCACAGAAAGGGAGTGAGAACATGAATTGGATACAAGGCATTCAAAGATCGATCGATTATGTAGAAGCGAATATCACGGAAGAAATTGATTTTGAAGAGGCGGCAAAGCAGGCATACGCATCTTCTTTTCACTTTCAAAGAGTATTCGGTATTTTGTGTGGTTTTTCGCTGGGAGATTATGTCCGTATGCGCAGGCTTTCTCTTGCGGGAGAAGAGCTGTCAAAGGGAAACGCAAAAATTATTGATATAGCTTTGAAGTACGGATATGATACACCGGAGAGTTTTCCCCGTGCCTTTACCCGATTTCATGGCATTGCACCGAGCGAAGCAAAGCACGGCGGCAATGCCCGAATCTTTACCCCTCTGTCTGTAAAATTAACCTTAACAGGAGGCAGTAAAATGGATTACAGAATTGAAAGAAGAGTGGCATTTCAGGTTGTTTGCAAAAGAAAAAAGTGGGGAAACCGCAGTCCGCAAATGCGACGCAGGACATTACCGCAATGTGGCAGGAGTATGGCGCTGATGACGATGACCACCTGTGCCGCTTTCCCGACGGCGCATGCCGCCCCGGAGGTGAAGGCAGAACAAGATCAACAGATGATACCTATTCCGTAAAACACGCCGGATGCGCAGGCAAAAGCCTACGAATATCTGTATGTGGTAGGCGGCTACCATTCGGTAGATAACGGTTGTCCCGCATGGGGAACAGCCGACAACCGGAATGCCCGGATCATCGGGGATACCATGGGGTATGTGACGGTAACCTACACCGACGGAACGGTGCAGGAAATTCCCCTCTTCTTCGGGTATACCATGTGGTATCACAACAACTGACAGGAGGTTTCCGCTCCCTTCAAGTCGGGACGCTACCACAAGGAGCTCGTGTCGCTCCTCAAAAGCACGCTCTCCCTGAAGGGCGCCTTTGAGGGGAACGACACCTGCGTGTTCCGCGTCAAGCTCTCCGACAAACCGGTGCGTTCCGTAGAACTGCGCGACAATCAGGACAAGGAAGGAACCCCTGTGCTCAAGGGTGGCTTCCTGACTACGGGCTTCGACGGAGAATTGACCCTGCAATCCTTTACATTTCACGCATCCGACAGCTTCTTTGACACGCACACGGTGGACGGGGAGGATCCATTCCCGCAGTCTGTCCGGGGGGTCGAGAAGGCAAACTCCTACTATACCGCCTACTACTCCCGTGACGGCGGACGCACCCTGATGACGCTCAATCAGTACGGCTACACAGCCGCCGCTGAGCGTTCCGTGCAGTATGCCAACCGGCAGATGATGTATTTCCCGCAGAATGGGCTGACCATCGGCGGCGTGAACATCCCCGGACATTACACGGTGGTGGTCAATGAACCCATGCTCTATTCCACCGTGCTGGTTCCGCATGCGGGATGGGCGACCCGGTATACCAAGGAAAAATTCGGAGACGAGTATCAGAATCTCGGCAACCAGGAAACCGACGGTCACGGTCTGATGATGCTTGCCAACTACTCCACGTGGCAAAATCTCGGCAGTACCGCCGCATGGGTGGAGGAGAACTGGAGTGCTGTCAAGGAAGCACCGACTTGGATCCTTTGGTGCTTTGAGCATCCGGATCTGTCCTTTGCCAAGGATGGGCTTCTGTACGCCGAGTCGGAGGCGGGCATGATGCAGTACACCATGTACTGCAATGTCCCCTGTATGCTCGGTATGTACGGGTATGCCGAAATGGCGGAGACTGCCGGTCATACCGCTGAGGCAACCCGGTGGAGAGCATGTGCCGATGCGATGAAGGTGGCGATCGAAAAGCGCTTCCTGCGCAAGCGCTCTACCACATGGAACAGCACGGGCTTTGGATTTTTCCATGATCCCGTCATAACCATGCTGGCAGATGTGTACGGATACACCGCCTCCTCCTCCGAGAATCTAATACTCTCCCCCTTCCCAACGGGAAGGGGGGCGGGGGATGGTGGTAAAAAATACAGGTATGCTATAGGTGAAGCATACAAGGCAGGCGTGTGCCACCTGAACTGTAACTATGTCCGGGAAGGATAAGTTCAAAAAGCCTTGCTTACTCAAGCTTTTCGTATTGACAAATATATTCGAATCCTGTACAATGTCCATACCATCGGATGCTTCCGCTGGTAACGGAGCCAAAACAAAATGAAACAGGAAAGGTTGCCGTCTGTCGCTACGGGCACAGGTACCTGTGGCGCACAGCGGAAAACAGGGTAAACACATGAAACAGCAGTCATTCATTTGCACCTCCGCCGGCACACAGCCGGTCTGCTTTGACAGCATGGAGAAAGCCACGGCCTATGCCAATGAGCATGCTCGGTTTGGTGCCGCTGTCCGGAAAGAAGGAGGCGATGACATCCTGTACGCCCCCTTCGGTACATTCGTCAACGAGATCCTGTATAACGCCAAAGAGGTATGTGACTATGTGCGGGATCAGGCATTCAACTACGGCGATGCGCCCATTAATCCTGCCATCAACCACGAGGCAAAGCTGGTGAGTTGTGACCGCTTCGTGGGATGGGTATTGTACAGGCTGGGGTATACCGATCAGCCATATCAGCAGGGTCTCTGTGTGTCCGGCCCCCAGCTGACAAACTGGTGTATCGACCACGGCTTTACAAAAGTTCATCGGGTGGCAGACCTTATGCCCGGAGATATTGTCTTCACCAAAAAGAACGCGGTGGACTGTCCGGGGCACACCTTTCTGTTCGCCGGTCGCTCTGACACGCCCGGCAACTACTACCGCTACGACTGCGGCCGGGTAGAGCGCATCCGCTCCACACAGCCGTCCTGTGAGCCGCTGACCGATGCGGAGTTCATGTACGGCTACCGCATCCGCCCGGTGGGTGACTTCATTACCCCCGGTCTGTCCTTCCTCTATAACGGCGTTCCCTTCTCCGAACTGGACAAGCAGGTGGAGCCGATTGCAGATGGCGTGAAGTATACATTGCCAGACGGGCTGATTCTGACCAGCACACTGAAGCGGTACCCTGACCAGCGGGTCTTCTGGTGGGTCAACCGTTGGGAAAATCCTACGGAACATGACAGCGGCCTTGTGACCGATCTGTGGGACTGCGATGTGACTGTTCCCTTTGCGCCCGATCCTAAGCCCTGCACTAGGGATCGTCAGGACACCTGGGAGCCGAAGACGCTACGCATCTTTGAAGCGAAGGGTGCCAATGTGGAACAGGATGATTACGCCTCTTCATATGTCCGGCTGTGGGAAGGAGATACCTTCCGCTCCTCCTGTCAGGCAGGGTGTTCCGGACAGGGTAAGTCCCCCTTCTTTGACATCAACCGCAACGAGTACGGCGTACTGCTGGCGGTTGGCTGGACAGGGCAATGGCGGGTGCAGATCGACCGCATGCAGGAGGCTGTGCGCATCCGTAGCGGCATCCAGTATACGGAGAAGGGTTTCCGGGTACGCCCGGGCGAGTCCTTCCGCACATCGTCCGCAGCCATGATGATGTACTTCCGGGGACAGCATAACCGCTTCCGCTCCTTCATGCGGCAGATCTCTCCCGTCGGTCCGGGCAGTCCCCGTGGAGAGCAGTGTCCTTTCTCTGCCTTATTCTGGGGCGGTGTTCCGACCGCAAATATGATCGAGCGGTGGAGCAAGCTGTTCGAACACGGTCTGCCCTTCGATACCTGCTGGGTGGATGCCGGATGGTACGAGCCGCTTCGATCCACCACCACGGCAACACAGTTAGCCGACTGGGGAAACGTCGGTCTGTGGACGGTCAATCGGATGTACCACCCTAACGGGTACCTGGATCTTGTGGAGTACCTGCACAGTCATGGAGTAGACTTCTTGCTGTGGTTTGAGCCGGAGCGGGTACGCCCCACGGTGTCCCACTGGGTGGACACATTGCCCTCCGCCAATCCCAATGCCCGTAATCTGTTGGCGGCGCTGAACAAGGATGAGGTCTGTGACGCCATCATTGAAATGGTGTCGGACAAAATCAAGGAGCTGTCGCTGTCTGTCTATCGGCAGGACTGCAACATTGCGCCGCTTTCCTTCTGGGTCGATGCCGACGAACCGGAGCGGAACGGCATCACCGAAATCAAGTATATCAACAATTTGTACCGTTTCTGGGATACGCTGCTGGAACGGTTCCCCACTCTTCTGATTGACAACTGTGCCGGAGGCGGAACCCGGAACGATATAGAAATGCTGTCACGATCCGTCCCGCTGTGGCGGAGCGACTACCAGTGTAAGTGGGACTGCCTCCCGGAGGCGAATCAGATGCAGAATCAAGCGGCATGGTGGATGCCGTATGCGGGCATTGGCTATGGTCCCACGCTGGGCGACCTGTACAGCTTCCGCTCTGCATACTGTAACGGCATGACTGTACGGACATGGGAGCAGGTCGATCCCGAGTGGGAGGTCGGTGCTTCCGGGGAGCCTCTGGACTGGGCGAAGCAGTATTTCGATGAGTACAATTCGATCCGGCACTTCTTCGCCGAGGACTTCTATCCTTTGGTACCGTTCTCCAAGGAGAACAGCGCATGGTGTGCCTCCCAATGGCACGATGCCAGAACGCACCAAGGAGTGATCCTTGCCTTCCGTCGGGCTGCCAGTCCCTATGATGAAGTGACCGTGAAGCTGGGCGGGCTGTTCATGCACAAGGTGTATCGCTTTACCAATGCCGATACGGGCGAGGCCTTCTCGGCTACAGGGTATGAGCTATCGACCAAAGGTATGCGTCTGAAGATCGCCGCACCAAGGCAGTCTCTGCTCTGGCGGTACGAATAGGGTTTTCCGGTGTTTTGGGGCAGGATCGTTGCGCCTCATGACCCGTAATATACAGCACCGCAGGCGATTGAAACGGTCACCTGCGGTGCATTGGTACCGTCAGCTTTCATCCCTATTTGTGCTGACGCTTTGGCGGCAGAATGGAGATTATCATGAAAAAGATGCTGATTCCCATTTGTCTGCCGGTCTTTCTGTCCTCCATTCTTGTGGGGTGCATAGCAGGCTCCGGTAACAAAAAGCCTGAAGGATCAAAATCGACGGATACATCTTTCCCTGAAGCCGAGCCTTCGACAAATGAAACGGAACCGTCCTCTGCCCCGGGGGAGACCTATGCGGAGACCTCGTCGGAGACGGAAAAGAACCGCAACCCGGTGTACATTGCAACCGCGCCCGAATGGCCGTCCGAGACGGAAGAGCCGGAAAATGCTGAATACGACCCCACCCGGTATGTGGATCTTGTGATCGACAACCCGCAGGTGTTCTTCTCCGCATCGACGGTAGAGGCAAGCGGAACGCCACAGGCGCTGGGTCCTGCCTTTTGCTTTGACGGTGATCCCAATACCCGCTGGAGTTCCGACCAGCGCGATGTGGACGGTTGCTGGATCTGCGTGGATTTTGCCTATCCGGTAAAGATCAACGGTCTGTTCGTCAACGAATGTAAAACATGGGGTAAGGTTTCCGCATGGGAGGCGCAGTATTTCAGCGAGACACTGCAGGAATGGGTGACCGTGTACGAGGATTACAGCTTCGCCGACAATATCTATTATGGCTTTGGCGAGGACACCGAGGAAACCTACCGCTTCCGCCTGATGTTCTATGAAAGCAGCTCGCTTGCCATTTCCCTTTTTGAAATCGGCATCAAGGGGCAGTTCGTGGAAGTACCGGAGGGAACACCGCCGCGCATCCCGGCTCCGGTAGCGTTCCGGGCGACGACATCCCCGATGGGCTGACCAATCTTGCCACGCAGGGCACATACACCGCCTCCTCCTCCGAGAATCAAGGACATCCGGAAGAGCTGGGTCCATACTACTGCTTTGACGGCAAGGCGGACACGCGCTGGAGCACCGTGTTTCACGATCTGTACGAATCGTGGATCGCCGTGGACTTCGGCAGAACCGTCACGGTCAGCGGCTATATCGTCAATGAGGTGACCAACTGGGGACATGTGACATCCTACTCCGTACAGGTGATGGAAGACGGTGCGTGGAAAACCGTTTATGACGGCACGACCTTCCCCGCGGAGCCGGATCAGTACATCGCTTTGCCGTCTTCGTACACAACGAGCGGATTCCGCCTCCTGTTCCACGACGGGGAGACGATGTCCGAAACGGTCACGATTTCGGAGATCTTTGTATTTGGCAGGTCATCGGACGAAAACGAATCCTGATGGTTAAAGAAGCGCTGTTTTATTCGGTGAAACATCTTTCCCCGCCTGCTTCTTGCCGACAAACTCGATAGGATGTGCAAACCATTCGAATTCGCTAGCAAAACAAAGCGTCATCTTTTAAGACCATAACAGCCAAGTGTTCCGGTCTTAAAAGATGCCGGTCGAAAAACCCGAGATTTTCTCGGGTTTTCTTCGTTTTTCTCCGTTTTCCTCGCTTTTTCAAAATTCGACTTAAAGCAAAAACAAAAAGATGCCAAATACCGATTTCGACCTTCCTTCCGGAATCGGACTGGCGAACGACAATTTCAGGGCGGTTTTCAGAGAGTTTTTTCTCTCCGAAAACCGCCCTTTTTTCGTTTTCTTCAAAAAAATAATTGTTAAATAATTGTGTTCACGAAAGGAGGTATCCGGGATCGCCTACCAATACAAAAAAGAAGATTGCAACTGCCGTTACTGCCTGTATTATTCCAAAGGAAAATGCAAACTGCAGTGGTGCTGTTGCTATCAGGACAAAGTCCGCACGGGGTCCCCCTTCCCCGAAAACATGAAAGGAATCATAAAACGCAGAAAGGAGAAACATGATCAACTTAAAAATCAGAATCAATGTCGATGAGCAAACGCTCACTCTTCCGGTTGACTCGCAGTTCGTTCCAGGCATTTCGGAAAAGGATCCGGTTGTCATGGTAACCGAGATCACCGAACCCGAGGAACTGAAGTATCTGGAAAGAGATGAGTGGAACATCGAAGAGCTTAACTTTCTTGCCAAGCGCATGGAGAGTTTCGACAAATGTGAGCAATCGCAGTTTGATGCCGCCGTTTCCATCTTCCGTCCCAAAACGGTTGAAGCACTGATCAATTACACATATAATCTCCCGCGCTTCACGCTCATTTCCGATTTCAGTACCCTGAACGCAATCGGCGTTTCCCACATTCTGAACCGAAAGCAAGTGATGAGTCTTGATGAAATGGCATCCACCGACTTTGCAAAAATCGGCAAGGAACTTATGCAATCGGGCAAAGGAATCACGACACCTTACGGTGTGCTTTTTGTCAATGAGGACATCCCCTTTGAGCCTGTGTATGATGGCAGACATTTTCCCGAATATGATTATAAAGGATCGCTTGCCACCGTTGCTGTCTCCCGTAAAGGTGAAACCGAGTATTTGTATCTGCCATGTTCTATTCAGGATATCGATCACGCACTGACAAAACTCCCGGCAAAGATGTGGGAAGAATGTGAATGCTCACTGGAATCGTCAAATTTCCCTGTCGAAGATTGGAGTGAGAACAGCAAATCAATTCTCGCAAATGAAGGTGTCTATTGCTTGAATAATACCTGCGAAGCCCTTCGAAGACTATATGACAAGTCAGATTTTGAAAAACTGTCAGCTGCGATGCAAATGGCTGATGTGGATGACAGTGAGTCGATTGTTGTCCTCGCAAATCAACTGAACAACTTTATTTATATACCGGACGCCGAAGATAGTATACCACAAATTCGAGATAAAGTCAAGTTAACGAGGATATTTCTATCAAAAAATCAAAAAGCACCCCGTAAAACGCAATTTAACGAATTCCGTGAATTGTTTTCTGAGAGTTATCAATTGATTCGGCTTTCGGTCTGGACTTTGCGGAATCTTTGCGTATAATGTTTGCTTGAGAAAAGCGACGGAAAGGAGATGAGCTGAATGGCAAGAGTCACACGAATCGATCCTACGACAAGAAGCGAGATCGAAAAGAAAAAAGTCTGTGCATACTGTCGAGTGTCCCGTAGTACGGCTGATCAGCTCAACTCTTACGCAAGGCAGATCCGTGTATACACAGACCTAATCAAACGGAATCCCGGCTGGCAACTGGTTGAGATCTTCGCAGACGAAGGTATCACGGGCACTTCCGCAGCCAAGCGTCCCGAGTTTCAGCGAATGCTCAAAATGTGTGAGCAGGAGCAGATCGATTTGATCATTACGAAATCGATCTCACGATTCGCTCGAAACACGATGGAGGCATTGGAGATTGTCAGGCGTTTGAAGATTCTCGGCATAGCGGTACAGTTCGAAAAGGAAGGCATCTACACATTATCGCTTGGCGACGAGATGCTTCTCAACACATTCACTGCCATATCACAGAATTGTAACGGAGTTTTTCCCGCAAAGCACACAGTACGAATATGCCGAGAATGTAGAGTTTGAGGTTTATTCGTCCGAGGACACTTCCGACCCGAATTATCAGTGTGAGATTTGGATTGCGGTGAATGAAAAAGCAGAGTAACGGAATCGAAAACAGCAGGATACCTGCCCTGTGAGAGTCGGATTTCAAATCGGCACCTCCGGCTTGCCGAGAATTGCGTCTTTTTAGACCATAACAGCCAGGTCTTCCGGCCTTAAAAGATGCCGGACGAAAAACCCGAGATTTTCTCGGGTTTTCTTCGTTTTTTGCCGATTTCGATCGACTGCACGGAATCGGACAAACGATAGGTGCAGCATCGGGAAATCGGCGCAGACACCGTACGAAAGGTGTTTTTGAATCTCCGAAAATTTATCCGAAATTGAGAAGTTGAACGGAGCGGAGAAAAATCGTAAAAACTTTTAGAATATTTTAAGGGATATATTGCAAAATAAAGCTCTATATGTTACAATTAAGCCACAGATCGAGGACGATGCCCGGAACAAAAACGATATTCGCCAAAAGCCAATCAGAACAAGAGGGGAGACCCCATGGGAAAAAGTGCGATTGTTGATGGGCACGGAAATGAATAGGAAGCGACCTGCCCGGAACGGGCAAAAGCTCTTGTAAAGAGCAGAAGGGCACGCTTTTTCAAGGCCGCAAGACTTCTGCTTCCTCTCCTCCTTCACCATCCTCGGTTTTGCGGTACAAGAAATACAGAAAAGAGGTGACGGCATGGTCTATCTGCAGAGCTTTGCATTGCCGACGGCAAGCCAGGAAGATCATTTTTTCCTGTGCAATTCAAAGGCTAAAAAGACATGCTATGATTCCAAATATCCCTTTTTGCTTTTCAAGGATCGGGAGCTGCCCGAATTTTATTTCGACGACATTACAATTTTTTACGGCGACAATGGAAGCGGCAAGAGCACGCTGTTAAATGTTATTGCGGAGAAATTGGAGTTAAAGAGAAGCGCTCCGTATAACCGCACCGATTTTTTTGAGGATTATGTGGGGCTTTGCAGGTATACGCTTGAAAGCGCCCTTCCGAAATACAGCGAAATCATCACCAGCGACGGTGTTTTCGAGCGTGTTCTGGATATCCGCAGATTGAACGACGGCATAGACGACCGGCGGCACAGTCTGATCCAGGAATACATTGAAGAAAATTCAAAGGCTATGGGCGGAAAGACAAATCTGCTTTCGGGGCTTGATGATTTTGAAAGATGGAAAAAGGCAAGCGATATGCGAAACAAAAACAAAACGCAATCCAGCTTTTTGCGCCAGAATCTTGTGCGGAATGTGCAGGAACGGTCAAACGGAGAAAGCGCACTTTCCTATTTCGTTGATGCAATGAGGGACGATACGCTGTATTTATTGGATGAGCCGGAAAACAGTCTATCCTCAAAAAATCAATTACAGCTTAAATACTTTATAGAGGACTGTGTGAGAAATCACGGTTGTCAATTTATTATATCAACGCACTCTCCGTTCTTGCTTTCCGTTGCGCACGCAACGATCTACGACATTGATTCCACGCCGCCGGAACAAAAGCGCTGGACGGAGCTCGAATCGGTCAGAACTTATTTTGATTTCTTTATGGAAAGAGAACGGGAATTTCATTCGTAACGCTTGGCATCTTTTTTCAAAGCGTGCCGAAAAAAGGGGCTGTAAAAAAAGCAGTTTTTTTACAGCCCCTCAAAAATGC